>Ga0209515_10010128_pt1 | contig 10573 bp, 4 predicted proteins | sample Subgroupgradi54m_FD_187454 | JGI IMG/M metagenome (GOLD analysis project Ga0209515, IMG submission 187454) | Subsurface groundwater microbial communities from S. Glens Falls, New York, USA - GMW60B uncontaminated upgradient, 5.4 m (SPAdes)... ...
TCAATTTCATATCCTTCACCGAGAAAAAATGAGGCTGAAGAACCGGTCTTCTTCATCACACGCGAACCCGAGCTGTCGTATTTAAATTCAGAAGTTCGGGAATGAGTTGGCAACGTAAAAACTGAAGTTGAAGGGGCGGCGGATTTCAAAACATAACCTTCGCCCGGCTTAAATGAAGAGAATTCTCCGGCGTTTAAACTTTGGAACGTCTGCGTTGCGGGATCCATGCGAAGAATATCCTCGACAACTCCGCTGAACGAATAATGATTTCCGATTTCGGAAGCGGGCACTTCGTCATCTATAGCAAATCCAACCAGATTATTTCCGGCCGAAAGTGACCGGGAAACGGGCGAAGAAGGAAGAAGACCGGTAACGGAGAAGTTTAATTCCCGATCGGCGTAAACTTGGTAGGCCGTTCCTGTTTCAACCGTTTCAAACTGATCGAAATCCGGATCGTTAACGAAGTGTTCCCATTTCCCGGAGGAAGAATCGAAACGGGAAATCTGGGAAATGTCTTCGCCGAAAGTTAGGCCGGCGTGGGAGAGGATATCCTGTAGGGGCACACGGCTGTGTGCCCCTTCCAGCAAACATCCACCGGGCGGACAGCCGTCCGCCCCTACGGAAATGGGGACGAATCCATCAACAAACGGTTTTTGATCCACGGGTAGCACAGGAAATGAAATCAAATTCCAGCCCGGCTTTAAATTATAATTGACCGTGCGGAGTTCGTTATCTGCCTGAGTAATCTTCCTGAGCCGGTGATTTTGATCGTAGGACAATTCCGCGCCGCCGCGCAGAATCATGTTTCCCGCCGCATCGTATTCCATCGGCATGGCCGGACGATCCGTCATTGCGGCGGAAGTAACGGCATGGGGCCCGGCATGAGCAGCTCCATAATTCATGTTCACGCCGGATTTGTTGATTAAATTTCCCATCGGATCGTATTTAAACGTTTGCGTGCCGTATCCGGCACTAACGGACTTCGTTAGACGGTCGAGCGAGTCGTAGAAAAAATTCTGCGTAGCGGTGCGGATCTGATCGGTGAGCGTCGTGATATTACCGCTATCGTCAAACTGATAATGAAGCGCCTGGCGGGTTTGGATGGTGGGCGAATAGCTTAAGGGATTGACCAAATCGTTGGCGAGTAAATTCTCCTGCGTAATCAAATGCTCAAGACGAAGCGTTTCGGGGCTGTAGAAATAACCGGTAGAAACGCCGTTCGCGTAATCAATGCGTGTGAGTTGACCGGCGGCGTTGTAATCAAAATTGGAAACGGCGGTTTCACAAACTGGATCCCCGCTTTCGCGGGGATGACAAAGGCTCAACGATTCGATGCCGCCTTGAGCGTTGTAGGTGTAACCCACGATCTGGCCATCCGGATACGTCAGAGTTTTCTCTCGGCCCAAACGATCGTAGGTGCGTTCGACACCAAGCTCGGCCGCGCCTAGCTCCACAATAAACCGGCCGGCCTGTTTTAAACGGCCTTCGATATCGTAATCAAAATAAGTCGTTGTTTCGTCATCGACAATCTGCGTTAAACGGCCGACGGCATGACGCGAAACAGGCGGCGTAGAAGGATCTTCGGCGCCGTCGTAGGTAAATGTCGTCACGCCAAGCGCTCCGCCGGCAGGAACGGCGCCCGAAAAACTTTTTACGGCCGGACGATTCAGCGCGTCGTAAGTGAAATTTGTAATAATCCCGAGCGCGTCGGTTTCCTTGATTACGTTTCCGGCTAAATCGTATTCGTACTCCGTGAGGCCCGAATCGGGATCGTTTAGGGAAATCTTCCGGCCGGTGGAATCGTAGGTAATTTGAGTAAGATTGCCGGCGTAGTCGCTGATTTGGCGCAGATGATCCCCGGCATCGTAAGTGTAACGAGTAATGTAGGAATTACCATCCAGCCATTCCGCAACGGAAATGGAGCGCCCCAATCCATCGTATTCAGTTTCGGTGGGATTCCCTTTCGCATCGAACATGCGCTCGGTAAAGTCATCGTATTCGGCGCGCGTAACGGTGCCGTCCGGAAAATGCACTTCGGTCCGCCGGCCAAGTGTGTCATAGGAAAACGAAATCGATTTGAGTGAACCGCCGCTCATGACAGGAATAAAATTTTCAGAGTAATTTTCAAAATAAGGCGTGAACTGTTCTTTCGGAAGTCCGCGTTCATCAAACGTAACGCTGCCGCTCACTATTTGAACCGCCGGATCTTCGGATTCACTTCGCGTTTGAATTGTACGGCCAAATCCGTCGTAAAAGCTTTGCGTTCTGAAAACTCCGCCGCCCGGCGAGCCGTCTTTCACGATCTGTGTTACGCTCGGAAAAATTTCACCGATACCATCGTTGTTTGAATCAACAAAGCGGTCGTCGTAGGAAACCACCGTTGTCGGATCGCCGACAGGATCCCCCGGATTCCAAGTTGTGGCCGCGCGGCCAAAACTGTCAAATTCGACTTTGTGCTCCGCGCCGTTGGCGTCGCGGTGAATTGTGATTTCACCAAACCTGGCATCGTATTCGAATTCCTCCGTGTAACCGAGCGCGTTCACGGTACGAACGGGAAAGGCGTGGGCGGCTTCGTCGTAAAATGTCCGCGAAATATTTCCGCGCGGATCGCGAGCCTCCGCGATGTTTCCAAACGAATCGTAGCGGAATTCATTTACGATTTCTCGATCCACGGCAACGCGCGGATCGTTTAGCCAAACCCGCTCGAATCTCAAATTTCCTGCCGCATCGTATTCAAACGAACGGCCGTTCACGCGCGTTCCGCCCGGTTCCAAAACTTCGCTCTCAGAAACAAGTGAGACAAGCCAATCCGCCGTGCGGTATTCAAAATTCGTTCGCGTAACGCGCTCATCGCCGGTTCGCAAAATATCGCCGAGCTCGCGCGCCTCCGTGACGTTTCCATAATTATCGTATTCGTATTCTGTCCGAGTAGTACGGAAAGTCGTGTCCCCATCAACCGTATCTGCTTCGTTTGCCTCAGCGAACACAAATTGATTGCCCGGAGAAATTTCGCGCCTGTCCCAAACCGTTCGCGATTCGCTCCACCTATTCCCAAATCCGTCGAGTACCGCTCTCGATAAAATTCTTCCTTTGAAAATATCGTCCTGCGCAAATTTTGTCCGCGTCACGTTAAGAAGAGGATCGATAGCGATAACTTCCTCAAATCCGCGGAATTCATGATCAGTGAAATCAAATTTTCCGCCGCGGAAGGAATATTTCGTCGCGTAACGATTCCCAAGGCCGTCGGATTGCGCAACGGAATCGATAAGTGGCACGACAAAAGGCAAATCGTTTACGCCGTCCCCGCCTTCATTGATGAATGCGGCGGAGCTTTTGTACGCAATTTCGGTTCGGCCGCCCCGGCCGTTAACGAGTGAGGCGAGAAGATCGGGCATTTTCCCCGAGCTTAGCGCGACTTCACCCTGGCTTGTGAAACGATTGAAAATCGCCGGATCAAGAAGGCCGTCGCCCGTGAAATCACCCGGCTGAAAGCTCATATTGGCGTCGCGAAGGCTGAATTGAAAATTAAGCTGACAGACGCGATCAAACGCGCTTGCGCCATTTGAAAGCCTGACCTGAATCGTACCCGCCGCGTAATCGTAAAATCCGATGTCGGTCACGCCGTCACCGTTACAATCAAAAACGACCGGCTGCTTTCCTGCGCCAAAATTACTTACCCAAATTCCGCGATCAAGAAAGGCGCTTCCGTTACTCAACGCAACGCGCCAAGCGCCCGTACTTTCGTTTACCGAGACAATATCAAGAAGTCCGTCGCCGTTAAAATCTCCAGAAAAAGGAGTTTGGTTAGCGCCAAAGTTAGCATGCCAAACCGTTTGCGTGCCAAATCCGGAACCGTTTGAAAGCGCGATTTCCCACCGGCCGGTCGAAGGTTTAAAAATTCCGGCATCGAGAAGTCCGTCCCCGTTAAAATCTCCCGCCACAGGCCGATCACCGGTCACGCCGAATCCGGTTTTCCACGTCACCGGCGTTTGAAATGCATCCATGCCGTTCGAATAAGCAATTCGCCAAGTGCCGTTGTCAAAAATTCCCCAATCGGTTTTCCCGTCCCGGTTGAAATCACCGAGAAAGGGAGTCGTAGAAATATTTCCAAATCCGCGGATCCAGACGTCTTTCGGAAGAAAGGCAAACGTCCGCGAAGTTGAAACGGCTGCCTCACCGAGCAGCGGATCGTAAATTGCAAAATCGCTCAGGCCATCGCCGTTAAAATCGCCCACAAACTGCGGCTGGATAAATTGAAAGCTGTTCATAAAACTGACAGCGCTGTAGGCCGCGTCAGTAATATTGAAATTGAAATCCACCTGATAATTGTTGTTTTGGTTGTAGCCGGTAAATTCGATCAGGTTGTAGCCGGCTTGAAGCCGAATCGGCTCGACCTGCGGCCCGCCGAACCAAACCTGCTGATTACCGTTAATGAAAACACCCGTGGCCATGCCGGCGCCGGTGAACGGCGGGAAACTAATCGTCGCCGGAGAATTTAGAAAAAAATAGGTAAACGCGTGAAAATGTGAATCGCGGCTACCTTGAATGTGCAAACCGCCCTGCCCGTCCTGCGACCAATTCACCGCGCCGTCGCTTCCGTTTAACGCATCGCTCGGCTGGCCGAAAGGAACGCTAGCGCCGTTCCCGCCTCCGCGTGCCGAAATGCCGACAAATTGCCCGGTCGGCAGAAGAAGCGATTCGTTATTGTGGAACAGATCAGCCGCTCCCGTTCTCACCATCCAACGGCGGTTTCCGAGAGAATTGGTATTCTGCCGGACGGAATACGTGGTTTCGGAATCTTCCTGGTAAAAAAACTTGGTGGGCGGAAGTGAACTGCCTGAAGTGCCGAAATGCGTAATGGATTCGAGCATGGAGCGACCTGTTTCTGCGCTTTGGTGGTAATTTAAAGTAAAGCGTCGGGCTAATTCGGCGCCTGTGTACATTTGAATTTCTTTAAGCCGTTTGGTAACGCTCACTTCTTCGCCTGAAATAAGGCTTCCTACCGGATCCGGCCGGTTCTCTAAAATAAATTTCACTATATTCGTGGGTAAAAGACCCGAAGCAACGTGGCCGGCGTAGCGGCATTCGTTGGGGTAAAGCATAACGCCGTCTTTTTGATACGTAATTTCCATATAATTCCCGTTGGTGTCTTCCACGCGACTCAGGCGCCATTCAAACGTTCCGCGTAAAGTATCGAGACGCGAAGCGTTCGTTTGCCCGAAATAAAACTTCGTTCCTGATTTATCGCGAACAAGCCAGCTTGATCCGCTAAATTCAATTTTCAAGAAAGCGCCCTCGTTTGCGAGACGGTAATCACCGCCCACCTGCTTTACCAGCGCAGAATTAATTCCTTTAAATCGAAGGTTGAATAGGTCGGTGGAATCGTAGCGTGGGATGCCCTTTTTGGTATCCCGCTGTATGAGGCCCAGATCAAGATCCCATCCCACGCCGAGCCAGCCGTTACGCTGTGTACTCGCGTAACCGAGTTCAATGGAAGGCTGCATGGCTTTTCGTCCGGGCGGCACGGGAATCGGATAACCCATTGCTGCGCGGCCGGTGAAGAGATCGACTTGAAAAGCTTCGGGTCTCCCAAGCATAAGCAAATTCTGCGTCGCCGACATCGCTGAAGCGCTCGACACCGCCCCCTGTGCAAACGCAACTTTTTCGGTATGAAAAACAAATAAATGTGTAAAAATTAACGTGATTCCGATGAAACGATATTTCAGCAATCGATTCACTTTTATTTCACCATCCCCATTGAAATTTTTCTGGCAGCAAGAGCGTATCTTCTTCCTCCTCTGCCTACCTTTGAGGTTAAAAAATGCAACCTCAAACTCATATCTCCTTTATTTTCAATAGCTTGTGAATTTGAGGTCACAATTTGTGACCTCAAAAAGGATACTTCTGTATCTGTAAGTTGAAACATACAATCCATTGGAAATCGTTCACTATTTCTTCTTACCGCCTGATTTAATATTTTCGTGCCCACCCCATAAAGTCCCGCCAAATCGCTGTCGAGCATTACCTTTTTGCCGCGGATCATGTAGATTTTCTTCTCGATAATTTCCATTTTTTCCTCTAATTTTTCCTGCACAACACCATAGTCGCAAATGGCGGACGGCTGTCAGCAGGTTCGGCGGTCATCGCATTCACCTGCGTTGAAATCGCTGCATTCGAACTGCCGACGCCACCGATACCTGAGGACGCATTCCATCCGATACCGTTGGGTACATTAGATAAACTATGCGCATGCGTAAGCGATCCGCCCGCCGCCGCGTTATACGTAGAACCGCTTACAAGAAACTTCCCTTCCGCCGCGGAAAAATAAGTCCAGTATTCGGGACAAGACGTAGTGAAAATTCCGATCATTCCGGACGGAACCGTACCGTCACCGCTGGCCTGTACAGAGAAAGTGACGGGGCCGTCAAATGTGGTTTCATCTGAAAACTGTTTCTTTCCCGTTATCACCTGATCTTCGCTGAGCGTTACACCGTCGTGTACACGGTAAGCAAAAGGAACGGCGTCGAGCGTTTGCCGCGGTAAAAGTTCGCCGAGGCTCGCGATTTCAATACCCAGCCAATATGATTTATCAAATGCTAGTTCGTGAAGTGGATGGGCACTTTGCGCTGCAGCGTTTCCAATTTTTACGCTGAAATCTCCCTCAGCAATCGGAACCCCAGCTTGCGTTTCTTTCCAAATTTCCTGCCCCATTTGGGCGCTTTCACTGTCATAGATTCGAAATGTAATGTCAAACGGCCCACCAAGCGGCTCTCCCTGGCTGTCTACAACATGACCTTGATAGGTAATTACTTCGGGCAGCGAAGCCCACCCTTTCGGGTAAGCGAGAACGCAAAATAAAACTAAAAATATTGTTACCTTTTTCATTTCATTACCTCCCATTGAATTTTTTCGGAAGCCGATTTTTGGGCATTAAATCCGATTTGCCTCTTTGGTCTTTCCGGTTCGAGTTCGATTATTTTTCTGATCGCTTCAAAAACCACCTGAAACTGCTGATCGCATTTCTTTTCCAACTCTTCAATTTTTTGACGGATAAGCTCGTTCGATGCAATGAGTTCGCGGAGTCTAGTAAAGGTCCTCATGATTTGAATATTGACCTGGATGGCGCGCGTGCTTTTGAGAACGCTTGAAAGCATGGCAATTCCATTATCCGTAAAAGCTTTAGTGGGCGCTCTTCTTCCTCCCCATTTTTCCTTAAGTTCAATGTTTTGAGTACTTTGCAATCTTGAAATCACATTTTGTGATCTCAAGATTGCAACTTCTTGTTTTGTAAGGAGATACATGAAATCGGAAGGAAAATTGTCTGGATTGCGTTTGACGGCTTGATTTAATGCCTCGGTAGTAACGCCGTATAATTTAGCTAAGTCGCTGTCAAGCATCACTTTTTTGCTGCGAATTAAATAAATTTTCTGTTCGATACGTTCTTGAATTATCAAATCGTTCATAGCTCGATCGGTCTCCTTGCTACATAAAAACTTGTCGATGCACTGGGCCATTCTTGAAATGTGTTTTGGGGGTCATCGCGTACTACACCTAGAACTTGCTGGCGACCAAACATTCCATTCGGAATTTGGTAGGTACGTTTCGACATTTCAGAAAAATGAAAAATTGTCTGACCGTTTAAAGCATATTTAAATTGAAGCACGTCATCATCCGGATCATGCACAATCAACTGCCAATCGATCAATTCTCCCGGATAACGAAATTCGCCAATTTTGGGAAGCAGTTCTGCAATCATTGGAATTTCGTTGTCCGAAATTTTTATTCCGTCGCTTACACCAACTGGGCTAAAAAGCCCGGCGGCATTTTTCGCGCGTACATAAACATAGTAAGTTTGATCTAAAATATAATTGCCTGAGATATTGACTTGCCCAGAACCGTCGCTGCTTACGAACGTGGTGTTGGCAGGTGGATTAGACGCTGTACCTACCACATATTCATAATCGACAACCGATGTTTCACGATCGTAAGAAAACCAGTTCACACCAAGCTCGGATGTCGAACTTTGCGTATTACCGCCGTCCGAAACAACAGGGGATGTGGGCGGCGTGATGTCCAGGAAAACAATCGCTCCCTCACCAGCGATCATTCTTCCCAGCGCATCACGCCCTTCAACCATTACTAGGTTCTCACCCACAAAAAAGTTTAAAGAATAATTCCACCGGCCGGCCGAACATCCAATATTTGTTTTAGCACCTTCGTTTAATCGAACGGAGACATCTCCATCGACATCACAATTTCCGCTCACTGAGAAGTTAGCCGTACTCATATAAGAAGAAATTGGATCAAGCGTCGGCGGCAGCAGAGCTTGATTATCGCGAGTAATGTGAATCGTTTGATTCTGAGTAAATCCTGTTACGCTTTCGGCACGTACCGTTATGGAGTTTGAGCCGATTTGGGGTAAATGAAAATTTTTGAGCATAAAAAATCCACCGGTTTCCGAAACATTTACCGGCAATCCGTTAACGCTGATTACGGCTGCGTCGTCTAGAATTTTTCCGGCGATATCCACCGTGGCGGATTGCGTTTGGGCTCCATCGGTCGGCGAAATGATTTCAAACATGGTGGTATCGGTATCGAGGATAATATCTACGGGAAGCGCTGCACCTCGGTTTCCCGCCTCATCTACCAAAAAGAATTCAAGATGATTCCGGCCTTCATCAAGCAAAGAATTAAACGACCAGCTCGTAAGACCTGCGAACCCGGGAATAGAAATTTCCTCTGCGCCCATGCGCACCCAAAGTTCCGAAGCTGCATCTTTTGTACCCGTAATCTGCTGGTGGGCTATCTGCGTCGGCGTTTGAAAAACAGCCGTCGGCAGAGCCGGAGGATGCGTATCTACCATCACGGTAAGAATGGTTCCGCTGACATTTCCGACGGTATCAAAGGAATTAATGTAAAAATAATTCTCGCCTTCATGCACTGATACAAAAGGTGCGACCCAACTCGTACCTTGATTTACCGCGCAAACTTCGTTTACGTAAAGCATGGCGCCAGGATCGTCAATCGTTCCGCGCACGTGAACACGCATAAGATTGTCCGATACGTCCGATCGAGCTAAAACTACTCCGCCGTTTAGACTAAATTGCGTGTTGGAAGATTTTCCGAATGAAGTCTCGCCGATTTTTACTGATTGAAGAATAAAATGATTTGAGACGGATATATTCGCGCCCGCTCCCCCGCCGGACATGAATGCCGATTGTGTAATGGTAAAAGAGGTATTTGAAATGAAACTGGCCAACGCTACGGATGAGCAGACGAGATCCTTCGCTACGCTCAGGATGACAAAACCTAAAAAGCCTGTTCTAATTATTTTCATGGCAACACCACTTCGCTCCGATTGACGTAGTGACCCTGCTGGGGAAAAACTACCGTAAAATTGGGCGGGGTCGTATCGCGAATAAGCGTCAGCGAAGCAATGGTAAAATTCCCCGCTGCATCTTCGGCCACAATTTGGCAGACGTTCGAGCCTTCATTCGTCAAGGAAAATAGAATGGATCCCGGTTCACCGTCGATCGTGTACGCAATCGTTTCCTGATTCGACCTGACTTTTTCACCATCGCCATGGGATGTAAAAACAATTTCGGGCGGTGCCGTATCCAGCCGGACAATATGCCAAGCCACGCCAACATTTCCGGCTAAATCCGTGTGCACTACGGGAATTTGGTTCACCCCTTCATGCTCAAGTTCGAGATCAATCTCATGCGAGGAGCACACGCTTGCATCGTCTTCGCAGTGATAACGAACAGTAATGTCAGGATTGTTTACCCAGGAATTGTAGGAAGGCGAAACGACCTCAATCGTAGGCGCCACGGTATCCAGAATTAAACTCAACGTAGCTGTTGCCTGATTTCCCGCATCATCAACCGCTGTTTTGCGAACAGTATTGTCGCCTTCGGATAATTCAGCGATCATGGAGAATGGAACGCCGTCGACGGTTCCGCGAACAAACGTTTGAATTTGGTTCACATAGCTATTTGCCCCGGGCGAAGTAAATTGGATTTGAGGAGGAAGAGTATCTCGCACAACAGTAATACTTACCGGCGTACTCTCAAGGCCGCTTGCGTTTCTTGCCTTAATTACAAAATTATTCTGCCCCTCAACATTTAAAGACGCCGTTGCAGACCAAGCCGTATCGGGAGACAAAGAAACAATTTGATTTCCATTGGCATAAACGGCTGAGCCGGCTGACTTGGTACCCGAAAGTACGGCTTGCAACTGATTTGTGGGAGACGAAACCGGATCGACATAAACGGTGGGCGATGCGTTATTGATGGTTGTCACTCTAAAATCATCGAACCTGTGGTAATAGCTTCTGGAATAAATTCCGGCTTTCCCGGAGGCGAAGGTTGAGTTGCTTGTTTCCAGGACAAAAGCGCCGTCAAAATAAAGTTTGAGATGGACTCCTTCGGCAATAAACCGGATGAAATGGTAGCTGTTATTGGCAACACCGGGAGCTGTTGCTTCCGCCAGCGTTGTCCAAACACCGTTCTGAACCTTGATAATGCGATACTTCCTGTTGTCGCGGTGATATTGGCCGTAGTAGAAATTGGAG
>Ga0209515_10010129_pt1 | contig 10572 bp, 9 predicted proteins | sample Subgroupgradi54m_FD_187454 | JGI IMG/M metagenome (GOLD analysis project Ga0209515, IMG submission 187454) | Subsurface groundwater microbial communities from S. Glens Falls, New York, USA - GMW60B uncontaminated upgradient, 5.4 m (SPAdes)... ...
CGCAGAACGCGGCCAGCATCTTTTCCCGCTTCGACCAGACGATCTTGGGCAGCCGCAGCTTCAGTTTGATCACGGTTTGGCTCCCTTCGCCCTTTGGACGGCCGGAACCCCGAGCGAACACTCGATCTCAAAATCGGTGAAGTCCTGATCCTCTATCCTTTTCTTCGACGTCCGCTTGGCCGAGGCCTCGGTAAACAGCGGCAATTTCCCTAAGCTGTTGGCGAATTCATAAACCTTCGGAAGCTCGCTCGATATCCCCTTCAAAAGAACCTTCTCGCCGTCCGTGTAGTTCAGCGACTCGAGCTGTATCTCCGGCGGCATGATCTGGCTGAGTGCGGCCATCAGGTCGAGCAGCCCGCCCCGGTGGGCGAACCGCTCCTGGATGAAACCTACCTGATCCAGCGCATGCGACATCACCGCCGCGGGCGCCGCGACCGAGTCCTCTTGGCGCGCCAAGTTCTGGAGCTGTTTTTCCGCTTTCACCATCTTCTCCAACGCAAAGCAGGAGAGCAGAAGCAGCAGCACGATCAACTGGCCGCCCAGCGTCACGAGCGCGCGCGAGCGGCTCTCGAACGCCAGCCGCAGTTTGACCGGCTGCGGGGTCAAATCCACGTCGCACGGTTTCAGCGCGACGCCGATGAGACCCGAGAAAGAAACGCTGGCGGCGGCCTCGGAAGCGCCGACGGCGCTGGACTGGAGCGGAACGCTCGAAAATGGCGGGATGACTTTCACGGGGAGGTTCAACCCGGTCTGGACCGCTTCCTTTAAAGAATCGGCCCGATCCGCAAGCCCGGTCAGGATCACCTCGGAAAGAACCAGGTGCGGCTCTTCCCCTTCCCCCTCGAGCGCCTCGACGGAACGCTGGAGTTCACCCACCAGAGTGGCCGTCCCCGCGCCCGCATCGCTCTTCAGGTGGGCCATCCCGCACGCGATCGATCGGTGAAAGCGGGGATGGCCTTCGTGCAGCACGAGAACCGCGGTGGTTTCCCAATCGACGTCGACTATGAGAACCGGAGCGCCCGAAAACCCGGCCCCCTTGCCGCCCGAGACGATCCCGAACCAATTCACGATCCCCTCCAGATCGGAGCCGACAAAGGTGACCATCCAGCCGATGCCGTCCATGATCGAAACGACCCGCTGAACGATATCCCGGTGGGAGATCATGATGAGCACGCGGGAGTACCCCGCCGAATCGCGGCCGATCACCTTGAAGCCGGTCAGGATCTCCTCCTTCGCGTACGGCGTGTACCGTTCCGCTTGGAGATCAACGATCTGGCGGATCTCGGCCGGATCGGTGGACGGCAGACTCGTCACGCGAACCGTGGTGAACTGGGACGGATTCGCGATGATCACCCGGCCCGGATCGAACCCCTCCTTCCGTCCGAGTTTCTCGGTGAGAATCTTCGCGATGTCGGTATTGCTCAAACCGGCCACCGGCTCAGCGAACACCTTCTGGACCACCCGTCCCATCGCAGCCGGCAGCGTATAAACCAGCTTCAGCCACTGGCTGTCCAGCGAAACAACCGTCCGCGCGCCGGGGTACACGCGGAAAGGGCTCCGAACCGGCCTCTTCACACCGGCGGATGCCGGCAGGGCAAACTTCATCTCTCCCTCCAGTCGAGAATCCGGCCGGCCCGATCCAAAACGCACCAGACGCTCATGCGGCTCTGCTCGGTCCCCTCAACCCCGGTGATCGACAGCGAAAACGTTTCCGTACGAAAACCGACCACTCCGTCGGCGGAGAGCTGCGACAACCGGTTTCTGTCTTCCAGCGGCAGCAACTTGTCTATCTCCAGAACCATTTGATCCACCGATTCAAAAACACGATCGTCCGGAGTTCCCGGCTTGTCATCCTCTCCGACCCGATACGAGAGGATCACGTCCACCGCAGGCGCGGTGATCCCCAACGCCTGCAGCACCAGCCGATCCGCCGTATTCAGGTTGACGACCCCCTTCCCGTAGGCGGTCAGGTAGGGTGCCGCTTTCTGCCAGATCTCCGGCGTCATCCCTCTCACGAACAGAAGTTCCTCGACCGATTCAAAAGGCCCGTTTTTACAATCGTACCCCGCGTCCAGCGCATGGTAATAAAAACCCTCCGCCCCGTTGCTGTGTTCCTTGTCGTCCTCATCCCGCCAATCGGCAATCGAGTCGGCGATGATGCGCGCCTGCTCCACCTCCACTCCGACGCCGATAAAGAACCGAACAAGCAGATCGACAGGCGCGGAGTTCAAGTTCAATTTTCTCGCTTCGTCCACCATACCCGGTCCGACGTCCACCTGAACATCCCCGCTCAACGAAGAGGCCCAGTCCCTCATCTGGGCCCAATCCTCCTGAGGGCCATCGGACGTCGGCGTCGGATCCAGCCGCACGAGCACGGACGCGTACCGGATCCCGCCCGCGACCGCATCGTACACCCTCATCTGTTTTTCAAGACGCCCCGTCACGTTCAGCGTGAAGCTGACCCACGAGCCGAGCGCAGCGGCCAACAGACTCAGCAGCGTCACCGTGAAAACCGCGAGAACTAGAACGGACCCTCGGCGGCCGCACCTATGCGCTCGGAATCTCAATGACGTTTGACCGGTTCACGGTCTCCCCCGTAGTTTTCATCCGATAGGTGATCTCCATCTTGACCGCGCGGGGCGGCTTCTCATCCTTCCACGAATCGACCCACGCGTAGCTCCCCGAAACAGGATCCGCCGTCAAATAGGAAAACCGGAGCCGCTGAATGCCGCCGGCGATCACGCGGTCGGGCTTCCGCACGGAGGCGCTGCTCAAACCCCGGTACGAGTGGCTCGAGCGGCAGAAGGACCCGGTGGAATCCAAAAAGAAGCCGACCCTCCCGATCTCCTTGTACGCGAGCCCCTCCGAGGTCGTAGCATCCACGAGCAGAGGAAACGAAAAGGTCTCGTAATCCCCCTCAAACGGGATCATCCGAAAAGGGTGCACGTTATGGATATCCCGGTTGAACGACAAGAAGGTGTTCTCGGTCTGAGTATTCACCTCCCACTGCCTCTGCACCCGTTCCCACACGCGGAACCCGCCGGAGAGCACGGCCACCACGACGCCGGTCACAAAGACCATCAAACAGATCACCACCAAAAGCTCCACCAGCGTGAACGCAGCAGCGGCGCGCCTGCTCACGGCGTCTCTCCCATTTTCGGCTCCTTCTTCTCCAGTGGAAGACTCACCAGCGTCGAGAAATCGCTCTCGTACGACCCTCTGCCCTTATGCCAGCGGATCTTCAATTCCACCGATCCGAGCGCCGGATTAAAAGCGAGCGGCCGGCCCTGCCCCTCCCACTCGAACCGCTGCGGTCCGGCGGAGAAGGATCCCCCGTCGGAGAAAGAGAGCTCGTTCTTCTCGAGCGGCCGGAGGATCAGCTCGGCCATCTTGGAGCCGGCGAAACCGCAGACCGCGGACCGGTCCTCCGCCACATCCAGCGCCCGGTAGATCGTCGCCAACGCCTGCAGAACGATCACCGCGGCGACCGAGAGGATCGACAGCGCCACCATCACCTCGACCAGCGTCATGCCTCGCGCGGTCCACGTCTTTCGTGACTCGCGGGTCCTGTCATGGGGCAGTCCCCGCATCCGGCATCGGCCTCTTACCTCATACTGAGAGTCGCCCGAACGAGGCACTGCTGGCGGATGCCGGCGCCCGCCCCATGCCACCCGCGATTCGGCTCGGCTGACTCGATGGTCATTTCCAGTTGGAGATGTCATCCTCGCTTTCGATGCCGTCGGGGCCGTACGAATAAAGATCATAATCGCGGGGCGGATGCGTGCCGGGGTAACGGTAAACGTACGGCTTTCCCCACGGATCGGCCGGCTGCTGCTCGATGTAAGGGCCTTTCCAGTTGTTCGGGACCGGCGGGGCCGTCGGTTTCGTAATGAGCGCCTGCAGCCCCTGCTCCGTCGTCGGATACCGCCCGTTGTCCACCTCGTAAAGCCGAAGCGCCAGCGTCAGATTGCTGTTGATGTCCGTCTTGGCGATCGTGACGCGCGCCTGCTCGGTCCGCCCCGCCAAGCGGGGGACCACCATCGCCGCGAGCGCCGCGATAATGATGATCACGAGCATCAACTCGATCAGCGTGAACCCCTCCTCCTGAGCGGGGGCCCTCTTGCCGCTCAAAAGATTCCGGATCGCCTCCAGCAGCTCCGCGGATTGAAACGGCTTGCGGACGTACCCGTTGGCGCCGCAGGCGGCCTCCAGTTTCTCGCCGGACTCCATCGCCTTCGCGGTGAAGAGCAGAATGGGGATCAGTTGGAATTTCGGGTTCTTCTTCAGCGTGGAACAGACCTCGTACCCGTTCATCTTCGGCAGCATGAAATCCAGAATAATGAGATTTGGCATTTCGGTCTCCACCTTCGCGAGCGCCTCTTCGCCGTCCATCGCCACCACGACCTGGTACCCCTCGATCTCCAGCCGTTTGCCCACCATCTTCACGATGCTCGGTTCATCATCCACCAGTAAGATCTTTGTCATCCGGACACCTTCTGTTTTTCTCGCAGCACGCTGCCGGCCTTCGCGACGAGCTCTTTCACCTCCATCCCGTCCGTCGGATAAACGGCGAGACCAAACCCAAGAGAGGAGACCGCAGGCGCGTTCACCCCTTTGCCCGCCAACCACTCGGGAAGCACCTTGCGGAGACGTTCCAGGATCACGCCGATTCCCGCTGTATTCGCCATCGTTAAAATCGCCACCTTATCCGGTTCGATCTCGAGAACGTGGTCTCCTCTCTTCACGTGTTGCCGAACCGCCAGAGCGAGCTGCTCCAGGCACATTCTGGGATCCCACCCCTGCGCGGACTGAAGCGGCCCGCACACCGCTCCAACGCCGATCAGAATCAGGCCGATCGTTTCCAACTCGCTCCGGTTGTTCGACGTGAGCATCTGCTCGAAACCTTTTTCGAGAGCCAGCTCGGACGTGTAAACGGGCAGCGTGAACTGGAACACGGAACCCCTGCCGGGCTCCGACTCCACCCAGATCTTTCCGCCGTGCATCTCGACCAGCTCCTTGCAGAGCGCGAGCCCCAAACCGGTTCCGCGCCGCTGGCTCGTATCGTCACCGACCTGCGAGAACTTCTGAAACAGCTTCTGCAGGTCCTCCTTCGCGATTCCAGCGCCGTTATCCTTCACCGAAACAACGACCTGGTCGTCGTCGTAAGCGCGGAGCAAGAACGTGATCGACCCATCCTCCTTCGTGAATTTGATCGCGTTGGCAAACAGGTTGCCCAACACCTGGAGGATCCTATTGGAATCCACGAACGCATCCGGAACCGCCGAGCACTGCGAGCCGATGACCCGGCCGCCGGCGATCAAGCGGTAGCTCTTCAACGTCATATCCACGAGCTCCGAGATGCTCGCGCGGCGCCTGCTCAACCGGAGGCGCCCCGCCTGCAGCTTCGAAAAATCCAGCAGGTTGTTGATCAGCTCAGCCAGCCGGTCCACGCTCTGGTCGATCGTGCTCAAGAAATCGTTCTGCTCCTCATTGAAAGTTCCCAGCACCCCATCGAGGAAAAGCCGGACCCCTTCCTTAACCGCCGTGAGCGGCGTGCGCAGTTCGTGACTCACCTTGGCCACAAACTCATCCTTCATCACCAGCAGTTCATTCAGATGCTTGTTGGAGGCCTCGAGCTGACTCCGCCGCTCTTCCAACTCCGTTTTGGAGGTCTGCAGATCGTCCAACAGCGCCTGCAGGATCTGCTGTTGACGAACCATCTCCTGATTGGCCTTCTCCAAAACCTGGGCCTGCTCCTGCCGCTGTTTCTCAAAGCGTTTCCGTTCGGTGATATCGTTCACGTAAACCCAGACGAGCCGGCTCTCGGGAACGATCGAGACGATCTCCTCAAAGATGGAATCCCCAACCGCCACATCCCTCTTGAGCGTGAGCAGGCCGCCCTTTTCCATCTCGGCAACGGCCGGGATCAACCCCTGAAGGATCGGATGTCGGAACCCCTGCTTGAGCAGGTCCGGAAACTTTTCCTTCGAAGCGGGGTTCACGTACGAAATCGCCCCGGTCCCATCAATCTCGATCACCGGGTTCGGGTTCTCCTCCGGGAACACGGCCAAGCGCACCCTCTCCTGCTCGGCCACATCCATTGAGCGGGACTGCAGAGCGGCGAACGCGTACAGAATGCCGAACAGGAGGAATCCGAACAGCAGCCCTGCGATCAGGATGTGCGCTTCGGAAACAGGATGGTGGCGGGAATAGTTCCAGCAGAAAAAGGTGAAGAAAAGGCAAAGGACGAGTACGCCGAAAGCAACCTCACGACCTCGGGGAAATTTCACCGGCCTCCTTTCCCTTTAGGTTTGCGTTGTTCCGACCTCATTCGATCTCATGACTGTACATAAATATACCTTCTTTGAAACAACTTTTCTACACCCGCCTGCGTCGGACCATCCCGAAGCAGGCAAACATCGTGTTATAATTCTGCTATGCTTGAAGGCTCTCCAGCAGAACTCAAATACCAGGTCGCCCGTCAACGGGAAGAGATCCAGACGATCAACGAGGTGGGGCGAATCCTCCGCTCGACGCTCAACACGCAGCGGATGATCGGCCAGGTCTCCTCCTACCTCCGCCAGGCCTTCCCGCTGGCGCTGTGCGGCGTGCTTCTGCCGAACCAGCGCAAGCTCCATCTGGTCCGGTTCGCTCCGATCTCTCCGGTGGATGCGACCAACGCCGTTCGGCAGATCCTGAAAGACGCCAACGAAAAGATCCGGCACAACCTTTCGGAGGAGGAGGTCGCACCGGTCATTGAGGACCAGTTCGGTGCCAGCAGCGCAGGCCCGGTCTCCGAGATCCGATCCCACCTCTCGATTCCGCTGACGATTGAAAATGGAACGGCCGGGCTGCTGAGTCTCTTCAGCGCAAAAGCCAAAGCGTTCGGCGACCAGGAGCTGCGCTCGATCGAGATCGTGGCCGATCAGTTTCAGGCGGCGCTGCGCAACGCGCTTCTCGTAGAGAAACTTCAAGAGGCTGACCTCATGAAGAATGAGCTGCTCTCCGTTATCTCCCATGAGCTGCGGATTCCGCTGACCGTGATCCGAGAAGGGGTGAGTCTCCTGTTCGAAGAGGTGCTGGGGCCCGTGAACCCGGAGCAGAAGGATTTCCTCGCCACGGTGCGGCAAAACGTCGAACGGCTCCGCCTGCTGCTGGACAAGGTGCTCACCGCGACCCAGGTGATCACCGGCAAACTCTCTCTGTCGCTTGAACAGACCGACCTGAACCAAATGCTCGAGCAGCTCGAAACAACGTTCCGCGTGTCGGCCGATGCGAAAAAAGTCCAGCTCGAGCGGAGCGGTGAACGCCGGGAGCTTCGCTGGAAGGCGGACCGGAACCGGCTGAAGGAATCCTTGGCGCAGATCCTGGAGAATGCGATCCAGGTGACCGAAGCGGGCGGAAAGGTCTCGTTCTCGCTCGCCGCGCAGGGCAATACCGCCGAGATCGTAATCTCCGACACCGGAAGAGGGATACCGCCGGACGAAATCCCGCGGCTCTTTGATTCGTTCCGTTCGATCGGCGGAATCCACGAGCGCAAAACCGGCGGCCTCGGGCTCGGGCTGTTCATCGGCAAGGCGATTGTGGAAGCGCACGGTGGAACGATCCGCGTGGAGAGCGTGATGGGAAAAGGATCGCGCTTCACGATTTCTCTCAAGGCCCCATGAAACTCTTCCGGTTGGAGGATTGGATCAGCTCGGAGATCTTCCTATTAAGCTCGATGAATCTCTTCTTCTGCTCAATCTGCTGCCGGTAATACTCCCTTTCTTTTGGAAATTCCTTTAAGTCGGCGGCGCGCTTCTCGAGCACCCGGTAAACGCACCACTTCGTTCCAAACGGCATCGGGGGCGCCACCGAGCCCGGCTTCATCGCGTGAACCGCATAGATCTGATCCTTCGGGACTCCCCAGAGCTCAATGTACGCCTCGAGCGTCATGAGACTCACCGGCTTGACCTGCTGCTGTTCCTGCGGCTTCTTCTCATCCTGTTTCTTGAATTTCTTCCAGGCCTTCGACTCTTTGACCTGTTCGTAGAAAACCTGCGCCTCTTCCTTCTTTTCAAAGATCACCATCTCCCCGCCGATGTGGTGCTTCTCGTTCAAGAACTCCTGTTCCATCTCCTCATCGGCTGCGGTTACCTGGATCCCGGCGTAGATCTTATCCCTGAGCTTCTTTATCTGGCTGAGGTACCGAATCTGGTTCTCAAAAAGCTCCACCTCCTCCCCCACGTACCCGATGACCCACTTCTTGTACGCCTCCGGATCACCGGCGCGCGTGAACGACTGCTTGTTGCCCTTTAAAAACTCGTTGATCCGGGATTCCATCTCCTCATCGGCGACCGAAACCCCCTCGCGGAAACCTTCGAAATGGAGGACGAGCGAATCCCACGTGATCTGCTCCTGCTGCTGGGGCGGCTCGCCGGCGGCTCCCCACGGGGGAGGAAACATCGCGGCGACCCGGCGCGCAAAGTAGTAGTTATCCACCGGGACCGGCACACCGAAGATTTCACCGGCGATCCGGTCGGCGGGCGCCGGCGCCACCTGGACTTCCGTGGCGGACTTCTGCCGGGCATCGCAGAGGCCCGGCAGAAGTCCGAGCATCACGGCGCAGCAGGCAAAAAGAAAGGAAGCTCTCATCAGCGGATGATCGAGCTGAGTTCGAAAACTGGCAGAAGCACGGCCATCACGATGAAGCCGACGATCCCTCCCACGAGGAGGATCATGATAGGCTCCAGCAGTGTGGCAACGATCCCGAGCAGTCGATCCACCTCCCTCTCGTAAAAATTGGCAACCTCCATCAGCGCTTCACCCACCTTGCCGCTCTCCTCGCCCACGGCGACGGTGTTGACGAGGAACGGTGTCGCCACGGGCAGCGCCTTCAGGCAGGAGGAGAGTTGATTTCCATCCTTCAGCTGGGCCGACAGCTCGTTCAACTGCGCCCGGATCAACCGGTGCTTCACAACGGGCACCGAGATCTCGGTCGCCCGAAGGATCGGCACACCGTGGTCGAGCAGCAGCCCGAAAGAGCGGGCGAACCGGGCCAGCTCCAGCTGGCGGATCATCGGACCGATCAGCGGAAGCTTCAGCAGAAACTTGTCCAGCACCAGAAGCCCCCGCTCGCCGAGAATCCGCAGCAGCGAAAACAAACCCATCGCGACCAACGCCGCGAGGACCCAGAAAACCGGATTTGACATCCAGCGGGCCAACGCGAGCAAAATCTTCGTCGGCAGCGGGAGCTGGCTGCCGAAGTTGGCGAACAGCTTGACCAACCGAGGCATCACAAACGCCAGCAGGAACAGAACGGTGCCCAAGCCGACCGCGCCGACGAACGCCGGGTACAGCAGCGCCGATTTGATCTTTCCCTCCAGCGCCTCTTCCCTGTCGGCCTGGAGCGAGAGCCGGTCCAGCACCGTGTCGAGCATGCCGCCGACCTCACCCGACCGGATGAGACTCACGTAGAGCGAGGAGAAGATGTTCGGATACTTCTCAAGCGCCGTCGATAGGGTCTGGCCCTGCCGGATGTCCTCCTCGATCGCGAGCACGATCTTCTTCAGCCGGGGATGGGACGTCTGATCCTGGATCACCCTCAGAGCCCTCAGGATCGGCACCTGCGACCGGATCAACGAGCAGAGCTGCCGCGTGAAGCGGTTCAACTCGGCGGAACGGATCCTCACCTTCCGGATCCCCTCAACCGCGACGATCCGCTGCCCCTCCTCGGAGGATTCGAAAACTTGTACCGGCGTGTACCCCTGGCCGATCAACTGGTTTAAAACGTTCGCGCGGCTCTCCGCCTCGAGCAACCCCTCGATCACCTCGCTGGGACCTTTCTTCGCCAGGTACTTGAACGTCGGCATCGGCGCCTCAAGCTCCTACTTCTCGTCCTGCGTGGCGCGCAGGACTTCATCCAGCGTGGTCACACCTTCCCGAACCTTTTCCCATCCATTTTCCCGCATCGTCTGCATCCCCATCTCCACCGCGGTTTTCCGAAGCACTTCGGCGGAGGCCCTCTGCACGATCAGCTCCCGAACCTTCGGCGAGAGCAGGAAGAACTCGTAGATCGCGGTTCGGCCCCGGAAGCCGGTCCGGAGGCATCGATCGCACCCTTTGGGCTGAAAGGTTTTCCCTTTCCCGGCGCCGGGTAGATCAACAGCCGCCGCCTCCTTGCAGTCGGCACAGAGCATCCGAACGAGCCGCTGCGCGATGACGCATTCCACCGATGAGGTGATCAGGTACGGGTCTATCCCCATGTCGGTCAAGCGCGTGATGCCGCTCGTTGCATCATTGGTGTGCAGCGTGGAGAGCACGAGGTGCCCCGTGAGCGCGATCCTGATCGCCAGCTCCGCGGTCTCCGTGTCGCGCACCTCGCCGACCATCATCACGTCCGGGTCGTGCCGAAGCATGCTCCGCAGCCCCTGCGCGAACGTGAGCCCGATCGGAGGATTGACGCCGATCTGGATCACCCCCTCGATCTCGTACTCCACCGGATCCTCGATCGTGATGATCTTTCGGTCCTCCGTGTTGATCGTGTTGAGGCACGCGTAGAGCGTGGTGGTTTTCCCCGAGCCGGTGGGCCCG
>Ga0209515_10010130_pt1 | contig 10569 bp, 14 predicted proteins | sample Subgroupgradi54m_FD_187454 | JGI IMG/M metagenome (GOLD analysis project Ga0209515, IMG submission 187454) | Subsurface groundwater microbial communities from S. Glens Falls, New York, USA - GMW60B uncontaminated upgradient, 5.4 m (SPAdes)... ...
GTGATCCGTATGCACCACAAAACTCCCCTCCGTAAGTTTTTCTATGAAGGTTGAACCTCGATATCGAGGTTCAACCTTCATAGTTGGGCGTTCTCGGGGGATGATTTCGCTGATCCTGTTGCCGGCAAATTCAATCGCGTATGGCATATCCGCATTGAGCGGCCAGACATCAATCACGCCGCCATGCACGCTGAAGATGCCTTTGCCTGCCGCAATGCCCGCGCGCTCATACCCCATATCCATGAGTCGGCGCACGAGAAGCGATGGCTTTGTCACCAAATCCTTTTCAATGAGCAAGGCATTGTCGCGCCACCATGGATGGGTGAGTGTTGCTTTTTTGATCGACGCAAGATTTTCCGTAAACCACAAATCGCCCCGCTCCAGATTTTGGGGGGATATTGAAACAATGAGTAATTCGGTTGTATTATCCTTTGTTGTATTCATTCATCGCGCGGTCCGGGCCTGCGGCGGCTATGGCGAGGAGGGCTTCATGGGTGCGTTTGGTGATTTTCTTGATTTGTCTTTGCTCATCGGGGCTGAATTTTTTGAGGACGAGTTTTTCTGCGGGGATATCTCGTCTGCCTGCGATGCCGATGCGCAGGCGCCAGAAATCTTTGGTTTTCAATGCGCGGATCACAGATTCCACGCCTTTGTGGCCTGCGGAGCGTTTGCCAAATGAGAGCTTGGCTGATCCGAGCGCAATGTCCGCGTCGTCGTGGATCACAAAAATATCTTTGGGTTTGATTTTGTAGAATCGCGCAGCGGATGCCGCGGCAGTACCGGATTTATTCATCATGGTGTCCGGCAGGATGAGCGCCGCTTTCTCTTTGTTGATTTTGCCATCACTCACCTGCGCGTTCCATTTTTTCTCAAACCGAAATCCGCTCAAACCTTGGCCAGCGGCAAAGGCGGCCACAATTTCCCGCCCCACGTTGTGGCGCGTGCCCGCGTACTTTTTATCCGGATTGCCGAGACCAATAATAAGAATCATAAGAAATTGCGCTCTTGCTAATCATCTGAAAATGATTATACTATAGGGATGGAGGAAAGTAAATCAGAATCTGCAGTGGTTCCTTCGCCCGAACAGCGCGGGCGATTTTTTGCGGGCGCATGGGAGATTGCGCGGATACTTTTGATCTCGCTTGCGATTGTGATCCCGATCCGCTATTTTTTGGTGCAGCCGTTTGTGGTGCGGGGCGCTTCCATGGAGCCCAATTTTACGGATCAGGAGTATCTCGTCGTGGACGAGGTCTCCTATTATCTCCGGTCGCCGGCGCGGGGCGAGGTGATTGTGTTCCGGTATCCGCGCGACACCGCCGAGTTTTTTATCAAGCGCATCATCGGGCTTCCGGGAGAAAAAGTGACGATTCAAAAAGGCCGCGTGATGATTGCCAATGCGCAGTATCCGGATGGATTTACCCTGGAGGAAAAGTATCTTGATCCGGCATTGAAGACGTACCCCGATGTTCAGCGTACCCTCGGGCCGGATGAATATTTTGTGCTTGGTGATAATCGCACGGCCAGTTCCGATTCGCGCATTTGGGGCGCGCTTCCGCACAAATTGATTGTCGGCCGCGCGCTCTTGAGCGCCTGGCCGCCGCAGACATTTGGGAGGATTCCGGATTATACACAGCAATAGTGCTTACTCAAGGCATCATGCCAAAAATCCATCATAAAACAAAAGGAGATGAATTTGCGGCCGGGCTTGACCGCATGCCGCCCGATGAGCGCGTCGGGGCGGAAATCGCCCTAATCGTAGATGCGATTGCAAAGTTTTACGGGTTTGAACGCATGCGCATATCACCAGTGGAAAATGCTGCAGGGTGGGCGCCGCTTGGCCGCGCTGGATTGCTGGATGCGCGCCAGCCGGTTTTTTGCAAGACGCGTAACGGCGAGGAGATACTGTTTCCTGTTTCAGCCGCCCTCGGCGTGGTGAGGGCATATTTTTCGCATCGCATGCAGGAGTTGCCGCATCCGTTGAAGATCATGGCAGAGGCCGAAACCTACGCGCTGGCTCCAAAAAAAGAAGGCGCCCGGGCCGAGAAAGAGAAGAGAGCGGACGACGCGGCCGCGGAAGCCGAAGATATGCCGTATGTTTCGCGGCGCGAGTGGGCGCTGGTGATGATGGGAGAAGAGTCGCTGATTGCGGAGACGGAAATCATTCAGGTGATTTGGAAGGCGTGCGCCGAGCTTGGGCTGGCGTATGACGGCGTCGAGCTTAAGATCAACGCGACCGGATGCTCGCAATGCCGCGGGTCGTTCCGCGCGGCATTGGGTGCGTTTCTCCGCAGTCGGGTCGCTCGCCTCTGCACTGTATCGCGGCGCGACCTAAAATCTCGGCCGACTAAGGTACTGTCGTGCAGAGACGAGCGATGCCGTGGTATTGCCGAGGCGGCCCCGCAGGTACTTGATTTTTTGTGCGATCGGTGTAAAAAGCAATTACGGACGCTGTTGGAATTCCTTGACGAGGCGCGCGTGCCTTATTTTCTTGATCCGGCGCTGTTTGGCGAGGGATCGTGGTTTGGCGAGATCGTGTTTGTCGTTACCATGCGGCCGGACATTGAGGGAGACGCAGGCGCGGATGGAGAATTGCACCGTGACGATCAGGGCGCACCGCGCGCGCCCGTAGTCATTGCCGAGGGCGGCCGCATGTCGCGCGCGGCTGCGGCGCTCGGGGGAAAGGAACTTTCCGTTGTTGCCGGCACCCTGTTTCTTGATGCGCTGGCCGATGAGATGCAAAAAAGAAGCGGAGACGTACTGATTGCAACTGATGTCTTTTTTATCCAGCTGGGCGAGCTTGCCAAACGCAAGAGTTTGGAGATTCTGGAAATCCTGCGGGAGGCGGGGGTGGATGTCAAAGAATCGCTGGGCCGCGATTCCATCAAGGTCCAGCTCAAGATTGCCGAGCGGGTTGGCGCACGCTACGCGCTGGTGCTGGGACAGAAAGAAGCGTTGGATGCGACCATTATTGTCCGCGAAACCGGATCCGGCATGCAGGAGACGGTCTCGCAGGAGAAATTGATTGATTTCTTGAAGAAGAAATTGAAAAAGTAACCGATGGACTGCATCTTTTGTAAAATCGCCCGAGGCGAGGCGCCGTCAGACACGGTGTATGAGGACGCGGAGGTAAGGGTGTTTAAGAACATCCAGCCAAAAGCCCCGGTGCATCTGCTCGTGATTCCGAAAATACATATCGAATCCATCGCGCATTTGGCAGCGGATCACAATGATATTATCGCCAAACTTATCTTCACTGCCAAAGCCGTGGCGTACGAGGCCGGGCTTGCCGGATACAAATTGGCGTTCAATGTCGGCCGCGAAGGGGGCCAGGTGATTGATCACTTGCATCTGCATCTGCTCGGCGGATGGAAAGACGAGCGGAGAGATTTAAATATTTAAACATTTAACTATTGTATTTATGGTAGAAGTAAAACGACGAGAGCGAGAGACCACGGCCGCGATGCTCCGGCGCTTCACGCGCCGGGTCCAGCAATCAGGCGCCCTGATCCAGACGCGCAAGACCAAGTTCCACAAGTCAAAGCCGACTAAGCGCTCGGTGCGTGAGAGCGCCCTGCGACGCATGGTCGTTGCAAAAGAACGCGTGCGATTGGATAAGCTGGGCAAATTGCCCAAGGACGAGAAACAGGGCCAGCGGAGAAGTTAATAGAGGCGGCATACGGCAATCCAGTTATGGAAAATAATCTCAAAGCAAAAATTGAAGACGCATGCCGGAGCGCGATGAAAAACCGTGAGGAGCTTTTGCTTTCAGTCCTGCGGCTTCTGCTGACCGCCATCCACAATCGCGAGATTGAAAAACGCGCCAAAAGCGGCGCGGGCGAGATGACTGACGAGGAAGTAATGGCCGTGATCCGCGGTGAGGCCAAAAAACGCAAAGACGCGATAGGGGAATACACCCGCGGCGGCAGAGCCGCCGCCGCGGAAAAAGAATCCGCGGAGCTTGTGATTTTGGAAAAATATCTGCCGAGCGAAATCTCGGACGAGGAAATTGAAAAGCTCCTTTTGCCGTTGGCAAAAGGAGCGTCTGTGAGCGATTTTGGCCGCATCATGAGCGCGGCCATGAAAGCCGTAGCTGGCCGCGCCTCGGGCGACCGCGTGAGTGCTACGGTGAAGCGGATGTTGACAGAGCGATAAAAAGGTTTATCATTTGGAATATGAGGCAACGCACCAAGAAATATTATGAATATCGTATTTTGATTACTCCGGATACCCGTATGGGCTCTCAAAAGTCGTGCTTTACCGCATATGTGCCGGCGCTCGGCATCGCGGACGACGGCGATTCAGTAGATGAGGCATTTCGGAATATTCAAGAAATGATCGTATTTCATCTGGAGTGTCTGCGTAAAGAAAAACAGCCGCTACCTGTGGAATATCCCACTGCGGATTTTATTACCACTGCACGGGTGGCAGTGTCCGCATAGATATTATGGTAAGCAGGGAAGTGTATCCGAAAGACGCGATCAAAGCCCTGCGAAAGCTGGGTTTTTCTGTGGTGCACAAAAAGGGGAGTCATTGCCGTCTTGTTCACGGCGATGGCAGAAAAACCACCGTTGCCGTGCATTCCAGACCGCTTGCAAGGGGAACGCTCCATGCAATTCTTCGTCAGGCGGAAATAACGCGAGAAGAGCTTGATGAGAAATTGTAGTAAATGAAAAGCTCCTGCAACTTTTGGTTGCAGGATCGTCTGCGGCGGATTTCAGTCGCGTGATGCGGCGGCCATGAAAGCCGTAGCCGGGCGCCTCGGGCGAGCGGGTCAGTGCGACGGTGAAGCGACTGCTACAATCCTAACGGAGACAGCAGAACAGGAAGTTGAGGTGGTAGTAGACATTCGGATCCCATTGTTTGAGTACAATCTCTGCACTACCAATGAGGCGCCCAGGACAACCTGCTATCATCCGTGCGTCAGATCGATAGATCATACCATCTTTTCCATCCTCTTCATAATAATCTGGTCCACCACGAAGTGCGCGAAACGGGTTCTCTGATGAACCCATGAGCGACATCTTTTTCTGGAAAGCGAACATCCATCCTATCTGCTGATCACTCCCCGTAGCAGCTTCGTCATAGGCCAGTCGCGCAAAAGGTACGAATTTCCCGTTGGTAAATTCCGAGTAGAGCTCGCAACCGAAGAGCGGGTTGACTCCATGTTGCGTATCCCTATAGAGCCAACGACTTTTTTCGTCGTAGTAGGAACTTCTACTCCCTTCGTCATAGTGGAGGTCGTCATTGATGATTTTGCTTGCATCTCTGCGAGCTTTCACCATGAACGAACGGAATGCGGGATCGTCAACGATAGTCGCGTCTGTCTGTGGCATCGCGTATGGCATACCATGTCTCCCATTTGTAGAGAACGAATTATGAAGGAAACAATCCTCCACACGCCAAAAAACATAGCATTCTTAAAAGAGATGGTCAAGCATTTGCCCCAGGCAATCCGGAACGGATTGCCTGGGGAGATCGCTGTTGTGCCGGTCTCGGCGGCAGAGTCGCGGCTGCTGAACAGGCGATACCGCAGGAAAAACAAGGCGGCCAATGTGCTTTCTTTTCTCTATCCTGATACCATCTTGTCATCCTCGGGCTTGACCCGAGGATCCAGAGTCAAGATGCTGGATTCCCGCGTGCGCGGGAATGACAGGTGGGACCGGGGGAAGGATAGACTGTATGGTGAAATTATCGTGTGTCCCTCGCTCATTCGCGTTGAAGCAAAAGCGCAGCAGCATACATTTGAGTACCAGATGACATGGATGATTGCACATGGTATGATACATTTATCAGGACTGCACCATGAAGTATCTGCGGCGGACAGCAAGAAATCGGAGGCGCTGGAGAAAAAGATTTTACAAAATTTGTTTCAAAAAAGTGGCTCGCAACATCATCGCATCGCTTGATATAGGCACGACTACGGTGCAGACCGTGGTGGCGGAGCGTACGCCCGACGGCGAGGGATTGCATGTGCTGGGGGTAGGCGTGGCAGCGTCAGCAGGCGTCAGACGGGGCGCAGTGGTGGATTTGGCGGAAGCAAGTGCGGCAGTGCGCAAGTCCGTGGATGCGTGCCGCCGCGCGTCGGGTGTGCCCATAAAATCCGTGTGGCTCTCGGTGGACGGAGCGCATGTGGCAGTGTCATCTTCCCGCGGCGTGGTTGCGGTGTCCCGCGCGGATCAGGAGATTGCGCCCGAGGATGTGCGCCGGGCATTGGCTGCGGCCGAGACATTTGTCCCGAAAAATCAAAACAAAGAGATTCTGCACATGATCCCGCGGGATTTCAAAGTGGATCGTGAGGCGGGGATCAAAGACCCCGTAGGCATGCATGGAGTGCGGCTGGAAGTAGATGCGCTCATTATTGAGTGTTCGGCGCCCATGCTGAAAAATATGTTTAAGTGTGCCGAGGCCGCCGGGCTTCGGGTGGAGGATTATGTCTTTGCCCCGTTTGCGGCGGCCGAGGCAGTGCTTACCAAGCGCCAAAAAGAGCTTGGCGTGATGCTCGTAGACATCGGCGGCGGCGCATCCAGTTTTGTGGTCTACGAGGAAGGCGTGCCGGTGCACGCGGGCGTGATCCCGATTGGCGGCAATCACATTACCGGGGATGTTGCCATTGGTTTTCGCACCCACGTGGATGTTGCCGAGGATATTAAGCGGGCGTACGGCATTTGCCTCGTGGGTGATATGCCCAAGCGGGAGGTCATACGCATCGCAGAATTCATTCCGGAGAGCGAGGAGACGTATTCGCGCCGCGAGCTGGTGGAGATTATCGGCGCGCGCCTGCAGGATTTGTTTGAACTGCTCCAGAAAGAACTCCGCAAGATCAATCGTGTGCGGCTCCTGCCGGCGGGCGTGGTGCTGGTCGGCGGCTCGTCTTTGATTCCCGGGATGGTTGCCATGACGCGTCAGGAAATCGGGCTTCCGGCAGAGCAGGGACAGCCGTATGGATTTGATCCTATGCCGGATGAAACCCAAGGGCCCCAGCTTGCGGCGGCTCTGGGCGTCGCGCGCTGGGCGATCCAAAAACAAGGACACGCGTCTGGGCATCAGCAATGGAGCGACTACGTGTCTCATATGACTTCCCGGCCCTGGGTGCGGTGGCTTCGGTCGCTCATGCCGTAATCGTACTGGCTTTTCGGACATTTTTTTATCTGCCGTCAAGGTTGCAATTTTCCTGCGAACACGATAATGTTATCGGACAATTATGCCATCAATCAAACCAGATATAGAGACATACGCGCGGATCAAGGTCATTGGCGTTGGCGGCGGCGGCGGCAAGGCCGTGACGCGCATGATTGATCACAAAATCAACGGCGTTGATTTTTTGACCATCAACACCGATGCCCAGGATCTGCATTTTACTAAAGCACGCACCAAGATCCATATTGGGAAAAATCTCACTAAGGGCTTGGGAGCCGGTATGAATCCGGATTTGGGCAGGCAGGCCGCGGAAGAAAACCGCGATGAGATCCATGAGGCGATCAAGGGCGCTGATATGATATTTTTGACATGCGGCCTGGGCGGCGGCACGGGCTCCGGCGCGAGCCCCATCATCGCCGAAGTGGCGCGGGACTCCGGGGCGCTTACCATTGGCGTGGTTACCCGGCCGTTTAGTTTTGAAGGAGTACAACGCGCCAAAGTCGCGGAAGAGGCGTGGCGAGAGCTCCGCGAGCGCGTGGATGCGCTGATCACGATCCATAACGACCGGATTTTGAGCGTAGTGAGCAAAGACACATCGCTTATGAACGCGTTTGCGGTGTGCGATGATGTTCTGCGACAAGCCGTGCAGGGCATATCGGATTTGATTATTACGCCGGGCATTATCAATGTGGATTTTGCGGATGTGCGGGCAATTATGCAGGATGCTGGGTCCGCGCTTATGGGCGTGGGCTATGGATCCGGCGAGGATCGGGCGGTTGCCGCGGCCAAAGCCGCGGTCTCCTCCCCGCTATTGGACATTTCTATTGACGGCGCACGCGGTGTCCTTTTCAATGTCTCGGGCGGGCCTGATCTGACGATGTGGGAGATTAACGAAGCGGCAAAAGTGATTACCGAATCCATTGATCGGGACGCCAAGGTGATTTTTGGCGCGGTGCATGATGACCGGCTCAAAAAAGGGGAAATAAAGATTACCGTCGTTGCCACAGGATTTACCAATCAGCAGGGCGGCCAGGCCATGCTCGGCGGCCGGGAGGAACGCGTGGAGGTGAAAAAATCAGGCGCCTCGCCTGCGGTAACGCCCATGGAGAAATCGGGCGCTGGCGTCTCGCCGCAGGCATCCGAGTCCGAATGGGACGCGATGCCGGCATTCCTGCGCCGAAGGGCTAAATAAGCTCATCCTTGTATGGTCGGATAGGATGCGATATTATTGAAAGTATGGACAGAGAACAGCGTATTTTGCTTGCAAAAGGATTGGTTGATTTGGCAAATATTGTGGCGGGCGCGTTAGTATTCGGACAATTCCTGACGGCGCAGGAATTCAATACAGAGGCATTTGGAATGGGATTATTACTGACAGGAGCTCTCTACCTTGCGGGATTAGGGTTTTCTAAAGGACAAACTAACAAAACATTATGAATGGATTAACCCTGTTTCTTTCGGGGCTTCTCGTTTTTGCGGTGATAATGAATATCATCGCATGGGGAGACAATTGGAGGCATAGACGGGCTTAAGAGGGGAGGATCGCAGAGATCCGCTTGAGCGGTTTGTTTTAGTCATACCTCTTTTTAAATAATAGAAAAACCGCCGGGAGCGCTGGGGCTCCACGGCGGCGTTTTTTGTTATAATGAGGCATTCTGTAGATTATTTTTTCTGTTTACGGCGGTTTACAGCAGGAATGGTGTGGGTGGATCGTAAAATCATCTCCATCTGAATTTCGTCCAAACACTGAACCCAAAACCACTCATCTGGGTTGTTGATACTGGCGATAAGGAGAAAAAGTCCCTGTTGTTGTCTGATGAGTACGTGGTCGTCCGGGGAGATCTGGTTAAAGTTCTCCGCGGTGAACGGAATAGCGTCTTTTTTGGCATTTTTTATGGTAGCCACTGTGCGGTCTCCTCTCCGACGCGCTTTTGGGAATGAACGAGCAATAGGGTAAGACAATAATGTATTGTTCTGAAGAAAAAGTCAAGGTTTCGGGGGTTATCCACAAGAAAATCTTTGACGCGGGTTTTGGCGGGCGTACAATAGAGATATTATTCGGTTACTTTGACTCAAGAACTCTCTTTCGTCTTATTCCGTGCGGACGAAAGAGTGTTTTTGTCTCTATTTAAGATATTATGGCGCCTAAAATCGCGATGTCGCCCGGTTCGTTCGTAGATACGGCGTTTATGCCCAAGGCCGCAAGCAAGAAATTGCCGTTGAAACGGCTGTTTACCCGCGAGGGCATGCATCCGTATGACCAGGTCTCGTGGAAAAAAGTCAAAATCACGGTGCGCGGGAGCGGGATGAACAGCACCGTGGAGGAGCGGGAGCTGGAGTTTCCGGAGTTTTGGAGCGACAATGCTTGCAACATCGCGGGATCCAAATATTTTCGGGGTAGGATCGGGTCGGCCGAGCGCGAGTCGTCGGCGCGCCAGATGATTGACCGCGTAGTGCGGGTGATCAGCGGATGGGGCGTCAAGTTTGGCCATTTGGAAACTGACGACGTGAGTGTTTTTAGCGACGAGTTGCGCTATATTCTCCTGCATCAGCGCGCGGCATTCAATTCTCCGGTATGGTTTAATGTCGGCGTTGCCGAAAAGCCGCAGTGCAGCGCCTGTTTCCTGCTTGCCGTGGAAGACAACATGGACTCAATTTTGGAATGGATCAAGACCGAAGGCACGATTTTCAAGGGCGGATCCGGATCCGGCGTGAATCTCTCACCCCTGCGCTCGTCCGGCGAGACCCTGTCTGCGGGCGGCCGCTCATCCGGCCCGGTTGCGTTTATGCGCGGCGCTGACTCGGTGGCGGGCATGATTGCATCCGGCGGCTCTACGCGCCGTGCCGCCAAAATGGTCGTGATGAACATAGACCACCCTGATATTGTGCAGTTCATCCGGTGCAAAGCCGAGGAAGAGAAAAAAGTGCGCGCGCTCATGGAGGCCGGGTATCAGATGTATGACCTCAATAATCCGGCATGGAATTCTATCCAATATCAAAATGCGAACAACTCGGTGCGCGTGACGGACGAGTTTATGGCTGCGGTGGAGAGTGACGAGCAGTGGAGCACGCGCTATATCACAACCGGCGCCGTAGCAAAAGAATATCAAGCCCGTGATCTCATGGTGGAAATTGCCAAAGCCGCATGGGAATCCGGGGACCCGGGTATGCAGTATGACACGACGATTAATCGCTGGCACACCAATCCCGTGACCGGCAGGATCACGACCTCCAATCCGTGCTCTGAGTATTTGAGCATAGATAATTCCGCGTGCAATTTGTCATCCATCAATCTCCTGCAATATCTCAATGCCGATGGCAGTTTTGACGTGCGCCGATTCATTCATACGGTGGACGTGATGATTTTGGCGCAGGAAATTATTGTGGACGGCTCCAGCTACCCCACGGAGAAAATCGCCAAAAACGCGCATG
>Ga0209515_10010131_pt1 | contig 10568 bp, 12 predicted proteins | sample Subgroupgradi54m_FD_187454 | JGI IMG/M metagenome (GOLD analysis project Ga0209515, IMG submission 187454) | Subsurface groundwater microbial communities from S. Glens Falls, New York, USA - GMW60B uncontaminated upgradient, 5.4 m (SPAdes)... ...
AAAATAGAGCAATATGTCGGGAACTATTTTAATGTGGTGAAAGATATTACCGCCCGGGTGGAAAAAGAGAATATGAAAAATGCCCAGCTGCAAAAAGAAATTCAGGCCAAAAAAGATCAGGCGAATGTATTCGCTTATAAGGGCGGAAGACTCAGATTAGTCGCGAAACGAATGCGAGAAAAGGCGGAAGAATTGGAAGAAGAGATAGTGGACGTGCGAAAAGAAGATAAAGCCATCAGACCTTTTATTATTCCGTCACAGCCGGACCTTATCGGAGAGATTTTAAATATTTCTTCTTTTACGACGATGAAAGCTGGAAAAATAATAAAACATAAAGCCAAAGTTTCTTTGAATAAAAATCATCATTTACTTTTACAAGGGCCAAATGGTATCGGTAAAACTACTTTGCTTGAAAGGCTCGCGAGTGGTCACGCCGATGGAGAAAAAGTCAGAGAGGGAATACGCATAGGGTATTACAGGCAAGATTTTTCTACGCTTAACTTTGAGGACACCGTGTATCAATCTTTGGCGCAGGCGATGCAAGAAGGCGGAGAGAGGCTAGATGAAGAGCGTATGCGCTCTGTCGCGGCAGGGTTTCTAATTACCGGAGAATTTATCCGTACTAAAATAGGGGACCTATCTGAAGGGCAGAAAGGGCTCGTTGCTTTTGCGAGATTAGTTTTACAAAAACCCGGACTCTTGATATTAGACGAGCCGACCAACCACATAAACTTCCGTCATTTACCTGTAATCGCAAAAGCTCTCGATGAATATAAAGGTGCGATGATTCTCGTCTCGCACGTGCCTGAATTCGTCAAACAAATTAGGATTGATGAAGTACTTGATCTAGAAAAATAGCTCTATTGACTTAAACACCTATTAGGCGTAGAACATATATGGAAACGTAGGAAGCTACACTGAGTCTGGCAGTGTCCAGAATATACCTGTGAGTAACGGGTGAAAGCTATTTAACAACAGGAGAAACGTCATGGGTAATGACAATGTTTACGCACGCCTTTTTAAACTATGGGCCATGATTTGCAAAATGATCCTGAACAAAACTCGTGATCCTTACGATGTCGTAAGAGCCCTCGCTTTTGAGGTGGATGTGACTGGAGATTACAGAGAGGATGACAGGGAGACCGATGTATACGAACAGCTGTGGAAGCTCTGGGCCTTGCTTTGCAAGAAGATCTGGGACCAGGATCGTGATCCCTACGATGCCGTAAAAGTCCTCCAGTCCATTGTGGATCATCCTACCGAAGCTACCAAGATTGCAGAAAAATCCAAGGAGTATCTTGATCTTGACCATCCATTCACAGTCTCCGTTGGTGCCACGGATGGTACAAAGACATTCGCGTCTTCTGGGGTTTTCGAAAAAGTCCATGGAGTAACAGCTTTTTCCAAAAGACGGAATCCAACTCTTGCGACCAATGCTATTCTGCGGGATGTAGCCCTAAGCGGTACCTCCGCTCAGCTTTTTGGGAGCTTGGGTAAAAACCGTCGTCCCTGGCAAGAGAGCCAGGTTATTGCATTTTGCGAAGAACATTGGGACACTCTCAGGCGTAATGGCTATTGCAGTTTTCTCTTTGAAATTTCGTGTGGCCAAGTTGCATGCGTATACTCTGACCACGGACGCAGGCCTTCTGTGTATGTGGAAAATTCCTCGGACGGTTATGTATGGCATATCAAGTATGCGCACCATGTCGTGTCTCTGGAACAATAACCTTTTTATCAACCGCTCACAAACGAAAACCGTTTGAGGAGCGGTTTTCTATTTTATATTTAAGGATTCTAAAAATGTATTCAACTCTTCACCTTTTATTTCTCTTAAGCCGCCGGATTTTAGAGTGCCTAATTTTATATTCATAATTCTTTCTCGTTTTAGGTCGGCGATTTCTTGAAAAAGATTCGAACACATTCGGCGGATCTGATGTTTTTTGCCTTCCGTTAAGATTATTCTAAAAGTATTTTCATTTAAAATTTTTACTTTGCATTTTTTAGTCAGGTATCCTTCAATATTTACTCCAGCTTCCATTTTCTGCTTAAAACTTGAACGAAGTTTGTTTGAAGTCCTGACGACATATTCTTTTTCATGAACATATTTTGGATTTAGGAGCTGGTCTGTAATGCGTCCGTCATTGGTAAGAATAAGAAGACCATGAGAAGCTTTGTCTAATCTTCCCAGTGGAAATAAATCTTCTCGCGGAGAATTTGTTTCAATTCCGACGGGTTTATTATAAGCAAAATACAAATATTCTTTAGCCTTGGCTCCGCGAACTTCTACTTTATCCGTTTCATTTACTTTGCTACCTAGCATTGCCAGCTTTCCATTAATAAATACTTTCTTGTTTTCCACGAGTTCATCCGCCCCTCTTCGGGTAGAGATTTTTTTCAGGGCTAGATATTTATTTATTCGCATCGGGTATGACATAAACTAAATATAACACAAAAAGGACTCCATTTTACGGGAGTCCTTTTTGTTATTACCTAAGACTTTTTACTGTAATGTAGTCGTAGTAGTTTTTTTAGCTCCTCCGGCCTGATTAGAAGTAGTTGTAGTCTGTTTAGAGAAAGGTGAGCCAAAAAGATACTTAGCCAAAAGTGCTAATGCGAGTACAAGAACAAGTAATATAAGCCATCCGAAAAGATTTGCTGGAAGAAAGCCAGCTCCGAAGACATTTGCTCCTAGTGGTACTACTACTGGTACGATGTTTTCTTTTATTGGGTCACTCCAAACTTGCGCAGACACGTTGGCATTTACTGATTGAGGCTGGCCAGAAGGATCAACATAAGAGAGAGTCGCAGGGAAATTCAAGTTTGTTCCAGCAGGAATATTTTCTCTTACTCGTACTCTTACTGTCACGGTACCTTGGCCGTTTGCCTTTAGTGTTCCCAAGTTAAAGATTAAGGTGTTTCCAGATCTAGTTGGGTTACTTGGATTTGAGAACATATAGTCTACTTCATAAGGAAGATTCATTCTTAACGTAAGGCCAGTGATTGCTCCGGTGCCAATGTTTTGATAGTTTACAGTGTAATTAATTTCATCTCCTGGACGTGGTCTAGTATTATCAATTGTTGGTACGATTGGTTGATTGCGATCCACAGAAGAAGAGATAAGGACGAGTGAAGTAGGAGGTCTTGGATTATTAATTACTACTCCACGGACATTTATCGTCACTGAATCAGTAGCAGACCCCACATTGTTGTTACAAGTAATAGAATAAAACTTACTTTCTGTTAATGACCCGGTAAAGAAAGCTCCCGGTCCGATACTTTTACTTCCTGCCCAACCGACAGATCCACCAGATGCAAAACAAGATGTTGCATTTGTGGTAAGCCATCTGACAGTAGCACTACCATTGAAAGGCACGCTTGCTTGGTCTGCATAGAGGACGACTGTTGGTTGATAATTAACGGGGTTATATCTACAAGGAAGTGTTCCTCTGTAGTTTATTGCGTTTACGTCTTGGCAGATTTGAGCATTATATGTACAAGGCAATGTTCCTCCATAATTATTAGCGGAAGTATCTCGGCAAGTTTGGACATTGTATGTACAAGGTAGTGCTCCTCCATAATTGTTTGCGGAAGTATCTCGACAAGTTTGAACTTGGTATCTGCAAGGCAATGGTCCTCCGTAATTAATTGCGCTCGTGTCTCGGCAGGTTTGATTATTATATGTGCAAGGTAGCGTTCCTCCATAATTATTAGCACTTGTATCCTGACAAGTTTGAACTTGGTTTACATTAACCGTTGCAGTAGCATAAGCGCTTCCTCCATTGATACCAGAGCAAGAGACGCTGTAGGTAGTTGTGCTTGTTGGAGAAACTATGTCAGAACCGGAAGTTGCTGAACCCCAAAAACGCCAGGAAGGGATACAAGAACTTGCATTAGTTGAAGTCCAAGTCAAAGTAGAACTTTGCCCAGATTGGATAGTTGAAGGGTTAGCAGTGAGATTTACAGTGGGGTTTTGAACTTGAGTTACGTTGACTGTTGCTGAAGCATTGGCTGACTGCCCGGTGCTATTAGTACAAGTAATGTTGTAGGTAGTGGTTCCAGTTGGAGAAACTGTTTGAGATCCGGAAGTTGAATTATTTCCACTCCAAGAAGACGAACAAGAAGTTGCGTTCTGAGAATTCCAAGAAAGAGTAGAACTTTGTCCTGATTGTATTGTTGAAGGGTTGGCGGAAAGAGAGACAGTGGGCGGATTGTTTTGCTGACAAGCAGGAGTTCTAAAGTTATTAATGCCCCCCTCATTTATTCCGTAACCATTTTCAATTACTAGTTGATAATAATAAGTGGTGTTTTCAGAAAGACCAGAAATATATTGTTCAACAGGTATATTGAAGCCCTCATAGTTGAAAACTCTTTCTGCGGTCCGTGTTCCTCCACCATTTGCTACGGTATTATAATTTGTACCATATTCAAACCAGACATAAGCTGGCGGAGTGCCTGTATCATTTACGATACCACGAAGAGTAAAACTATTGCAGGTCAAAGCAGATGCCGGAGTGGCCGCTACAAAAAAGCCAAAGAGTGTGAAAACACTCAACATTATTAATCCGACCGATAATTTTATTTTTTTATTCATATTTTTTGCCTCTTTGCAGAGGTTAATTAATTGCTAAAAGTGAAAATTAATTTATTCACTCTCTAAAGGCATGAAACAATTTTTTCATAACTTTAGAGAGTGCAGGAAGGTAGCTGTGAAAAGCTTTCCTTCCTGCATGATCAGCGGTTCCTTATTCCGCTGTTGATCTGTTACCGGGTTGTCACCCTGCCAGGTCGTCCCTGAGGGGGTAAAGTTGTCACCCTGCCAGATCGTCCTTGTTGCCCATAGATGTAGTTATTACCAGCACGATTGCAATTGCCGAAGCCGTTACAATCACCACCGTAGTAATCATCGAACCCGATCCCGATTCCGAAACTGAGTCCGAAAAGGGGACGGCTTTGGTAGCCTTGGTACTGCTGGTTGCCATAGATAACCTGGGGAGGTTGTCCGTTGTTATTGTTGTTGATGATCGTTACGGGCGGACTTGTAACCACTACCACCGTGGGTTGAGCCGCAGGCTGTGGGTTCTGGGCCACGGCAACATTCAGCGTAGGCTCGGGCGAAGGAAAGGGCATGAATTCATGGATCTTGTTCCCACACCGGGCGTCTCTCAGGATTTCTTTGGTGTTTGCGTCCCTGATGACCCAGTTTCCCTTCTTTCCCAGAACATACTGAATGCCTCCCATTCGTTCCGGCACTTCTTCACGGAAAATGTAATCTGTTTCGAGTTGATACAACTCCTCATTTTCCTTGAGCTTCTTGTTGTAGGTTGCATCTTTGAAGTACGGTTCGTAGTAGTGCCGCGGACCTTGCGTCGCAGCGACCTTTGTTTCTTCCACGCTATTCCAGTGGTCCAGAGTGGATCGGAACTGGGTCTGCGCGCTTACCGGCATGACCACACATTTCATGCCAGTCGTCGGGCTGTACCCGACACTCGAAGCACATCCTGCCGGAAGTGCTTGCGCGTTAACCTGCGCGCTCAGGAAAAGGGTGAAAATTGCCGCGAGGGTTGACAGAAACATCTTCATGAGGGGACTCCTTAATAATATTATGTTTTCTTGGTGGGTAGAATCTCCACCGTGTACGTGTATGTATTCCTTTGAAATTGTATCATACCCACACAATAATGTCAAGAGGCGTATAGGCAAGCATTTTAAGCCCGTTTTTGTGAGGTTTATTTACTCTTTTGTGCCCTCAGTAGGAATCGAACCTACATCGCAAACTCCGCAAGCTCGCATTCTATCCATTAAACTATGAGGGCTTATTTGAAGATTAGCAATTTTAAGTTTAAAAATCTACTTTTAGAATCCTAGAGCATCCATAATTTTTTCCGAAGGATGTTCTTTCATTTCAACTTCCGCGATATTTTTTTCTAACAGGATAGAGTGAATTTCTATCGCAATTGTTTCGTCTATCGGGATCGAAAGAATAGGCATAAAGCCTCTTTCTGAATGTATAAAAAGTATCGGCTTGAGGTTTGTTTCTCCGGAAGTGTCCAGTTGAACCCAAAAAGATTTTATATTTTCATAAGGGTAAAGACGATTTCTGATTTTTAAACCCTTGGGGTTTAATTCATAAGTAACAATGTCTGGTTTTTTGACAGCAAAGAATCCCAGCAAGATTCCAGAAAGTACAAGCAAGGCTGCAAAAAAGTAATTTCCAAAAATAATTGAGGCGATGGAACTCGTCGCGACAATAATGCCGAGCGCCCAAAACCAATCTTTACTTCGCTCTTTCTCTTCATATTCCAAAGCAGACCACTCTAATTTTTCCATAGCTTAATTATAGCAAAACATATACAAATATGTCTAATAAATCTGCGGAGGCGGTGAGATTCGAACTCACGGACCCCGTAAAGAGTCTCTTGTTTTCAAGACAAGTGCCTTCAACCACTCAGCCACGCCTCCGTAATACTATTTAGTTGACGAAAATGCTTTTCTGAAATCCTCTTTCACTTCCGCCCAGCTTTTCTTTGCGATTTTAAAAATGTAAAAAATTTCTAAAATTCCTACAGTATTTAATATGAGCAAAGCCACAAACCATTTTTTTTGGTCATGCTTTACAGCTGTCCATACAGCATAAATTTTCCAAGGTATGGTCCAAAGAGCTAACAATATTGATATAAGTAATAAGTTGTTATTATAAAGTGGATTCATAAAAAAACTATATCAGAAAAAGTAGATTTATGCTAGTATTTTTTATATGATTACAGAAATACTTTTAGGGAGATTTATGGGTATTGATTATGGTACAAAAAGGATTGGAGTGGCAATTTCAGATGAAAATCATACCTTGGCCTTTCCGAAAGAAATCATTCAGAATAATAAAGATACTTTTGAAAAAATAAAGCATTTAATAAAGGAAGAAAATATAAAAGAAATTGTGGTCGGGGAGTCGGTGGATTTTTCAGGGAAATTAAATGTATTGTCGGGTAGAATTGAAGTTTTTATTTTAGAACTGAAAGAAAAATTTGTTTTACCAGTTCATAAGCAAAAAGAATTTTTAACTTCAATCGAGGCGAGACGTTCTAAAAATGGGAAGAAAGAATCCAATCAAGCCCAATCTCACAGCAAAGTCAAGCAAATAAAATCTGGTCGAGTAGATGCGTCGGCTGCAGCTTTAATTTTACAAAGATATTTAGATCGAAGATCCCGTCAAGAGGCGGGGCAAAAAAATAAAGGAAATTAAGGATATGATAAGTATTGAAGATTTTAAAAAAATTGATATTGTCGTCGGAAAGATTTTGTCCGCAGAAAAAGTTCCGGATACGGATAAATTATTAAAGCTTTCTGTTGATTTGGGCGAAATTGCACCACGGCAAATAATTTCAGGAATTTCTTTATACTTTCCAGATTGTTCCGTTTTAGTTGGCAAGAAATGCATGTTTGTCGCCAATTTAGAAATGAGAGTAATTCGTGGACTAGAAAGTCAGGGAATGATATTAGCTGTTTCCACCGAAGACGGAAAATTTTCTCTTCTTGAGCCCGAAGATGAAATTCCAGTTGGCACTCACGCAAAGTGATGGCGATAAAGACCTGAATATCGTATACTATTATTATGTTTAGGAATTCATTTAGTAAATTTTTTCTCCGATTTTTTCCTCTGCCTGGTTTTTTAGTAACGCCTTCTTTTGGTTTAAATATTTCAGATGAATCACTAAAATTTATGGAGCTTCTTTTAACAAAGAATGGTATGAAGGTAGGGCGATATGGAGAACGCAAAATCCCGGCAGGTATTATTGAATCAGGTAAGATCAAAGATGAAGCGGGGTTGAAAGAAATTTTATTGTCACTCCGGAAAGAAGAAGGAGTAAAATTTGTGCGAGTTTCTTTGCCAGAAGAACAAGTATATCTCTTTGCGCTCCGGTTAGAAAAAACCGGTTTGAAAAATATTAGAGAGGGGATTGAACTTGCCCTCGAAGAGCATGTGCCAATATCAGCCAAGGATGCGATTTTTGACTATGATTTAATCAATGAGGATGAAAGCAACTTGAAGGTTCAAGTTGCCGCTATATCAAAAAATGTAATTGAAAACTATCTCTCTGTATTTAAAGATTCTTTAATGTCGGTTCAGTCTCTTGAGCTTGAGGCGCAAGCGATCTCTCGAGTTGTTATCAAAAAAGATGATTTAGAAACTTATATGATTGTGGATTTTGGCCAAATTCACACAGGTATTTTTATTATCTCCCGAGGTATCGTGGTATTTACTTTCACTCTTGATATTGGCGGAACATCACTTAATACGATGATTCAAAAAAATTTTAACATAAGCATAGAAGAAGCAGAGAAAATGAAGCGACGATATGGCCTAGGACGCAATACTGGGAATGAGGAAATATTCGCTGTTCTTTTAAATAGTGTTTCTGTTTTGCGCGATGAAATAGTTAAACATTTTTTATATTGGCACACCCACAAAGATGAAGAAGGAAAAGATCATCCACCAATTAAAAAAATAATTCTTTGCGGCGGCGATGCTAATCTCATAGGTCTTTCTGAATATTTATCTATTAGTATAAAAAGTAAGGTAGAAAGTGCCAATGTCTGGATTAATATAGCAGAAACAGAAAAGTCTGTTCCAGAGATAAGTTTTAGCCAATCACTTGCATTTGCAACTGCCCTAGGGCTTGCGTTGGGGGATTTCGAATACAACTAAATATGATTAATTTAATTCCAAACCAAGAGAAGAAAGAAAAGATAAAAGATTTTTATTTTAGACTGGTTATTGTATTTTTTGTAGTGCTGGGTTTTTGTTTTTTTGTTGCTTTTGCTTCTATTTTGCCATCTTACTTTCTTTCTCTTGTTAATAAAAATGTAATTAACGCAAAACTAGAAATGCAAAAGCGTGAGCCCTTGCTCTTGACTGACCAAAACTCTCTCGCCGCAATAGAAGATTTAAAAAGCAAAATAAATTTGATTGAAAGTGCTGAAAAAAATAAATATCTTATTTCACAAAAAGTAATAAATGAAATAATTCTTCAAAAAATAAATGATATTAAAATTACTCAACTTAGTTATGAGGATAGTGGAGGAGGTAAAAAAATAAGTGTTCGTGGCATAGCAGGAAGCCGTGAACGATTGTTATTATTCCGTCGTGCGCTTGAAGATGATATTACTTTTAAAAAAGTTGATTTGCCAATTTCAAATTTTGTAAAAGATTCCAATATAGAATTTAATTTGACCTTAATTCCTTCATAATAATATGCAAAATAACCTTTACAGTTCCCAAAAATTTAAAAAGATGCCGCTCTTTTTTTCCATAATGTTCTTGGCGTTTGCTTGTTTTGCTTTTTTCTTTTTGTATAAAGAAATAAATGATAATAAAAAAATATCAGAAAAGAAACAAATAGAATGGCAGAGCGAAGCGGATCGACGTGATGAGATAAAGTTACTCGAAGGCTCGATTAAGGATATAAGTAAAGAGAAAACTTTATTAGAATCTCATTTTGCACAGAGTTCTGATGTCGTTCCATTTTTAAGTACCATTGAACAACTCGCCCTTTCTATTAGAGCTAAAATCGAGGTTGTTTCGGTTGATATTTTGAAAGACAATACAGGACTTCTGGTTGGATTAAAAGCATCGGGGAGTTTTGAAACAATTTATAAATTTTTAACGCTTTTAGAAAATTCTCCATATGAGCTTGAGTTTGTTTCAATGGACATGCAAAATTTAAGCACGCAGACTGTTTCTAATAAAAAAGTTGTAAATCGGCAATGGGAAGCGTTTTTTAAAGTAAAACTTTTAAGTTTTATTCAATAAACTGATTATATTTATGTATTTAAAAATATTTAAAAATAAAAAGAGTTTCAAAAAAGAAGGTTTTCACACTAATCCAAACATTAGTTGGGAATTTATTCTCTGCATAGCATTTGCTTTAGTTCTCGCATCTTTTATTTTTGGATTTTATCTTTTTAAGCAAACAAACCAAGAATCTACTTTACCGGCCATGGGTGGGAACGGACAAGTCAGGGCGGTTAGCAAAGATCGAATTCTAAAAGTGTTGAATTATTTTTCTGAAAGAGAAAAAAAATCGGCTGAAATTTTAAATTCTCCTGCGCCTATCGTTGACCCTTCGCTATAAAAGTGATAGTTTAAATTAAGTATTTGCGTGGTTATGCTGTTTTGGTAAGTCGTTAACCTAGTGGTTGGAATTTGGTTCTTTGTGTTAATAATAAATACATGCGCGGTTAGCTCAGTTGGTAGAGCAACCCGTTTACACCGGGAAGGTCGCAGGTTCGAGTCCTGCACCGCGCACATGTGCCCAATTTGCCCTTGTAGTTCAATGGATAGAACGAGGCTCTTCTAAGGCCTTGATGTAGGTTCGATTCCTACCAAGGGCACAAAAATAAACGAAGTGTATTTTTGTGCCCGCAGAGCAAGCACATTGATGTGCTTGCGTGTAGGAAGCGAAAAGCTTTTCGTTATTTAAGAAAAACTTTGTTTTGAGTAAATCGAAAAGGTATACTGTTCCTGTAAGGAAAGATTACCCTACCAAGGGCACAAGTTAGTAGATTTTATA
>Ga0209515_10010133_pt1 | contig 10566 bp, 8 predicted proteins | sample Subgroupgradi54m_FD_187454 | JGI IMG/M metagenome (GOLD analysis project Ga0209515, IMG submission 187454) | Subsurface groundwater microbial communities from S. Glens Falls, New York, USA - GMW60B uncontaminated upgradient, 5.4 m (SPAdes)... ...
CGCTGCGCAAGATCCACGGCGGCCAGCTCGACGACGAGCAGGCGCTCGCCATGATGGCGCGCCAGGTGCTGGGCGGCCCGAGCGACGCAGGCCGCGCGTCCCATCAGATCGTCATGACCGTCTGCGAGCAGTGCGGCCAGGGGCAGCAGGAAGGCCGCGGCCGCATGCTGCCAGGCTGCCGCTCGGCGGTGTTTCTCTATGTGCACCATGTGCAGGCCCGCGCCGACGGCGGCAGCCACGCTGCCGGAAATCTTGCAACCACGTGCGGAGCCCACCACGACGCAATCCATCGCGGCGCGCTGGTGGTCGAGGGCGACGCCGACGGCGCGCTCGTCTTCCGTCACGCGGACGGCACGGTCTATGGTGGTTCGCCCACCGCCACCACGCAGCAGCAGCTGGCCGATTCGTTCCTCGCACTCAAATCCATGGGCTGGAAGGAACACAAGGCAAGGCAAGCCATCGACACGGTTCGCCCCACGTGGGGGCGGACGAACCCATCGACTCGGTGCTGCAACGATGCCTCGCGGTCCTGATGCTCCGGACGAGGTCCGCCTAGATCAATCCCGTTGGCATCGCTAGTGCGAGTACGTCGACTTGTACACGGTCGGCGCCGCCTCGCCCGCGGCGGGCTTGGGCGCGGCCTCGTCGACGACGGAGGTCTCCGCGAAGCCGCCCGCCTTCTTCTGGCGCGTCTTGCCCTTCTTGTCGTCGACGATGATCTGCTCCTCGGCGGCGGCGGGGCGGGCGACAAAGTCGCGCACGTCCTTGGCCGAGGGCACGCGGGCGAGCACGGCGGCGTCGGCGGGCGCAGGCAGGTCCATGGCCTCGGTGTAGTAGGAGCGCAGGAGCTTGTCGCGCAGCTTGGCAAACAGGCGCGGCGAGCCGAAGGACTCGACGCCGACCAGCTGCCCGTTCATGACCACGACGAAGCCGACCAGCTTGTCGGCGTCGGCCAGCTTGGCCAGCGCCGGGCCGAAGTAGTCGGCGTAGGCGCGCACGCTCCTGGCCACCTGCTTGTCGGCGGTGACTGCGCGGTAGGTATCGGTGTCGTTCTCGGTCTTGCGCTGCGCGTTCTTGCTCGCCACCTCCTGCCAGACGTCGCTCTGCGTGTCGTAGGCGGCCTTGAGGCGCAGGCTGGTGTGGGCCATGACCTTGGCCGAGCGGAAGTCTCGCTTGTCCTTCTGATCCTCGGTCCAGCGCCCGTGCTCGACGCAGAAGACGTCCACGGCCAGGGTCTTCTTGGCCGGGATCAGGCGATCCTTGCCGATGATGCGGTCCTGCTTGCCGCCCAGGATGACCTCGCCCGACATGACGAAGAGCGGCCGGTCCGACTTGTTCTCCAGGCTGAGCTGGTTGACCGACTCGTCGGTCAGCTCGCGCACGCGCACCAGCTTCTGGTCGAAGGCCTCGTCCAGGGTCAGGTAGTTGGCGACGTCCTTGGCCGCAACACGATTGAAGATCGGGATGAGCGTGAGGTTCTTGTACGTGAGCGGCGCGCCCACCCGCGTGTGCTCGTCCAGCGCGTCGTCCTTTGCGTCGCCGTTGCCCGCGCCCGACGCGGCGGCCGGAAGCAGAGCGGCCAGCACCATGCCCGCCAGCATGCCGCGCCGAGTCAGCGTTCTCCTCGAGTCCCTGTTCATGACCACGACCTCCCTGGTCCCAGGTGGTACGCGCGAGGTGTGAGAAAGATCCTGCCTGCGGACGATCCTCCGGCACACGGCGCGACGTGCGGCCACGCGCGGCCACGCTGGGGCACGCACAGGCACACGTGTGACGTCCTGCCCTCGTCGCTGAAATCGCGCACTTACGATCAGGCACTGGTGTTGCACAAGGGCGACCCATGAACCGATCTCGACGTCCCGTGCTGGCTGCTCTGCTCCTCGCGGGAGCGACGCTCCTGCCCGCCTGCGGCACCCAGGCGCGCCCCGGCGCCACCACGAAGGACACGCCCGTCACCTGCGGCGCGGCTCCCGCGGGCATCGAGCCGCTCTACGAGGCGGGCGCGCTCAGCGTCTTCGGCGAGGTGCACGGCACCAACGAGACGCCCGCCTTCGTCGACAACGTCGCTTGCCACGCGGTGCAGGCCGGCCGCGAGGTCGCCATCGGCCTCGAGATCCCGCAGCGCGCCCAGCCGCTCGTCGATCGCTTCCTCGACTCGCCGGGCGGCCCCGACGACGTCAAGACGTTGCTCGCCGATCCGCACTGGGACACCGAGTTCGGCGTGTCGAGCAAGGCCATCCTCAGCCTCATCGATCACGCGCGCGAGCGGCGCCGTGCCGGCAAGAAGGTGCGCGTGTTCTTCTTCGACGTCTCAGCGGGTGACCCGGGCGACCGCGACCAGAACATGGCCGCGCACATCGCCGCGCAGGTCGACCCGGCCGGGCGCGCCGTCACCCTGATCCTGGTCGGCAACTATCACGCGCGCACCAACTCCGAGACGCACATGGCCTGGCACCTGCTCCACAAGTTTCCCCAGACGCGCGCCCTCGACGTCGCCTACGCCGGCGGCGCGTCCTACCAGTGTCCATCCGATTCGCCTGTCTGCGGCGTGCGCGATGGCCTGGGCGGCGAAGATCGCGGTCCCAAGCCGTTCGTCATCCTGTTCTCCCAGCCCGACAAGAACGGCTATCACGGCCTCTTCTACGTGGGCGGCGCAGTCACGGCGTCGGGGCTGGCCAAGCACGACGGCCCCATGCGCATCCTGCCCCCGTCGCTGCACATGCAGGCGCAGAAGGCCTACCAGGCCAAGGACTTCGCCGGCTGCGCCAAGCTGTTCGTCGACGTCGCCGCCGTCGCACCCGCCCCGGGCGTGGCCGGCGCGCTCTACAACGCCGCCTGCTGCGACGCGCTCGCCGGCCATGCCGATGCGGCGTTCGAGCATCTCACCGCCGCGCTCGCCCGCGGCGCCAAGGCGTCGGACATCGAGAAGGAAACCGACCTCGACACCCTGCACGCCGATCCGCGCTGGTCCGCGCTGCTGGCCAAGGCGCCGACGGCCACGCCGACGAAGTCATCGCCGTAGCCTGCTCAGCGCGGCCCCGGCGGGTTGGTCGTCGAGAAGATGTAGCGAGCAAACCGCCACTGGCCATCCGCTTCGCGATGCAGCAGAAACAGCTCCTGGTTTGCCTCCGGGCCGGGCGGCCGATCGCCCCCCACGAGCCGCGCCGTGCCCGTGGACCGCGTGCGAACGTAGGCCCACTCGGGTGACAGCACCTGAACCTCGTCGATCTGGAACCGGATGCGGATCTCGATGGTGGCGAAGACCTGCTGGTACGCGGCACGAACGGCCTCGCGCCCGACGGCGGGCTGACCGTGTTGCGGCATGAACACGGCATCGGTCGCGTAGAGCTGCATGACACCGTCGAGGTCGGAGCTGTTCAGGGCACTCTCGTAGCGATGCAGCTGCTCGGTGATCGCGGCGCCGACGTCGCTCGTGGCGGCCGCTGCTGTCGATTCCGCGCGCGCGGCCGGGGCATGCGCGGCCGATGCACAGCTCGTGAGCGAGAAGGCGAGAAGGCTGGCGGCCACCAGCCAGAGCAGGGACGAACGCATGGTGACAGAGGACTCGTGACGCATGTTCTTGCTCCTTGATTGAGTGGTTGGCTGGCTGTTCAGATCCGCACGACGATCTTGCCGAGTGCCCGGTCGCTCTCCATGAACGCGTGCGCGCGACGCACTTCGTCGAAGTCGAAGGTGCGCGTGCGCAGCGACGGGAGACGACCTGCCGCGACACCTTGGGCGAGCGCCTTGAGGGGCGCGTCCGCGAGCGGCAAGTCGGCGGTTCCGATGAGACCGCTGGAGAAGAAGCTGAGTCGCGTCGCGCCGGGCAGGTCCTGCATCAGGTTCAGGTTCTCCACGACCGGTGGCCCACCGAGGAGACCGATCACGCTGACGGCTCCGAAAGGCTTGAGGGCCTTGATCGTGTCCTTGACCGTCGCCGCGCCCACGACCTCCAGCGCCGCATCGACACCTTGCGGGATCGATCGACGAACCTGGTCGGCCACCTGGCCTCGATCGATCACGGTGAGGTCGGCCCCGACCTCACGCAACCTGGCGGTGTTGTCCTCGGAGCGTGTCGTCGCGACGACCCTGACCCCGAGCGTCCTGGCGTAGACGACCGCGGCCAATCCGGCGGCGGAGGTGGCGCCGCGCACGAGCAGGGTCTGACCCTCTCTCAGCGCGAGGTCCCGGGCGAGCGCGCCCCACACCGTGAGGTAGGACTCGGGCAGCGCGGCCAGCTCCTCCCACGACAACGTGGTGCCGTCGAGATCGACGACGTTGCTGCGCAGCACCACCACCTCCTCCGCGTAGCTGCCGGTGCGGGTGAACTGCATCCCGCCCATGGCCGTCGCGACCCGCTGGCCGGTGCGAAAGTGACCCGACGGGTCAGAGATGACCTCGCCGACCGCTTCGATCCCAGGCACGCGCGGTGCCGTGATGGGCCCCATGTGTCCGGCGCGGAGGTAGACCTCCGCGCGATTGAGGCCGAACGCGCGGACACGGATCCGCACCTCGTCGGGCTGCGGCTGGGGTGACGGAACGTCGATCAGCTCCAGGACGTCGGGCCCACCTGCTCGTTCGATGACGTACGCCTTCATGGTTTGTACCTCCGAAACCGAACGTACGTCGCTCATATTTGATAGGGTAGACACAGTAATGACAAGCAGCCTCCCGGAGTTGGAAGGGTAGCCCGATGGATCTCAATGCCGCGGAGATGTTCGTCGCCGTCGTGCGGGCGGGCAGCCTCTCGGCGGCGGCGCTGAGGCTGCGCGTTCCCCTCGCGACCTTGAGCCGTCGGATTCGCGAGTTCGAGCGCGAGCTGAACGTGCAGCTGCTCGAGCGCTCCGCGCGCGGGACCAAGCTCACCGATGCAGGCACGCTGCTCTACGAGCACGCGAGCCGCGGTGTCGAAGCCCTGCGCGAGGGCGAGCTGGCGGTGAAGAGCGATCAGGCACGCCTCAAGGGGCGCCTGCGCATCTCGCTGCCTCCTGGCTTCGAGCCCTGGTGGCACCTGCTGGGCGCCTTCCAGCGCGCCTACCCGGAGATCCAGGTGGCCGTCTACACGACCGAGCGCTCGGTCGATCTGACCGTCGAGGGTATCGACGTGGCGCTGCGCGTCGGCCCGGTCCTGCACGAGAGCATGATCGCCCGACGTCTGCTGCGCTACCGCCACCTCCTGGTCGCGAGCCCGACGCTGCTCGACAGGCTGGGCAGTCCCGCGACCCCGGATGCCCTGCTGGGCTTTCCCTGCGGCGTGTGGTGCCGGGACGCCAACAGCCTCGGCTCATGGCGTCTCGGCGAGCGCACGCTGGAACCGCCTGCGGTGCTGGCGGTGAACGACTACCTGCACCTGCGCAACCGGGCGCTGGCGGGAGAGGTCGTCACCGAGCTGCCCCCGTTCCTCGCCGCCGACGGTGTGCGCGAGGGACGGCTGCGATCGGTTCTGCCCGACCACCCGCTGCCCGAGCAGCAGGTCAGCCTGCTCTACCCGGTGCATCGCCATCCCTCGAGCATCGTTCGCACCTACCTGGAGTTCTGCCAGAGCAGCGTGGCGCAGTTTCTCGAACCTGCCGCTGGATGAGCGCGGATCGCCGCCGCCAGGGCCGGGTTTCACGAAACGGGAGCTATGGTGCGAGGCCATGAAGACTCGTGCCGCCATCGCGTACGCCGCCGGCCAGCCACTCGTCGTCGAAGAAGTCGAGCTCGAAGGGCCGCGCGCCAGCGAGGTCCTGATCGAGCTCAAGGCCACCGGGGTCTGTCACACCGACGAGTTCACCCGCTCGGGCGCCGATCCCGAAGGCCTCTTCCCGGTCATCTTCGGCCACGAGGGCGCCGGCGTCGTCGTCGACGTGGGCGCCAGCGTCACCAGCGTGAAGAAGGGCGACCACGTCATCCCGCTCTACACGCCTGAGTGCCGCGGCTGCAAGTCGTGCCTGAGCCGCAAGACCAACCTGTGCACGGCCATCCGCGCCACCCAGGGCAAGGGCCTCATGCCCGACGGCACCAGCCGCTTCTCCATCGGCAAGACCAGGATCCACCACTACATGGGCTGCTCGACCTTCGCCAACCACACCGTGCTGCCCGAGATCGCGGTGGCCAAGGTGCGGCCCGACGCGCCCTTCGACAAGATCTGCTACATCGGCTGCGGCGTGACCACGGGTGTGGGCGCGGTCATCTTCACCGCCAAGGTCGAGCCGGGCGCCAACGTCGTCGTCTTCGGCCTGGGTGGCATCGGCCTGAACGTGGTCCAGGGCGCGCGCCTGGCCGGCGCCGACAAGATCATCGGCGTCGACATCAACCCGGCGCGTGCCGACCTCGGCCGCCGCTTCGGCATGACCCACTTCGTCGACCCCAACCAGGTGAAGGACGACCTGGTCGCGCACCTGGTCGAGCTGACCGGCGGCGGCGCCGACTACAGCTTCGAGTGCGTGGGCAACGTCAAGCTGATGCGCCAGGCGCTCGAGTGCTGCCACCGCGGCTGGGGCGTGAGCGTGGTCATCGGCGTGGCCGGTAGCGGCCAGGAGATCGCGACGCGGCCCTTCCAGCTGGTCACCGGCCGGGTGTGGAAGGGCTCGGCGTTCGGCGGCGCGCGCGGTCGCACCGACGTGCCCCGGATGGTCGACTGGTACATGGACAAGAAGATCGAGATCGACAGCCTGATCACGCACAAGCTGCCGCTTGCGCGCATCAACGAGGCCTTCGACCTCATGCACCGGGGCGAGTCCATCCGCACCGTGATCGAGTACGCCTGATGAGCGCGGTGGTGCGCAGCGAGCAGCGCCTCTTCGGCGGCGTGCAGGGCTTCTACGAGCATCCCAGTCGCGCCTGCGCCGGGCCCATGCGCTTCGCCGTCTACCTGCCGCCCCAGGCGGTCGCCGGGCAGCGCGTGCCGGTGGTGTACTTCCTGGCCGGTCTGTCGTGCACAGAGGAGACCTTCGTCATCAAGGCGGGCGCGCAGCGGGTCGCCGCGCAGCTGGGCCTGGCCCTGGTCACCTGCGACACCAGCCCGCGCGCCACGCGTATCCCCGGCGACGACGAGCACTGGGACTTCGGCCAGGGCGCCGGCTTCTACGTCGACGCGACGCAGCCGCCCTGGTCGCAGGCGTACCGCATGTACACCTACGTCAGCGAGGAGCTGCCCGCGCTGATCGAGGCGCAGTTCCCTGTCCGCCACGACGCGCGCGGCGTCTTCGGCCACTCCATGGGCGGCCACGGCGCGCTCGTGCTCGGGCTGCGCCAGCCGGAGCGCTACCGCAGCGTGTCGGCGTTCGCACCCATCGTGGCGCCCGCGCAGGTGCCCTGGGGTGAGAAGGCGTTCTCGCGCTACCTAGGCGAGGATCGCGCCGCCTGGGCCGCCTACGACGCGGTCGAGCTGGTGCGCGCGGGCCGGCGCGCAGCGAGCCCGCTCCTCGTCGACCAGGGCACGAGCGACAAGTTCCTCGAGCGCGAGCTGCGCCCCGAGCTGCTCGAGGCCGCCTGCGCCGCCGCCGGCCAGCCGCTCGAGCTGCGCCGGCACGAGGGCTACGACCACAGCTACTACTTCATCGCCACGCTGGTGGAGGACCACCTGCGCCACCACGCGCGCTTGCTTCTCTAGCGCCGCGGCGGCTCAGGCCGCGCCGCTGCGACTCTCGACCAGGTCCGCCAGCTCGTCGAGCCCACGCTCCTCGAAGGCCGCGGCGGGAGTCAGGCCGGCCTGGTTGCGCGCCGCGGCGTCGGCGCCGTGACGCAGCAAGAGCTCGAGCACCTCGCGGGCTCGTTCCACGTCCTCGGGCAAGCGGTGCAGCGGCGTGTTGCCATTCGGGTCGACGCGGCGCGCGGCGCTGGCGTCTTGCGCGAGCAACTCGGCCAGTAGCTCGACGTGGCCGCTCTCGGCGGCGTCGTGGGGATGGCGGCTGCGCTCGGCGATGAAGCGGGCCAGCTCGATCTGCCCCGCCATGATGGCCCAGCGCGCCGCCGTGCCGCCGTACACGCGCGCGCACGCGTCGGCGCCCCCATCCAGGAGCAGCGCGACCAGCTCGCGCCCATCCTCTCGACCCGACGCCACGTGCAGGGGCAGCTTGTCGTGCTTGCCCACACGGTTGGGGCTCGTGCCCAGGTCGAGCATCAGGCGGACCGGCTCGACGCGCCCGCGCTCGGCCGCCTCGATCAGCGGATCGACGTGCTCGAGGTACTCCGGGTGGCCGTCGAGCAGGCGGCGCGCGGCCGGCGCGTCCACACGCATGCACGCGGCCACGAACGCGTCGCGACCGCCCAGCTCGGCGGGCGTGGCGCCGTGCTGCAGCAGCAACTCGGCCAGCTCCAGGTTGCCCGCGAGCATGGCGTTCTCGTGACCGGTCCTGTGGTCGTAGTAGTCGGGCACGTCGGGGCGGGCGCCGTGGGCGAGCAGGCAGCGCGCGCGCGCGATGTGACCTTCCTTGATGGCGTGGCCGAGCAGGTAGTCGAGCAGACGCATGGGCGCGTGGCTGCTCCAGTTGGTCAGATGCTCGGCGGTGAGGCCGTGCGCGAGCAGCAGCTCGAGCCAGGTGGGATCGTCGCCTTCCAGCATGTCGTCGTAGAGGCCCTGGCCCTCGTTGGGGCTGGCGCCGCGTGCGAGCAGCAGCTCGACCAGCTCGCGCGCGCGCGGGTGCGCGGGCTGCCCCAGCTCGCCCTTGCCGATCGCGCCGGTCATGGCCGAGAAGTGGTAGGTGTCGTCCCAGAGGAAGTAGCTGTCGGGATCGGCGCCGTGGTCCAGCAGCAGCCGCGCGATGGCGAGCGCGTGCTCGCCCGCGGGCGGATGGGGCAAGCGGCCATAGCAGACGAACAGCAGCGGCGGCCATGCTTGCGGCCCGCCCGGGCGCGTGGCCAGCGTGGCGTCCGCGGCCAGGAGCTCGCGCACGCGCTCGAGCTCGCCGGCGACGCAGGCGCAGTACAGGTTGGCGCGCGCGACCTCGGGATGGTGCATCCTGATGCGCTCGGCGCGACGCCACTTGTCGGGCCAGTCGTCGCGGCCGTAGCTCAGGCAGGCCCGGGTCAGGAACTCGGCGACACGCTCGGCCTCGCTGGCCTGGTCGAGCGCGCGCAGCTCGCAGTGCTCCTTGAGCGCGGCCCAGCCGGCGAAGCCGTGCTCACGCGCCAGCATCTGCTGGACCTCGCGCAGGCCGAGCGCCGAACCCGACACGCGCAGCTCGCGCAGGCGACGCTTGGCTTCCTTGCGCAGGCTCTCGAAGCTGGGACGATCGGACAGAGGACGGACCATGGGGAACCTCCTTTCGATACGCCTGAGGTCCGCTTGCACAGGCCGAAAGGGGGCTGCACGTGCCGAGACTCGAACCAGCTGGGTGGGAAGCTTCCCTTGCCGCGGACAGGAGGCGCCCCAGTGCGCTCTGCCGCCATGATGCGGCACGCGCGGCGCGCGGGTCAACCGGGGCGGACGCGTGCCGTTCACGCCGCCCGGGTTCAGCTGGGACGACATCGCGCGACAGGCGGCGACTGACCCGAAGGCCGCGCGCGCAGCACGACGTGGCTAGACGGACGAAGCGATCGGGGCGAACGACGGAGTCGGATTGGGCGCCATTGTGACGCGCGTCGCGGCGAAGAACCTCGCTACTTCTGCCTTCGGAACTCCCCACACCACGGCGGTCTCGAGCAGCTTGCAGCGTTCAAGAGCTGCGAGGCCGGACCGTGGAGCGAGCGAACGGTACCTGCAGTGCCAGGCCAGCGCGGACTCGTAGGCCAACGGGTCGCCGGCACGGGGAAGACACGCGAGGCATCGCGCATCAGCTCGAGGTGTGCCGTACCTGCGCCCATGGCTGGCATGATCGCACGAACCGACGATTTGCCAGACGCGCAGGACAACCGGGCCCCGGGCTTCCCGCCACGGACGCGACGACCTCACGATCTGCTTACAACTTGGGGTGAGTGAAGGGGATTGAACCATATAAAACGCTAATGATGCCGCATACTTCCACGAGCTTTCGCGGCTTTCAGTGCGTTCCGTACCGCTCCCCTTCCTGCCCCACCGCTCCCGTCACTGAATTTCAGTAGTCCTCCTCCCAGCCGGTAACTTCGCTCCCCGCCGACAGCACTGTCGGGAGTCCCCGACGCTCGCCCGAAGGTCAGTGCTATCGTCCGTCGATGAAAACGCTCCGCAACGAGATGGAGGCGCTGTTGGTGAGGCCGTGGGGGCAGTGTACTCTTGAATCTCGTTCAGCTACCCTGCCGGAGCCACAGGACCGTCAGCACGGTGCCGAAGCGCGGGAAGTATCGACTGTGCTCGTATACTTCTGTGTCACCGGCTCGATCGTCGTTGGACCATCCCGAGCCATCGCTCAATTGCCGTCGGTCTGCGACCTGCTTGCCGGCGAAGAGGTCACCAGCGTACGAGTAGCGGTCGAGGTGATGGCCTCTCGGGATGAAGAGCGGAAAGCCGTCGGAGCGCCAGGCCCAATCGACTCTGCCGCGGGTCGAGTGCACGACCGCGCAGCACTCGCTCGACATCTGGACATATCGAATCGCCGTCGCCGTGAGCGACGTGCTGAACGTCTCCGCCAGCGAGGCGACGTGGCCGAGACTCGGGCTCTCCAC
>Ga0209515_10010135_pt1 | contig 10564 bp, 11 predicted proteins | sample Subgroupgradi54m_FD_187454 | JGI IMG/M metagenome (GOLD analysis project Ga0209515, IMG submission 187454) | Subsurface groundwater microbial communities from S. Glens Falls, New York, USA - GMW60B uncontaminated upgradient, 5.4 m (SPAdes)... ...
ACGATCGCAGACATTGTCGCAGAACGAAATGCGCGGGTCGCGCGCATTTCGTGGAAATTTACTAAAGAGAAGGCGCGAGAAAAGTTCCCAGCGCTCTATACGAAGAATTAATTGGGGGTGGTACTAGCCATAACACATCTCCTTCCAAAAAATAATTAACCTGCTTTTTATTATAGGCCTAAGTGGACGATTTGTCAATGTGCCGGAATTTTCCCCCTCAACTTTTTATGATAGGTAATCGCAAAACGATGCGCTTCGCTATTTCCAAGCAGAATTTCTTTTTCATACTTTCGCGCGAGAGACTGGTCGCCGATTATTTCTTTCGGGCGGTGCCGTTCGTCTTTCACCACGCCGAGGACGGGAATTTTAATGCCGTATTTTTCAAGCGCGCTCTCCGCGGTATTTTTTTGCGCCACTCCCCCGTCAACGGCAATCAATTTCGGCAAACGCCATTCCGCGTGCCCCAGCCGACGTTCAAGTACTTCCCGCAAATGCGCGGTGTCGTTCACTCCCCTAATTCCTTTGGCTTCTTTAATTTTAAACTTCCGATATTCGCTCTTTTTCGCTTCGCCGTCTTCCACGACCGTCATCGCCCCCACCGTAAACACACCGCTTATATGCGCCACATCATAACACTCTATTCGAAATTGTCTACCGCAAAACTTCGCATATGCGAAGTTTTGCCGCATATCATTTTTCAAAAGGGATACATCACGAATGTGTGAAAGCGCGAAAAGCGTTTTTTTAATTTCTGCCGCTTTTTCAAATTTTTCTTTTTTCGCAAGATCTTTCATTTCATTCTCAAGTTTTTTCACGAGGTCTTTTTTGCGACCCTTGAAAAAGAGGCTGATGTTACGAATGGTTTTCGCATATTCCGCTTTTGTAACCGCACCGAAACAAACGCCGGGGCACAACCCTATCTGCGCATTGAAGCACGGTTTTCCTTTTACCTGCACACACTTATCCCGAAACGGGAAAATTTTCCGTACCAGCTTCATCGCCTCGCGAAGCATTCCCCCATTTGGAAACGGCCCGAAGATACTTTTGTACTTGGAGGTTAAACCTCCAAGTAAATTTCTTTCTCGCACAAGAAGCACACGCGGAAAATCTTCTTTGGTGATGACAACAAAATTAAAACTCTTATCATCCTTCAGGTCGGTGTTGTGTTTGGGTTTGTGTTTTTTGATAAGCTCGGCTTCAAGGAGGAGCGCTTCAAGGACAGAGTCAGTTTGAATGAAATCCACCTTTTTCGCCGCCTCAAGCATCGCCGCAATGAGCGGGCCGCGGGTATTCACAATGTCCGCGGAAAAATAACTCCGCACGCGGGAACGAAGTGACGTAGCTTTACCAATATACAAAATCTTCCCCGGAGCATCCTTAAAAAAGTACACGCCGGGCGTGTCGGGAAGGTTTTTTATTTTTTCTAAAATACTTGACATAAAATAAATTACAGTATATACTTCTTTTTGGATTTGAATCTTCAACTTGGGAGTTTTGTATGGAAATCATTGGCTTGCATGAATGTGGAATGGATCATCAAGGTCTTGTTGAGATAGTCGCCGAACACATAAGTGCTGTTGACTGGCGATATAGAGGACCTTGGCCGTTTTGGATAAGACCAGAAATACTTATTTACCTTTTGGGCGGACAAGTATTAAAATATCCGATAGGATACGGCGAAGACGTCGTATCCATAGTGCGAAAATTGAACTACGTCAGAAGAAAAAAATTGGGAGAAACAGAATCTATTTGAGAAATTCTCTAAAACCCGCTTCGGCGGGTTTTATTTTTTCCGCAAAGCTTTTTTGAGATAGTTCACGTGCGCCACTTCTTATTTCGGGTGATTTTTTATTTCAAGAAGAACATACGCATCGCCGTCTATCATGAAATAAAACCGCACATTCTTGTCTACTCGGGCTTGCCAAATATCGCGGCTCTCATCATATTTTTTAGCCCGAAGAGACGGGTGTTCCTTGTTTTTTACGAGAAACGCGGATTGCTTTTCAAATTTTTTCTGAATGTAAAGCGGGAAGCTTTCAAGTTCGGCTAAAAACTTTTTTGTCAGAATCGTCCTCATTTTTTTATTGCGGTTCTTCGAGAATGAAGAAATTTCGTAAATTCTTCCGATGTTTCGAAAGGGCCGTAATGTTTCCCTTCTCGATATTCCTGTAACGATTCCGCAAGACTTTTGTCCAGCCCTTCGTAGAACGCCTTGTGTTTTTTGAGCCGACGCGCCACGGGAAGCACTTTCGCTTTTTCAAGTATGTTTTCCGCTTCGGTTTTCGAACGAATAGTTTTCACGCTCGTGCGCAAAAGGCTCTCGTATTCTTCACGCGACACGAGAACAAGGTCTCCTTTTTGTATCAATTCTTTTGGAATAACGCGAGTATTCATGTGTTTAAAATAGCACACCACACGACAAAACGCAAATTCAAAACACGCCGGGCGCGTCGGGGAGGGTTTTTATTTTTTCTGATATGCTTGACATGACTATATATACATGATAAACTATCTTTTGGATTTAACTCAACAAAGGCAGTCTAAAATGAAAAAACTTCTTGTTTTTCTTGGTATGTGGATTTTGATTTATATCGGAATGTTCATACTCGTGGCAATTCTCATCCCTGCCAACCCAGGTGAACCGGGAATTGCAATACTTTTCTTTCTTCCTCCATTCATGTTAGTACCGCTATCAATTGCAGCGACAGGATCATTCTTCCTATCCAGATGGATTATGAAAAAATAATCGTTGAATCAAAGCCTCACCACTCGGTGGGGCTTTACTTTTTCCGCAGAGCTTTTTTGAGATACTTCCCTGTGTGCGAGAGCGAGTTGTTCGCCACTTCTTCCGGCGTGCCTTTGGCGACGATTTGACCGCCGCCGGTGCCTCCTTCGGGGCCGATGTCTATGACGTAGTCGGCGCTTTTGACGATGTCCATGTTGTGCTCAATGAGGATGACGGTGTGGCCTTTGTTGACAAGTTCCTGCAATATCTCAATCAATTTTTTCACGTCTTCATAGTGAAGCCCGATAGTCGGCTCGTCAAGAAGGTAAATTGTTTTTTGAATGTTTTGGCGATAGAGTTCGGAAGAAATTTTTACGCGCTGACTCTCCCCGCCCGAGAGCGTCGTGGCGGATTGTCCGAGTTCCAAGTATCCCAAGCCGACATTATTGAGTGTTTCGAGACGGTCAGAGATGGCGGGAATGTCTTTGAAAAATTCGCATGCTTCTTCGGCGGTCATGTGAAGCACATCATAAATGGATTTGTTTTTGTATTTCACTTCAAGCGTTTCTTTCATGAAACGCTTGCCGGAACAGACGTCGCACGGCACGTACACGGTCGGGAGAAAGTGCATCTCGACAGCAATCTCGCCGTTGCCTTGGCACGTCTCGCATCGCCCGCCCTTCACGTTGAATGAAAAACGGTTCGCCTTCCACCCGCGCACTCTTGCTTCTGCTGTCGCCGCGAACATATCGCGAATATGTGTGAAGGCGCCGGTGTACGTCGCGGGATTTGAGCGCGGGGTGCGTCCGATGGGAGATTGGTCGATGAGTATCGCGCGGCTTGCGAATTCGGTGCCGGAAAATTCCGCACAGTTGTAAATCTTCGCACTGCGATAACGGCGTTCAAACCGCGCCTGAAGATTTTTATAGAGTATCTCGTAGAGGAATGATGACTTGCCGGAACCCGAAACTCCAGTAACCACCGTAAGCCGTCCGTGTGGAACCTCCACATTCATGTTTTTGATATTAAAAATATTTCCTCCGCGGATTTTAATCCATCCTTTGTCTTTCGTACGGCGCTCTTGTGGAATTTGAAGTGCTGTGTCTCCGCGAAGATAATCGAGGGTGACAGAACCGGAAGTATTTTTCTTTGCGGTCAAAAGGTCTTCAAGATAGCCTGAAACGACAATTTCTCCGCCATGAACTCCCGCACCGGGGCCAATGTCCACGAGGTAGTCAGCCGCATAAATGGTGTCTTCGTCATGCTCCACCACGATAATCGTATTGCCAAGGTCGCGCAGATTCAAAAGCGTTTTGATGAGGCGGTCGTTATCGCGCGAGTGAAGTCCGATGGTTGGCTCGTCCAAAACATAGAGCGCCCCCACAAGCCGCGAGCCGAGCTGGGACGCAAGGCGGATGCGCTGGGCTTCTCCGCCGGAGAGCGTGTTCGCGCGGCGGTCGAGAGTGAGGTATTCAATGCCGACATCAATCATGAATTCCAATCGCGCTTTAATTTCACGCAGAAGCACTTCGGAAATTTTCTCGTCGCGTTCTGAAAGCTCGAGATGGGTGAAGAAATGATACGCATCGGCAATCGAAGATGCGGAAACATCAAGAATGTTTTTCTTTACTGTGTTTTTTGCCGAAAGGTTTAACCTTTCTGATTTTTTATGCTTATTTTTTTTGGGGACCACTTCTTCCGAAGATAGCTTTCCTTCTATAAATATATTGAGCGCTTCGGGGCGAAGGCGTGCGCCGTGGCACGTTTCGCACGGGTCATCGCCAAAGAGGTGCTTTGTGCCGAGGCCGTTACACGCGGGACAAGCTCCATACGGAGAGTTAAAAGAAAAAAGCCGCGGCTCAATCTCCGGATACGAGAAGCCGTCTTTCGGACAAGAAAATTTGGAAGACATGAGAAATTCTTCAACGGGTTCTTCGGGGTTGCCGAAACAAATCGTCACCAAACCATCGGTTTCCTTGAGGGCGCGTTCAATGGCTTCCGCGATACGCTCAATGAAGCCTTTTTTATCACTCTGCATTTCAACGAGATCAAGCCAATCGACGAGCAGGTCGATATTGTGCTTCTTATTTTTATCAAGCAGAATCTGCTCGCGAAGTTTCTTCATCTTGCCGTCCACGCGCACGTCGGCGTACCCCTTGCCGAGCGCATCGTAGAGGAGCTGGTAGTATTCCCCTTTTCTCCCGCGCACGACGGGCGCAAAAATTGAAATGCGGAACGTGTTGACCGAAACATCAAAAACTTTTTTCTCATGGGCGGACGTGTCGAGTTTTTTCAAACGCTCAAGCACGAGATTTAAGATTTCTTCATTCGAAAGCCGAGTAATAACATCACCGCACGTAAGACAGTGCGGCTTGCCGATGCGCGCATACAACACGCGAAGATAATCGTAAATTTCCGTAATGGTCGCCACGGTCGAGCGCGGATTGTTCGAGCGGCTTTTTTGGTCGATGGAAATGGCGGGGGAGAGTCCGCTGATTTCGTCCACATCTGGCTTTTGGAACTGCCGCAAAAATTGTCGCGCGTAAGAAGAAAGCGACTCCACGTACCGCCTCTGCCCTTCCGCAAAAATAGTATCAAACGCAAGCGAAGACTTCCCCGATCCGGAAAGTCCCGTGAAGACCACCATCTTATTGCGCGGCATCTCGACGGTAATGTCTTTCAAATTGTGCGTTCGCGCCCCTTTGACGACAATCTTATCTATTGGTTGGTGGCTTTTTTGGGTCATAAGTGATTTTGATAGTAGCACAAAACTTTACTTTTTGGAAATTCAATTCTTTGCTTTTGTAGAAAATACAGGGTAACATAAATATCGGCTTAATTTGAAAAAATGAATAGGAGGATGTATGACCATCAAAACGAAAATGATGAAATGGTCCATGCTGATTGGGTGCATATTTTACACTGGGCTCATATGGGTATTCGGGGGGTCTTTTTGGACAACCCTTTCGGTTTTTGTCGGTTTATTCGTATGGTTTTTGGTGGCGCCCATTGGAATATGGTTCTACGAAAAAACGGTTACGTTGAGTAATGTTTTTTATTCACAACGTTCACTCTTCAGACGGTCTGTGGATTTTAATAATGATATCGTTGAAAAAATAGACGAACACCAACAAAAAATGGAAGAGTTCTGCAGAGTTTTTCCTGGAATAGCACTCGCTTGTCTCGATACTCCCCTATGTATGATTCTATTTGCGGTAATGCTTTTTGTGTCAGTACTTATTCTACTTCTCGATTGGATACGACTGCTTGTCATCGGGCTCGTAAATCTGTGCTTTAAGATTACACCGAAAACGGTAGCTTGGACGTATGTCTTTGGTGTCACGATGGGCGCAGTGGTAACATTTCTGCTGCTTTCGCATATCCTTGTGAATATTCTGATTGGTGCGTATGTCGGCGGACTCGTATGGGTATTTGTTCTTTTTTGGAAAGACGGGCGCGAAAGGAAATACGGCAACCCGTACTTCCCCACCTAAAAATTGTTTTTGAATTCACGGCGGTCGCTTGACCGCCGTTTTTTTATGCCCGTTCCTCAACCTGTTAATCCTCGCATATGCTAGGATTAACAGGTTGGTGAACACGAAAAGATAAAAAATACAAGTTTCGTTCCATGCCTTCTTCCTGTATTATTGAGGCATAATGAAAATAGTCAACATCATCCCCATAACGAAAGGAGTTCTGAAAGACCCGCTCACGTATTACACCTCAAAAGATGCCGAGGAAAATTCGCTCGTCATGATTACTCTCCGCGGCAAGTCCGTGCCCGGGCTCGTTGTTTCGTGCGAGGATGCCGTTGAAGCAAAGTCGCGGCTCAAGACATCACACTTCTCACTCAAGCGGGTCGAGCGGGTCGCGGATAAAAACTTCCTCTTGCCGGAGTTTCTGAAAGCGGCGGAGGAGACGGGGCGGTATTTCGCGGGGACAACCGGCGGCGTTATTTCGGGACTCGTCCCCGTCAGAATTTTTGACGAATACTTGCTGCCGAAAGGGTCACTCGTTTCCATCGAACATAAATACGCGCGACCGGAAACAAAAATTGCGCCCGACAATCTCAAGCACACTGACAAATACGTCATTCAGGCGAACGATGACGATCGCTTTTCCGTCTATCGCGGAATCATCCGCGAGGAGTTCGCAAAAAATTCTTCCGTCTTTCTTTCTTCCTCGACGGTGAACGGCGCGGTTTCGATTTTCCGCGAGCTTTCCCGCGGCATCGAACCCTACGCATTTCTTCTTCACGGCAAAATGTCGGAGAAAGAAATAATAGCGGCATGGAAACACATTCTCGAAACAGAGCATCCCGTGCTTATTATTGCGACCCCTGTTTATGCTTCCATACCGCGCCGCGATTTCGGCGCTTTCATTGCAGAGCAGGAAAGCCGCGACGCCTACCAAAGTTTTTCCCGCCCCTATTTTGATTTTCGATATTTCCTTGAGCGCTATGCCGAGAAACTGAATGCGAAGTTTATCATGGGAGATTTTTTCCTGCGCATCGAATCCCTCCGTCGACACGAAACGAAAAACATGTCTTCCATCATCCCCATGAGGTTCCGCCTTCTCTCGACTATCACACAAGAAGTCGTTGACATGAAAAAAGACCAAAAAAATAGCATTGCTGACAGCGCACCAAAGAGCGAATTCCGCATCATCGGCCGCCGTCTTGAAGAAGTCATGCGAGAAACGCTCGCCCAAGGCGGCAATATCTTTTTGTGGGGAGTGCGGCGAGGGCTTGCTCCGCTCACCGCCTGCCGCGATTGCGGGAGCATTTTTTCCTGCCCGCGATGCGACGTGCCGTTCGTCCTGCACCGCGAGGGTGGTAAGATGGGCTTGCGAAATATCTTCATCTGCCACACCTGTGAAGAAAGAAAAAGCGCGGAAGTTACTTGCACAAAATGCGGAAGCTGGCGGCTTCAGGCGCTCGGCGTCGGCGTCGAGCAATCCGCGCAAGAAGTGCGCGAACTTTTCCCCGACGCGACCGTGTACGAGCTTCATGCGGACGCCGTGAAAACCGACAAAAAAGCGGAAAATATCGCACAAACTTTCGCCGAGTCGCGCGGAGCGATTCTTGTCGGCACCGAGCTCGCTTTTTCTTATGTGAAATCCGCCGCGCTCTCTGCCGTCACCTCCGCGGACTCGCTTTTCTCTCTCCCCGATTTTCGCATTCATGAAAAGATACTCCGCAAACTCTTGGAAGTGAAGCTCAAGGCAGAGCGCAGTTTCGTGGTGCAAACGCGATACCCGCAGGAAAAACTTTTTCAATCCCTGATACAGGGCAATCTTATGGATTTTTACCGAAATGAAATTTCCTCGCGGGAGCAGTTCGCTTACCCGCCATTTTCCGTTATCGTCAAAATCCGATTTGAGGGGACGGAGAACGAGATTGCCGAAAAAGCCGGATATATCGAAAAGCTTTTTGAAGCCTACCGCCCGAGCATTTTCCCCGCCTTCACTCCAAAAATTAAAGACTGCTACCAAGTGAACGCCGTCATGAAAGTCCCGACAGCCAAATGGCCGCACGAAGACATTCTTTCAAAACTCCTTTCACTCCCGCCGTACTTCCGAGTGAAGATTGACCCGGAAGACTTGCTGTAAACAAATTTCCAATATCCAATTTCTAATTCCCAGTAAAAATCTAAATGTCAAAAAAAACGATAAAGTTCTGACATTCAAGCATTAGGCATTTTATTAGAAATTAGAAATTGGTAATTAGAAATTTTCTAAGTTCCCTTTTTAACCATTTTATTGTACCCTATTCTTATGGTAGAAATAGTCCAAAAAGAAAATCCCGTCTTGCGCAAAAAAGCCGCGGAAGTCCCGGCGGGTGAAATCACCTCTCCGAAAATCAAAAAGATTATTCGAGACATGAAAGAGGCGCTCAACTCCCAAGATGACGGCGTAGCTATTGCCGCACCGCAGATAGGGGTTTCGCTTCGCATTTTTGTCGTGTCCGGAAAAGCTTTTTTGTACGATAAAGAGAACCAAAAGGAAGACGAAAATAATGCTAAAAAGAAATCAGCCCCGCCCGACGTGGCTTTCATAAACCCCGAGATTATAAAAATTTCAAAGAAAAAATATATTGTTCCCGAGGGCTGCCTTTCCTGCCGATGGCTGTATGGAAAAACCGTGCGCAGAGATAAGGCTCGCATAAAAGCATATGATGAAAAAGGAAAGCTGTTCGAGTACGGCGGCTCAGGACTTATCGCTCAAATTTTCCAGCACGAGACCGACCACCTAAACGGCATTCTCTTCATCGACCATGCCACGGATTTACAGGAGATGCCGCCGGAAAAACAAAAAGATACGAAGCATGCCACCTGAAATAAAAATAAAATTCGCCTTCTTCGGCACCCCGCAATTCGCCGTCGGGGTTTTGGACGAACTTGAGAAAGCGGGATTGCTCCCCTCTCTCGTGGTAACCGCCCCTGACAAACCGCGCGGGCGGAAACTTATCGTTACGCCGCCGGAAGTGAAGGTGTGGGCAGAGAAAAGAAACATTCCCGTTCTTCAGCCGGAAAAACTTGGTTCTACATTTCAAATTCCAAATTCCAAATTCAATGTATTTGTGGTTGTCGCCTACGGTAAAATAATTCCAAAAAGTATTTTAGAAATTCCGCGCCTAGGCACACTGAACGTCCACCCGTCGCTCCTCCCTCGCTTGCGCGGCGCATCGCCCATTCAGTCCGCGATACTCGGCGAAGACAAAACCGGCGTGAGCATCATGCTTCTTGATGAAGAAATGGATCATGGACCGATTGTCGCGCAAAAAGAATTCACCTCCGAAAACTGGCCGCCGAAAGCAAGTGAACTTGAAATCGCGCTCGCAAAGCTCGGCGGAAAAATGCTTGCGGAAACGCTTCCGAAATATGTAGCGGGAGAAATTACACCCGTACCACAAGACCACACACAAGCAACCTTTACCAAGAAAATACAAAAAGAAGACGGGTTGCTTAATCTTGAAGAAAGCGCAGAAAAAAACTTGAGAAAAATCCGCGCCTTCGATGTCTGGCCGCGCGCGTATTTTTTCACCGAAATAGGGGGTAAAAAAATCCGCATAATCGTTACCGATGCGGAAATTGTTGACGGAAAACTTATTATAAAAAAAGTTTTGCCGGAAGGGCAAAATGAAATGCCCTACGAGGAATTTTTGAAACGAACAAAATAAAAAAACACGACTCAATGGTCGTGTTTTTTCTTGCAATACTATCTCCACCGATGAATCATCTTTTTAATTCTTGCAGAACCGCGCTTTAAGAGCGAAAACTTTTTATCTTTGAGCGATATGCACTCCCTCTCCGCTTTCATTCTCATTTCGTCAATAGAAGAATAGAGGTCGTCTTTTTCCGCAACAACGTAAATTTCGTTTCCTTTGAAAAAGAGGTGCGCCTCCGCCCGAAAAATATCTCCCGATTTGTGATGATTTGATATTTTTCCCACCTCAATCTCAACACGAACATTTTTAGTATCGTCGTGAATAAATTTTTCAAGAGAAAGCACTTTTTTCTCAACGTAATCTTTTATCGCCGGCGTTAGTATAATATTTGTTGATTTGATATTGATGTTCATATTTATAGTGTACCATGGCTATTCAATATATCAATAGCGCAAACTAAAAAAGCCTTTCGGCTTTTCTTAATTTGTGCCCGGGGGCAGATTCGAACTGCCGACCCTTGGTTCTTCAGACCAATGCTCTAACCAACTGAGCTACCCGGGCAAAACTACAATTAATTTTCAAAACTATGCTCCGTCGAGCTGATTAGCCAAGACAGCTACCCGGGCAAAACTACAATTAATTTTCAAAACTATGCTCCGTCGAGCTGATTA
>Ga0209515_10010136_pt1 | contig 10564 bp, 9 predicted proteins | sample Subgroupgradi54m_FD_187454 | JGI IMG/M metagenome (GOLD analysis project Ga0209515, IMG submission 187454) | Subsurface groundwater microbial communities from S. Glens Falls, New York, USA - GMW60B uncontaminated upgradient, 5.4 m (SPAdes)... ...
TGGCGAGCCGTATTGTAGGGGTGGCCTCTTCAAACGTCAAGGCCTCTTCGGAGATGAGAGTTGCGACGAAAGCGCCCGTTCTTGGACGCCGCGGTTGCCGAATGCATACGGGTAGGCGCCCTCTGCACTTGGCCTACGGGGGGACCTGCGAGGTGATGCCGCTGCCGGCGCCGTCCAGCTTGGCGCTGGCCCCGAAGCCGTACCCCTTGCCGTTCCCCTTGATGTTGAACATCCCCACCACCACCGGGGCCTGCTTCCCCGGTCGGATGGCGTTGGTTCCCGCGCAGGGCCCAAAGTTCCCTGTTGTGGCCTGAAGCAGGTTGCACGAAAAAGGATCAACGTAGAACACGCCCCAGCTTGGGGGCGTTACACGGAAGGCTACAGAAACCACGGGATCTGAGGGTTTCACTGAAATGTCGGTGACTGCTGTCCCACTGGGCCAGTCCAGCAGTTTCGCGCCGTCGTTTTGAAGGCACCCGTAGTAGAACCCTGCACCACCAAGATCAACTGCTGCGCCCGCACAGGACGTTATCGTAGGTTCGCCCTGGGATGCGTACCCCGTCGTAACGGATGAACCGCCAACGTACGTGAAGCCCACCGGCAGAAGCATGCCGAAACGCCGAAGATGTTTGGTAGAGGCGCTGGAACTGCAGTTCTTGAGCCATATTGTGTAGGTGATAGGCTGGCCAACTTGGATCCACGTCTGGTCGCCTGGCGTGTTAGGGTCCGTGTCGCGGGTGACCCAGATGTAGAAATTGTTGGGATCACAAGGGGTGGGCACGGGGGGGGGCAGTGCGGTTAGCGCGCCGGGCACCTCCACAGAGACGGTGAAATCCTGGTCGTTCACCTTCTCCACCTGGGTCTCGTTGAAGGCCGTAGGCGACTTCGTGGTCAGGGTCCACTTGCTCCACATGGCCACGCAGTTGGGAAAGCTGTCCACAATCGAGTCGGGCGTGGGGGTCCCGTTGTTGTTGTTGCAGTCCTTGAAGGAGGTGTCGTACTGGAGCATGGCCAGGGCCTGCTGGGTGACGGCGTTGAGGGCATACTCGGAAGCCACGGTCTCGCGGGAGATGCCGAGGAACTTCAGCGACGTGTTGGCGTACCGCAGGGTGGGGACCATGATCACAGCCCCGACCCCCACGATGATGAGCACAAGGATGATGGCTATTCCGCGCTGATTATTCAGCATGCTACCGGCGTTGGCGTTCCTGCTGGCGTTGGTGTTCCTATTGGCGTGGTGCTGCTCAACAGGGCGGCGCAGATGGTGTAGGTGCCCTTATCGCCGGGAAAACCGGCGCCCTCGGGGTAGGAGAAGATGGTTACGGTGAAGACGTACCCCGGGCTGGCGCTGCGCGTGAAGGTGATGGCCGGGGTGGGAGCAGGAGCGGCGATCTCACGCGCTACGGAGACCGTGGAGGTGGTCCAGGCGACTTTACAAAACAAGATTGTGGTGCTCCCCGCATGGGCGGCCGCCACTGTGCTGTTCTGCCCGCGAAGCACGGTCAGGGTATTGCCAGCCACTGCCGAGACATACACCTGCTCACTCTCCACCAGTAGGGTCATAGTCGTCGTCGGAGTGGTGGCATCCGTGAAAGGTGTGCCGCTCGTCACATTTACCGTGGTTGCCGAGGCCGTCCAACCGCTCAATTCCACGGTGGAGGCGCTCGTTTTCCACTGGCCGCAGTCCTCCTGCTTACGCTGCAGGCAGGGTTTGCCGATGGCGCTGCACGGTGGGCTGGTGCTCACAACGCTATAGGTCACCTTTGTCCGCGCGTACAGTGCCGCAGACTGGGTGTACGGGACCGGAGTGGGAGTGGGAGTGCCCGGGCCGGGAGTGCCCGAGGCGACAATCCAATTAGTCCACTGCAACTCCAGGGTCGAAAGGGACGAGCCAGGGGAGTTGTTGGGCGCGGCCTGGGCCTGGGGGATGTCCCGCCCCAGCGCGCGGGCCGCGTCCTCCAGGGCTACCAGAGCGGTGACGCGGGTGGTGTTGCCCTTGCTCGACACCGTGAGCTGGCGAATGGTGCCTGCCAGCAGGGGAATCACTAGGGCCATGATCCCCAGCACCACCAGGACCTCCAGGAGGGTGAACCCGCGCTGCATCATGAGGCCTCGCCACCAAATGTCATTGCGAGGCTCCGCGAACCAATCTGGAGCGGAGGGGTCCGATGCCCCGCCCCACCAGGTTGCCACGCTCGGGGACTCGCTCGCAACGACAATTCCCTCATTCTTGCACATGCTCAGGGTGACAGGGTTGTAGCGGGGTTGTTGGGCAAAACTGCCTCATCGCTTTTTGTACGTGATGAGGGTAAGGCCCTGGCCGCCCGCGCGGAGCACCTGCACCGTGACCTTCTGGACACAGTTGAGGTCCGGAAGGATAACCGTGTCACAGAGCAACAGGTCCCCAGCAGGGTTTGCGACCACGTCCGTCGTCACCGTGATGGTGTACCCTGGGGGCGGCGAAATGAAGGAGGCCGAGTAGCAGGTAGTAGAAGGGAGCACACAGGTGCCGCCGTAGGCGGTGTTCTTGATGGCCTCCAGTTGGGAGCGGGCCAGGGCCGCGGCCTGGACCTGGTCGCTCAGCTTGCCGGTGGCCCTGCCGCCAACGACGAGGGCGGACATGAAGGCCGTCCCCACCATCCCCAGGATGCCGATGGCTATGATGGTCTCCATGAGAGAGAAGCCGCGCTGACCTCGCCTTGGCCCCATGGTTCCGTTGCGTATGTTCGTGTGCACCTGGTTCGCTCCAGCCCCGCTCATGGTTCGACAAGCTCACCTCGAGGGGGGGACAAGAACCGCTCACCCTGAGCCTGTCGAAGGGTGGGCCACTGCTCCACCAGTATGGTAGCTTGAGCCCTGAGCACGGCGCATCACCGCCTTGGGCGAATTTGGTCATCCCTTTGGGTGACCCAGCCTTGCACAAAATGTCATTCTGAGCCCCGACTTGTCGGGGCGAAGAATCTGGGGTGGGGTTCCTCACCAAAGAGAAACCCCTCCCCAGACCCTTCGCTTCGCTCAGGGTGACAATGGGGTGTGGCCCTTTTGTGCAAAGCCGGATGACCCATCGAGGGTTAGAACCCCTGGGTGATGGTGTACATAGGCATGATGACCGACAGGGAGATGAACCCCGCAACGATGGCGATGAGGATGGTGGAGAGTGGGGCGATGAGGGCGACCATGGTGGCGGCCTGCTCGCCGGCCGTCTCCTCGTAGAACACCCCCAGTACCCTGAGGTTGGATTCCAGGGAGTTGCTCTCTTCCCCTACCCGCACCATCTGGAGAAAGAGGGGAGGGAACTCTGGGTGCAGGGACATGGGGTAGGTGAGCCCCTGGCCCAGAAGCAGCCCCCGCTGCACCGCCAACAGGGCGTCACGCAAGACGGTGTTGGTGGTGATCTGGGGCAGGGCTTCCACGACCTCCTGGAGGGTGAGGCCCGCGCTCAGCATCAGCGAGATGGAGCGGCACAATCGAGCCAGCTCTGACATGTGGTAGATCTTGCCCATCAGAGGGGCTCTCATGCGGAACCGGTCCATGGCCCGCTTTCCGCTAGGTCGCCGCAGGAAGAAACTTATCAGAGGGATGCCCACGATCACGCCAGCCAGGATGTAGAACTTGAAGGCCGCCATGAATCCGGAAAGGCCCAGAAGGATCCGGGTGGGAAGAGGGAGCTTCACGTTGAGGGTCTTGAACATATCTGCCAGCGGGGGCAGGGCCACCGTGATCAGGATGACGCCCACGATGCCGCCGACCGACAGCACCATGATGGGATAGGTGAGGGCGCCGGACACCTTCTTGGCGAAGGCGCCGGACCTCTCCATGTGGTCGGCCACCTCGCGCAGCACCGTCTCCAGCTTTCCCGTCTTCTCGCCCACCGCGACGGTGCGGGAGTACACGTCGTCGAACACCTTTGGGTGACGGGCTATCGCCTGCGATAAGGACCGGCCAGTGCCCAGGTCCTGGGCCATGGTGGCGATGATGCGGCGGAAGGGGGCGCTGACCGAGCCCTGGCTGCCCAGCAGTTGGAGGGCCGGCAGAAGGGTGATGCCCGCCTCCAGCAGGGTGGCCAACTGCCGGGAGAAGTTGATGACGTCCTTCTCTTTGATGGCGAAAAGGCCGGGGAACTGCGCCTCCATGCTAAAGGTGGGGGGCGCCACCTCCAGATTGATGGGGGTTTGCCCGCGCTCCACCAAGCGGTCCTGGGCCCCCACCTCGCTGGCCGCCCTGATGGTGCCCCGGACGATGCGGCCTCCCGCTGCCGCCGCCGTGTAGCGGTAGTTGAACTCCTTCGGTTTGACCCGCGTCCGAACAGCTGCCATACCTTTGCCCTACCTAGCGTGGTGATGCCAACGCTTGGTTAGCGTTGGCCTGGGTCCCTTCCCCCTTGATGGGGGAAGGTTAGGATGGGGGTGAGAGGCTACTTTCAGGGGGAGGTTTCACCCCCACCTTAGTCCTCCCCCATCAAGGGGGAGGAAATGGCTCCCTTCCCTACATCTAAATTAACGATATGCCTGGAGCATCACCCTAGCCGATGGTGTAGACGTTGCGGATGACTTCGTAGGGGGTGGTGACTCCCGCCCTCACCTTCATCATCCCGTCATGCCAGAGGGTGATGAGGCCCTCCTGAAGAGCCAGCTTCCGGATAGGGTCGGAACCGGCGCCGGTGAGGATCAGGCGCCGCAGACCCTCCGACAGCACCATCACCTCATAGATGCCTGTTCGTCCGAGGTAGCCGGTCCGGGCGCAGAAGTTGCACCCCGCGCCGTAGACGAACTGAGAGCGCTTCTCCTCCATCTCCCGCTCGTAGGAGAGCTGCTCCTCGCTGGGCACCGTGGTGACGCGCGAGCAGTTGGGACAGACGCGCCGCACCATGCGCTGGGCCACCACGCCGATGACGGCGGAGGCCACCAGGAAGGGCTCCACCCCCAGGTCAATCAATCGGTAGATGACCCCTGCGGTGTCGTTGGCGTGAATGGAGGAGAGCACCAGGTGGCCGGTAAGGGCCGCCTGAACGGCTATGCGCGCCGTCTCCGAATCGCGAATCTCGCCGACGAGGATCACGTCGGGGTCCAGCCGCATGGTGGCCCGCAGCCCTGCGGCGAAGGTCACCGCAGCAGTCGGGTTCACCTGGACCTGGTTGATGCTCTTGAATCGGTACTCCACCGGGTCCTCAATGGTGATGACGTTGCGCTCCACGTTGTCCATCTGGTTGACGGAGGCATAGAGAGTGGTCGTCTTGCCTGACCCCGTGGGCCCGCTGATGAGGATCATGCCGAAGGGCATCTTCAGCATCATGCGGTACTGCTCCAGCGACTCGGGCAGGAAGCCCAGGTCCGACAGGGAGAGAAGGGCGAACGACTTGTTCAACAGCCGCAGCACGGCCATTTCCCCGTGGACTGTGTTGATGGTGGCCACGCGGATGTCCAGCTCCCGGTCGCCCTCTTTGATGCTGATCTGACCGTCCTGGGGGCGACGGCGCTCGGCGATGTTCATGCCCGCCATGATCTTGATGCGTGAGATGAGGGCCGAGTGGACTGAAACGGGGAGGGACATGACGTCGTGAAGGATGCCGTCAATCCGTTAGCGGACGCGCACTGCGTTCTCTTCCGGCTCGATGTGGACGTCCGAGGCGCGGTCTCGAGCCGCCTGGCGGATGAGCAGGTCAATGGCCCGGACCACCGGCGCCTGGTCAATCGCCTCCATGGAGAAGGCTGCGTCACCGGCTGTCCCGTCGCCTCCGAGTTGGTGCCCGGGGATCTGGCTAAGCTGTGCCTCAATCTCCCCGCTGATACGGTAGTTGACGTTAATCGCCTCTTCGATATCCGCCAGCAGCGCCAGGACCGGCTCGATGGCCCTCTTGGTCATGGCAGCGAGGTCGTCAATAACCTGGATGTTGGCGGGGTCCGCCATGGCCACCGTCAGGGCGCCGTTGGAGATGTTCAGGGGCACCACGCTGTGCTTCCGGCACGCCCATTCAGGCAGGAGGTCCAACGCCGTCTGGTCCGGCGCCTGCTTCTTCAGGTTCACAAAGGGGATGCGAAGGCGCATGCTGGTGAGGAGGGCCATGGTTTCCGGAGGCACCGCCCCACTCTCCACCAGGGCCTCCTCCAACCTCTGGCCCCGCGTGAGGCGTTCCATGGCCTGCTTGAGCTGGTCCCGGTCCACCAGGTTCAGCTCCAAGAGCATGTCCTCAATGCTCTTCTGCGAACGCCTGGTTTCAATTGCCATAGTTCGTACCCCTCTCCCGCCTAGTTGTCCCCTTCGATGGTGACCGCAATTCTGACCCGCTTCTCCCCCCTGCCTGCGCCCGTCTCTCGCGTATCGGGCGTGGCCCGTATGCTGGGGATGCTCTCCAGGAGAGTAATAAGGGGCGCAGGCGTGTCCAGCACGATGGTGACCACGGTGCCCACGTTCCAGTCTCCCGTGGTGCGAAGGATCTGGAGCCCCCGAAGGGTCTGCAGGTGGCTGTAGAACTTGGCCACACGTTGGAAATCCACCGAGGTCCCCATGACAAGGTCCACCTCACCATGGTACGCCAAATCCCTGTCGACTGCGGATTCCCCTGGCGCTGTCTCTGCGCCGCTAGGCGGAGACCGCCGCTCCGCGGGCGGCTTCACCGCCGGCCCATCCCTCATGCTCGAAGCGGCCGCAACCCCCTCCAGGAGTGGAGCCACCGTAGTAGGGATGTCTTGCGGCGTCCCTGGTGGCCTTCCCTCTGCCATCCTCCTCAGCACTTCCAACTCGTTGGAACCACGCATTACCGTTGAGGCTGGGACCTCCTCAGAGGGGGCCGCTTTGGGGGCGGTGGCCGCCGTGAGCCGCGCTCTGGGCGCTTCCGGGGAAGGTCTCCCCGGGGGCATGGGCGCCTCAATCGTGGGGGCCATTGCGTCCCCAACCACCTCAGGGACAGTTGGAACGTAGCGCTCGGCAACGGGCAAGGGCTCCAGCAGCTCCTTCACGGTAGGCTTGGGCGAGGGGGCCTCTCCTGGGCGCTCCGGGCCCAGCTCCGCCACCGACTCCGTGGGGGTGAAGCCTTCCGTGAGTCGCGGCCCGTCGGAATCCAGGAAGTGGGACTGGTACTCCTCAAGCTCCAGCGGAGCGGCGCTCATGAGGTGATAGGTCTTGGACTTCCACTCCGTCTCAATGCCCTGGCCGGCCGTGAGAACCTCCTCAACGGTGTTCAGCAGCTTGTAATACGCTGCCTGGACCTCGTTGGCAATCTGGTTCTGGACCTCGTCGCGCACCTGGAGGAGGAACTTTTGGGCCACGACCTTGGCCTGTCTCTCAACCAACTCCGCCCTTCGCTGAGCGGATTGGATGAGGTCCCGCGCCTCCTGCGCCGTGATCTCCTCGGCCCGTCGCTTCGCCTGGGCGAGGGTTTGGCTGGCCTGCTGCTGGGCCTCCGACAAGATGCGGGTTACCTCCACCTCCGCCCTTTGCTGGGCGGTCTGGATGAGGTCCCGCACCTCCAGCGCAGCGAGCTCCTCAGCCCGTCGCTTTGCCTGGGCCAGGGTTTGGTTGGCCTGCTGCTGGGCCTCCGCCAGGGTCTGGGCTGCCTCCAACTCCGCCTCTCGTTTGGCCCTGGCACGGAGGGAGGCGGCCTGGCGCTCCGTGTCCTCCAGGAGCTGCTTGGAAAAACCCCGCACCAACTTGACCGACTCGTACTCCTGCAACAGGGCGTTGTGCTGGTTGATCAGGTCGTTCACAAAGGCCGCCACCTGGACCTCGTCCAAGCCCTGGGAAGCTACGGAGAACTCCTTTCCCCAGAGGCGGCGGGCCCTAGGCGCCTCGGTAGGGGCGGCATCGGGCCTGGGGGTAGGCCCGCTCTCTTGAGCAGTCCCGCTTCCTGCGGGATTGGGTTCAGGCCTGAACTTGGGGACGCCTTTTCGGGCAAGGCTTTTGAGCGTCGTGGTTAACCGTTTAACAGCCGGACTTCTTGCGGGATTGGGCGCCTTTTTTGGCCCTCTCCACCAGCTAAGTCTCATCCCCGCCTCCTGGGCCTGCGCGGGAGCAGCGCTTCAATACCTTGGCCCCGTCGATTTTATTGTAGGTTCCCCTGGCATCCCCGTCAACGCAAGGGCGCTCAACGTAGGGGCGAGGCATGCCTGGCCCCTACCACAGGACGCCGCCAGGGTTCACCCTCTCCCTCTGGCAGAGGGTGGGGTGAGGGAATGTCAGAGGCGCCATCAGCTTGAGGGGAGACGGCCGAGGCCCAATCGCGCCGCATAGGCCACCGCCTGGCTCCGGTTCGCCAGGTGGAGCTTGTCCAGGATATTGCGCAGGTGGGTCTTGACCGTGTTCTCGGAGATGTAGAGGGTCGATGCGATCTCGCTGTTCGTGGCGCCCCGCGCCACACTCTCCAGCACCTCCTTCTCCCGAGGGCTGAGCCCCCCTGCCATCTCACCGCCCTGCTCCCTGGCAGGCACCACGTGGGAGAGCTCCCCCAGGAGCTTGGCAGCCATGCCCGGCGAAACAACAACCCCGCCTTGGGCAATGAGGTGGATGGCCTGAACCAACTCGTCTGCCCCCGCGTTCTTCAGGATGTAGCCCTTGGCGCCGTACTTGATGGCGCCGAAGAGGTCGGCCTCGCTCTCCGAGACCGTGAACACCAGGATCTGGACGTCCGGCATCTCCGCGTGGATGACGGACGTGGCCTCCAGGCCGCCGATCCCAGGCATTTGCAGGTCCATGACCACCACCTGAGGGGTCAGGGTCCGGGCCATCTCGACCCCTTGCGCGCCGTTAGTGGCCTCGCCGACCACGGCGATGTCCTCCCTCTCGGAGAGCACGTCCACCACCCCCCGGCGCACCAGGGCATGGTCATCCACAAGCAAGACTCTTATCTTCTCCAAAGCACCCCCTGACCCGATCGTCTCGGCAAGAAGACCCTGGCCTCGACTCCGCTGCTCGGGGTCACCACAAGAGAAAACGTCCCACCCAACGCCTCGGCTCGCTCCCGCATGATGGACATGCCGTGATGGCCCACGCCACTCCCATTCTCCACCACCTGGGGAGCCGCGTCCATCCCACGGCCGTTGTCTCTAATGGTCATCTCCACCCCTTTGACTCCCCCCATCAAGCTCACCCACACCTGGGTGGCTTGGGAGTGCTTTCGAACATTGGCCAATGCCTCCTGGGCAATGCGCAGGAGCTCCAGCTCCACTGCTTCCGAAAGGTCAGGCGGCGGGTTCGACACCTCCAGGGCCGTCTTGATGCTGTGGCGAGCCTCATACTGTTTGAGGTACTCCTCCAGCACCTGAGTCAACGGAGCCGTGCCCGCCTCAATCTTCAGTTGGTCCAGGGAGTCCCGCACCGACTTGTAGGTTTCGTCCACCACCTGCCGGACCTCTTCCAGCCCGGTGGCCACGTTGGTGTAGCGGCCCTCGCCCAGTTGCTTGTTCACCGTCTCTGTCTTGAGGGCCAAGTAGCTCAGGGCCTGGGCGATGCCATCGTGGAGCTCCCGGCGCATGCGCTGGCGCTCGTCAGCCACGGCCGTCTGCTGAATGCGCTGCCGGATGTTCAAGTTGGTGCGGAACACCGAGATTGCGATGAGGAATCCGACCATGCTGTACACGATGAGCCACAGCAGGATGTTGCTCTCCATGACCCAGGCAAAGCTGCCGGTCCACTGGCTGAGGGCGGTGTGGGCGAAGGCCATGGTTCCCGCAGAAATCGCGGCCGCGATCAGGGCCAGCCTCTCGCCAAAAAGAAGGGCAGCCGTAATGACCGGCAGGAGCGCGTACAGGAGAAAGCCACTGGTGAGGCCACCCGTTAGGAAGACCGCCACCGAGGCTACGAAGAGGTCGGCAAAGAGGACGACATAGTTCGTGGGATCCGTTTGCCACCAGCGCAGGGGCCCCAGCACCTTCACCAGGGTGTACACTCCCATGGCCCCCAGCAGCAGATAGGTCTGAGAGCCAACGGCCGTATCCTGGCCCGGCACCACCTGGACCAGCACCACCGCTAGCCCGTAGGCAAAGAAACGGTAGAGTGAGAGAAACAGGTAAATATCTCTCTCGTACTTCTCCCTCATCTCATTCTCTTCCCATCTGGCGCCCCTGGCTCGACAGATCAACTCTAACGCATTCAGCGGAGAGATCGCCTTACATCACCACTCTTGCAAAGGCCGTAACTTGGGTGCGAGACGCCCTCTTCGGGAACCGCGGCCGGACGTAAACGGTGATGGGTGAGTCCAGTTGACCCTTCCGACCCTCGACGATTCTGTGCTCATAGCTCTGGCTACGGTCTTGTGCGCCCTATTTCCGGGCGTGCGACGAGGAACGCGCTCACCAACAGGATGATCGCCCCTACGGTGGCAAGCATAGGAGCCAACTCTCGGTCAGATGCCCACAACCCGCCGCCCGCAAGGCCATTCCATAACCACAAGGCCGCCAACAGGCTCACCAGGCTTGCTAGGATGCAAGGAACCGGGTACGCCTTGCCGTGGGAGGCGAGGAGTGAGAGAAAGGTGGAGAGCGTGGCCGAAAGCGCAATGAGAAGAAGAGGCGCGCCTGGGAAGAGGCTCCACCCGTTCGCCATCTGCTGGGAAAGGCTGGCGAAGGTGGGG
>Ga0209515_10010138_pt1 | contig 10561 bp, 12 predicted proteins | sample Subgroupgradi54m_FD_187454 | JGI IMG/M metagenome (GOLD analysis project Ga0209515, IMG submission 187454) | Subsurface groundwater microbial communities from S. Glens Falls, New York, USA - GMW60B uncontaminated upgradient, 5.4 m (SPAdes)... ...
TGACAAGGATTAGCAGTCGTGGTATATTAGTGCTAAACTCGTATTACAATGTCATTCTGAGCAACGCGAAGAATCTCGAGATCCTTCCCCTTCGTTCAGGATGACAATGCGAGGAATTATATGCATGATTTAACACAAAGACAAGTTGAAATTCTAAAAGCTCTAATTGAGGAATATATTGAAACAGCAGAGCCCGTTGGTTCTGAAACTCTGGAAAAAAAATACAGCCTAAGCGCTTCTCCTGCAACCATCAGAAATGAGATGGTTAGTCTCGCAAAACTGGGGTATCTTAAAAAAAATCACACTTCTGCCGGCCGAATGCCAACACCCGCTGGCATGAAATTTTATGTAAAACAACTCATGAAAGAAAAAGATCTATCAGTTACTGAAGAAACAGCAGTTAAAGAAAGTTTGTGGGATTTTCGCGAAACAGAAGATAAATTTTTGCGGGAAATGACCAAATCACTGGCTGCTAAAACAAAATCTTTGGCAATTGCAACAACTTCTGATGGAAATATTTACTGCTCCGGATATGCCAATATTTTGGATATGCCGGAATTTTTTGATATTGATGTAACAAGAAGTTTACTTTCTACATTAGATGAATTTGAAGCGTGCCGTAAATTTTTTGCAGGAATAGTAAGTGAGGATGTTCAGGTACTTTTGGGCGATGAGTTAGGTCCGGATATGCAAGGTCCTTATGGATTTGTTTTCACTCATTACAAAACTCCAATGCAAATGACCGGAGATATCGGAGTTTTAGGTCCATCAAGACTTAATTATACGCAAATTGTCCCAACAGTTAGATATTTTGGTGATTTGATTGAAGAAATAGCAAGCGGTTGGTAGTATAATTGAAAAATGGATGATAAAAAGACAAATTCTGCAAAGCAGAATAAAAAAGAAGACAAAGTAGAAGAGAAAATAGAAAAGGAAGACGAAGTTGCACATTTAAAAGAAAAAATTGAAGAACTTGAGAATCAGATAAAACGAATTTTTGCAGATTACCAAAATCTGGAAAAAAGAGTAACATCTGAACGAAGAGAATGGTTGATAAAAGCCAACAAAGATTTAATTTTGAGGCTTTTACCAGCTCTAGATTTTCTCTTGTTATCAAGTAAGCACATCAAAGATGAAGGTTTGAAATTGAGTATTCAAAAATTCTTTGATATATTAAAAGATGAGGGTGTTGAAAAAATAGAGACGCAAGGACGCGAGTTTGATCCGAATTTGATGGAGGGAATTAAGACAGTAGACGGAGATGACAACAAAGTAATTGAAGAGTTGAGAACAGGATTTAAAATGGGAGATCAAGTTTTACGGCCGGCACAGGTGGCCGTTGGGAAAGGTTCGATGTCATCCTGAACGAAGTGAAGGATCTCAAGATTCTTCGTTTCACTCAGAATGACATTAGGAGAAAAATTATGGGAAAGATAATTGGAATAGATTTAGGCACAACAAATTCATGCGTAGCAGTAATGGAGGGAGGAAGTCCCAAAGTTATTTATTCTGCCGAGGGACGCAATGTCATTCCATCGGTTGTTGATCCGATAAGCCATGTAGTTGGAGACGTTGCAAAACGTCAGATTGTTCTAAAACCCAAGAAAACAATTTTCTCAATAAAAAGATTAATGGGCCGCAAATTTACGGATAAGTCTGTACAATTTGACATGAAATGGCTGCCCTATACTATCAAATCCGGCCGGGACGGAATGGCAGTTGTAGAAGTTGAAGGACGCACATTTACTCCTCAGGAAATATCAGCGCAGATTCTGCAGAAGATAAAAGCTGATGCGGAAAATTATTTGGGCGGAAAAGTTACACAAGCAGTTATTACAGTTCCCGCATACTTTGATGATTCCCAAAGACAAGCCACAAAACAAGCAGGAGAAATTGCAGGCTTGGAAGTTTTGAGAATTATTAACGAACCTACAGCCGCAGCTTTGGCTTATGGATTGGATAAGAAAAATGCTCACACAATTGCAATTTATGATTTGGGCGGAGGAACTTTTGATATTTCTATTCTGGAGTTGGGAGATGGAGTCTATGAAGTCAAATCTACAAATGGAGATACTCATTTGGGCGGAGACGATTTTGACCAATTGATTATTGACCACTTAGCAACAGAATTTAAAAAAGAAAATGATGTTGACTTACGAAGAGATTCTCAGGCTTTGCAAAGATTAAGAGAAGCTGCGGAAAAAGCAAAAATCGAATTATCAAGCTCTTCAACAGCAGAAATTAACCAGCCATTTATAACTCAGGGCAAGAACGGTCCTTTGCATCTAACAATGACATTGACTCGGGCAAAGATGGAGGAAATTGTTGATTCTTTGGTTCAGAAAACTCTTAAGCCCGTAGAGCAAGCTATAAAAGATGCAGGAGTAAAAGTGTCAGATATTGATGAGGTAGTTTTGGTCGGAGGAATGACCAGAATGCCAAAGATTATAGAGACTGTTACGAAATTCTTTGGAAAAGAAGCTAATAAATCAGTTAACCCGGACGAGGTTGTAGCAGTTGGAGCTGCTATTCAGGGTGGAGTTTTGGGCGGAGAAGTTAAAGATGTTTTGCTTTTGGATGTAACGCCATTGACATTGGGAATTGAGACATTGGGCGGAGTTTCCACAGCACTAATATCCAAAAATACAACAATTCCAACTTCCAAATCTCAAGTATTCTCAACTGCTGCGGATAATCAGACACAGGTTGAAATAAATGTTTTGCAAGGAGAACGCCCAATGGCATCTGACAATAAGAGTTTGGGCCGCTTTATTCTTGATGGAGTTCCTCCTGCACCTCGTGGTGTTCCTCAAGTTGAAGTTACTTTTGATATTGATGCAAGCGGAATCTTAAATGTAAAAGCAAAAGACAAGGCAAGCGGAAAAGAACAAAGCATTAAGATTACCGGTTCAACAGGGTTGTCTAAGGATGAAGTTGAGAGAATGACCAAAGAAGCAGAAATGCATGCCAAAGAAGATGGTGAAAAAAAAGAAAAAATAGAAGCCAAAAATATGGCAGATTCCCTAATCTTTACAGCAGAGAAAAGCCTTAAAGACCTGCCTGCCGGCAAGGCAGGTGCTGGAGACAAAGCAAATGCGGATTTGAAAAAAGAAGTTGAAGAAAAAATTGTTTCCCTTAAGGCTATCTTAGAAACAGGAACAAAAGAGGATTTGGAAGCAAAAACCAAAGATTTATCAGACAGTTTGCAAAAAGTAGGTCAAGCAATGTCACAGTCCAGCTCAGCTGGACAACAGACAACGGGTAATCCACAACAAACAACTGGAGACGGTGACCAAAAAGCTGAAGAAAAAGCTGAAGAGAAAAATCCGCCGGCTGGCGGAGACAAAGAAGAACCAGTTGAAGGAGAAGTCGTCAACTAGTTCAAAGTTCAAAATGCAAAGTGCAAAATTACAACTCAAAATTCAAAGTTTTTAGAAATAATTTTGAATCTTAAACTGCAACTTTTAATTTTTCATTTTTAATTTTTAATTTAATTTATGGCTGAGGCAAAAGATTATTATCAAGCACTTGGAGTTACGAAATCTGCAACTCCTGATGAAATAAAAAAAGCTTATCGTAAGCTTGCTTTGCAATATCATCCTGATCGAAATAAAGGCAAAGATGCTGAGGGTAAATTTAAAGAAGTCACAAAAGCCTACGAAGTTTTATCTGATCCGCAAAAAAGAGAAACTTATGACCAATTCGGTCATGCAGCTTTTGAACAAGGGGGAGGACAGGGTCCATTTGGAGGCGCAGGCGGACCGTTTGGAGGTTTTGGACAACAACAGGGGGGACCCTTTTCCTATACATATTCAACTGGTGGGGACGGGAGCACGGGTTTTGATTTTGGAGGATTTAATGATCCATTTGAGATATTTGAACAATTCTTTGGAGGCGCATCTCCATTTGGCAGACAGCAAAGAAGGCAAGCTTACTCCTTAACTATTGATTTTCTTGAGGGAGTACACGGAACTACAAAAAAAGTAAATATAGATGGAAGATCCCAAACAATAAAAATTCCAGCAGGTGTTGATGAGGGTTCGAGAATCCGTTTTGGTGATTATGATGTTGTTGTTTCAGTAAATCAAGACAAAAGATTTCAAAGAGAAGACTTTGATATTATAGGAAACAAAGAAATATCTTTTGCGCAAGCCTCTTTGGGTGGAGAAGTAAATATTGAAACAGTTGATGGAGATTTAGAACTCAGAATCCCTTCCGGGACGCAGCCCGGCACTGCAATTAGACTTAGAGGAAAAGGAGTGCCGCATCTTCATGGTTCGGGCCGCGGAGATCATTATGTCAGGATAAAAGTTACAGTCCCAAAGCACCTGACAGGAAAACAAAAAGAATTATTGCAGGAGTTTATGGACGACTCAAAGGCAAAAAAAGGCTGGTTCTAAATTTATTCGTACTTTTTCCCGCAAAAAGTACCAAAAGCTCTTTGCGGTGAAAGTCGAGCTATTTTTGTTCGTTCACTTATCGGGTGATTTTCACCCCCTCCTCAATCCAACTCAGCTGGATGAGGAATCCCCCTGATGCGTTCACTCACAAAAACTTAACGCTCTTGTTTCAATCGCAAAACAAAATTGGTTCTCAGCTTCCGACCCCTGGGGTTGCCGCACGAAATTTAGCTATTGACAAGTAAATAAATTTGTAATACAATTTGTTACATATGAGAGCGATTGTGAATATTTCTTTACCTACGCAACTCAATTCTGTTGTGGAAAAAGAAGTTAGAACAGGACGTTATACCAGCAAAAGTGAATTTTTTCGAAGTCTTTTGAGGCTTTGGCTAGAGGGAAGACTGGCAGGAGAGCTTGAAAATAGCAGAAAAGAGCTAAAAGCAGGAAAGGGAACTCTGTTGAAATCCCTTTCGGATCTCCGCTAATTGATGAAAATTTATTACTCAAGCAAATTTGCTAAAGAGTATAAGCGTTTGCCTAAAAAAGTTAAGACTAATGCAGAAAAAAGAGAAAAGATATTGCGTACAAATCCATTTGATCCCGGACTTAAGACCCACAGGCTTTCAGGAAAGCTAAGGGATTATTACTCATTTTCTATAGATTACCACTACAGAATCATTTTTGAATTTGTTGGAAAAGACACTGTCTGGTTTCATTCGGTCGGCACCCATGCAATTTATGGATAGAAAATTGGAAATTTAGTTTCCGACCCCTGGGGTTTCAGCACAAAAGGCTGGTTCTAATTTTGTCTTGACATACTATAGATAAACAATTAAACTTACACTAGATATGAAAATAGATTTAACTAAAATATATAAAAAATATAAAGGATTATGGGTTGCTTTGGATGAAAAGTTATCCAAAGTTATCTCATTTGACAAAAATGCAGATAAGGCTTATAAAAAGGCCTTCGAACAGGGCTACAAGAAACCTACTTTATTTAAAGTTCCTAAAGAAAATATTCCTTATTTTGGACACCTCACTAAATGATACATAAATTTAGCTACGCTAAAGCTGGTATTTGGTATCGTCCTATTATTCCAGTTACCCTTAAGTTTAATAAAATAGAGTTTAAATATTTAGCTTTATTGGATTCCGGCGCGGATTTTAATATCTTTCACGCAGACATAGCAAGAATATTAAAGATCAATTTAAATAAGATGAAAAATTCAGTGAAATTTAGCGGCATAAAACAAGGAGCTGAAGGCAAAGGACATTTTGCATCAATAGACGTAGGAATAAATGGCCAATTTAAAAATACGCCGGTTGTCTTCTCAAGCGATATTTCTGAGAATGGATATGGTATTCTGGGACAACAAGGATTTTTCAATAATTACAAAATTGTTTTTAATTATAAAGGTAAAGAAATTAAGATAGAAGATTAGTTTGACTTGGTTATAATTTTTCTAGCTTCCGACCTCTGAGGCTATAGCCCTGAGCTTGCCGAAGGGTTGATGCACGCAAAAATCCTCTTAAGATTCTCTGTTGAAGCTATCTCGTAAATCTGGTATACTTACCACTATTATGCCGGCGGTACAAAGAAGCGAATTTTTATTAGCATTAAATCAAGTCGCCAACGAGCGAGGCGTTGATGTTGAAGTTGTACTAGACACTGTAAAAAACGCTATTGTGGCTGCTTACAAGAAAGACCATCCGGATATTGAACTTGAAGAATATTCCGCAACTTTGGACAAAAATACAGGAGAAGCCACAGTTCTACATAAAAATAAAAATGTTACACCACCTGGATTCGGAAGAATTGCAGCCCAAACCGCAAGACAAGTTATACTTCAGAAAATCAGAGAAAAAGAAAAAGAAGCAATAATCGCAGACTATAAATTAAGAGTCGGAACAATTGTAAACGGAATGATTCTTAGATTCGCAGGACCAAATATTATTGTTGATGTGGGCAAAACAGAAGGCTTAATGCCAATTCCTGAGCAAATCCCAAATGAAAAATATCATTTAAATCAAAGACTTGCTGTTTATATTCTAGAGATTAGAAGCGGAATAAAAGGGGATGAAATTATAGTGTCAAGATCAAATAATGGCTTATTGGAAGGGTTGTTTAAAAGAGAAGTTCCGGAAGTTGGCAAGGGAAGCGTTGTTATAAAAAATATCGCAAGAGAACCGGGCGCCAGAAGCAAAGTAGCTGTTTACTCAAATCAGCAAGGAATTGATCCTGTTGGAAGCTGTGTGGGGCAAAGAGGAGTTAGAGTTCAGGCTATAATTGCGGAATTTGGGGGAATTGAAAAGATTGACATTATTCAGTGGCATGAAAATGCAAAAGATTATATTGGTCAGGCTCTTTCTCCAGCAAAAAATGTCAGAGTGGAATTGGATAAGAAAGAAAAAATCGCTCATGTTTTTGCACCAGTTGAAGAACTTTCTTTGGCAATCGGGAGAGATGGGCAGAATGTTCGTCTTGCCTCAAAACTTACAGATTATAGAATCGAAATCGAGGAGGAAAAAACAAAGGAGCCGGATGAGACAAAAGAGCCAAAGAAAGAAAACGAAAAAGTAGAAGTTAAAACAAAAGTGAAAAAGAGCGCGAAGATAGAAAAATCAGAATGAGAAAGTTAATATTATGGCTAAAAAGAAGGCAAAACATGAAGAATCCTCGCCAGCTGCTTTAAATTATCCGCCTGTTGTTGCAGTTTTAGGTCATGTTGATCACGGAAAAACATCGCTTTTGGATGCAATCAGAAAAACAAATGTGGCAGAGCGTGAACATGGCGGAATAACTCAGGGAATCGGAGCATCAAGTGTTGGGGGCATCACATTTATCGACACCCCGGGACACGAAGCCTTCACGCATATGAGAGGACGCGGAACTCTTGCTTCCGACATGGGTTTATTGGTAGTATCTTCAGTTGATGGAGTAATGCCTCAGACAAAAGAAAGTATTGAGATTCTCAAAAAAGCACAGATTCCTTTTATTGTTGTTTTGACCAAGTGTGATCTTCCCGAGAGACAAGAGGAAAAAGTAAAAGGACAATTAGTAAAAGAAGAAGTATTGTTGGAGGGATATGGAGGAGATGTGCCGTATATTTCTGTATCCAGCAAGACAAATACAAATATAAAAGAATTACTCGAATTAATCTCTCTTGTTTTTGAAATGAAACAAAAACCGGTTTTGGACAGCAAGCTTAAAGGTATTGTTATTGAATCAATGCTAGATCAAAAATCTGGACCTAAGGCAACAGTTGTTATAAAATCTGGAGTTTTGAAAATTAGAGATGAGATAGAGTGTGAAGGAATAAAAGCAAGAGTTAGAACAATAATAAATGACAAAGGTGCGCATTTGGATAAAGCAACTGTTGGAGAGGCTGTTGAAGTTTTGGGATTTGAAAAAGTTCCAATGGTTGGAGGAATAGTAACTAAAAAAGGAGAAATTAGTTTGGGTCAGGGTCCTGCCGCCATTTTCCCTCCCGCCAGTGCTCCTTCGATTTCCGAAGATAAATCTTCGGCTGGCTCAGTCCGCGCTGTCGGGAACCCTTCCTCTGGCATCACCCTTCCAGCACTTTCTCCTTTGCCTTTTAGGTCTGGTCAAGAGGCTATGCCGATGCCTGAGGATTTTTTAAATGAAAAAGAAGTACCCACACTTTCAATTGTTTTATGCGCTGACAATCAAGGCTCATTAGAAGCTATCGTTAGATCATTGCCAAAGGAAATAAATGTCGCTCTTCAAAAAACAGGAGACATAACAACAACAGATATTTTGCTGGCAAAATCAATTAACGCAATTATTTTGGGTTTTAACACAAAAATAAAACCTGAAATTGCAAAATTTGCTCTGCAGGAAAAAGTTTTAGCCAAAAACTATAAGATCATATATGAATTGATCTCGGAAATAAAAGATGTGCTTGAGGGAAAACAATTGGCTCTTGTTGAGGAAATTTTTGGAAGGGCGAAAATACTTGCCTCTTTCCCATTTGAAAAGACAAAAGTTTTGGGAATAAAAGTATTGGAGGGAAGAGTAGCTCGTGGAGACAAAGTGAGATTGATAAGAAATCCGTCAGCTGACGGAGAGATTATCGGAGAAAGTACTATTAATTCTGTGAAGATGAACAAAAATGTTGTCTCGAAAATACAAGAAGGACAAGAAGGGGGAGTTATAATTTCTCCTTTCCTTGACTTTACTATAGGAGATATGTTAATATGTCATGGCTAAACTAGAGCGATGTCATCCTGAACGAAGTGAAGGATCCCATTAATGATTAAACAGATTCTTCGCTAGCGCTCAGAATGACAATACTCATATGGATAATTTAATGCTTGAAAAAATCAAAGAGCTTCTTGCCAAAAACGAAACTGTTGGCATTGCTGTTGGGAAAAATCCCGGAGTTGATGAAATGGCGGGAGCTTTGTCTTTATACTTAGCCTTATCAGGAGCCGGTAAAAAAGCCGCAGTTGTTTGTCCAACAGAGCCAATTGTAGAGTTGTCTTCGTTGGTTGGGATAGATAAAGTAAAAAGAGCTTTTGATGGAGGTACAAAAGAAGACTTAACAGTAACTTTTCCATACAAAGAAGGAGAAATAGAAAAAATCTCCTACACCCTTGAAGAAGGCAAGCTTAATATTTTGGTTAAAGCAGGAGAAAATGGCCTTTCTTTCAATGAAAAAGACGTAGAGTACAAAAAAGGCGCAGCAGCTCCTGGTCTTGTCTTTGTAGTTGGAACTCCGAGATTGTCGGATTTGGGAACAGCTTTTGATATGGAAGCGCTCAAAGATTCAAAAGTAATAAATATAGATTACAAGTCTGAAAATCAGGGTTTTGGAGACATACCTCTTCTTGGTAAAAACGCATCTTCTGTCTGCGAATTAATGGCAAATTTTCTTTCTTCTTTAGATCTTACTATAGATGTTGATATTGCCGGAAATCTTATGGCTGGCATTATTGCTGCAACAGATAATTTTCAGCTTCCCTCAACAAGTTCTTTGGCTTTTGAAACGGCAGGAATTCTTATGAAAAAAGGAGCAGTAAGGGAAGCAAAAGATACAAAGAAAAATGTTATCGAAGAAGATTCTTTCTTTTCTCCAAAACCACAACTTAAAACTCCTTCTTTTTCTAAAACTTCGATTGGTACGGAAGAAAAAAAGGAAAATATAAGATTGGATGAGAATAATCCTCCGGATGATTGGTTGGCTCCCAAAATCTACAAAGGCTCAACCAATATTTGACAAATGACTTATAGTGTGATAATATCAGAATTCATATGGTGATGAAGGAAGGATTTGATGTCGCAGGAAGACATCCAGACAATCAAGATTCTCTTAAGCAATTTGCTCTTAGACAGGCAGCAAAAATGCTGTCTGATGCTGGCGTAATAGATCCAAATTCAAGAGTTGAAACTTCACCTATTGCAACCGCAGCATCTCCAATAGAAGCAAAAGCCATCCCTCAAGAATATCGTCCATTTACAGATCTAGAGACAAAAGCATTGGTAAATGACGGTGCTCACATTTTCAATTTAACTGGAGAAACTATTGAAGGTGAACAAGGATCAGGAAGATTATTTAGGTATTTATTTGATGGTGGAGACAGATTATTAAAATTACCTTCAATAAATACTCAGGTAGCTATTTATACAGATCCCAAAAAATTCTTTATTCCCAATAGCGGAAATAAGGACTTATTAACACAAGAGGAATTAGCAAAAAAAGATGGGCAGGAATTAAGAAAAAGATTAGGTCTAAAAGACAAGAGCGTAGATGTGATTATTCCCGATTCAGCCTCCACTTTTACAGAATTAACTTTTAAATATCTAGACGAAACAACTAAACAAGGTAAAGGAGTTTGGTTATTTGGAAGTAAATATGCCAAAGCTCAAGGTTTGAGCTGGGTTTATGGCAGAACTAAAAATCCAGTAAACGAATCAGGTTCCCTTGTCGCTGGTGTTGGCGGTGCCTACCCTGATGATGGTCTCGGTGTCGGCAGTTGGAGCCGTGGCGATGGCGATGGCAGGATTTGGGTTGTTCGTTTGGTAGTGGCAAAAAAGAAATAGGAAATTGGCTTCTTGGTTTTTTTGGATTTTTCTTCTTGGTTTCCCGCAAAAATTTTGTTATAATTTTTTAATAGGCAGTGAAAAAGTAAAC
>Ga0209515_10010139_pt1 | contig 10560 bp, 13 predicted proteins | sample Subgroupgradi54m_FD_187454 | JGI IMG/M metagenome (GOLD analysis project Ga0209515, IMG submission 187454) | Subsurface groundwater microbial communities from S. Glens Falls, New York, USA - GMW60B uncontaminated upgradient, 5.4 m (SPAdes)... ...
GAAGAGGAGCCAGTAATACGGCCTGGAATCAACGCCGAAGTTGAAGGAACCGATCGCCGGATGCGCAATGCCCAGCAGGCCGTTCGGCCCGCCGGTCCACGGCTCACAATTCGTGACTGCAATCCGGACGATCTCCCCGAACCCGAGGGTGACGATCGCCAGGTAATCGCCCCGCACCCGGACCGCCGGAAGCCCCAGCAGGACGCCGGCAATCCCGGCGGTGACTGCGCTGATCGGCAACCCCACCCAGAAAGGATAGCCAACGCGAAGATTCAACAACGCGTAGGTGTAGGCGCCGATGGCAAAAAAAGCAGCGTAGCCCAGATGCAGGAGTCCGACAAAACCGACGATCAGATTCAGCCCCAGCGCCAGAAGCGCGTAGAGCGCCGCAGTGGTGAACACGTCAATGTGGTAAGGGTTGGAATCAATGAGGGGGAGGGCGGCGAGAAAGAGAAGCAGAAGATACTTGGGCTTCATACCCGCTCTGCTACCCTCTCGCCTAAAAGACCGCGCGGCCGGAGCAGAAGCACCAGAACCAGAACCAAGAAGGCCACGACATTCTTCCATTGCGTGGAAAGGTACCCGGCGCTCAAGCCCTCGAGCAGCCCGAGGACCAAACCACCGATCATCGCTCCGGGAATATTCCCGATTCCACCCAACACCGCAGCGGTGAACGCCTTCAGGCCGGTGAGGTAGCCGTCGTGAAAGTTGATCGTCGAGTAATGCAACCCAAAGAGAACCCCGCCCACACCGGCTAAAGCCGAGCCGATCGCGAAGGTCGCCGCGATCACCTTGTCCACGGAGATTCCCATCAACCGGGCCGCCAGCGGGTCCTGCGCCGTGGCCCGCATCGCCCGTCCTATCGGCGTGGCGTAAATCACCAGTTGAAGACCCACCATCAAGCTAAAGCTCACCGCGAAGATGATCACCTGCATCAGCGTCACACCCACCGATCCATTCCCCCACCGAACGGTCGACAGCAGCGGCGGGATATACCGATCCTGCGGTCCGAAGATCAACATGACCGCATTCTGCAGGAAAAAGGAAACGCCGATGGCGGTAATCAGGACGGACAGCTTCGGGGCCTGGCGCAGCGGGCGGTAAGCCACCCGCTCGATCATCAAACCCAACAAACTGCACCCCGCCGCCGCCAGCACAAGAATCAGAAGAAGCATCCATATCGACCCACCACCCGTTTGGTTTATCCCAAGCCCTACGATGGCGGCCAACCCTAGATAGGCCCCGACCATGAACAGATCCCCATGGGCGAAGTTGATCAGCTGGATGATCCCATACACCATCGTGTAGCCCAGGGCGATCAGGGCGTAGACCGATCCGATGGTGAGGCCGTTGATGATCTGCTGGAGGAAGAGATCGGTCGAAGACATTAATTCGAAGCTTCGAGGAACTGGAACTTCCCATCCCGAACCGTGTAGATCCCGATGGTCCGGATGGTGGTGTCTCCACGCTCATCAAAGGAGTGAACCCCCAAGATGCCGGGATACTCCTTGATTCCCTTCATCACAGCGAGAACCGCCTGTCGGTTTTTCGTGCCGGCCCGGTGAATCGCTTCGATCGCAAGCCGGGCCGCTTCGTAGGAATAGGCGGAATAGGCCCCCAAGTGCCCGTACTTGGCTTCATACGACCGGATGAATTCCTTGGCGCTCGGAATCTGATGGATATCGCCCCCCAAGCTGGTCACATAAACCCCCTCTGCCGCCTGCGGGGTGGCCAGTTGAATCAAGGTCGGCTCGAACAATCCGTCGCCGCCTAAAAACTTGGCCGGAATATTCAGCTCCAAGCGCTGCTTCATCAGCAACGCCCCCTCGGGATACATGCCGGCGAAACAGATAAGATCGGGAGCGAGCGATTTGATCTTGGTCAAAAGCGGCGTGAAATCTTTTTCTCCCTGCGTGATCCCTTCCTGCCCCAAAATTTCCGCCCCATTGGCCTTGGCCGCTTTGACGAATTCATTCGACAGCCCGCGGCCGTAGGTGGTCATGTCATCAATCACAAAAATCCGCTTGGCACCGAGACGCTGGATGGCGAACTTCGCCCCGGCCGGCCCTTGAAGATCGTCGGTCGAGCAGATCCGGTAGAGGTTCTCGAATCCTTGCCGGGAGATCTCCGGATTGGAGGAAACCGGATTGATGTGCAGGATCTTCGCTTCGTGATAAACCGCGGAAGCCGGCTTGGTGCAGCTGGAGTTCAGATGTCCTACAATCACCAGCACGTCCGGATCGGCCGCCAGCTTCTTGGCGACGGCCACCGCCTGCGCCGGACTGCGCGAATCATCCTGCGCCGTCAGCTCCAGCTTGTAGCCGGGAATCACCATCCCTGCCGCGTTCGCCTGCTCCACCGCCAACTCCGCCCCGTGCAGCATGTCCAATCCCTGCGCCGCCTGGTCCCCGGTCAGCGGCCCGGCAAACCCGATCTTGATCACCGGCTCCTGCTTCCCGCATCCCGCCGCCAAGAAAAAAAAGATCAGCATTAGGCCGATGGAAAAGAACTCCCGATTCCGCCGAATCATCTTTGGATATTCCCGCACTTCGGCCTGGGACTGGCCAGCGATGTCTACCGGACTTCCGGTCATAGCGAGAGGCTGCCCTAACACACCATACGAGGGCGAGGTAGATCGGGGATCTGTGCGTCTCACCAATCGAAAGTTCCAGGTCATCCTACCGCCTCGCACTAGTTATGAATACTTAAGCGAGCCAAATGCCGTTTGCTTGATGACTGCATCTCGTTTCCTCTCATGAGCAAGTATAACATCAGATTTCTAGGCGGACGATCTTCGAACTTTCCTTTACTCCCTGAAGCCAAACTGCTGGCGGATCGCATCCCGGCCCTGGCTGTATAATGCTGGGTTTCACCGTGCGGAGCCGAGGGGACGCACATCTCTCGATGATTAGAAAAGTTGATGTGACGGCTCAATTCTGGCCAATGACCTCCTGGTACACTTTTTCTACCTTGAGAGCCATTTGCTCACTATCAAATTGATCCCGTACCCGTATCTGAGCTTTCCGACTGAGTTTTTCTGCTAATGTCCGATCGTTCAGGAACCTCTCAATGTTTTTTGCCAATGCACCAATGTCCTCTGGATCCGTCAGCAATCCATCAATACCATCTCGCATAATCTCTGGAACTGCCCCTATCCGAGTGGCTACCACTGGTTTCCCAGCCGCCATCGCCTCAATGAGCGTCAAACCAAACGCTTCTGGCCAGCGCGATGGGAAAACAAAGACATCCATCAACGCAAGGGGTATCCGAATGTCTTCAACCTTTCCTACAAAATGCACCTGGCCAAGAATACCCAGGCGTTCGGCAACATCTTCCAAGAAGGGACGCCGAGGCCCATCGCCGACAATTAAAACTTGGAGGCCGGGTATAGCTTCCTTCAACAAACAGGTGGCCGCCAGGAGCAGGTCGAAACCCTTCACCTCACCTGCAGCTAAACGGCCTATTCCACCAATCACCGGGTGACCATCCGAAAGCTGCCATCGCTTTCGATACGTTTGGATGACTGATGCCTCAGGAAGTACAGCATAATGGGCCGTGTTGATGCCGTTGTGGACCAATCGGATCCGTTCCTGGGGAATTTGGAAATCACCCCGAAGATGTTCCTGAACCATCCCACTAATTGCAATGCAGACTTCCCCGACACATGGATACACCTTCCTTCCCAGTCTGGGCTTATAGATGCCGTGCCACGTAGTCACATACGGAATCTTCAAACGACGGGAAATCTGATCTGCCACGACCTGCCCAACCCGAGTATGGGCGTGGATAATATCCACCGGCTCCTGTTTTAAATGCCCCATGAGCTGTCGGATACCCCGAAAAACCTTTGGGCTGAATTCCTGACTGGTGTTTAATGGAATATGCCACTGCGCCAACCCGAGGGCTCCCGTACGGTCTTCGAGGTATCCACCGGCCGACGCGATCACGACCCCATGGCCTCTTGCTATGAGAGGCTGGGATAACAATAAGATGTATCGCGTGATTCCCCCAATATTCAGGTGCGAGGTAATGTGAAGAATCCGCACGGCTTAGCTCGTGAACGGATACCAATGGAGCGCGCGACTGATGACGGGGAAAAACTCCACATCCGTAAACATATCCATTCCCAACAGCAACAGAACCATGGCGGTGTAGACCACGTAGATCCACCGACGTTGAACCACGGCGAAATAGAGCCATGTTACAACCAACCGCAGAAAGGGTGTGATGAGCACTATCGAAAACCCCAAATCGATCAGAAAACGCTGCCAAAAATCCGGTGCACCAACCCGCTGCAGGTCAACCTCAAGAAATCTGGGAATACTGGCAGCGCGGATTCTGTATTCGAGAACCGCCTGTCTTGTGAGGCCCCCAACGACTAACCCGGCGATGATGAGACCAATGCCTGTCATCATGCCGCCCAGGAGAACAGCGCTGAGCAACGGCTCCATGTCAAACTTAGAAAGCCACCGTACTCGCGCAACGTTTGTCATCGGAGAAGAGTCACCCCGTGATAGATCATCTGTACACCCAAAAAACTCAGCACAGATAGGAAGATGATGCGAAGAGACTGACTTTTTAGCTGCCGGAGTAACGTAGCGCCCAGGAATGCCCCACACAGTACTCCCAGAATGACTGGAGTCATCACTCTCATGTTGATTAACCCCCGTTCAAGATAGACGCCAATGCTCGCCAGGGCAATCACTCCCATCATCAGATTACTCGTTGTCAAAGCAACTCTTGTTGGAAAACCCATTACCAGGTCGATGACTAGCACTGTAAAAACACTGCCCCCGCCACCCAGCAAGCCGGCAATAAGCCCCACTCCAAACATGCAGAGGCTACCCACGTAGGGGTGCTTAGCTTTATAAGCAATAGTCTTACCAGTGGTAAAATCATAGTAACTACCCCCTAACATGGTCCTTTTGTTAGTGACCATCTTCTCAAGATCAGGTACTGATAACTTTTGGCGTTTCCATGTTTGCCATAACATAACCCAGGAGACCAGCAGAATAGAACCGAAGGATACAAACAGGACGTGACGACTCGTCATCTCGGTTAACGTCGCCCCAATTAACGCGCCCACAATAGCGAAAATCTCGAGGAAGGAACTTGCCTTAAGGTTGGGTAGATGACCCTGAAGGAAACTCGGCGAAGCAGTGTTAGAGATCACAATGGTGGAGACTGCACTGACGGCAATAGCTTCTCGAATATCAACTCCAAATGCAACCAGGATGGGCGTCAAAATCAATCCGCCTCCTATCCCATCCAAGGCACCCACAATACCAGCGACAATCGACGTACAAAAGAAAACCCCGAAGGGCACAAAAACTCCTTAATCTGCTGACAAGAGCGTCTCCTTCCGGAGCAGACGCGGAACGAACTTCATGAACCACATCTTATCATTCAGCTTACATCATCCCACTCGCCTGCACAACTCTGTTGCTTTTATTGATCTGCTAAGCGCAGGCAGCTTGTCGGCATCTGGCTCGCCGGAGGAAAGACTGAGGTCCGTGACAGGTCACAGACAAGGGAATCTCTCTTAATCTGGCGGTTATTATACACCCTCCCTGTTCCTGAAGGCCGGTACCAACAGAGAGGTCGGCTTTAGGCAATCTTTTGTCCAATTCCGTTTCAAGTATTTGCTTCATCAAGCGGGGATTCCTGTACGTCATTCAGGCAGGCGCTACATAAAAACGCACAGCCACATAGTGGCAAATGCTGCCGCCCAACACGAACAAATGCCAAACGGTATGAGCAAACGGCGTTTTCTTGCAGAGAAACAACGGAACGCCAGCGCTATAGAGCACGCCCCCCGCGACCAGCCACAAGATTCCTGCCATCGGCAGTCTTTCCAGCAAAGGGCGAGCACCAACCACGATCAGCCAGCCCATGACCAGGTAGGATAAGCTTGAGAATACCTTGAGCCTCTCCGCGGGAAACCACCAGGTCACTGCGATTCCCGCCACCGCCAGGCCCCAAATCACACCGAAGATAACCCATCCCAAGATGCTCCTTATAGCGACCAACGTGAACGGCGTGTAGGTGCCGGCGATCAGCAGGTAAATGGCGGATTGATCAACGATCTCGAATATGCGCTTGATGCGCGGAGCTTGGACTGCGTGGTAGAGCGTGGAGGCCGTAAACAGCGTGATCAAGCTCGCCCCGTAGATGCTGAAGCTCACCACCTGCCAGGCATCCCCGTGAAGCGCGGCCGGCGTAACTAGGGCAACAAGTCCCGCGATGCTTAAAAGGAGACACAAACCGCACATCAGGGCGTTGACGACTTCTTCGGCCAATGCTACGGAGTGACGGTCATTCATCCTTCTCTAGCTCGCACTTATCCTACTTTGGTGGGGTCTAATGTGGCAAGAATGCTTGAGAGGTCCTCGGCGTGCTCTTCCTCCATCGCCAAAATCCCTTCCAGCATCCGTCGGGTGGTGGGATCTTTGTCGCCCAGGTAACGGATCATCTCTCCATAAGAATCGATGGCAACCCGCTCAGCAATCAGGTCTTCCCGAACCATGCTGATCAGGGAATCCCCTTCCACGTACTCCGAATGGCTACGGGTGGTTAACCCCTCTGGATTAAAGTTGGGTTCGCCCCCCAACTGCGTGATCCGGGCGGCGATTTGGTCCGCGTGGGTCTGTTCTTCGTTGGCATGCTGAAGAAATTCCTGGGCAACGGGGGTAGCGTGAATCCCCTGGGCCATGTAGTAATGGCGTTTGTAGCGCAGCACGCAGATGATTTCTGTGGCAAGCGCTTCATTCAACAGCTTGAGGACTGTCTTTCGATCTGCCTGGTACCCTTCGGTAACAGCACCCTGCTCGATGTGCTTGCGGGCGCGCTGCCGAAGTTCCTTGATGTCCGTCAAAAAACCTTTCTTGCCTGCCATGTCGTCCCTCCCTCAAAAACCCAGTCTATCAATGGACTCCCTGAAGAACGTGAACAACCCTCTCCGTCACGGGTGGCCAAAGAAGCGTGGTCGCCACGCCGACGATGGCTAAGAATAACATTCCGCTGACGGTCAAGTCCACGTTCTTGCGGCGAAGCGCCAGATGCAGCAGAATCCAAGAGATCAACCAGGTCAGCAAGGCCAGCGTCTCTTTCCCCGAATAAGGCCCGATCCCCTGAGCCCCGGGCATCCACGCTTTTCCCCAGGCATGCACCCAAGTCTCCACAGCCTTTGAGACATCCGCCAAGGTGTGGCTCACCGCTAACGCCAGAATTCCAAGCGCGGCGGACAGAATAGCGGCCGCCGCAATGCCGGTCGGTTTCTCAGTCGTCGTCATCAGATAGCCCTCAATTTGGTGATGGCCGCTCCCAGCCCGAAAGCAGCCATCAGATAGAAGAAGGTCAGCGCCAGGAGGATCGCCGCGATGGCGCGCAAGCCTTTGGATTGAAGCAGTTGATCCCGATAGACCAAGAAAAGAAAAGCCGCCGCGACGGCCAGCGGAAGCGTAAAGAGGGCCACGAACTCCTTGAACTCAAAAAAGACTTTGTGGATCGCTGGGGAATTCTCCATGAAGTAGGCCCGCGGTCCTTGAGCAGCCCGGTAGAAGATGTAGATCCGGTTCCCAAACAAGATCGTCAGAAAAGCCAGGAAGGCATTGACCACGCTGCCGAATTCCAGTTGAGCGGTATTCCGGATCGTGCCGGTCAGGAGCCGGTACGCCTGGAAGAGACCGATCGTGGCGGTGACGACGAACAGGCCTGCCGCTACACCGTGCAGCGCTGATTCCAAGGCATAGCGGTTTCCTCCCAGAAGCGCGGAGAGCGGAGCGGTAAAAATCACAATCAGCAGCCCGGTCAGCCCCATCCCGGCCAGAATAATTCCCAACGGTGCCTCCGATTCTTGACCGCTTACATTTCCTTTAGGGCTCATCCTGCCTCCTTGTGCTCTTTAGACACAGGTTACTTGCTGTCCGGACCAAAAGTCAACTGATAGGCAACGTAGATCTGGGCCCGGTTCGGCCCTTGGATGCCCCGCCCTGCGGAAAACAAAAGATGGTGTTTTTCGCTCACGTCGAATTGTAGCCCCAGATTGAACTGCGTCTCCGATGAGCCGCCGTCCTCTTTGGGGGTCGAATGAAAGATCTCCCCTCCGAGATAGAGATTCGGCAGCATCTTCCGCTGCGCCTGCCATCCCATGAACCACCAGTTCCGGTTCCCCTCGCCCGGGTTGATCCAATAGCCGCCGCCCCCGTAGCTCGTCCACGGCCCGAAACTTTTCTGCAACCACAGCGGGAGGAATGTCTGCAGATGGCCGCTTCCTAACTTTCTTTGATGGCTGCCAGTCGGTGTTTCCAGAATGAGAAACGTTCCTACTTGCGGAATCACATCGGTCTCTTGAATGAACCGGTACTTGGCTCCGACCTCGGTGTCGCCATAACCGTATTGGTCGGTCCCTTCCTCGGGCAGGACATAAGAAAACGGGGCAATCAGATGGAGTTGAAGGTTCGGGATGGCCCCGTAATTGACTTCGACATGGGGCGCGGTCCCGGACCAGATCTTGTTTTCCCGGGAATGTTGAGAAGCCAGGTAGACTTCCCAATGCCGGTACTCCACCGGCTCCGGATCATCTGTCACGTAAGGAGGGCCGGCCATCGCGGCCCTCACCGGAAAGAGAAGCAACGATCCCGCGAGGATGAGGAAAAGTCTCCTGTTAAAGTCTGACATGGCGCAACCTCATGGCGGCACCGGCCCAAAAATCCCAAGCCACAAGTGGCAGAGCGTATGGAAAACCTCGGCACCCGCCAAGAAAATAAGCGCGTCTCGAAGAGTAACCATTGCACTCACATCCCGAATTTGGGAAACCAAGCCGGCACGCGAGCCATGTACACCCGGTATTCCTTAGAGAATTGCTTGAGGACTTGAGTTTCCTCTTTATGCGCCAGTCGGACGTAACGGACGATTAGAATCGGAGCCATGAGGAGGGTAACAAGCGTTGGCCACTGGATCAGAAATCCAAGAATGACGGCAATGAACCCAATGTACTGCGGGTGACGAACGTACGCATACGGGCCGGTGGTCACCAACCGGCCTTGCCCTTGATGGATCGCGCTCCAGCCCTGGGCGACAATGATTGCCCCGCCGACAATGAGGATGTTGCTGATCAGATGCAGCAACGTCCCGTGATCCGATCCGACGCCAAAAAATACACCCAGCAGGTGGCCATTTTCATGGGAGAACGGCTGCGCAACCGGATAACGATTCCCCAGCCACGAGGTCAGCAGATAGATCGTGAGAGGAAAACCGTACATCTCCACGAACAACCCCACAATGAACGCTGAGAAAACACCCAGGCTGCGCCACTCCACCTTCGAGGTCGGCTTGGCAAAGGACAGCAGGAATCCAAGGAAGAGCCCAACATTAATGATCACCAACGGCCATAGGCCGTAGGCGTACCCCGGACCATCGGCAGTGGGCACCATTAGGATTTCCCTCCATGGTTTCCATGCCCGCCGAACAGGTGCATGAGTGGACACAGCAGAAACAGCAGCAGAGGACCGTACTGCAATACATGGGCTCGGTGCTCCATCCACAAGTAGTAGCCGCCCCCTACAGCAAAGACAGTTCCTGCCATCAGCTTAAAACCTGTTTTCACAACCCTTCCTCTCTGAACCGCCAGACAATTCCCTGCATCTCCTTTGCCAACCGAACAAGAGCATCAGGCTGCAGGCCTATTTCGAGAACCTCCAAGACCAACAATCTCTCCTTCTCCTCATGTTCCTCAAGGATCCGGACAAACTGCCGTGTCCTCTCCTCGATCTCATTCCATGCTAGCGCCGCCGGTGCGCATCCGCATTGGCACAACAGCGTGGCCAACCGTTGAAAAGATTCCCGGAGTTGGCCATGTTGATTTTGGATCGCGTCCAATCCCTCTGCCTTTTTGCCGGCCAGCCATCTTAATGCCGGAAACAGAACCTCTTCCTCTTTCTTTAAATGGAGCTCCAGGTCCGGCCCGAGGATCCGCGCGATTTCACAGAGAGTTTTGAATTTCTTCTCGGGTGTTTCCTCGCCCAGAGCCGCCCTCATGGCATCTACCCGAGCATGGAGCAGTTCGTGCTCCTCTGAAACCTGACTCTGCCACTCGTCCATTTAAAAACACCTCCTTTCCCCTTACACTTAGGGATGCACCAAGCACCCCTCACACGGCGTCGGATCGTCCTGCGAGGCATAGATGTCATGCCGCGGCTTCCCTTCCACCTCCAAGAATCCAACCGCCCCCTTCTCGACCCGGAAGATCGCGTGATCCACCAACGTGTAGCTGCCGGGAACTTCTACGCCAAGTTCCACGACGGTGGCCCCGCCCGGCGGAACCAGGGTGGTCTGAATGGATCGGCCCGGCGGACTGATGAGATCCGCATCCCGATAGACCTTGTCAAAAATCTCGCCGATCAGATGGAACGAGGAGATCAGGTTCGGGCCGCCGTTGCCGAAATAGATCCGAAGCTGCTGGCCCGTTTTCGCCTTCAAGCTGTTCTCGCCGGTCAGCGATCCTGCCTTCCCGTTGAACACCACAAACCGAGGATGTTCCTTCAATCCTTCCTCGTGCGA
>Ga0209515_10010140_pt1 | contig 10558 bp, 4 predicted proteins | sample Subgroupgradi54m_FD_187454 | JGI IMG/M metagenome (GOLD analysis project Ga0209515, IMG submission 187454) | Subsurface groundwater microbial communities from S. Glens Falls, New York, USA - GMW60B uncontaminated upgradient, 5.4 m (SPAdes)... ...
CGGTCACGCCGGTCAACGACCCGCCCGACGCGGTGAACGACGTGGCCACCGTGGCCGAGGACTCGGGCGCCACCACCGTCGATGTGCTGGCCAACGACACGTTCGCGCCCGACAGCGGCGAGACCTTGACCATCACCGCCAAGACCAACGGCGCCAATGGCACGGTCGCCATCGGCGGCGGCGGCGCCACCGTCACGTACACCCCGAATGCTAACTTCAATGGCACGGATTCGTTCACCTACACCATCTCGGATGGCAACGGTGGCAGCGACACGGCCACGGTCACGGTCACCGTCACGGCGGCCAACGACCCGCCCGACGCGGTGAACGACGCCGCCACCGTCGACGAAGACGCGGGCGCCACGATCATCAATGTCCTGGCCAACGACACCAGCGCGCCTGACCTGGGCGAGACGCTCACCGTCAGCGCGACGGGCAGCGCCGCGAACGGCACGGTCGCCATCAGCGGCGGCGGCACCACCGTCACGTACACCCCGAATGCCAGCTTCAATGGCACCGATGCATTCACCTACACCATCTCCGACGGCAACGGTGGTAGCGACACGGCCACGGTCACGGTCACCGTCACGTCGGTGAACGACCCGCCCGACGCGGTCGACGACGTGGCCACCGTGGCCGAGGACTCCGCCGCCACGAGCATCGACGTGCGCGCCAACGACAGCTTCGCGCCCGACACCGGCGAGACGCTCACGGTGAGCGCCACCGGCAACGCGGCCAATGGCACGGTCGCCATCAGCGGCGGCGGCACCGCCGTCACGTACACGCCGAATGCCAACTTCAATGGCACCGATTCATTCACCTACACCATCTCCGACGGAAACGGCGGCAGCGACACGGCCACGGTCACGGTCACGGTCACCGCGGCGAACGATCCGCCCAGCGCTGTCGACGACGTGGCCAGCATGCTCGAGGACTCCGGCGCGACCGCGATCGATGTCCTGGCCAACGACTCGTCCGCGCCCGACAGCGGCGAGACGCTCAGCATCACCGCGGTCGAGAACGGTACGCGCGGCACGGTCGCCATCACCGGCGGCGGCACCGGCGTGACCTACACGCCCGACCCCGACTTCAGTGGCACCGACACGTTCACCTACACCATCTCCGACGGCAACGGCGGGGTCGCAACGGCCACCGTCACGGTCACCGTGACGGGCGTGAACGACGTTCCCGTGGCTGTGGCCGACACGGCGACCGTGGCCGAGGACGACGCGGTCACCACCAATGTGCTCGGCAACGACAGCGGGCTGGGCGATGCGCCCGTCCTGGTCACCGTCTCGGCCGCGCCGGCGCATGGCAGCGCGAGCGTGAACGCCGACGGCAGCGTGACCTACACTCCGGCCGCCGATTTCCACGGCCCCGACTCGTACACGTACACCGTCACCGACGCCGACGGGCAGATGGCCACCGCCACGGTCAGCGTCACGGTCACGTCGGTCGACGATGTGCCCATCGCCATCGCCGACGTGGCCACGGTCAACGAGGACGCGACCACCACGACCAGCGTGCTCGGCAACGACACCGGCCTGGGCGACGGTCCGATCACCGTCACGGTCACCACGGCGGCCGCGCACGGCTCGACCACGGTCAACGCCGACGGCACCATCAGGTACACGCCCGACCCCGACTTCAACGGCCCCGACACGTACACGTACACGGTCACCGATGCCGACGGACAGACGGCCACGGCCACGGTCACCGTCACCGTCACAGCGGTGAACGACGCCCCCGTGGTCGGCGATGACGTGGTCAGCGTCGAGCCGGGCATGAGCGTCACCATCGGCGTGCTGCTCAACGACAGCGACGTCGACGGCGACTCGCTGACGATCTCGGGCACGACCAATCCGACCAGCGGGACCATCGTGGTCAATGCCGACGGGACGATCGGCTACACGCCCGATCCCGGCTTCACCGGCACCGACACGTTCACCTACACGGTCTCCGACGGCCGCGGCGGCAGCGACACCGGCACGGTGACCGTGAACGTGGGCGTCGATTCGGACCACGACGGTCTCACCGACGTGCAGGAAGGCGGCCTGGGCACCGATCCCAACGATCCCGACTCCGACGACGACGGCATCAACGACGGCCTCGAGGTCGTGGTCACGCACACCGATCCGCTCGACGACGACAGCGACGACGACGGCCTGCTCGACGGCAACGAGGACCTCGATCGCGACGGCGTCGTCGACAGCGGCGAGACCGACGCGCTCGACCCCGACTCCGACCACGACGGCGTGCAGGATGGCACCGAGCGCGGCCTGGCCGCGCCCCAGGGCAACGACACCGATGTGGGCCTGTTCGTGCCCGACGCCGATCCGACCACCACCACCGACCCGCGCGACGTCGACAGCGACGACGGCAGCGTCAGCGACGGCGTCGAGGACGCCAACCACAACGGCCGCGTCGACACCGGCGAGCGCGATCCCAACGATCCCAGCGACGACGTGCCGCCGCTCGACTCCGACAGCGACGGGCTGAGCGACGCCACCGAGATCGGCATCGGCACCGACCCGTTCGACGCCGACAGCGACGACGACGGCGTGCTCGATGGCGCCGAGCCCGGCTTCGGCGACGACAGCGACGGCGACGGCACCATCAATGCGCTCGACCCCGACTCCGACAACGACGGCATCCTCGACGGCACCGAGCAGGGCGTGACCACGCCCGGCCCCGACACCGACACCGGCGCGGGCCACTTCGTTGCCGACGCCGATCCCGCGACGACCACCAACCCGCTCGATCCCGACACCGACCACGGCGGCGTCTCCGACGGCAGCGAGGACGCCAATCACAACGGTCGCATCGACACCGGCGAGACCGACCCGAACGATGCCGCCGACGACCAGCCGGCGCCCGACGACGGCGACGGCGACGGCGTGCCCGATCCGGACGACAACTGCCCCGACGTCGCCAACCCCGGGCAGGAAGACGCTGACCGGGATGGCATGGGCGACGCCTGCGACCCCGACGACGACAACGATGGCTTCCTCGACGACGTCGGTCTGTCCGGCGGCGGCTGCCAGGCCGCGCCGGCGCGCCGCGCCGCACACGGGACGCGCGCGGGCGCCGCGTGGCTCCTGCTCGTCCTCCTGGCCGGTGCGGCGCTGGTGACGCGCCGCCGCCAGCGTGGCCGGGCCCGCGCCCGCACCATGCTCGAACGCATCGTGCTCTCGACCCTGGTGATCGTGGCCGGGGTGAGCGCCGGCGCGGGCCGCGCCCACGCGCAGGCGATGGAAGCGTCGCAGAAGTTTCCCGTCGAGCGGCTGCGCCTGGCCCTCGATCGTGACGGCCTCTTCGACGTCGAGTGGGGCGCGGTGCCCGAGCACATGTCGTGGGACGCCAGCCTGTGGGTGGGCGACGCCAACGATCCGCTGGTGGCCTTCCGCGGCGACGAGGAGAACCGCATCGGCTCGCTGGTGCGCACGCGCGTCGGTGGCAGCATGACCGTGGCAGTCGCGCTGTGGGGGCGCGTGCAGCTGGGCGTCGAGCTGCCGCTCATCCTGCACCAGGATCGCCCCGGCGATTTCGCCGGCGCGACCATGTCGCTCGGCTCGATCCAGGGCTTCGGCGTGGGCGACATCCGTGTGGTGCCCAAGCTGCAGCTGCTCGGCAGCGCCGACCACGGCGTGGATCTCGCGCTGCTCGGCAGCGTCACCTTGCCTTCGGGCGCCGGGCACGACTACTTCGGCGACGACGGGGTCACCTTCGCGCCCGAGCTGGCCCTGTCGCGCGCCTTCGCCGCCTTCCGCTCGGCGGTCAACCTCGGCTACCGCATGCGTCCGCGCACCCAGGTGCTCGATCTCGTCGTCGACGACGAGATCTTCTTTCGTGCCGGCGCGGGCTACCGCCTGGGCGAGGACGGCGGCCCGCCCGTCGAGCTGGATGTGAGCCTGGCCGGTGCCACCGCCGCCGACGCACCGTTTGCCGCCTTCAACCGCACCGCCATGGAGCTCCTGGGCATGGCCTCGTACCGGTTCGACGGCCCGTGGCTCGGTTTCGTGGGCGGCGGCCTGGGGCTCAACGAAGGCTTCGGCTCGCCCGACTGGCGCGTGCTGCTGGGCGTGCGCCTGTCGCTGCACCGCGGCCACGTCGCCGCGCGCCGCGATCTCGACGGTGACGGCTTCTTCGACGACGAGGACGGCTGCCCCGAGCAGGCCGAGGACAAGGACGGCTTCCACGACCAGGACGGCTGCCCCGATCCCGACAACGACGGCGACCGCGTCCCCGACATGGCCGACAAGTGCCCGCTCGAGCCCGAGACCCAAAATGGTCTCGACGACAGCGACGGCTGCCCCGACGTGAGCGACCGCGACGGCGACGGCATCTTCGACGACGCTGACAGGTGCCCCGACGAGAAGGAGGACAAGGACGGCTTCCAGGACGAGGACGGATGCCCCGATCCCGACAACGACGGTGACACCGTGCTCGACGGCGACGATGCCTGCCCCAGCGAGGCCGGCGTGCCCGGCAACCGCGGCTGCCCCGACACCGATCGCGACCACGACACCGTGGTCGACCGCGAGGACAACTGCCCCGACGAGCCGGGCCCGCTCGAGAACCACGGCTGCAAGAAGAAGCAGCTGGTCGTCATCACCGAGAGCGGCCTCGACATCCTGGACGTGGTGTACTTCGACACCAGCAAGGCCAAGATCCAGAAGCGCTCCTACCCGCTGCTCGACAACGTCGCGCAGGTGATCCTGGCCCATCCGCAGGCGGGCCGCTTCCGCGTCGAGGGCCACACCGACGACCGCGGCAACGACGACGCCAACCTGGATCTGTCGCAGCGTCGCGCCGAGGCCGTGGTTGCCTACCTGGTCGGCAAGGGCGTGCCCGCCGAGCGCGTGGAAGCACTCGGCTACGGCGAGACCAAGCCGATCGCCGACAACAAGACCAAGACCGGCCGCGCTGCCAACCGCCGCGTGGAGTTCAAGATCATCGGCAAGTCAGAGGGCGAGAAGCCGATCGAAGAGAAGCACACCGGCCCGGAGGGCGAGATCAAGGACTGAGGCACGCGGCGCCCGGCGGGTCGATGCCGGGTGCTGCCCTCGCCCGGCCGCGTGCCCCGGCTCACCTCATGCGCAGCGTTCGGGATGCGACCTGCCCCGGCAGGCGTAACAATCGCCACCATGATCCGTCGAGCCGCGCCATGCATCCTGTTCGTCATCGTCGCCGCCTGCGGCCGGGGTAGCGCTCCGCCCGCCAAGGCCATCGTTACTGCAGCTCCTGAACGGCGCTTCGACTTCGAGCACGACGCGCCCGGGAAGGTGCCGGAAGGCTGGAAGGTGCCCAAGCTCGCCGCCGAGGGCGGCTACCTCGCTGCCACGGTCGCGGACGACGCCCATGCTGGCAAGCAGTCCGTGCTGCTGTCGGGATCCGCCGATCCGGGGCAGCCGCCCGGACAGCGAGTTTTCGGCAACCTGATGCAGTCCTTCGACGCCACGCCCTATCGTGGGCAGCGCGTGCGCTTCCGCGCCGCGGTCAAGACCAACGTCGACGCGGCGACCCAGGTGGCCCTGTGGCTGCGCGTCGACCGCGAGGCGGGCCGGATGGGCTTCTTCGACAACATGAGCGACCGGCCCATCGTCGCGCCCGCGTGGGCCACCTTCGAGATCGTCGGCACGGTCGCGCACGACGCCAGGACGCTCAACCTGGGCGTGATGCTGATCGGCTCGGGCAAGGTCTGGTTCGACGACGTGCAGTTCGAGGCCCTCGGCCCCATGCCCGAGCCCGAGGCAGCCCGCCCGCTGGCCGGGCGCGGCCTGGCCAACCTGGTCGCGTTCACGCGCCTGCTCGGCTACGTGCGCTTCTTCCATCCCAGCGACCAGGCGGCCAGCCAGGACTGGGACGCCTTCGCCATCGCGGGCGTGCGCGCCATCGAGGCGGCCGCCACGCCCGTGGAGGCGGCCGCGCGCCTGCAGCAGATCTTCGCCCCGGTCGCGCCGACGCTGCGCGTGTTCGTGGGCGAGGCCGCATTTGCACCGGCGCCGCCCGCCGAGCTCGTGCCGGCCGTGGTCGCGACCGGCCTGAGCGTCACGATGTGGCGCCACCACGGGTTCGGCGCGGGCACGAGCGGTCGCGCAGGCGGGTCCGCCTACTCGAGCGAGCGCATCAGCCAGGAATGGAACGACGGCCCGGTCGCCCCACCCTTCGCCGATCCGCGCAGGCCCATGGTCGTCGACCTGGGCGGAGGGCTCTCGGCGCTGCTGCCGGTGGCGCTGTTCAAGGACGCTGACGGCACCCTGCCGCACGTCAGCGCGACGACCGCGAGCGCGCCCGCCTCGGGCGCCGTGAGCGCCGACGAGCGCGCCGTGCGCCTGGCCGACGTGGCCCTGGCGTGGACGGTGCTGCAGCACTTCTATCCCTATTTCGACGTGGTCAAGGTCGACTGGCCCGCCGTGCTGGCGGAGACGCTCGCCGCCGCCGCCACGGATCGCGACGCTGCGGCGTTCCAGCGCACCGTGGCCGCCATGGTGAGCAAGCTGCACGACGGTCACGGCACGGTCTCCGGCCTCGACTCCGCGATGGCGCTGCCGCCCATCAGCTGGGGCATCGTCGAGGGCAAGCTGGTCGTGCTGAGCGTCGGCGAAGGTGCCGGCGATCTCGAACCCGGCGACGTGGTGGTGTCGATCGACGGCAAACCGGCGCTCGCGGCGCTCGCCACCGAGCTGACCATGGTCTCGGCGGCCACGCCGGGGTACGCGCAATGGAAGGCGCTGCAGGGGCTCGCCTCGGGCGGGCAAGGCACGACGCTCACGCTCGAGGTGCAGGCGGGTGGCGCGACGCGCTCCGTGGTGCTCACGCGTAGCGCGGATCGGACGGAATGGCGTACCGAGCGCAGGCCGGCCACGGTTGCCGAGCTCACGCCCGGGCTGTGGTACGTCGATCTCGGTCGCGTCGAGAGCGCCGACTTCGCCGCCGCCGTCGACAAGCTGGCCCGGGCCAAGGCGGTCGTCTTCGACCTGCGCGGCTATCCCACCGGCGCGGCCACCGAGATCCTGCCGCACCTGAGCGATGCGGCGCTCGAATCGGCGCGCTGGAACGTGCCCATCGCGACCCGCCCCGACCGCAAGGAGTGGACCTACGACACGGGCGGACGCTGGAACCTGCCCCCCGCCAGGCCGCGCATCGCCGGGAAGATCGTCTTCCTCACCGACGAGCGGGCGGTGAGCTACGCGGAGAGCATCATGGGCATCGTCGAGAGCTACAAGCTGGGCGCCATCGTGGGCGGCACGACCGCGGGCACCAACGGCAACATCAACCACATCAAGCTGCCCGGCGGCCTGGTCATCACCTTCACCGGCATGCTGGTGCTCAAGCACGACTTCTCGACCCACCACGGCGTCGGCATCGTGCCGACGCTGCCGGTGGCGCGCACCATCGCCGGGGTCGCCGCCGGACGCGACGAGGTCCTGCAGGCCGGGTGCAAGCTGGTCGGTTACACCTGCCCGTAGCCTACGTCGCGGGCGCGGGCTCGGGCGCCGGCTCGGGCGTGGGTTCCGGTGCAGGCGTCGGCTCCGGCGTCGGCTCCGGCTCCGGCTCCGGCGCGACGTTGATGTTGTAGGTCACGTCGAGCGAGAACGCGTCGGGCGGCAGGCCGTCGACGCCGACGAAGCGCAGCGTGTGCGGCCCGGGAGCCAGCGGCCGCACCATGACCCAGTAGCCGTCGGTCATGATGGGACGCTCGCTGCCCACCTCCACGCCGCAGGTGTTGGCGCGGATGGGGCCGATGCACGGCATCACATGCTGCGCGCGCTCCGCGGGCACCGAGGCATTGAAGATGTCCGAGTCGGCGCGGTAGTCGGTCAGGCCCTCGATGGCCACGCCGTCGATGGTGAGCGACAGCTGCACGTGCTCGCCCATGCGCGAGCACGCGGTGAGCTCGGCCAGGTCGCCGGTGGCGGCACAGCTGGCCTCGGGCGCGGCGCGACAGATCATGTTGATGATGGGGAAGTAGAGCGCCTTGCCGCTGGGGATCTCGCACGTGCGCGTCTCGACGCCGCCGAAGTTGCCGGCCAGGAAGAACACGTCGCCCGACTGGTTCTGGTCGCAGGGCCCGCCACGCATGGGGTTGCCGATCTTCTGGATCGCCAGCGACCACTGCCACCAGGCGGCGGTCCACTCGCCGGGAGTCTTGCCGAAGAGCGTCTGGCCCGCGGGGTAGAGCGGCGGCTCGGGCTCGGGCGTGACGCACGCCTGCTCGAGCGACGACGTGGCAACGGCTCCCGCGGGTTCATCGGCGCACGCACCGGCGAGCGGCAGCAGCAGAGCCAGGCAGGATAGACGAAGAGTTCGTGCTCTCATGTAAGTCACCTCGGCGCGCGAGGAGGCAATTGCGATGCCTGGGCGCGGACGACGTGATTTCGCCTGTATGCGCTGCGCCGCAGGGCCTGCGCCCCGAGCACCTGGGAACAGCTCCGCACACGCGAGGACGCCGCTGCACACTGGGCGACATGCCGCCGTCCGATGCGGCGTTCGTGCTGTCATCATGCCCGCATGCAGCACGCGTACGTCTAGTCCGGCGGCCGAGCGCGCGGTGCGAGCAGGCCGAGCTCGGCCAGCGACGCGTGGATCTCGGCGGGCAGCCGGGCCGCGTCGGCGTCGCTGCGCAGGCCGGCCGCCAGCCCGGGCGTGATGGCGCCGCGGATGAAGCGACCACGCACCGCGGCGTAGAGCATGGGCGCGGGCGCAGCCGTGGCGACGGCGAACCAGCCGCCCGCCGCGGCCGGGCGCAGCTCGGCGGGGACCACGAACGCCGGCTCGGGGCACAGCGCCAGGGCACGCAGCTGCGCGGTCAACCACTCGTCCTCGCGCGCCGCCGCGTCGCCCAGCGCGCACGCATCGGCGAAGCGATGGAATGCCTCCTCGAGGCACTGCCCGGGCTCGTCCTGCACGCCCTCGCGCCACGCCTGGGCCGCGGGCGACTCGAGGAACGTCGCCGCCAGGGCGTCGAGCGTGGCGTCGTCGGGATGCCGGGCGCGCCAGGCGGCGATGGTGCGCGGGTACCAGTCGAGCAGGCCGCCGGTGCCGCGGTGGCGGCGCGTCAGCAGCTCGCGGCGTACCGCCGCGGCGGACGCCTCGAGCTCGTGCAGATCGAGCGCGGCGAAGGCCGCCTGCGCCGCCGCGTCGCCGGCGATGCCGAGGGCGGCGAAGTCGCGCGCCGCCAGCGCGGCGCGCGCGTCGCGACGGTGGAGCAAGAGCGTCAGCGTGGATTCCATGCGCGCAGCACCTCGGTGAGACGCGCCAGGCTGGCGCGATTGGAAGGCACGAGCGCACCCTCGGCATCGAGGCGCGGGTCCTCGTAGGTGACCGCGCGCAGCTGCGGGCAGGCGTCGAGCAGGAGCGCGAGCAGCTCGAGCTGGGCGTCGAGCAGCTCGCCGTGGTGCGCGTCGATGAAGCGATCGCCGACGATCTCGCAGCCCGACAGGTGAATCTCGAAGCAGTGCGCGAGCGGCAGCCGTTCCAGACCGTCCAGGAGGGCAGCGCCGCGCGCCCCGCGCAGCCAGCGCCACGACAGCAGGTGCCCGACGTCGAGCGTGACCGCCGCGCCGGTCTGCTCGGCCAGCACGCGGAAGTAGTCGTACGCGTCCCAGGCGCCCACGACCACGCTCACGCCCTGCGAGAAGCCGGGGAACTCGACCACCAGCGGCACGCACAGGCCGCGCTGGCACTGGTTGACGGCGCGCACTGACGCGGCCAGGCCTTCGTCGGTGAGGAAGGGCGGCAAGGGATAAGGCAAGGGCTTGCCCGCGAGCGACCACAGGCCCAGGTCCTCGTTGACCCAGCGCAGGTGGTAGCGCTCGCACAGCGCGTTGGTGAAGTCGAGCAGCGCGGCGCGGCCGTAAGGCGCGAGCGTGCCCAGGTTGAGCGCGGTGTGGTGCAGCGCGCGCACCGTGCCGGCGGGGACGTGGGCAAAGAGGTCGTCCCACGCCGGCACGTAGTCGTCGAGGCGCAGGCGGGCGCGCGCGCGCGGCTGCCAGGAGAAGAAGGCGTGCGACCAGCGCGCACCCGGATCAGCGAGAAAGCGGCGCACGCGCGGCGCGAGCCCATCGCTGCCGCGTGCCGGATCAGGAACGAACCCGACCGGTCCGCCCCAGGGCATGTCGAGCCCCACGCCCAGGCCGAGCCGGCCGGGCACGTCGGGAAAGCGGATCCCGCCAGCCACGCGCTCCCTCTCGCTGCCCTGCCGCTCTACAGGCCCAGCTTGTCGGTGCTGTCGGCGAGCAGCTTCACGAACGCGGCGCGCGTGCGGTTCTCGAGGTCGGCCTTCTCCTGCTCGCCCGGGCAGGGCAGGTTGTAGCAGTTGGGCTCGTTGGCGGGCACGCTGACCAGGAGCTCGCCCACCTGCACGATGTCGAGATCGCGCAGCTTCTGCAGATCCGCGGCCAGCTCGTAGGCGTCGGGCGCTGCGGCGGGATCCGCGAGCGGACGCAGCTGCTCGGCCGCCCGGGTCAGCCGGTCGAGGCGGGGCAGCTGGCGGGCGACCTCGGCGGCGATCTGGTCCTCCCAGCCCGGGCAGGGCCCGTAGCAGGAGGTCGCC
>Ga0209515_10010141_pt1 | contig 10558 bp, 10 predicted proteins | sample Subgroupgradi54m_FD_187454 | JGI IMG/M metagenome (GOLD analysis project Ga0209515, IMG submission 187454) | Subsurface groundwater microbial communities from S. Glens Falls, New York, USA - GMW60B uncontaminated upgradient, 5.4 m (SPAdes)... ...
CCTACTACAACTACGAACGAGCGCAGTGGGATAAAAACAAAATGACCCCGGTGGAATACCGAGATCATTTATTGGCGTATGCCGCCGCGTAAAAGTGTTTTTTATTCGTGTCCACTTTTTGGGGTACAGATCACAATAGTGGCGCTTTTTTGTTTATATTATTTATATTGAATTTTTGTGCCTATTATATATTTTGCCAAAAAATTAGCTGCTCCCATAACCTGAAAATGTAAATGGGGGCCAGTTGCGTTTCCAGTTTGACCAACTGAACCTATTCTATCTCCTTGATAAACAAGATCACCAGGTTTAACACTTTCATAAGAAAGATGACCATAATAAGTAACTATTCCATTTGGATGTAAAATTGTAATATAATTTCCCATTCCTAAATTCCAAGCGTTATTGAATACAGATCTTTGAACAACACCTTGCGCAACCGCATACACAGGAGTACCTAATTTATTGGCAACATCCACCGCATTGTAATAATGAAGGCCTTGGGTAATAATACCTTCTACGGGATAAATAAAATAGTTGTCAGCTAAAGGAACATTAATAATGTAAGGTAATGATTTTAAGGGCATCACCCCATCCGGAATAATCAAAGTATCTCCAATAAAGATATCTCCCTCATTAGCAAGACTGTTAAAAGCAATAACATCATCAATTTTTGCTTTATAGGTTTTACTGATTTGACTTATAGTATCGCCATTTTTTACGATATGCACGATTCCCGAAACAGGCAAAATAGTAAGATTTTGTCCCACTTTAAGATTTGAATTTTTAGAAATATCGTTAGCCCAAAGCAAAGTATTAAGCGAGATATTAAAGTTTTTAGCAATAGATTCAACAGTGTCTCCCGATAAAACAGTATAATCTATAACATTTTTTCTTACTTCTTGTGACCCTCCAAAAATATCACCTAAGGTTTGTGTGGTTAACACCGAAGGAGTAGACACCGCAGAAATAGAATTATTTTGTATAATTTTTAAGTCCGGAGTTTCAAGAGCTAATTTTCCATTTTGGCTAAAAAATAAATCATTATTTCCTAAATTATCGGCATTTTTAAAAAATGAATTAAAAAATATCGCCTCACTGCTTTTTAAATAATTGGGCTCTGCTAAACTATTAGAAGAAAAAAACAATAATCCAAATAAAACAAAAGTCATCAGACCAAAGTAAAAAAAGGGATTTTTTGAGAATCCCTTAATATCAATCTTTTTGGCTGTCTGCTTAATTTTTTTATGAAAAAATGTAAACAAATTATTGTATTAAGAATATCATTCTTAGGGGTCTCAGTCAAGTTTTTATCCACAGTTAATTAAATTGCCACATTTACAAAAAAGTGCTAAAAAAGACTTTTTTTGATACAATGTCTATATGTATTTATATTCTATAAAAACAATCAAGGACTTACTATTAAAATATAATACTCACCCTTCAAAAATAATGGGCCAGAATTTTTTAATAGACAAGCCGACCCTTGATAAAATTATTAAAACCGCTGATATGAGTCGAAAAGACACTATTTTAGAAATAGGGCCGGGAATAGGCACATTAACTCAAGAATTATCTAAAAATGCAGGAAAAGTTATTGCCATAGAAAAAGATAAAGTAATGGTAGAAATTTTAAAAGAAACCTTGCACGATTTCAATAATATTGAAATCGTGCAAGGCAACATTCTTAAATTTTCAATTTTCAATTTTCAATTTTCAAATTATAAGGTTGTCGCCAACATTCCTTATTATTTAACTTCCCCTATAATCAGAAAATTTCTAGAAGCAGAAAACCCCCACGACCAAAAAATTGGTGCGGGGGCAAACAAGCCAGATGAAATTATTTTAATGGTTCAAAAAGAAGTCGCTCAGAGAATTTGTGCAAAACCGCCAAGGATGAGCATATTAGCAGTGTCTGTGCAATTTTATGCGGAGGCAAAAATTATTTCTTATGTTTCAAAAGAATGTTTTTGGCCCGCCCCAAAAGTTGATTCAGCAATAATTAAAATTACCCCCCATTCTTTTTCGTCATTGCGAGCCACAGCGAAGCAATCTAATAACAGCACGGTATCCGCTGAAACATTTTTTAAAATTGTCAAAGCCGGTTTTCTGCATCCAAGAAAACAACTGGCAAATAATTTATCTAAAACACTAAAAAAGGGTAGGGAAGAAATAAATACTTGGTTATTAAAAAATAATATAAAACCGACTCAAAGAGCAGAAACTTTAAACATCCAAGATTGGATAAATTTAACCAACACTATGAATTTTTAGCTGTGGATTACTTGTTGATTATTGCTTTTTAATTTGTGATATAATAACTAAATGTTTATGTTTAAATTTTTCTCTTCTGTTTTAAAACAAAAAAAAATCATAATTTCTCTGCTTTTATTTTTTATTTTGGCAGGAATTATTTTACCGAAGACAGCATCTGCAGAGTTCTGTCTTTGGTTCCAAGACGGTTGCGAAAGTTATTTTACTTCATTAACTAAAAATATTCCCAATCCAGTTGTTAATGCAATCCACACTGGAATTAATATTATTACTGGATTTTTCTTATCTATCCCCTTAATTTTTTCCGCGATTTTCTCCTTCATAGCTGGAACTTTACTAAATGTTATTATAGCATTTTCAATAGAGGGTGTAAGGTATACAAGCACTGTTTTTGCAGAAAATCCGGCAGTTTCTACTGGCTGGCCAATAGTCAGAAACTTTGCAAATATGCTTATTGTTGTAGCGCTTATTGTAATAGCATTGGCAACTATTTTAAGATTTAAAAATTACGAAGCAAAACAACTTTTAGCCAAACTAATAATAGCCGCCCTTTTAATTAATTTTTCTCTGGTAATATGTGGAATAGTTATCGATGCATCAAATATAATAATGAAAGGATTTTTAAAAAAACCGAATACATCAGTTGTTGACTTGACAGCGGTAGAAAAAATCCCAGGCCTACTTTCTCCCGTTAATGGCAAAGACGGTAAAGTTGAATCTCCACCATTTTATGCTGCGAGAATATTTGGTAATGTATTTTTTAATATGATGAAAGGCATTGTTGGTTTTCTTTATGTTTTTCTGTTTTTATTTAGAATTATAGCTTTATGGATTTTAGTTATTTTATCGCCGTTGGCGCTTGCCTGTTATGTTTTACCATATACAAAAACAATGGTTTTTGACAAGTGGTTAAGTAATTTTTTGGAATGGTGTTTTATTGGAATATTTGGCGCCCTGTTTCTTCATATTGGAAATTTAACAAATGACGCAATGATAAATTTGAAGGATCTTAAACTAAGCGGGAATAGTTATGGCTTATCAAGTTTATTCACTTTTTTTGTGCCCGGAATGTTTTTAGTAATAGGATTTATTTTTTCTTTGCAACTGTCGGCAATGGGAGCCGGCTTGGCAACTTCATTAGGTAAAAAAGTCGGCCTTGCGGGAGCCAAAATCACAATGGATAAATCGGGAATGACAAGAGCAAAAAACTGGGCACAAGATAAGGCAACTTCTGTTGGTGAAAAATTTGGCGTTGTGCAACAGGGTACAACGCTGTTAAATCAAAAAAAGAGACTTGCTGAAGCAAAACAAAGAAATGCGGTTTTTGCTGACGATCCAAAGAAGCTTAAAGAGATAGCAGAACAAAAAATAACACGATTTTCTTCTCAAACAGCACGTGAGGACAAGGCCGCTGCGGCAGAAATGTTAGCAGGGCAAAAAAAGTTTGGAATGATAGATAAAGACAAGCAAGAAGAAATTGCCGCTCATGCTGTTGCGTATGGAACCAAAAAATCTACTATTACTGACGCACATCCTGAGCTACTAACAGAAGTTACTGATAAACAAGCAAAGCAACAATTAATCGCAAAAGAAAAAGCAACATGGGTAGAATCAAATATGGCTTCAGGAATGTCTAAAGAAGCTGCCGAAAAGAAAGCGCAAAAAGATGTAAAACTATACAAACCAAGCGAAATGGATATTAAGATAGAAAAACAAGCAATGCGTGATGAAAAGATTAAAGAAAGAACTTTAGGATATCAACCCGTAACAGATGATGAAGCAAAAAATAAAGTAATAAATGACAAAATAGAAAGTCAGAAAGCTAGTTGGGAATCAGGTATAAAATCAATGAATCCTGGCATAAAAGATGATGAAGTAAAAATACGATTAAAAGAAAAAGCTGAAGAAATGAGAAAAGAGTATCAAAAAACAGCATACTCTCCATCTACTCCTGAAATATTAAAGGCTAAAAAAGAACTTATGGAAGAAAGGGGAACCCCTGAAGCTGCAGGAATAAATGAAACAGAAATAGGTAAATTATTAGCCACAAATCCTAGTATGACCAGACAAGCTGCCCAACAACGATTAATTAATAATGCTTATGCAAGCTATAAAGTTAATACAGAAGATGCGACAGACACTGAAGTTATTGACGAAATTAAAAAAGGAAAAGCCAAAGGAGCAAAGTTCTTAAAAGAAGCCCTAAAAAGAGATATTCTTCATACTATTGATGCAACAGATCGTGAGGTTGCTCTTATTAATGCTAATAAATATGGCGAAAGAACAGAAGAATTTGAAAATAAAGATTACCGTTATGGAGCATATAACACAAAAAGGTTGGATAGGCTTGAAAAAGCTGACCCAGGGAAAAAAAGGGCAGACTATCAAAAAATGGCAATTGCAGAAAGACTTAATGAAGCTATGCCAAGAATGTTTCATGACCAACTTAGAAATATTGACAAGGACGATATCATAAGTCCAAAAGCATATGAGTCTATGAAGAAAATGAGTTCCGAAAGTATCAAAGCATTTGAAACTGCAGAACCACAACTTAGGGCAGCAGTTAGAAGCCATATAATGCAACTACGAGTAGATGGCACAGCAGCAAAAGCTGCAGCGGCGGCAACCACCGATAAAAACGAAAAGAATGTACAAAATAGGAAGTATAATGAATTAAAGAGGGTATGGCTTGCAATTAAAAAAGTTAAACCCTAACTTCTAATTTATGACCGAAAAAATAAATATTATTGTAATATTCTCGGCTGAAGCAGATAACGTTCTTGCTGATTTGATAAAAAAATATAATTTACAAGAAGGAGAAGATGCGGCCTTTGACGACACAGAAAAAGATATAGATCCAAAAGAAATTATCTTGATTAACTTGATTGAAGGTTTTGTTTTAGAAAAAATTTCCAATACAGAATTTCTTGAAGCTCTACATAAGGGTTTGGGAACATCAAAAGAAACAACAAAAAACATTGCATTAGATATTGTACATAATTTAATTCCATTATTAGAAAAAGTGCCAGAAGATAAATTAGAGGAATATAATCGTAAAAAATCCGAGCCAGAAAGAAAAAAGATGGCTCAAGAAGAAAAAACGGAAAGTAAAAAAGAAGATTTTCAAGAGGAGCTATTGAATAAAATACGCGCCAGCGCGCCAATTCAGGAGCAAGAACTAAAAGAAGAACCGCCAGCACCAGGTGTGAAAAAAGTGGATATTACTGATGTAGAAAAAAATGCAGAAAAAATAAAACAAGAAAGAAAACCGATTGTTTCGGGCACACAACCCGAAGTAAAACCCGCCACACCTACGCCAGCGCCTTCACCAGCACCCACTCCAGCCCCACAACCGCCGACACCATCAACACCACCGCCACAATCAGTTAAACCAGACCCATACAAAGAACCCTTAGACTAGAATTTGGAATCTTGTATCTTGAAGCTGGAATAGAATACAGAATAGTGAATGTGAAACTTCGTATTCTAAATTCCACATTCAATTCAAGATACTAGATACAAAATTCAAGATTCATCACTTATGGCTCAGTATCCAATTCCACAATTTATAGAATCTGAAGGAAAAATTATTTCTTTTTTGACTTTCAGGCAATTTTTCCTGCTTGTCGGGGGAGGCGCTTTTTGCCTTTTATTTTACTATACTTTGCCCTTTTTTCTTTTTGTAATTTTTTCAATATTTATAGGATTATTAGTGGCGGCAATAGCATTTGTAAAAATTGACAATACCTCTGTGGTAATCATATTTTTAAACTTCATTTTATTTTTAACTAAGTCAAAAGATTATGTCTGGCAAAAAAAAGAACATCCCTATCCATTTAGAGTAAAAAAACATCCTGAAATTAAAAATATAGAGGAATTTACTACTTCAGGATCAGAAAATAGCAAGCTACACAATATAAAGCAGATAGTAGAGTATAGGAAGAAAAACTAATTTAAAATTTACAATTTTAAGTTTATGAATCTGGAATTTAGTATCTTGAAGCTTGAATAGAATGAAGAATTATGAATAACAGTGATAATAAAATTACAAAATTTACAGATCTTTATGCTTGGCAAGAGGGACATAAATTAGTTTTAATGGTTTATAAAAATACTAAAAAGTTTCCTAATGAAGAAAGATTTGGAATAATAGATCAAATGAGACGCGCCGCAGTTTCTTTAACTTCTAATATCGCAGAGGGATTTTCAAGAAGATCGTCAAAAGAGAAAAATCGATTTTACTGTATGGCTCAAGCATCTCTAGTAGAACTGCAAAATCAATTTATCGTATCTAGAGATGTTGATTATTTATCAAATGATGAATTCAAAATAATTGCTGACCAATCGGTTATAGCCAATAAGCTTTTAAATGGACTTTTAAAAGCTACAAAAGATAAAAAGTTTGAATCTTAAGTTCTTTATTCAAGATTCCATTCAAGCTTCAAAATACAAGATTCAAGATTCACAAAAATTATGGAACAAGCAACACAAGAATTTTTAGAAGTGCAGGATATCAGAGAGGGCATTTTGATTTTAAAAAATAATGATATAAGAGGGGTCTTGATGGTTTCTTCTATAAATTTTGCGTTAATGTCAGATGATGACCAGTCTGTTGTGGTTTACGCTTTCCAAAACTTTTTAAACTCTTTGGATTTTTCATGCCAGATTGTGATGCAATCCAGAAAAATAAATATTACTCCTTATTTGGATAGTCTTAAAATATTACAGGCAGGACAAACTAATGAATTGCTAAAAATACAAACATCTTCTTACGCAGAATTTATAAAAGAGCTGGTCCATGGGGACGCTATTATGACAAAAAGTTTTTATGTGGTTGTGCCATATTCCTTAATGGCAATATTGGGAGTGGGAGCCATCACAAAACAATTTAATTTTTCAAAATTATTTGGCGCAAAAAAAAGTGAAAATCCAAGAATGAAAGATGAAGACTTTAAAAAATGCAAGAATCAGCTTTGGCAAAGAATGGAATTTTTAGCTATGGGACTAAAAAGGTGCGGATTAGACAGTGTTCCACTTACAACTCCCGAATTAATTGAACTATTTTGGGCAATACACCATCCCGACCAAGCAGAAGTTGGATATTCTCCCGAGATACTGCCTGAATTACTTAAATGAATTTGAAATTTACAATTTGAAAACAATAGTCCATCATTGCGAGTAAAGCGAAGCAATCTCACTCACGCCGTCATTGCGAGCGGAGCGAAGTAATCTCATAAAAAATCATAGATTGCTTCGCTCCGCTCGCAATGACAAAAAAGAAATGTTTAAAAAATCAGGATATGTGTATTTAATGACAAATATTACAAATACTGTTTTGTATGTCGGGGTTACAAGTAATTTACAAAAAAGAGCATACGAACATAAAGAAAAACTGATTAAAGGATTTACTGAAAAATATAATATTACAAAGTTGGTTTACTATGAAACATTTGAGGATATTGAAAATGCGATATTGAGAGAAAAACAAATTAAGGGCGGCTCACGAAAAAAGAAACTTGATTTGATAAAAAGCATAAATCAAGAATTTAAAGATTTATATGACCAATTGTGAGATTGCTTCGGCTGCTGTCTCGCAATGACGGTGACCAAAATGCAAAATTCATAATTCGCTTAAATTCGTAATTCGTAAGGAAAATAATGAAGTTTAATTTTTTCAAAAAAAGGGATGAAATCGATATGGAAGGCAAAATATTTGAGGAGGAGAATGTCAACATAAAAGACATTATTGCTCCGCCGTATATTGGTATAACCCAGGATTATATAAAATTGGGAGAAAAAATTGCCAAATCCTATTTTATTTTTAATTATCCAAGGTACTTAAATACGGGATGGCTTTCTGGTGCAATTAATTTAAATGTGCCAATGGATATATCCTTTTTTATACATCCTATTAACAGCGCAATAATTTTAAAAAAATTAAGGTCAAAAGTTACCCAAGTATCTTCAGAATTATTAGAAAGACAGGAAAAGGGACTTATCCGTGACCCTGCACTAGAAACCGGCTATCAAGATATTGAAAACCTGCGGGATAAAATAATAACTGCCCAGGAAAAAATGTTCAGGTTTGGGCTTTATATTACTATTTTTGAAGAAACCCCAGAAGCAATAAAAGAAACAGAAACTACATTAAGGTCAATGTTTGAATCCCGTTTAATTTATATAAAACCGGCTTTATTTAAACAAAGAGAGGGTTTTATTTCAACTATTCCTTATGGTTTAGATTTAATTTCGGTGCATGTGCCAATGGATACAGAACCGCTTTCAACCGCTTTCCCTTTTATTTCTTTTGATTTAAGCTCTAATGAAGGAATTTTATATGGCATCAATAGACATAATAATTCTCTTGTTTTATTTGACAGATTCTCTTTGGAAAACGCCAATTTAGTAGTTTTTGCTAAATCCGGCTCTGGTAAATCTTATGCAATAAAATTAGAAATATTAAGATACTTAATGTGGGGAATTGAAGTAATTGTTGTTGACCCGGAAAACGAATATGAATTTTTAGCTGACGGAGTGGGAGGAGATTTCTTTAAAATATCTTTAACATCAGAAACCCATATAAATCCTTTTGACCTTCCCATACCTGGACCCGATGAAAATCCAGAAGATATTTTAAGGTCAAACATTATAAGTCTAGTAGGATTATTAAGAATAATGCTGGGAGGCCTAACTCCCGAAGAAGACAGTATTATAGACCAAGCTCTCACAGAAACTTATGCCATAAGAGACATTACTTCGCAATCTGATCCCGATAAATGGCAAGAAAACGTACCACTATTGTCTGACTTTGCTGAAATTTTAGAAAATATGACGGGGGCCGAGTCCTTAGCTAGGCGCCTTAAAAAATTCACGCAGGGAACTTTTTCTGGATTCTTTAACCAGAAAACAAATATAGTTTTAGATAAAAGCTTTATTGTATTTGGAATAAGAGATATGGAAGAATCTTTAAGACCCGTCGCCCTATTTATGGTTATACGATATATTTGGAATATTATCAGAACAAAAGTAAAAAAGAGAATTTTGGTGGTGGACGAAGCGTGGTGGCTTATGCAGTCGGAAGATGGCGCTTCATTTTTATTCAGTTTAGTAAAAAGAGGCAGAAAATATTGGCTGGGGGTTACCACAATAACTCAAGATGTGGATGATTTTATGAAATCATCTTACGGAAAGGCAATTATCACAAATTCATCTTTGCAAATTTTGTTAAAACAATCTTCTGCCAGCATTGATGTGGTGCAAAAAGCGTTTAATTTAACCGAGCAGGAAAAATCATTATTATTGGGAGCTGATGTTGGTGAAGGCCTTTTTTTCGCAGGCAAAAAACATATATTTATTAGCGTAAAAGCCAGTTATACAGAAGACCAAATTATAACAACTAATCCCGGAGAAGTTGAAAAAATCAAAGAAGCAAAAAGAAAGTTGAAAACCGCTCAATAATAAATATGGCAATAGAAAAAGTAAAACAAAAGGCTGAAGATAAGGCAAAAGAAAAACTAAAACAAGAATTTATTAAAGCGGCAAAAAGATTGGGTTTTAATTTTGTCATAAGCGAATTGCCAGAGGTGGGAAATTTCTGGCCAGCATTTACAATTTTTTGGTGGCAAGAATGTAAAAATAATTTAACCGCGCCAGATGGTCTTTTAATGTTCCCACTCGCTGTAACGACTGACATTGCTATGATAGTTCTAGGATTATTTGATTGGGGAGACTTTGGAATTACTGGAATGGTTGTTAGATTTTTCGGTTGGGTATTTTTCTACGGCTGGAGATTGATTAGAGGTGGCGGTTTGACAGGAGGTGTAGGAAGCAAAGAAAATGAAAAACAGGGCGAAATAGAGGAAAATTCGCCAGATACTTTAAAAACGCCAGAAAAAAAACCAGGTAATGTTCCTCAAAAACCTGCACTGCCAACCAAAAAAGCAGCTTAATGTGTATTAAAAAAATGGGGGATAAAACATATTTTGTAAAATATAAAAATATGATAAAATAATGTAATTACTATGAATAAAATATAAAAAGAACATATGGACAAGCAAAATAAAAGCGAAAAAATAACTACTATACCCGAATTAGCTGTTTTAATAAATAGTGGTTTCCAAACAGCTAAAGAGCATGCCGATGAAAAATTTGCCAAAATAGATGATCGATTTGATAAAGTTGAAAAAAGTGCCAAAGAAACTAAAGAAAAACTTAATGAAGTTGATATAAAACTTACAAATTTTATTGATGATTACGATTCAGATAAATTACCAATGCGTGTTGAGTA
>Ga0209515_10010142_pt1 | contig 10557 bp, 8 predicted proteins | sample Subgroupgradi54m_FD_187454 | JGI IMG/M metagenome (GOLD analysis project Ga0209515, IMG submission 187454) | Subsurface groundwater microbial communities from S. Glens Falls, New York, USA - GMW60B uncontaminated upgradient, 5.4 m (SPAdes)... ...
CTAAATCGCACGTAAACTTTTTAAAATTATTTCCATTTGTACACTTCCCTGGAGGGCATTGCTCATTAGAGGAACAAGATAGGCTTGCCATAAAGCTGCAACTATCTTTTGTGAAAGACTTTACTCCATTTGCATGTGCAACACAACTGTTTAAGTAACCTTTGCTATCACAACCACAAACAGGATCTGATGTATTATCGCAAAAAATATTTCCGTTTATGCATAAAGAACTAGATTCATCGAAATAAGCGCTAACACCACACATACAATCGGTTTCAGCTTGACTGTATACAGCTAATTGTTTGCTCTGTGATATAAAAACTATAACAGCAATTACAATAGCTAAAAGGATTAAAGAAATATAACTACCAAATTTTTGCACAAAAACAATATTAGCAAAATTTGTCACTGGTTTGTATGCCTAAATGGATTTTGTTCTGTTTAATTCGACTTTACTTTGTAAGCTTAAGACTGCTACCTATTAAAACCCCATTTGCATAATAATTCCCTGTTTTTGAATCAGGCAAAATATCGTATGTGTGGCTGTAAAGATAGGGTATAAGCTTAATTTCAACCACCATTCGTCCATCCAGAGCATCTCCCATTTTTAAATCTTTCAATTTTCTTCCATCTGCTGTAGGATGACTCGGACTTATTTCAAGAACTGTTCCGTCATTTAGTGTGATTTTTAGGACTTTGTGATTTTTAACAGGAGTTTTACTTACCTTTTTTACTCTTACTGCTTTTCCTTCATCGGTAAGTACAAGCTCACCTTTTCTTATATCAGCAATTCTTTTTTGTTCTCCTGTGGTTTTAATTTTTGTATCTGGTGAACAGCAAATGGGAACTGGACATCCTGGAGGGTAACAGCCGTAAGCAGGAAGTCCACTGCATTCAGTGCCTTCAGGACAGGAAAGGTATGTACCGTTTTCTCCACGACAAGTTCCTTTTGGACTGCAATTTTTAATTTCACCTGAGCTTGATGAAGAAAATGAACAATTTCTCAAGAAACTGATTTTTCTGGTTTCAAAGGTATCGCTAGCTGTTGAAACAAATAAATGTCTTTTATCTTTAAGTTCTAAAGTAAACTCTTTGCTTGAGTTATTTTTGTCATTGACGGTTACTTTTATTTCATTGTTTGAAATTATGTTTTGAGAAATTATTTTTCCCTCTTTAATCTCGTTTGGAATATTTATTATTCCGTCTAATTTTTGATCCTTAACACAAAGCTTTAGTGTAATTGTTTTTGATCTTGTATGTCTATCACTTGGGATTTTGCCTTTCCATGTTCCGCTGAAATTTTTATTTAGAGTAATTAAACTTCCAGAGCTTGATGAGTTGGATATACAATGGGCACATTCATTACATGCTTGTAGAACAATGGTTTCATTGTTAGAGCAATTAGGAATTACCTGAGTACAAATTATACATTCACCTGAGCTGCTTAAACTTGAGGCTTGTCCAATATTATTTGAATGTGATGAGAAACTAAAAAATAATATTATTCCAATGATAATTAATATAAGTTGATTAATATTTTTCATAATTACAAATATACAATTTGATTAAACATAATTTATAGGCACTCTCCCTAATTTTTAGAAATCAAGATTGTAGACATATCAAATTCGACCTTTTTTGCTATATTAATTCCAGCTAATCTGCCAGTAGCCCATGCTGATTGGAGATTAAATCCACCTGTAAGTCCATCTATATCTAAGACCTCACCAGCAAGATAAAGATTAGAATTTAATTTTGATTGCATAGTTTTATTACTTACTTCAGAAAGGCACACACCGCCTGCGGTAACAAACTCATCTCCTTTTCTTCTTGATATTAAAGTTAGCTCAATATCAGAAGACAATAAGTTACAAATTTCATTTCTTTCATTTTTTGAAACCTCAGCAGATTTTTTATCTTTAGGTATATTAGCCATTATTAGCAATTCTTCAACAAAACTTTTTGGTAATAGTTCAGAAAGAGTATTAAAAATTTGTTTAGCACCGTTGTTTGAAATTAAAGTCATCAACTTTCTGTCATAACTATCAAAGTGATCAATAGCTGAAGGGTTTAGTTTTATCTTTTTAGGAGACAGTTTTGATATTTCCAAAAAAGCTAAATGAGCAGATAATGCAAAGACTACTGGACCAGAGACACCAAAGTGAGTACATAATAACGGACCCACAACTTCTTTTTTCTTCTCTCCATCTAAAGTAAAAGTTAATTTAGCATTAGGGAAACTCAAACCTGACAATCTTTTAATCCAGTCTTCTTTTATTTCAAAGCTATTTAGTGAAGGTCCAAGACTTGTAATCGTATGCCCACAAGCTTTAGCAAAGTCATAGCCGTCACCAGTGGAACCTGTGTGTTTATAAGCATTTCCACCACTTGTAATAACCACAAGGTCAAAGTTATACTCGTTTTTATTCGTCACAATTATAAATTGTTCATTAAAAGATCTAAGCTCTTTCACAGTCTCCAAAAGATGAAGCTTAACCATTTGATTCTTATTAAAAATCTTATAAAAAAGATTTACCACATCACTGCCAATATCAGATTTTGGAAATACCCTTAAATCTTTTTCAATCTTTAAAGGGACTCCATTCCTTTGAAACCAATCCATTACATCTCTTGGAGAAAATGCTGATAATGCCGGGATTAAAAATTTACTACCTCTTATGTAATTTGAAAGTAAAATTTTTTTCTCAGTAATTCCAGTAGTTACATTACACCTTCCGCCACCACTTATTGAGACCTTTTTACCAAGCACTTCATTCTTTTCAAACAGATAAATCTCTGCATTGACTTTTTCTTCAACCAAGGTTGACGCAGTCATTAGTCCTGCTGCACCACCACCTATAATTGCAATTTTCATACTTTAATAACTTAGATTTTAACATTCAATTAAGTTTCAAACTACTTTCCTCAAAATCATAAGATTAGTTAAGAAAGGCTTGGTTTAAGTTTCGTTTTCTACGGAGAGTTTTTGCTTTTTTAGGAAATCATGCTTCTCAACATCCAGGCTGTTTTCTCGTGAACTTGCATTCTCTGAGTAAGTAAATCACAAGTCGACTCATCGTTAGCTTTTTCTGCAGTTGGAAAAATCGATCTTGCTGTTTTAACAATAGCTTCATTTCCACAAACAAGAAGTTTAATCATTTCTTCTGCAGGAGGTACATGGTTTTCTTCTTTTATGCTTGATAATTTAGAAAACTCACTATATGAGCCAGGCGCAGGAAAACCTAATGCACGTATCCTTTCAGCAATTAAATCAACAGCAAGTGCCAGTTCATTATATTGTTGTTCAAACATTAAGTGCAAAGTATTAAACATTGGTCCTGTAACATTCCAATGGAAGTTATGTGTTTTTAAATACAAAGTATAAGTATCAGCAAGCAGTTTTGATAAGCCATCTGATATTTCTTTCCTGTCCCTTTCATTAATCCCAATATCTATTTGTAGTAGGGTTTTTGTTTGCATTGTTTCTCCTAATCATCTGAAATCACAGTGATTCAATTATACACTATTGAATCTTATTGTCAGGTTACAAATTCTGGTATTTTCAACTCCATAACAGCTTCTATTTTTTATAATTGTCTTTGTAATAATTGATACTTAAACAGTTCAAATCCTTTATAATCTGAATGATGATTTTTAGAATATTTAGATACCATAAGGAGAAATAAATGCTTCGCACAAATAAAAGGATAATTAAGTTTTTGTCCCTTTTATTTTCAGTTCTGCTTATAACTCAATGCTTCCAAAGTATAGTTAATGCAAAGCTGGTAAATAAACATCCAAAAAAGTCATCAAAACTTGTTCTTAGAACAGCAAAAATTAACGGTAGCGTAATAAATAAATCAAAAAATATTTTAGCACTTAAAAAGGAGCAACTGTGTTTAACAAATTATTAGTTTCAGTTATGATTTTAGGGTGTTTGAATTTTGTTTACTTTCCTGCTGAAGCAGCAGGAATCCCTGCAAGCGCTACTTCTAAGATATGTAACACCACAGCAAAAATTTGTGTATCTAATGTTACTAATCCGCTGACTATAAAAGATGAAGAATTACTCCAAGCTTGCAAAACTTGTTGTGGTGCACCTGCATTAATCAGCGTTAAAGGATGCACAAAAAGATGCGAAGCAAGCTGAGAAAAAGCTTATAAAAAGGAACTTACAAAAGCAAATAAAGGACACAAAATGTAAGCTGTAAAAAAGCTTATAAAAGAGTAACTTCAAAGAAAAAATAATTTATACACTTTCATGTCCTTTTAGGGGTTTATCAGACTTTTTCTCGCTTTCAACCCATCCATACATTGCAGGTAAAACTATAAGTGTAAGTATAAGTGCAGAAATCATTCCAAAAACTATTACCACTGCAAATGGCTTCTGTGTTTCTGAACCAGTTCCTGTAGAAAGTGCAGCTGGTAAAAGTCCCATCGAAGCCAGCATAGCAGTCATTACTACCGGTCTAAGTCTTTCTTTCACTCCCTGCACAATGGCAATTTTTAATTCATGTCCTTCCTGCCTAAGTCTGTTAAAAACAGAAACCAGTATAATTCCGTTTTGAACACTTACACCGGACAAAGCTATAAAACCAACTGCCGCAGAAACACTTAAATGAATCTGAGTAAAAAACAATCCTAAAATCCCTCCTATTGCTGCAAGAGGAATTGTAATTAATATAAGCAATGAGTTTTTCAGTGATGCGAAGTTAGCAAACAATAAAATTAAAATAAGTAAAATGCTAAGTGGTGTAATATATGAAAGTCTATTCATAGCTCTTTGCTGGCTTTCAAATTGACCACTCCAGGAAATAAGATAGCCTTTTGGCATCTTTACTTTTTTACTCACAAGTCTCTGTGCTTCAGCAACAAGCCCACCCATGTCCCGCTTACGAACATTAAAACGTACTGCTGCTCTTCTTCTATTATTCTCCCTATAAATAATTGGTGATCCAAGTGCCTTTTCAAAAGTGGCTAACTGTGCAATAGGAATATGCTGAGTTCCATCTGCTGAATCTACTTGTAAGCTTTTTATTGAATCAATATCACTTCTGTATTCCGGGAGTAGTCTGACAATTAAATCAAAACGTTTTTCTTCATCAATAAACTGAGTTGCAATTTTACCTGCAAGGGCAGTTTCAATAATATTTTGCACATCACCAACCCTTATTCCATATCTGGCACATAACTCTCTATCTATATTAATTAATAATTCAGGCTGCCCAGTCAATTGATCAACAAACAGATCAGTAACACCTCTGATGTCAGAAATTACCTTTGAGATTTCTTTTGCTTTCTGCTGCAGAACTTTAATTTCTGTTCCAAATAATTTAATTGCAACCTGTCCTTTAACACCAGAAATTGCCTCATCTACATTATCCTGAATTGGCTGAGAAAAATTAAATGCAATTCCAGGAAAATTTCTTTCAAGGACATTATCAATTCTCTCAATTAACTGTTCCTTTGTACAACCCCATTTACTTCGTGGGATCAGGTCCACAAAGATCTCAGTATTGTTTTGCAGATTTGGATCAGTAGCATCTTCCGGTCTGCCAATCTGATAAACAGTAGTTTTAACCTGAGGGAATGATCTTATTTTCTTGATAATCTTTGGAGTAATTAAATGAGCATCTTCAAGAGTTATATCAATGGGCATGGTAGCTCTTATCCAGATTGCTCCTTCATCTACTTCAGGTAGAAATTCTGTTCCTAAAAATGTAGCAAGAAATAAACTAAAGAGCAGTCCATAGAAAGCCATAAGAAAAACTCTTTTTGGTCTGTGAATTGACCAATATAAAATCGGCATGTAAAATTTTTCAATCTTTTTTATTATCCAGATTTCTTTTTCTAGCACATTATTTTTTAAAAGGGCTGAGCAGAGAACCGGCACAAGTGTAAGGGTAAAAAACAGCGCCCCTAAAACTGCAAAACTCATTGTAAGAGCTAAAGGCTCAAACAGTCTCCCCTCAACCCGCTGAAGAGCAAAAAGAGGCAAAAATGCAAGTATAATAATAACCTTTGCAAATAAAATTGGCTTGCCTACCTGTGCACCTGCTTTGTTAATCAACAATGAATTTTCTTTTACATTTTTGTGATAAGCAAGAGCAACAAATATTGTCTCTGCCATAACTACAGCCCCATCAATAATAATTCCAAAATCAATTGCTCCAAGACTAAGTAAATTAGCAGACACCCCTACAATTCTCATTAGAATAAAAGCAAATAATAAAGCCAACGGGACAATCAAAGTAACTATACCAGCTAAAATTTTCTGTCCTGTGAAAAGCATTAAAATAGAGAATACTAAAATGACACCTATTAACAACGTATCCCTGACATTTTCTAATGTTCTTTTAATCAACTCTTCTCTGTCATATACTCTTACAATATTTACACCATTCGGAAGCTTTTCCTCTTGCAGCTCATTTAGTTTTGCTTTTACATCCTGAAGAACTCGTGAAGGATTTTCTCCCTTTCTCATTAAAACAATTCCTTCAGCCACATCATTCTTTTTATCTCTTCCGACTATACCCTGCCTTACAGCAGGTCCAATTTTGATTACACCAATATTTTTTATTTTTATTGATGTGCCATTTACTGCTTTAATTACAGTATTTTCAATATCTTCAATAGAAGTTAAAAGTCCTATTCCTCTTACAATAAATCTCTCATTATCAATTTTCATGTAACCGCCGCCCGTATTTTTATTTGAGGAGGCGAGAGCATCAAAAATATCATGTAATGTCAGTCCAAGACTTTTCAGTTTCAGCGGATCAACAAGGACCTGAAACTGTTTTACTGTTCCACCAAAACTAACCACATCGGCCACTCCAGGAACTTTTCTTAAGTTACGACGCATCGTCCACTCCTGAATCGTTCTCAATTCCATTGCTGAGTGATTATTTGATTCAAGCGTATATCTATAAATTTCTCCTATTGGTGTAGAAAGTGGTCCAAGCTCTACATCTGCCCCATCAGGCAGATTTATATTTCTGAGTCTTTCAAGAACTAACTGTCTTGCAAAATATTTATCAACGCTATCATCAAATACCACATCAATAACAGATAAGCCTGATAAAGATCTCGATCGAATTTGTGTTGTATGGGGAAGCCCATTTAACTCTGTTTCAATTAATAATGTGATCTGTTTTTCTACTTCTTCAGAGGCTTTCCCCGGATACTGGGTAATAATCTGAACCATAGTATCAGTTACATCCGGAAAAGCTTCAATTGGAATATTAAAAAACGAAACTATCCCCCATGCTGCAAGCATTATTGATACGACAATAACTACAAATTTTTGCTTTAGTGAAAACTCAATGATTTTACTAATCATAATGTCATCATCTCAGTTTTAATCAGAATGAAGTTCAGACTTAAGCCAAAAGCTCCCCTCTGTTGCAACTTCCTGTCCGGGCTTTAACCCATCCAGAATTTCAATTAGTCCGTCAGTATGATTCCCAAGTTTAACTTTAGTTTCTTTAAATCCTGTATCAGTTTTTACATAAGCAATATTATTATTATCAACTTTTTGTACCGCTTCTTTATTTATAACAAGCGCTTCCTTATCAGCCAGGCTAATAGACATCTTTCCAAACATTTCCGGTTTTAGCTTATAGTTAGGGTTTTGTATTTTTGCTCTTACTGCAACTGTTCTTGTTTCCGGATTAATTGTCTGAGAAATATAGTTCACTTCACCACTATAAACCTCACCAGGTGTAGCTTCTGTAGTAAATGTTACTTTTTTCTTAAGACTAACTCCAGACAAATCTTTTTGATATATCTGTGACTCAAGGTAAATTTCTGAAAGATCACTTGCTTCAAAAAGTACTTTTTCAGCATCAACAACTTCACCTGGGTTAATCCCTCTCTTAAGAATAATACCTGCCACAGGTGATTTTATTTCTACAAAACCTGTATCTGATGAACCTTCTGCAATATGTGATCCAAGTATTGAAAGTCTTTTTTCTGCAAGATCGTTTATTGCTCCTCTCTTTTTCTCTAGAATCGAGAGATTGTGCTGTGCGATTTTATACTTATTTTCTGCTTCAAGAAAATCTTTTTTTGCTGTAATTCCATCTTTAAAAAGCTGTGATTCTCTGTTATAGCTGCTTTCTGCCAGAGTAAGATTTAATTTTGCGTCCTCAATTTCTCCTTCAAGATCTATTAACTCCTTTTTTACATCAAACTGTACCTGAGCTACATCCTGACTTGAGATTTCAGCCAGTTTTTCACCTTTGGTAACTATCTGATTTGGCTCTACAGAAACTTTCAATACTCTTCCGCTGACAGGTGACACAACGACAAAAGTCTTATTAGGAACTGCTTTAACAATCCCATTATAAACAACCTGAAAATTAACTTTTTTTATTTTAGTCAATTCGGTTTTTAATCCAATGCTTTTTGCAGTTTCATCTGACACTTGCAGTATATTTATACCGCTTCTGCTCGTCAGTAAATTATTTTGTCCCTGATTATTTTTTGCACAGCCAGTTAGGATAAATAACAGAGCAAAGCAAAGACTTAGCTCTTTTTTCATAAAGTAACCTCACTCAATGGCAGTCCAACTGCTCTTTCTAGCTCTCCTACTGAACTCTGCAAATCAATAAGTGCAGTATAGTAAGTATCCTGAGCCAGTTTTAAGTTTTGTTTTACACTGAGAACCTGTAAAAGATTCATACGACCAACAGTATAACCTTCCTGGATTAATTCGGTTATTTCCTTACTGCTATCAACATTTTTTCCTGCCAGTTCTAATTTTTCTTGTATTGATTTTAATTTCTCATAAGCTGTAGACACATTTGCAGCGATTTGCTGCATTAAGAGCATCTTATCATTAGAATACTTCTCTATCTTTGCTTTGGTTTCAGAAATAGGTCCTTGTTGTCTGTTAAAAATAGGAAGTTCAATATTAGCATCATATCTTATATCTGTAGTAAAAACGTCAGGAGTAACAGTGCTTGTATTTAGAGCATTTGAAGTAACTATATATAATCCTTCCTGTATATTAGGAATTCTAAGTGACTTTGATAACTTTAGTTCAGCCTCAGCACTGTGAATCTTAAATGAAGCCTGTTTTAATTCAGACTTAGCAGCTAATGACACATCAATCAATTCTTTTTTATCTTTTATTGATTTAATCTTAGAAAGCTCCTGCAGAGAGGTTTCTACAGGCCATTCTGACGAAGGGGAAATTGAAAGTTTTGTATTTAAATTTATTCTGTCATTGATAAGTTCGTTTTTAAATGCTATAAGATCCGCTCTGCTATTTAAAACAGCCTGCTGGGCAAGTTTTATATCAACCATTGGAACATCACCTGCATCAAATCTTTTCTTAGTTATGTTTACAAGCTGTTCATTAATAGCTAATCTTTCTTCTTTTACTTTCAGCCATTCCAGATCAACAGCAAGCTTAGTGTATAACTGTCTTACGGTGCAGCGTACATTCCACACTGTTGCTTCAAAATCTTTTTTTGCTGCTTCAAATTGCTGTTTTGCCACCTCAATTCTTTTTTTTCTTTTCCCACCTGTTTCAAGCAGATAGTTAACTCCTCCATAATAAGTGTTTTCCGATCTGGATTCGCTGCCTTCAAGAAACAAGTTTTGTCTTGCACCTGCAGTTTTTATCTGTGCTTCAAATTGCTTGACTTCAGATTGCTTTGACTTAATTTCTAAATTATTTCCAAGAGCAAGCTCAATGGCTTTCTCCAGAGAAAGACCATTTGATACTTCAAGCTTTAAGTAACTTGGTTCGTTTGATTCATTTGAAAGTTTAATTTGTTCTGATTTTGCAAAAGATGGAATTGAAAAGAAAAATAAAATTAAACAAAAAATAAAAACATTCATATCTTTTTCTATCTATAATTACAAATTAACCAAAAGCTATACAAGCCACACTCTAATAGATGCTTTTTATTATGAAAGTATTCCATAAGGGTATATTTCTGCTTTTTAAGCAATAATCAGGAGTAAAGCCACAATATATATTTACCAAGATTTTTATTCTATACAACACAGCATAATTACTAACGCTCAAATTTAGTAAAAAAGACGTCTCTATTTTGTTATCGTATAATATTTTTCTAGATAAAAACTTGCTGTAATACAGATGAATTTAAAAACTCAGCTCAAAATAAATAACTTCAATAAACTTATAGAAAAAAATCTTAGTTCATTACTAAGGTTTGCATATTCCAGATGCAATGATAGAAACATCGCCGAGGACCTTGTCCAGGAAACGTGCATTAAAGCCTATAAATCATATATGGAAGAGGGCAAAGAAATCTTTAGGTTTAAAGAATGGGTTTTTAGGATCTTAATTAATACACATATAAGCCACACAAGAAAGCGTAAAGTAGAATTTTTATCTGAACAAGACCTGGATGAAATCGAAAATAAAGAAGACTTTAGAATATCAGCAAATGGTGTCGAAATTAAAGAAGATATCAACCATGCATTAAGTTTCCTTAATGAAGAACAAAGAGAAGTAATTTACCTTGTAGAAGTTGAGGGTTATCCTTTTAAGGAGGCTGCAGAAATTCTGGGAATTCCGTT
>Ga0209515_10010143_pt1 | contig 10557 bp, 12 predicted proteins | sample Subgroupgradi54m_FD_187454 | JGI IMG/M metagenome (GOLD analysis project Ga0209515, IMG submission 187454) | Subsurface groundwater microbial communities from S. Glens Falls, New York, USA - GMW60B uncontaminated upgradient, 5.4 m (SPAdes)... ...
TTGGTCCCTTCGATAATTTTAATGTCGCGTACAACAAAACAATCATCAAAGGTGATCGTTGCAAAAGCCCGTAACTTTTTGTCGTCGTCTTCCTTCTGGAAAACTCTAACTTCCGTGATTCTCATGGCAGCCCTGACATTCATTCAAAATAAGCAACCAATGAATTTCTAAAACGAGCGATCTGCTAATCAGTATGGCAGACAAAAATTTTAATGTCCGGCCTTCGGCGTTTGAAAATTTGCGCAATACGCTTGGCTTCGCGCCTAGACTTATGAATGCTAAACATAGTAGAACCGCTTCCCGACATGAGTCGCCGAGTAACCCCTAATTGGTCAAAGAGCGCATCGATACGCTTTAATTCTGGCCTGATACGGCAACTTGCCGAAAAAAGGTCATTCCGCAAGGGAGGATACCCATCCCGATTGCAGCAGAAATCAGCGGAAGTTATTGTAGCATCACGACTTATTCTTGTCAACGGGCGGGCTTTGAGCCGTTTATAAACAAGGGGGGTTGGAATTCCAAATGGAGAAACGACTAAAACAAACCAAAACTTATTTTTAGACGGAAAACGCTTAATCTTTTCGCCCCGCCCCGTTCCAATGGCTTGATTCACTTTGTAGAGGAAAAACGGAACATCTGAACCCAATTGAACGCCTAAGTGAAGCAAGGTTTTGAAAGACAATTTAAGATTAAAAAGCCGGTTCATGCCTAATATAAAATGAGCTGCATTGCTGGATCCTCCTCCAAGCCCTGCCGCTACAGGTATGTTTTTCTTAAGTTTAACTTCTACGCCACCTTTCCACTTAGTTACTTTTTGAAGTACTTGGTAGGCCCGAAAAATGATATTGCTTCGCGTTCGTTTTAATTTAGGGTGACTGGTAATTAAACGAAATCCGGGCTTGCTAATTCTTCTGAGAATGATTTGGTCTTGAAGTGAAATGCAGTGGAAAAGGGTCTTAAGTTCGTGATAGCCGTCGTTACGCCGACCGAGAACTTTTAAAAAAAGGTTTACTTTCGCAGGTGATGAAATCTCAAGAGAACGCATAGAAGGAATCGTACTGCGCACGGCATATCGTGTACAGTAAAAAATCAACAGCGTACTGCGTAACGATGTGGTTGTCTTAAAACTCCAAACATTATGCAGTACGCTGTATGTGTCTTATGACCAGGCTTTCTTCTTATGGCGATTCTTACGGAGTTTCTTTTTCCGCTTATGCTTGTTCATTTTACTTTTTTTACGCTTACGACCACAAGGCATTGCTTCCTCCCTTTAGTAAATCACTTTGTTTAAAGGATATTCAATAATTCCTTCTGCTCCTGCTTTTCTTAAATCAGGAATTAATTCTCTGACGACAGCTTCGTCAATAATTGTATCGACATCGTACCAGCCGTCACTTGAAAGGCTTGAAATAGTAGGTTTTTTAAGCGCCGGAAGAAGTTTCAAAATTTTATTCAAGTTAGATTTTGAAACATTCATTTTTAAACCCACTTTGTCTTGTGCGTTAATCGCTCCCTGTAAAAGTAAAACGATACGATCAATTTTGGCTTTCTTGGCAGGATCTTTGAGACTTTTCTTATTTGCGATCAAACGCGTTGTTGACGTTAAAACGGTATCAATAATTCTCAAATTGTTAGCTCTGAGACTTGAACCCGTCTCCGTTGCTTCCACAATGGCATCGGCAAGATTTGGAGGTTTTACTTCCGTAGCGCCCCAAGAAAATTCCACCTCGGCTTTAACTTTTTTACTTTCTAAATAGCGTTTTGTCACATTCACCAATTCAGTTGCAATCTTTTTTCCCTTAAGATCCTGAACCGATTTAAATTTGGAGTCATTATGAACGGCCAAAACCCATCTAACAGGACGGCTGGTAGCTTTTGAATATTTGAGTTCGGCAATCTCTTGGACATCCGCTTCATTTTCAACCACCCAATCGTAACCCGTAAGCCCGCAATCAACCACTCCGTCTTCGATATAACGCGGCATTTCCTGAGGCCGGAACAAAACAATTTCAAGCTCAGGATCATCGACCGTCGGATAATAAGAGCGCGCTCCGACAGCAATATTGAACCCGGCTTTCTTGAAAAGCTGGTAGGTGGCTTCTTCTAAACTTCCCTTTGGTAATGCAATCTTAAGTTTCATCGTATTCCTTCATTATTTTAAGGTGGAAAAAGGGCGTTATTGTATCGTCTTTTTTCCTCTATGTCATTAGCATTTATGTTTATTTTGCCCAAGAATTAGGTGAGCCAAACAAGCAGCGCTGAAACCGGAATCAATATTTACAACGGCGACGCCTTGGGCACAAGAATTGAGCATAGTAAGAAGCGGCGCGATTCCTTTAAAACTGGAACCGTATCCAACGCTTGTGGGTACTGCAATAACAGGCTTCGAAACTAATCCCGCCAAAACACTTGGAAGCGCGCCTTCCATTCCTGCAATACAAATAATAACGTCGGCTTGCTCAATTCCGCGCATATGATCGAGAAGGCGGTGGAGGCCCGCCACCCCTAAATCATAAAACTTTTTTACTTTTCTACCGACGGCTTCAAGTGTAATTCGCGCTTCCTCTGCGATAGGGATATCGCTTGTTCCTGCCGTTACAATAGCTACTTCACCGCTCAAGGTTTGCTTTTTACCGTTTGTTGAATAAGCAATACATCCTTCTTTGGAATAGGCAAGTTTTGGGAAACGTTTCCTTAATTTGTTAAATTTTTCTCCATCCAGTCTCGTAATTAAAAGTAGCGAACCATTTTTAGTAAATGCTTTCGCAATTTTCTCAAGCTGAACAATGGTTTTGCCGGGAGCATAAATTACTTCCGGTAAATTTTTCCTTAGAGGCCGATGATGATCAAGGTTGGCAAAAGAAAGTGATTCGTAGGAAAGATGACGAAGCTTTTGAAACGCTTTTTGGGGAGAAAGTTTACGCTTGGATACTTTTCTTAAAATTTCTTCAATTGCTTTTTGGGTGTACATACCTAAACATCGCGTCCGCCGAGTCGTCGTCCAATCCAAGAAAAAACAACCAAAACGAAAAGTGTGATGATCGTTGCCACAAGAGCGCCGTGAAAATAACCCATTCCACACGCAAGCCCAATCCCTGAGGCCGTCCAAATTCCGGCTGCAGTTGTCAAACCTTTAACGCCATCTCCTGATTTGAAAATGGTACCTGCACCAATGAAACCTATTCCCGTAACGACTTGAGCAGCAATACGTCCGGGGTCAATGCCCGGCGTATGCGGATACATTTCAAAAATCTTAATGGAAACAAGCATCATCAGCGCCGACCCTAGCGCAACGAGTGAATGGGTCCTGAAACCAGCAAATTTACGGTGAAGTTCGCGTTCAAATCCGATGAGCCCACCTAAAATTGTAGCAGCTCCAAGCCGAATAATAATTTCAATGTCCGTGTTTGAAATTTCCATTGGTTCCCCCTATTTTTAATGATGGATCCGCAACCATTTGAAAATCAGAACTCTTTCCCTTCTTAAACAACGAATAACCCAAACGAGCAATCATGGCTGCGTTATCCGTTGTAAATTCAAACTGTGGAAGAAAAAGTTCAATCCCTTTTATCTGAGTTTCTTCTGCAAGCAGTTGGCGGAGCCTTGAATTGGCACTAACGCCACCGCCTATAACAACTGATTTTATTTTTTCTTCTTCACAAACAAGAACCGTTTTCTGTACAACCCATTGCATTACTGTTTCTTGAAAACTCGCGCAAAAATCCTTCAAACATTTTTCCGACTTAAATTTTTTAGGATCGCGTTGGTACAAATTTAAAGCAGCCGTTTTAATTCCGCTGAAACTAAAATCAAAACGCCCATCCTGTTTGGGTTTTGTAAAGGAAAACGTTTTTGGATTTCCGTTTTGCGCAAGTCGGTCCATGACAGGACCGCCCGGATAACCAAGTCCTAAAATTTTTGCTACTTTGTCATAAGCCTCACCGATTGCATCATCGATCGTTTCACCTAACAAACTATAATGGTTATTTTGACACCGAACCAAACTCGTATGGCCGCCCGAGACGATCAAACCGATAAATTTAGAAGGTTTTTTCTTTCCGATAAAATTTGCTTCCAAATGCGCTTCAATATGATTGACACCAATCAACGGAATATCGAGTGAAAAACTTAAAGCTTTTGCGAAAGAAACCCCCACAAAGATAGAGCCAATCAAACCGGGGCCCCGAGTAACCGCGATTAAATCAATTTGGTTTGGTTTAAGCCGCGCTTTGCGAAGCGTTTCGCGATAAACCAAATCAATCGCTTCCAAACAATGGCGTGAAGCAATTTCCGGAACGACACCGCCGAATGGTTGGTGATGAGCTAAACTTGATGAAATAATGTTAGCAAGAATTTGATCGTTACCTTTTAAGACCGCGCAAGCGGTTTCGTCGCAGGAAGTTTCGATTCCGAGTGTATACATAACCTATGCAATATCCTTCAAGGTGACGAGTTCAAACCCTTCGGATTCCAAACGTGGAACGGCTGCTTTAATCGCTGAAAGTGTTTTTTCGCGATAATGTCCGATCGCAACAGCCGTTCCATTTTGCCGCGCCACTTGAGCAACTTCATCAATATGTTTTGAAATATAATCAGAGTCATCTTGATTATCAAGAAACACATCTCGTTTTAGAACAGGCATGCCAAGCGCGTAAGCCACCTTATGCGCAATAGAATTAGGACTCGTCATACTATCTAAGAAAATAAGCTGCTTCTGTTTTAATTCTTTCATTACCATATACATGAGACCACGATCACGAGTGGCGTGTGAACCCATATGGTTATTCACGCCCGACACACCGGGGACACTTGCTAAATCTTTTTCGAGAATGTCCTTTACCTCATTGGCTCCCATGTCCACTGTAATTTTCCCGGGACCGGGATCTTCGTCTCGATCCTCAGGTTCTAGCGGAAGATGCAGAATGGTTGGGAAACCGCGCTTTTTTCCTTCTTCGGCAAAATACTTTGAGTAAGGAAGCTGAGGCAAAATAGCAAAAGTGACCCGATGATCGAGTGAAAATAAGAGATCGGCAATTTTTTTATTATAGCCAATATCGTCAATAATGAAAACAATCCGAGGTTTTTGAACCTTTTCGCCGATCGCCCGCGGTTGTAATTCTCCTCCCGTCGGAATTGCTTTTTCTTCACCAATCCACTTTTCTACCATGTTCTTCGGAAACGTTTCTGGTATAGCCGCCATTGAAACCGGTATACCCTCAAACGTTTTCCTGGTGGCCTGAGATTTTGAAACAGTATGCTTCGGATAATGCGGGCGAGGACCTTTGTGTCCTAAGTAATACCCAATTAAAACGCCGATGCCTAAAACCATTACCGCAATCAGAACGATGGGGTAATCTTTCAGGAATTTCCCAAGGCTAAAACCGTCACTATAGCTATATCTACGCTTTGCCATGACTCAATGGTGCTAATTTCTTTTCTAGTATTTCGTTAATTAATTTTGGATTGGCTTTTCCTTTTGTTTCTTTCATCACCTGCCCGACCAAAAATCCAACGGCTTGAGGTTTCCCGGATCGAATTTCATCAACTGTCTTTTGATTCGATTTAATAACACGATCGGCAATCTCTTCAAGCAACTTTGTATCCGTCACCTGAACCAAACCTTTTTCTTTTACAATTTCCTCGGCTGATTTATCAGCTTCTAACATTTCAGGAAGGATTTCTTTTCCAATTTTTCCGTTTATTGTGCCATTTTCAATTAATCGAATCAAACCGGCGAGACGCTTTGGAGTTAAATGCGGCAAGTTTTCGATAGAATATTTCTTAAAATTAATCAAAGCAAGTAATTCAGATTGAATCCAGTTGCTAACAAGTTTTGGATTTACTCCTTCACCTACACAATCTTCAAACCATTTGCTTAAGTCTTTGTCTGAAACCAACACATAGGCATCATACTCCGAAAGCCCATATTCTTTATGAAAACGTTCCATTCGCGCTTTTGGAAGTTCAGGAAGAGATTTTCTGAGTTCCTCGATTCTGACAGTCGACACCGTAAACGGAACCAAATCGGGTTCCGGAAAGTACCGGTAATCATGCGCTTGCTCTTTAGAACGCATACTGAACGTCTGGCCTTTTGATTCATTCCAAAGCCGCGTTTCCTGAATTATTTTTTCACCATTTTCAACTGCTTCAGTCTGCCGTTTAATTTCATAGACCAACGCTTTTTGAACGGCACGAAAAGAATTCATATTTTTAATTTCCACTTTTGTTCCAAATTTTGTCTCACCTTTTTTTCTAATCGAAACATTGGCATCACAACGCAAACTTCCTTCTTCCATGTTGCAATCACTCACATCTAAATATTGGAGAATGGCTTTCAAACTTACCAAATATTGAAACGCTTCTTCAGGTGACCTGAGATCAGGTTCAGAAACAATTTCAAGAAGCGGAACACCTCCCCGATTGTAATCCACCCAACTTCCATCCCGCACGCCTTCGTGAAGAAGTTTTCCGGCATCTTCTTCCAAATGAGCGCGTGTAATTCCAATTTTCCTTTGAATGAATTCATTATTATCTTGTTTCACTTCGATCGTGAGATTTCCTTTTGATGCAACCGGCATATCGTATTGGGAAATCTGATAGGCTTTCGGGAGATCGGGATAAAAATAATTTTTCCGGTCGAACTTAATGCGGCTTGAAATTTGGCAGCCAAGTGCAAGCCCGACTTTAATTCCAAGCTCAAGCACTTTTTCATTTAAAACGGGTAAAGAACCCGGAAGACCTAGACAAACGGGACATGTGTTTTGATTTGGCTCGGTTCCAAATTGAGTGGAGCAAGCACAAAAGATTTTGCTCGCAGTTTTGAGCTGCACATGAACTTCTAACCCGATCACGGGATCATACTGATTGGTCATAGTTTTGGACGTCTTTCATACCATTTAGCAGCTTGTTCATAAACAGAAGCGGCTCGGAAAATGGTTCCTTCATCAAATGGTTTTGCCGTAAGTTGTATTCCGATCGGAAGTCCATTCGCGCTAAACCCGCACGGAAGGCTCATCGCCGGGACTCCTGCGAGATTGGCTGAGATGGTATAAATATCGGAAAGATACATGGAAAGCGGATCATTCATTTTTTCGCCAATTTTAAAAGGCGGTGTCGGAGCCGTAGGCCCTAAAATCAAATCCACTTTTTGGAACGCTTGATCAAAATCTTGTTTGATCAACGTTCTCACCTTTAAACCCTTTAAGTAATAAGCATCGTAATAGCCGGCGGAGAGAACGAAAGTGCCGAGCAAAATTCTGCGTTTCGCTTCAGCGCCAAATCCTTGATTGCGCGTCTCAAAATACATATCACGAAGATTCGTGCTTTCATGACGAAAACCATACTCAACCCCGTCAAAACGGCCAAGATTAGAACTTGCCTCGGCCACCGCCACAATGTAATAAACAGCAACTGCATATTTCATATGCGGAAGATTAACTTCAACGCAAGTTGCTCCCAGATCTTGAAACACTTTAACAGCTTGCTTCACTGCTTTCTCAACTTCAGGATCCAAACCCTTCACGAAATACTCTTTTGGAAGTCCGATCTTAAGCCCCTTTACGCTTTTGCCTAAAAAAATTGTGTAATCAGGCACGGGCATATTAGCCGAAGTTGAATCCCGTTCATCATGGCCGGCAAGAACATTCATCATCAGCGCACTATCTTCAACTGTTTTTGTAATCGGCCCAATTTGATCTAAACTCGAACCGAAGGCAACTAACCCATAACGCGAGACACGACCATAAGTTGGTTTCAGTCCCACGACACCACAAAAACTCGCCGGCTGTCTAATCGATCCTCCGGTATCTGAACCCAATGCTGCGATTGCAATGTCGCTTGCGACAGCGGCGGCAGATCCACCGCTTGAGCCGCCGGGAACGTAATCTAAATTCCAAGGATTATGCGTCGGACCAAAACAGGAAGTTTCGCAAGATGAACCAAATGCAAATTCATCCATATTGCATTTTCCGAAAATGATGGCACCTGCCTCACGCAATTTTCGAACAACCGTTGCATCATAAGGCGGGATGAATCCTTTCAAAATTTTTGAAGCACACGTCGTCTCCCAATCTTGCGTGACAATATTGTCTTTAATTGAAATTGGAATGCCGGCGAGAATTCCATTTGCCTTTCCATTTTTTTGGGATTCGACTCTTTTTTGATCATAATTGATGTAGGCTTTTACCTTTGGATCTACATGTTTCAGACGATTGGTAAGCGTTTGCACAAGCTCCCCTTGCTTGCCGGGATTTTTCGCAAGAAGTTCCTGAGTCTCTTTGAGAGTTAATTGATAAAGTTCCATCAATTACGCCCCTTCAATAATCTTGGGAACTTTGAAGAATTTACCTTCGCTCTTGGGTGCGTGTTTTAAAACGGCATCCCTCACTTGCGAAGGTTGGACAGAATCCTTCCGGAATACATTCTCAATGGGAAGAACGTGGCTTGTAGGCTGGACTGAATCGGTTTTCAGCTCTTGAAGTTGATCGACATAAACCAAGATTTCTTCCAAATCTTTGGAAAGCTTGGTCTGTTCATTGGGCTTGAGGCTTAATCTGGCAAGCTCTGCGATTTGACTAATATTAATTTTCTGAGGCATGACTTAAGTCCTTGTAATAAAAGGAGATGCTAACACACTGCTATGGATAAGTCAATCACCTGACTTAGTCGGCTTCAATGCAGGCTCTCGTTTTGCAAATAACTCTGCCAGTCGGATGAAATCTTTGAGCATAAGCTCCTCGGCACGCACGGTTTCTTCAAGCCCAGCTGTGTTCAGAAAATCCTTAGCTTCTTGCTTGGTAATCTCTCCTTTGAAACCGTCTGTAATCGCATTCAAAATATTCTTCCGGCGTGCTCCAAAACCGTACTTAATCAAATTAAAAAGAATTGTTTCGTTGACAGAAGCCGGAAGAGTCGGGCGAAAAACAAGTTCCATGACGGTTGAATCCACTTTCGGTTTTGGTGAGAAACAATTACGCGAAATTTCAAACGCTCGGTGTACATCCGCATAAAACCTTACCAAAAGCGAAAGACGGCCATATGCTTTTGTTCCGGGTTGCGCAAAAATTCGGTCCGCAATTTCCTTTTGAACGGTCAAATAAGCAGAATCGATCAGCGTCCTGTGTCCAATCAAATAAAGCAGAATGGCCGAGGTAATATAATAAGGAATATTTCCGACAACTTTGAGTTTCGATTTTCCCCGGACGTATTTCTTAAGATTTACTTTTAAAATATCGTCATTTACAAGTGTTAACGTTTTAAAATCATCTCCAAGCTCTCCTTTTAGGATTTCAACGAACCTTGGATCCTGCTCAATCGCAATTACTTTCGTACCTTCTTTGAGAAGTAACTCTGTAATAGCGCCGAGACCCGGACCAATCTCAATAATTGTTTCGTCTTTTTGAGGGCTTACGAGAGAAACGAATTTACGCTGAATGTTTTCATCGATCAAAAGATGCTGACCGCGAAAACCCCGGACAGAAAGTTCATATTTTTTGAGGAGCTGAATCTGATGCATAACTTGGCAAACGAAAAACGTTCGCTTGTTTTTTTAAGTCGTAACGGAATTTCTATGGATTGCTTGAAACTTTACGATCGCATAGCTTCCCAGGATAGCGTAAGGAATGAGCAAATATAAACCATAAGGATAAAGTGGAAAAAATCTAATGTCATACATAATCAAATAATTATCCATGCAGCCAATATAAGCCAAAATATGAAGGACTAAAAAAAGATCTACCCATTGTCGTGCTTGAGAAGACACGGTTTTTCTGAGTTTAAGGCATAAAACAAGAGTCCAGAAACCAACAACCTGAAAATACAATATGTATATCGGATACAAAATCGCCGGTTTTGGATACGTGTAGTAATCACGATAAATAATTTGGCCTGTAAAAACAGACGTAAAAGCATCTAACAGCAAGAAAGCTATTGCAAACGAGTATGTCAGCTTAAGAACAAAAGCATACTTGCTTCTACTTTCAGTAAAATAAAGAACAAAATGGAGAAATAAAACGGGGACAAAAACACACCCTAAATGCAGGACTAAACCCCATAAAAATCCGGACATCCAACTTTGAATCTGAAACTGGAATGCAACGAAGAACGTCCAAAACGCCACATTGAGCCAAAAAAATCCGAAGAAACGTTCTGTAGCTTCCTTTTTTGAAACAAAATAAATACCGGCTAGGCCCGTAAACAGGAAAGCTGCAAATGCAGAGGTAAGAAAATGATTCATACTAAAATTGTGGATGGACTACGGAATTTTTAAGTCGAAGTCTTAACTCGTTCGCCGCGCATCGAAGAGCGCTTGTGTTCCCCTTCTGGAACTTGATATTCCAAAATGGAGATTCGAAACGGTTGTGGAATAGGAATAAAATTGCCTTTGTAATCATCAAAGGTGAGTCTTTGCCAGCCTTCATAAACCAATTCATCTTCTGTATTCCGATACATATTGAATATAAGATCAAAACTACATTTTTTTAAATTCGCGGTCTGTAATTTAATGACAATAGTATCTCCGAAAAAAGCATGCCGTTTAAAACGAGAATGTTCTTCCAC
>Ga0209515_10010144_pt1 | contig 10556 bp, 7 predicted proteins | sample Subgroupgradi54m_FD_187454 | JGI IMG/M metagenome (GOLD analysis project Ga0209515, IMG submission 187454) | Subsurface groundwater microbial communities from S. Glens Falls, New York, USA - GMW60B uncontaminated upgradient, 5.4 m (SPAdes)... ...
CCCTGGTGTGGAGGGCCAGAGCGAGGCCGGACCTGCGGCGGATGAGGAGGCCCCGCCGGAACCAGGGGTAGGCCGGCAGCGCCCTCAGCCTGACGATCTCCCTCAAGGCGGTCCACCCAGACACCCATTCGACGCTCTGGATATCCCCGAGGGGGACTCTGAAGAAGAAAGGCGACCGACTCTTCACGAGCAAGGCCCTGTCCGTGACCAGGACCTTTCGGGGCATGAAAAGCCCTCCCAGGGCGAGACAGAGGCCGAAGAGGAAGCCCTTCAAGGTCCAGTCGAGGTAGGGCTGGAGTAAGGCCAACGTGTTGACGCGACTGAAGAACAGAGTGCCGTACTCGGTCGCCCAGGAGAGATGGAAATACACGACGGCTGCCACGACATAGGACAAGCCGAGCTGAATCCAGCGCAGGACACCGTAAGGCACCCGGGTAATGAGCCTGATGCTCTCACGCGGAAAGGGACGCCGGAAGAAGGAGCGCGCCAGGTACATACCGAGTCCTAGAGAGAGTGCGAAGGCCAGAATGTGGACATAGGGAAACGGGAAGGCAGGCATGGACAACTCCAGCAGGGGCGCGGTCTGGCCTCGCCAGGTGCGGACCCAATCCAAGAACTCCTGATAGGAAAGGGAGCGCAAAACGGTTTCCTCGGCGTCGGGCCGGTGTAAGGGGTCGTGGTAGATCGCTTTCCAGATTTGCTCGTAGTGCACTCCATTGGGACTTAGTCGTTCTAAAAGGGTCGTCTTGTATCGCTCGTAATCCGTCTCGCTTAGGTGCTCTCCCAGATTCCCCCAGACGAGTGCCTTGACCTCCTTCAGTTGTGTCCAGTACGTGTCTGGTCCGGCCTCCAAGTCGAACCACAAGAAACCCGCTCCACGGTGCAGAAGGAGATGTGGCGAAACAGAGTATGTCTTTCCCGCCTTGTACCGGAGCCGATCCTGAAGTAACTGTTCCAGCACGAACTGATAGAGGGTGAGCTGGGAAGAGTCGAATCCTCTGAACACGTGGCCGATTGCGATGCGATCCTTCGGGTACCAGAAGAACCCCGGCTCAAGGCGGAAGGCGCCGGGGAGCTTGTGGGAGAAGTAGGGCCGGGGAGGTTTACTGTCGAGCGGGGAAGCGAGGTTGGCCCTCTTTCCAGTCGGAGGCACCTTGCCGAACGTAGGACTGAGGGTGGCGATGACCTCGTCTAGCTCATGGGGTCCCGCGTAGAGGAGGAACATATTCTCCGGGTAGTAGTACGCCCGGTAGTGCGCTTCGAGTTGGGCGGCGGTCAATCGGCTCGCCACCTCGTAGGTTCCCCCGGCGGGGTGGTCATACTCGGGCAATCCGAACTGGTGCTCCCAAAGTCCGGGGAGCTTCAGATGCTCGGGACGGAGGAAGGTCCAGAGCCGGTCCCACCAGGTGGGGGCCGACCACCCGTTCTCTCGGTTGACGATTTCCTTTTCTTCTGCCAAGCGGTCTGTGACGGGCCGGTCATGAAAGAGCACCTTGTGGAGCCACTGCTGGCCTAGGTCCAGTCGCTGGGCGGGGACGGTCACGTGGTATTGCGTGTAGTCATCTGCGGTTCTGCCATTGTATGTGCCGCCAAGTGACTCGATCTGAGCGTTGAACTCCTTCTCCGGCATGTCCGGCTGGTGGAAGAGGATGTGTTCCAGCAGGTGGCTCACGCCTCCGTTCTTCTTTGGGTCTTCATTCACGCTCCCCACCCAGACGGTGACCGTGAGCGTGAAGACCGGCGCTCTGTCCACCTTTACGTGGTTGAGGCTGAGGCGGTTGGGGAAGGCGTGGTAGCGGACCTCCGCCCCGCTCTGGACTGGCAGGAGGAGAGCCATGAGAAGGCTGAGGAGGAGTACTGTAGCGGTCCGCGTTCTGACCCGGCGCGCTTCCATAGGGCTCCCAGCCGAGCATTGACGAGAGCTTGGCAATATCAGAGCCCTACCAACAGCACCACCACTATGTGTCGCATCTCCCTGCTTTCCCCGCTTGATGCCGTGTGTCAGTTACAGCTCCTTAAGCAACAATATTCGCCAGACTCCGCCCTCCAACTTTAAGCTGTTGACGCTCACCGCTTGACCGTCCGGTGCCGGGGTCACCCGAATCACGACGTGCACTACGTCTGGCGATTCTCGCACACTGCCGATGACCGTGATCGTCGCGTTGCGGACGGCAGCGTGTACCGGCGCCATCGTCCCGCGCAGGAATCGCGCGAACAGCTCCGTGTCGCTCAGGTCCGCGAACCTCTCGCGTTCCGTCAGCCCGAGGATTTTCCTTACCTCCGCAACGTCCTGGGCGTCCTTCGCGGCGGCTATGAGCCGCCTGACAGCCGCCAGCGCGTCGGAGTGCATCAGCCGAGCGCACGTCACCCACTCGCCCGCTTGCATCGCCGCCATATACTGCCGCGCCACGGCTTCCGGCGTCTCCTGGCTGGCCTGCGCGAAAGCTGGCGAAGTCAAGCAGAGACAGACCATCCCGACAGCGATTACTTTCGACAGGTAGCGTTTGATAAGCGGTCAACCTCCCTCCAAGCGAACTCCGTCGTACTCCCCCGTGCTTCCACGGGCTCCCTGGTCACGAGGATTCTGAGGCTGGATCGTCCGGGGTAGGGCCGGAAACCACCGGAACCAACTATCCGGGGCGTGTCGTCCACACGCCAACTGCCACGTAGTCCGCATGGTCCAGGGCGCTGAGTGGTAGGGGTCCGCTGAGTACTCGGCGGTCACCTGGAAGGTCTCAGGGTCCACAATCTTCCCTCCGGCCACGGGGGGACCGCCAGCCGGAGTCAATATAGATTTCAAGTAGGCGGCCTTCTCGTCGCAGGTTTTCCGCCGCTCGAACACCGGAATTTTAGTGAACATCAATTCCGTGGTCCACCACCACGGGTACGCCGTTCGCACCACCCAGGCTCCATCGGGCAGTCGTTCCTCGATGGTCCCCCGCTGCCACAGGTAGACGGTCCAGTCGGCTTCGCGGTAGACGAGCACCCCGACAGCGGTTAGCACGAGGAGCAGGACGATCAACGCATAGGACACGCGTTTCATCCGCTGCCTCCTTTCCGTGATGTCAGTCCACGCAAGTTCTGAGAGCGGCCCAGCACCTCGACCTCGCCGACGTGACGGCGGGACTGCCCCCCTCTTAGAGCCCTTTGCTCCACCAAACACATCAGCACATGGGCTTTCACAGCATCACTCAGCCTCTTCTCGCGACACGTTCAGATTTCGATCGCGCTCAGCCGCTCGTTCGCGCAGCCGGCGCATCCGCGCCCCGTCCGGGCAGAGAAGAGCGCCGTCGCACTTGAAGCACTTGGCGACGTGTTCCATCAGCATCATGCGCACCTCAGTTGCGCGGAACCGTGACTTCTGGGCGATGTGGACGACGGTGCTTCTCTCTTCCTTTTTGAGCTGTTCGAGCAGCGACCCCGAGGCCGCCGCCTGATGCAGAGCGTCCATGCCTCCTCCTACGCCATGCCTTCCTCGGCCCCGAGAAGGCGTCGCATCCACCACCGAACCAGTCGCTTCAGGGATGCCATGGGAGTGGGCGTCGCTACCGCGTTACCCTCGGAGGTGGGCCATGGCCACTGGCACTCCATGAGGTCCCTGCCTAGCACGGCTCCTCTACTGGCAGAACATGGTGCCGCCCCCGCCGGGGTAGCAGTACAGCTGTCGGCTAGGGATGTATTGATCTCCAAGATCAGGTCGCCGTGCCGGAGCTGAGGGAGCCGGGGGCGGCGGAGAGAGTCGCTGAAGGCCCTCTCCGAAACGCTGCATGGCGTCTCCAGCGTTCTGCCACGCCCGCTGGTTGACCTCGATCGCCCGCATCTTGCACTCACCCTCGTTGTAGCCCGCTTCCAGACAGGCGTTGTAGTACTGCTTCGCAACAGGCGCCGCGCATCCCGTGAAGGCAGCGGCAAGGGCGATGGTTGCCACAACGCTGGCAAGTCTCATTTCCCCTTCTCTCCCTGTGAGCCTACGCGAGGTAGTTAACGATTGACAACGAGCCAGCCCTCTAGCCGGTTTGGCTTCTACCTGAATACATAGCCACGGCCTTGCATGCAGGCGGCGAAGGCCCGGTCGTACCCATCCTTGTTCTTCGTGTACGCGAGGCCGCCCGCCGCTGCCCCAGTGGCTGCGCCTGTCGTGGGGTCAAAGCCAGTCTGCTGCTTGGCCCACGACTGGCACTCGTTTAAGTCGCGGGACTGCTGCTCAGCGGTTTCTCCCTTCGCCGGATAGGCGTAGACCATCGGCTGCTCCCGACCCGCCACTCCATTGAACATCTCGTCATTCATCAGCAGACGCCAGATGGTGCCGTACTTCTTGAGGCTAGTCACATCCACCTTGTTCACCCACGCGCCCCCGACGTTCATATGTAGCCGACTGACGACGTGAACCAGATCCGGTCCTTCAGGCACTTTACCCAAAACCGTCTGGGTAGAAGCCTGCATCGACGCCTTCAGTTCAGGTGTCGAAAACCCCGCCAGAAAACGCTCGAACACTGCGGCATCGCTGAGCCGAGCAAACTCATCGAGGCTCTTCAGCCTCAGCAACTTGACAGCTTCCTTGGCCGCTTGGCCGGATTTGTCAGCGTTGACCTCCACCGCGATCTTTCGCTTCATTGCAGCGAGTCCGTCCGGGTGCATCAACCTGGTATACGTGGCCCAATCCCCCGCTTGCATCGCGGCGAAGCTGGCCTTGGCCACCGATTCAGGCGTCTCCTGGCTAGTCTGCGCGAAAGCGGGCGAAGTCAAGCAGAGACAGACCATCCCGACAACGATTACTTTCGACAGGTAGCGTTTCATAAGCGGTCAACCTCCCCCAGCGGAGTCCGTCGTAGTCCCCCGTGCTTCCACGGGCTCCGATAGCCATCAGGGGCAGCAATGGCTATGCCACAGGTGGGGTTCTGTAAGCCATTGGCAAGATAGGGGGGATCGTGCAGGCTACGCGGGGTTACGGCGGCGAGATGACACGCCAGTGTCACGAGGACACCCACGAGGTGTCAGAATGTTCACATCTGTGGTGCTACTCTATCCGGCGAAGGGTCATCGGGGAGTCAGACAACAAGGCGGAGGTTGACCGAGTTACCTTGGCGGGAGGCTGCCATGCTCCACTTTCTTTTCGTGGCCGCGGTGATCGTCATTGGTCTTGCCCTTCTTCCTGTGGCGTTGGCTGTGCTTCCCTGGCTAGCGGTTGGGGCGCTCATCGTCGGCCTATTCGTGACGTGGCTCCTCCTACTGGCCTACGATCCGGCGACCGGGCTTCTGGTTGGGGGTGTTGTGCTGGCGGGCTTCTTCATCCACGCCTGGAGGTCTCAGAGATTACCGAGCCAGCGGAAGCGGCGTGAGGAGGAGTGGGAGGAGTTCGAGGAGGGACACCCTCATAAGTGTGAGAAAGGCCACTGGTGGCAACACACGGGGACAACCGCTGCCAAGTGCGCGATTCCGACTCGCTATCACAACAGCGATCAGTATGTCGGTTATATCGGTTCCGAGGATTGCCCGATCTGCACTGGCCGCGAGGAATTGCTTATTCGGGGCCCTCACCTGCACTATTGCATCACGTGCGAGGGTAAGTGGAGGCATGAAGGCCGGTGCACCGACGGGACCGCGTTCTGTCCGTGGTGTTACCCTTCCCCCGACGGTCCAACTTCCGCGGAGGCGCGGCGTGGGCCGCACAAGCATTACTGCCCTCAGTGTTTTCAAAAGTGGGAGCACAATCCCCCGCCAAGTCCTGAGCCCTCAGCCATTCGTCGTTTCACTGCGAGGTTTCAAGGCGAGCGGGTGGTACGCCCGGATCGGGCATTACGGTCGTGTGCTGCGCCACATCGCGCCGTGCTACCGGAATGTCCGGGCTGTCAAGCACTCCGAACGCGCTAGGGCTGCGGTTTCCAGTGCTGGGACTGAAAATCTGAGCCACGCACACGCGGGACTATGCCCGGCCCAGCCCCAGGGGCTCAAGAAGACCGACGAGTTTATCCGGGAGCACCTGGTCAGCGTCCAGGACATCCGGCAGCGGACGGGGCTCGACCTATTCCCAGAGATGGAGTCGTCCAGGAAGGAGCGGCTAGAGCATCAGGCCGACGCTCAGGCCTCGGATCACGTCCATCGGTAATGCCCAAGAATGTGCCCGACGTTCAGGCCTGAAGATCACGCTCCGACCGGTGTGCCCGAAAATGTGCCCACGACGGCCCGAAACCCACCCAAAACCAGCGCACGCCGGCCAATGAGGAAAAGGAAAACCCCTCCGTAAGTCCACGGGTTACCGAGGGGGTTCAAGACCAAACGAGGATTAGAAGGCCAGCGCTCCCCAGTTACGGATGGTCATCCGCAAGTCTCCAAGGTTCGGGGGAGCTACTGTCCAACTGCTTTCCACCGCGTCGGCGCGCCGGCGATCACGCCTCATGTTATGCCCAAGGTTATGCCCGCGACGGTCTGGAACACAGCCCAAACGGCCCTACTCCAGCCAGTGGGGAAAAGAAAAACCCCTCGGTAAGTCGGCGACTTACCGAGGGGATGCGCGCCGACGTCAGGATTGACAGTCCAGTGTGCTAACCAGGCTGCACCACGACCCCGCCAAGCATGATCACGGAAGAACTGGTGGGCGGAAGAGGGGTCGAACCTCTGACCTCAGCCTTGTAAGGGCTGCGCTCTCCCAACTGAGCTATCCGCCCGAACGGCAAGCCATGTTACCGGGTTTGCCCACCTAAGGCAAGCCGAGGGCCGCGAGGCGCTCGGGCGTGGGGACACCGTCGGCGCTCCAGCCGCGGACGCGATAGTACTCGTCGAGCATCGCGTCGAGCTCCGCGGGCGGGCAGTGCATGCCGGCCGAGGGGCCGTCGGGAATCGGCTCGTGCATGACCCGCCAGGGGAGCACGTCGTCCTGCCGGCGCACGCCCTCGCGCACGTTGAAGAGCCGCTCCTGGTTCACCACGCGCTCGCCGATTCGTTCCAGCTCTTCCGCCGCCATGTCCCAGCCCGTGACGGCCCGCACCATCCGCGCGTAGGGCTCGCCGAGGAAAAGGCCGAAGCCGCGCTCGGAGGTGAACCGGCAGACCACGAGGGAATCGTCCACGGCGGTGAAGTGCTGGCTCCTCACGGCGAACTCGGGCTTCCCCGCGACCCCGCGCCGGTCGAACCCCTGGGCGTACTGCGGCGTCGGGCGCGTGTCGTGGTGGCTCCCGCCGCGGGTTGCGGTCGCGTAGCCGATGGACATGCCCTTGAGGGCGCGCGCGGAGTGTGCAGGAAGCTCCAATCGCTTCACAGCGTACACGGTCTTGAGCGCCTCGGGGCCGATCGCCTCGGCGAGCCGCCAGGAGCCCTCGGCCAGTCGGTCGCCGAACCCCCGGCGGTACGCGGTCTGCTCGATGAGTGCCAGCATCCCCCGCCAGTCCCCCCAGCCAAAAGGGCCGCCGATCTCCTTCGGGTCGAGCCAGCCGCGCTCGAGCGCTTCCGCGACGAAGGCGAGCGTGACGCCCAGGCTGATCGTATCCATCCCCAGGAGGTCGCAGAGATCGTTGGCCTTGATGAGCGAGGGCGCGTGCGCGTTGCCGAGCATGGACCCGAAGGCGAAGATGGTCTCGTACTCGGGCATCTTCGCCCTGAGGCCCGCGAACTCGCCCTCTGTGACGGCATACTGCTTCCCGCACGCCACGGGACACTTGAGGCAGGTGGTGTCCCGGTCGTGGTAGTGGGTCTTCATCTCCTCGCCGGAGATCGCGCGCGCCTCGGCGTACACTTCGCTCCGGAGATTGTAGGCGCCCAGGCCGCCGAGGGTGTTGATCGGCTGGACGAGGAACGGCGTGCCGAAGGTGGCGAGCGCCTGCGTCCCCTTCCGGAGGGGCTCGCGCGTCTCTTCCAGCAAGGCTTTGAGCGCCGCCGGGTCCGCGATCTCCGTCTTGCGACCGCCCGCGACGGAAACGGCCTTGACGTTCTTCGAGCCCAGCACCGCGCCGATGCCGCCGCGCCCGGAGATCCCTTCGCGGTTCTTCCAGTAGTGGGCCATCGAGGCGAAGCGCACCCGGTGCTCGCCGGCGGGGCCGATAGCCATCACGTCGGCGTCGGCGCCCTCGAGGGCCTGGATCGCCTCCACGGTCTCCCGGGTCGTCTTGCCCCAGAGCGCCCGGGCCGGCTCGAGCCGCGCGCCGGCCTCGGTCACCTTGAGGTAGACAGGGTCCTTGGCGCGCCCCGTGATCGAGATCGCGTCGAAGCCCGTGCGCTTCTGCGTGGCCGGAAAGCGCCCCCCGAACGTGGAGTCGAAGAAGAGACCGGTCAGCGGCGACTTGCTCGCCACGCAGGCGCGACTGTTGCCGGGCACCGTCGTGTCCGTGATCGGGCCGACGGCAAAGACCACCGCGTTCTGCGCGTCGAAGGGATCCACTCCCGCGGCGACGTGGTCATAGAGGAGCCGCGCGGCAAGGCCGTTTCCGCCGAGGAAGGCGCGTGCCGTGTCCTCCGGCAGGGACTCGACCCGCGTCGTCCCGTCCGTGACGTCCACGAAAAGAATCCGGCCGCCGTATCCCTTCATGTGCCGCTCACGCATGGGGTGGGTTGCCCAGGCATACTACCACGCTCGCGCCCGGCCCCGTCAGCGGGCGTCGGCGCGCAGCGGGGCTTTGAGCGCGACCAGGGCCTCTCGGGCCTTCTGAGCCAGGTCCGGCTCGACCCCCGGCTGGGCCAGGAGCTTCCGGTACACGGTGACGGCCGAGTCCGACTGCTTGAGCGCGGTGAAGCTCTGACCCGCGCCGAGCAGGGCGCGCCGCCCCCAGCTCGAGTCGGGCGCCAGGTAGGCCGCGGTCATGTACGCCTCGGCGGCCTCCGCGTGGCCCCCGCGGGCTCGGAAGCCCTCGCCGAGGAGAAAAGCCGCCTCGACCGCCGCGGCCTGGTCCGGGCCGGAAAGGGCTTTCTCGAACGCCTCCCGCGCCTCGTCCCCGCGCCCCTCTTGCTGCAACAACCGCCCCTGGGCCACCCGGGCGACCATGGTCCACTCGGCGTTGGGATAGTCGGCCGACAGGCGCGCGTAGGTCTCGAGCGCCCCGGCTCGATCGCCGGCGGCCGCGCGCGCCTGGCCCAAGAGGAACGACGCCCGGGGCAGGCGCGGATCTCCCGAGGCCGAAGCCAGAAACGCCTCCAGCCGCTGGCGCGCCTCGGCCACGGCCCCCGAGCGGAGCAGGGCTTCGCTCAGCCCCAGCCTCACGTCTTCGGCCAGCGCGCTCTTGGGGTACCGATCCTCGAGGAGCTGCAACGCCTCGCGAGCCAGCGGCCACTGGCCGGCCGCCGACGCGCCCGTCCCCAGGCGAAAGAGCGCATCGTCCGCTGGCTCGCTGCCCGGGTAGTCGTTGACGAGACGCAAGGTCAGCGTGCGCGCGTCACTCCACTTCTTGTCCTCCACCGCCAGAGCCGCAAGCACGTACAGGAAGGACGGCATCACCGAGGCGGCCGGCGGCTTCCGGAGGAGCGAGACCGCCGCCTTCCCGAACTCTTCCCGCTTTTCCGAGTTGAGGGCGACGGCGGCCAGCCCGTACTCCGCGGCCAGGCCGACGGCCGTCGTCCCCGCGGCGCGAGCCTCGCCGAACTCCGCCGCGGCGTCCTCCCAGTGGCGCAGGACGAGCGCGGTCGTCCCCTGGCCCAGGTGCGCCAGGGCACCTTCGCCCTGCTGGAGGGCGAGCGCGAACTCCTTGCCCGCTTCCTCTGTCCGGCCGAGCGCCAGGAGCGCGGTCCCCAACGCCACGCGCGCGCGCCCGACGAACGGCGAGAGCGGTGCCCGCGTGAGCAGGGCTCCCAACTCCTCGTGCGCCTCCCGGTTCCGGCCCGCCCGGACGTCGAGGATCGCCCGGTTCAGACGGGCAATGTCCAGCTGCTCGTAGTTGGGGTGGCGCGCGAGAAGCTGGTCCAGCAGCTCCCGGCCGGCGGGGTCGCCGGCCTCGCCCGCCAATTCCGCCGCTAGGAGCAGAGCCTCCGGGGCGCGCGGGTCGGCCGGGAAGTACCGGGCGAAGGCCGTCCATCGCTGGCGGGCCGCGGCGGCGTTCCCGCGCCGGAGCTCCGCCCACCCGAGCGAAAGGGCTGCCGCCCCGGCCTGGGGGTGGCCTGGATAGTCCGACAAAAAGCGCCCGTAGGCCGCCGCCGAGCCATCCCAGTCCCGAGCCCGGTACGCGGCTTCCGCGTTCAAGAGGAGCGCCAGCGCGCGCACGTCGTAGGGGAGCGGCTGACGCAAGATGGTGGCGCTCCCGGCGGCCGCGCGGGCGAACTCCCGGGCTTCCAGGTCCATCTGGGCCAGGCGGAGTCCCGCGATCCAGCCGAACGGCGAGCCGCTCTCGGAAGCGGCCACCAGCTCGTACTGGCTCCGCGCCTCCCCGCTCTGGCCTTCCCGGCGATAGGCCTCGCCGTTCAGCAGGAGCGTGTACGCGCGATCGTGCGGGGTGAGATCCATGGCGAGGATCTCCTCGCCCAGGCCGTGGGCGGCCTCGAAGGCGTTGTGCTCGACCGCCCAGCGCGCCAGAAGGAAGAGCCCGGGGAGCACGAGCGCGTGACCGGGGGAAGCGCTCTGGAGCTGGCGCAGCTCCTGC
>Ga0209515_10010145_pt1 | contig 10556 bp, 8 predicted proteins | sample Subgroupgradi54m_FD_187454 | JGI IMG/M metagenome (GOLD analysis project Ga0209515, IMG submission 187454) | Subsurface groundwater microbial communities from S. Glens Falls, New York, USA - GMW60B uncontaminated upgradient, 5.4 m (SPAdes)... ...
ATGCAGCTGGTGTGACACGAGTCCTGCTTCTCGCGACCACGACCGGCTATCAGATTCGCTCGTTCGGCGAGGCCGCGGGCGCGCTTGGCATCCGCCTCGTGTTCGCGAGTGACCGCTGCGACCAGCTGGAAGACCCCTGGTGGGACCAGGCGATTCCCGTTCGTTTTCACGACGAGCCCGCCTCCGTTCGCGCGGTCGTGGACGCGTTCGGGACGACGCCGCCACATGGGATTCTTGCGGTGGGAGATCGGCCGGTCACCCTCGCGGCGCGATTGAGCGAGGCCTTCGGCCTTCCAGGTAATCCAATCTCCGCCGCGCAGGCGAGCCGCGACAAGCTGGAAAGCCGCCGGGCTCTCCAGGCCGCCCGCCTGCCCGTGCCGTCGTTTCGGCCACTCCCGCTCAACGTCGATCAGCACGAGGCCTCGCGCACGATTTCCTATCCCGCCGTCGTCAAGCCGCTCGCGATGTCGGGAAGCCGCGGCGTGATTCGGGTCGACACCCCGTCCGAATTCGTCGCGGCGTTCGAGCGGCTGCGCGCGCTCATGGCACAGCCGGACGTCCGCGTCGAGCGCGATCCCGCGCACGAGACGCTGCTCGTCGAGTCGTTCATTCCGGGACGGGAGTATGCGGTCGAAGGTGTGATGACGGCCGGCGCGCTTCGCCTCTTCGCCGTCTTCGACAAGCCGGATCCGCTCGATGGCCCGTTCTTCGAGGAAACGATCTACGTCACCCCGTCGCGCGAGCGCGCGGAGGTTCAACAGCAGATCGCCGCGGACGTGGCGTCCGCGGCAGCCGCGCTTGGCCTGCGTCACGGGCCGGTCCACGCCGAATGTCGAGTCAACGATCGCGGGGTGTTCGTGCTCGAAGTCGCCGCGCGGCCGATCGGCGGCCTGTGCTCTCGCGCGCTCGGCTTCTCGTCGCCGGGTGGCGTCCGGACATCGCTCGAGGAGGTGCTGCTCCGGCACGCCATCGGCGAAGATATCGCCGGCTATGCGCGTGAACGTGACGCGTCCGGCGTCATGATGATCCCGATCCCGCACCGCGGCATCTACAAAGGCGTGCAGGGCGAGGACGCCGCGCGCGCGGTCGAGGACGTCACCGAGCTGCGCATCACCGCCAAGCCCGACGCGCCGCTCGTTCCGCTGCCGGAGGGAAGGAGCTACCTGGGGTTCATCTTCGCACGCGCCGCGGATCCCCTGGCGGTGGAGCGGGCGCTGCGCGCGGCACACGCGACGCTGCGGTTCACTATCGAACGAGAAATATCTGTCGTCTGAACGCTCCGAACGACCCGAACGTTCCGAACGATCCGAACGTTTATTTGGTCTGCTGCGGCACGTACCCGGGCGGGAGCGCCGCGCCTTCGCCGAAGAAGAAATCCTCCATGTGCTTGCCGATCAGTTCCTGTGCTTCCTTCTGCCACGGCATCAACCGGTACTCGTTGAGGATCATCTTCATGCGCTCCTCCCACAGCTTCCAGGCCTGCGCAGAGACGTTCTCAAAAATGCGCTGTCCGAGCTCCCCGGGCCACGGGGGGGCATCGAGACCGGGCAACTCCTTTTGAAATTTCGTGCACATCACCATACGGCCCGTCTTGTTGCCGGCAGGCGGTTGATTCTGGGGGGCAGGATCGCAGTCAGCCATGCGCGCGATCGTACAACTTCCCAACTGCCAGAAGTTGCTTCAGGGCGTTGGGAGTTGAATCAGTTGTCCGTATCGAAATCTCACGCATTTCAACCTCAACTGTAGGGATCCACGTCAGGGCCGCGATCCGATTCATCAAGCCACCACTGTAAACAGCGCGTCTACAGCTACTTAGTTGTTGCTCCTTTTCTGCCGGGCTGGCATCAGCCTTGTAACCCCCTGCTGCCTGCCCGAATCGCGGACGCGATTCGCAGGCGGTGACGAACCCTTTGGTTGTTGCGAGTAATGAGGAGGAATGCTGTGGACGGAACGCGCAAAGAACGCCGCGGATTTGCTTCAATGTCCCCTGAAAAGCAGCGCGAGATCGCCAGCAAGGGCGGCCGCGCCGCTCATGAAAAGGGCACCGCGCACGAATGGACGCCCGACGAAGCCCGCAACGCGGGCCGCAAGGGTGGCCAGATCAGTCGCGGGGGGCGCGGACGCCTCATGCCGACCACGGCAGGAGATGTGAATAGCCTCGGTGGGGCTCCTGCTTCCGGCGCGGAGTCCCGCCGCGCGGACTAACGACAATCACGCGCGGCACGACTCGATCGACTCGGCCGGTCTGAGGTGTGCACGTGCGCATTTTGTGTTTCGGTCTGCTCCTCGCCGCGGTAGGCGCGGCCCCGGTCGCGGCGCAGACGACAAGTCAGCCCGCCAGTAGTACCCAGAACACCAGTACGGAAACCAGGCCCGCGTTGCCGACATGGTTCGGCGACACGGGGCTCTGGTTCGTTCCGACGGCGGATACCCTTCCGTTGCACCGGGCGTCCGGCAGTTTGTTCCGCGCGAACTACGACCGGCGGCAGGGTCTCACCGATGTCAGCGACCTGGGGATCACGTTGGCGTTCGCCGCCAGTGATCGCGTGGAGATCTTTGGTTCCTGGAAAGTCGTTCGTCTCCGGCGTGGTGTGCGGAGCCCGACCTTCGTTCCGTCGGACCCCGCGTTCGGCGGCATCGACCAGACATTCCCCTATCTCCGCCGCGGCTGGTCCAAGACGCTCGGTGGTCCGTTCACCGCCGGCGCCAAGTGGAGTGTCATCTCCCAGTCGCGCGGCGACGCGATGAGCCTCGCGCCGCGCATCGCGCTCGAGTTCGGTGGACAACCGTGGGCGGGCACCAACGACATGGTAGGTCACATGGATGTCGTCGCCAGTCGTGAGCTCCAGCAGAAAGTCGAGCTCACCGGCACGCTCGGCGGCGTCATTCGCGGCGATCCCGACTTTTTCTCCATCTCCGACGGGATGGCGTGGGGCGTTGGCGCGATTCTCGGATCCCGCTCCCGGTTCCGCGGCCTCGTCGAGTGGGTTGGCGAATGGTCCTTCGACGAAAACGCCGTCGTCCTTCAGCCGCCGTACTTGGGCGAGGACCTCAGCATCGCACCGATCCTCAGCGGCATCCGGGATGACGCGCATGTCAAGTTCGGTGGCGTCTTCCAGGCGAAGAACGGCGCGTTCGTCCACGCGGGCGTGAACTACAGCCAGAACACCGGCTCCCACGTCGTCGCCGGGCGGTTGATGACGAATAACCCCTGGGGCTTCGACGTCCGCGTCGGGTGGCATCCCGGCGTCAGGACGTACGTGCCGCCGCCGCCACCGCCCCCGGAGATTCGCGAGGTCATTCGCGAGGTTCCGGCTCCGGCCGCCGCCGCGCCGCCGCCGCCGCCGCCAAACCGGCCACCGCAGTTCACCGGTCCGATTCAGGCGAACCCCGGCGTCCTCGAGCCGGGGCAGTCGACGAACCTCAGCGCGCCGGCAACCGACGCCGACGGCGACGCCATCACGTACACGTGGAGCGCGCCTGCCGGGATGTTCAGCTCGCTGAACGGCATGAACACGATCTGGACGGCGCCGAATGCGATTGGGAACTACCCGCTGACCGTGACCGCGCGGGACGCCCGGGGCGGCACCGCGACCAACTCGATCACCATCCCGGTCATTCAGCGCCAGGCGCTCGTCTTCGACGACGTGCACTTCGACTTCGACAAGCAGAACCTGAAGCCGGAAGCGATCGTCATCCTTGACGCGGCGGTGATGAAGCTGCAGGCGAACCCTGGTCTGACTGTGACGATCGAGGGGCACACCGACAGCGTCGGCACCGCCGAGTACAACCTGTCGCTCGGCGAGCGGCGCGCCAACGCGGTACGCGACTACCTGCTGAATCGCGGCATCGCGGCCTCGCGCCTCAGGACGGTGAGCTACGGCGAGGAGCGGCCGAAGGCCGACAACGCCACGGACGCAGGACGCGCGATCAATCGCCGCGCGCAGTTCGTGACGATGACCATTCAATAAGCGGGCAGCTGGCGGCGGGCAGCTGGCAGTAAGCGGGCAGCTGGCAGTGGCAGGCAGTTTGCACTGCCGGCTGCCAGCTGCCTGCTGCTGGCTGACAAACATGAGATTCCTGAAGCTGTACCTCGTCGGTTATTTCACCCTGCTCCTCGGCGCCGGTCTGGCGCTCTGGCAGTCGGGAATCCTCCGTCAGATCCCGGGCATCTGGCTCGCGATCGGCGCGATCATCGCCGTAGGTTTCGGGATCATGCTGGCGGTCGTATCGGGACGTCCGGCGGTGACCACGCGCGAGTAGCCGGCCCAGCTCATTTTTTCCCTTTTGCTCCTTTCCGTTGCTCTTCTCGCCGGCGGATGCCTCAGGCAGGTCGACGCGTTGTGAACACTTCCGAAGGGCAGCCGACGCTGGTCGCGAGAATCGATCTGGTCGGCTTCGACCTGCTGTCGCCCGGCGAGCAGCGCAGCCTGCTATTTCTTCAGCCATTAACCAGCGGGCAGCAGGCAGCGGGCAGCAGGCAGTAAATGCTGCGGGCAGCCAGCTACGACGCGCGTTCGACCTGCACGCGCGCGTCGTTGAAGCATGCCCCGCCGCCGAGATCGGTCAGCGTGTCCGGCACGAGCGCGGTGCCCGTGTAGCCGTTGGCCGTGTGCTTCCGCCAGATCCCTTTCGGCATCGACACGGTGCCCCGGCGAATCCACGCGCCGACCCCCGCCTTGCAGTGCACTTCGCCGAGCGCGTTGAACACGCGCACGTCGTCGCCATCGCTCAGCCCGCGCTCCGCCGCATCGTCGGGGTGCATCAGGAGCCGCACTTCAGGACGCGGGATCTCCGCCAGCGTGGAGCTGATCGTCTTCTCGCTTGCCGGCGAGATGAGCGCCAGCGGGAACTCGCGCGTCGCCGGGTCCGGCTGATACATGTACAAGCCCGCGGGCGCGTCGTTTGCGAGCGCCTCCGGATACAACTCGATCTTCCGATCCGCGGTGCGCGGAAAAACGTCGCGGAACTGAATCGGCCGGCCGTCGAAGGGTGCCGTCGCCGCGCCGACCTCGCGCACGTCGTCGCGCACTCGTCCCGGGAGGCGCGCGATCACGTCGAGCATTTCCTCCAGCTCGCCGCGCGGGTCCGTCTCTTCGCGGACGCCGGCGCGATCGATCAACTCTCCGAAGACCTCGGCATTCGAGCGCGACTCGCCGACAGGCTCGATGACCGGCTTGGCGAGCTGGAGCGCCCAGGGTCCGTACGCCCTCACGAGATCGTAGCCCTCGAGGAATGTCGTGTTCGGCAGCAGCACGTCCGCGTATCGCGCGGTGTCGGTCATCACCTGCTCGAAGACGACGGTGAAGAGGTCGGCGCGCTCCAGCCCACGAAGCACCTTGCCCTGGTTCGGCGTTGTCACTGCCGGATTGCTGTTGTACACGAAGAGCATATTGATCGGCGGATCTGCGTACTCGAGCAGGGCGCGGCCCAGCTGATTCATGTTGACGACGCGGGTCCGCGGTTCGGCGGCGCCGGCCCACGTGTTGGTGATGCCCCACGACGCCGTGTTGCTCATCGTGTAGCCGCCACCGCGCTCGCCGAACTTGCCCGCGACGGCAGGCAGCGCAAGGATCGCCATCGACGAGTTGCCGCCGTTCCGATTGCGCTCCTGTCCCCACCCGAGACGGATGAGCGCCGGCCGCGTTGCGGCGTACAGCTCCGCGATGCGCCGCAGCGTATCCGCCGGAACGTCGGCTTCCGCCGCGGCGCGCTCGAACGTCCATGGCAGCGCGCGCTCACGAAGCTGCTCCGCGCCGCGGGCGTGCTCCGCCAGGAACGCCTGATCCGCGTGACCCTCTTCGAAGAGATACCGATGGATCGACAGCGCGACCGGCAGGTCGGTGCCCGGCCGCACGGCGAGATGAATATCAGCCTGCCTGGCCAGCGCCGTCGTCCGCGGATCGATGACGATCAGCGTGGCGCCGCGGCGCTGGGCCTCGCGGATGTGCGGCACGAGGTGAATGCCGGAGGCGGAGGGGTTTGCGCCCCACAGGATGATCAGCCGCGCCTCGGGAAAATCCTGATAGGTGATCGACGGCATCTTGCCGTACATCGCCATGTTGGCCGCGCCGGTCGGCGCCGCGCAGACCGTCCGCGCAAGGCGCGACGCTCCGAGCCTGCGGAACAGCGTTGCGTCGCTCGTGTCCTGTGTCAGCAGGCCGTTCGAGCCGCCGTACGAATAGGGGAGGATCGATTCGCCGCCCCATTGCCGGCGCGCGTCGAGCATCCGCTCGGCGACGAGCGACAGCGCTTCGTCCCACGAGACGCGCTCGAAGCTGGCGAGGCCTTTCGGTCCCTTGCGAACGGCCGGGTAGAGCAGTCGATCGGGGCCGTAGACCCGTTCGGGGAAACGCCGCACCTTGGCGCAGATGTAGCCATCCGTCACCGGGTTGAGCGACGAGCCGTCGATTGACGTCACTCGTCCGTCCTGCACGGCGACCTCGAGGCTGCACGCATCGGGGCAGTCGAGCGGGCAGACCGTCGCCACGCCGTGCTCAAATGACAGCGGCTGCAATTTGTCGGAGGCCACGAGGAAGATTATGCCACTCCCGCACGTGGTCATCATCGGCGGCGGGTTCGGCGGCTTGACCGCGGCGAAGGCGCTCGCCAACACGCCGGTGCGCGTCACGCTGCTCGATCGCCACAACCACCATCTCTTTCAGCCGCTGCTCTACCAGGTCGCGACCGCCACGCTGTCGCCGGGCGACATCGCATCGCCGATTCGCTGGATTCTCCGCCGCGCGCGGAACATGCGCGTGCTGCTCGGCGACGTCCGCGCGATCGATCCGCAGACGCGGCGCGTCAGGCTGGAGGACGACTCGGTGGTCGACTACGACTATCTGATCGTCGCCACGGGCGCGAGCCATACCTACTTCGGCCACGACGACTGGGCCGGCGCTGCCCCCGGCCTGAAGACACTCGAGGATGCGCTGGCCATCCGCCGCCGGATTCTCGTCGCCTTCGAGCGGGCGGAACGCGAAACGGACGCAGCCCGCCAGCAGCGCCTGTTGACGTTCGTGCTGGTGGGCGGAGGTCCGACGGGAGTCGAGCTGGCGGGGACCCTTGCCGAGATCGCCCACCAGACCTATCGCGAGTTCCGGAACATCGATACGCGGAACACGCGGATCGTCGTCGTCGAGGCGGGACCGACGATCCTCCCGGCGTTCGCGCCACAACTGCGCGACGCCGCGCGCGCATCATTCCAGCGCCTGCGCGTCGAGGTTCGCGAGGGCGTCCGGGTGACCGGCGTGGACGAGGGCGGCGTGATGTTGGGAAGCGAGAGGCTCGAGGCGGGGACCGTGCTGTGGACGGCCGGCGTGGCCGCTTCACCCCTGGTCGCCACGCTTGGCGTGCCCCTCGATCGCGCCGGGCGGGTGGTCGTCGAGCGCGATCTGTCGATCCCCGGACATCCGGAGGTGTTCGTGGCCGGCGATGCGGCGGGCTCTCTCGACGCCGAAGGCAAACAGTTGCCCGGCGTGGCGCAGGTCGCGATCCAGGGCGGCGCGCACGCCGCGCGCGCCATTCTTCGGCGCCTGAACGGTGAGCAGTCGCGCGCCTTTGTCTACAAGGACAAGGGAAGCATGGCGATCATCGGCCGCGGCTCGGCCATTGCGGATATCCGCGGCCTGCGCTTCTCGGGGCCGATCGCCTGGCTCGCCTGGCTGTTCCTGCACATCTTCGAGCTGATCGGTTTCCGCAACCGGATCGTCGTCATGGTCGAGTGGGCCGCCGCGTACATCACCATGCAGCGCAGCGTCCGGCTCATCACGTATCAGGATTCTTCGAAGCCAGAGTCGTAGAGGCTAGCCGAAGCGCCGAGCGCGAAGGCTGCAGGTCCGCCTGCACCTCATGACGGACCGCCGTTTGCTGATACGGACACCGAGGGAATACATGAGGATGAATATGTGGCTGGCGGCGCTGGCCGCCGCGGCGTGCGTGAGTGTGGGATGTCATCGCGGGCCGGACACCGAGGGCAACGTTCGCAAGGCGCTCGACCAGGCGAACATGCAGGAAGTGACCGTCAAGGTCGATGACCCGTCGAATATCGTCCACCTGAAGGGCACGGTGGGTTCGATGGCCGTGAGGTCGCGCGCCCAGGAAGTCGCCGATGCGGTCGTCGGCACGAGCGGCCGCGTGCTGAACGAGCTGACGGTCAAGGGGCTGAACGATAAGACGGCCGACGATCTCGACAGTCAGATCCGCAAGGGCCTCGACAAGATGATCGACAACGATCCGGCGTTGAAGGAGCGCGACATCGACTTCGGCGTCGCCAACGGCATGGTCACGATCAAGGGCGAGGTGCGGACCGGCGACGAGAAGAACCGCGTGGGAGAGATGACCAAGGCGGCGCCGGGCGTGAAGGACATCGCCAACGGGCTGGAAATCAAGCCGGCGCCGTGACGCTGGCCTCCCCCGGCACGGACTCCACGAGCGGGAGGGTGAAGAAGAAAGTCGTCCCGGCGCCGAGTGTGCTCTCGACGTAAAGGCGCCCGCCCTGGGCCTCCACCAGCCCCTTCGCGATGCTGAGGCCCAGGCCAATCCCGGCGTGATTCTTCCTCTGCGCCTGCCAGAAGCGGTCGAAGATGTGCGGCAATTCCTCTTCCGCGATTCCCTGCCCGGTATCGCGCACAGAGAACCGCGCCTCGTGCCCGGCATCCTGGGCTTCGATGAAGATGGACCCTCCTTCGGGCGTGAACTTGATGGCATTGCCGACGAGGTTCGAAAGGATCTGGAGCACCCGCTCGCGATTACAACTAACTTGAAGATCTGCGCTGGCCATGCCCGTCAGGTCCCTGGTCGCCGCGAGCGGTCTCAGCATCTCGACGCAGTCACGGATGAGCCCCTCCGCGTCCTGAGGCGTCTGCTCGACCGCCAACTTCCCGGCTTGGATTTGCGCGAGGTCGAGGAGGTCCGCGATGAGACGTGTCATCTGGTTGGCGGAGCGGAGGATGGTCTGAGCCGACCTGTGGACACGGTCGCCTTCCCCGCCAGTCGTCCGCTGGAGGAGGAGAGCGGCGCTAAAGACAATGGCGCCAAGCGGGTTTCGCAGGTCGTGCGAAACGATGGCGATCAACTCATCCCGCGTTGCTACGGCTGTCTCGGCTTCGGAGCGCGCGGCCTGCTCTGAAGCAGCGGTGCGCCTGAGCTCGTCGAGCGCATGGAGGAGCGCGATGTTCTGCCGGCGTATCTCCTCCATCGGGCTCGTCGGAGCGAGCTTGGCGAGCTCGGCGCTGATGCGCAAGACGAGTTGAGGAGTGACCGTGGGCGCCTGAGGAGGCAGCGCCTTCCCGAGCTCGACCGTCGTTCCATCGCCGGGAACGCTGTCGGCGCGGAAGGTGTCCATGAGCTTCCTGGCGCCCAGAAGCCCCAACCCCATGCCCGTCCCGGATGCGTAGTTGCCGGCGAGAATGGCTGGCAAGTTGGGGATGCCCGGGCCGCGGTCGCTGATGCGGATGATGAGTTGCTCTGGCGCACGGCCCTCGATGGAAAATTCCGCCCGCCCACCCCCGGCGTAAAGAAACGCGTTGCGCACGATTTCGGAGACTGCGGTCGAAATGCGCGTCTGCTCGTGGGTGTCGAACTCGAGGAGCGCCGCAATCTGCCTGGCCCGTTGGCGCACCAATACGACGTCCGACTCCGTGCGGATGTCCGAGGTGAGGAGGGTGTTCATTGCCGTCGTTCTCGACCGACAAGAACGACGACATCGTCCACCCGGCTCGCGAAATCGCGGTAGAGCACGCCCGCGATGAGACTCGGGTCCTTTCGGGTGAGGCCAGGATAGGATTCGAGCTCCCAGCGGCGGGAGAGCCCATCGGAGTGGAAAATGACGAGTCCCTCGTCCGGCCAGCGGTGGGTGAACTCCTGGCAGCGAGTCACGTTTTGTCCCACGGTGCCGCTGTGGGAAACCAGGCTGGAAGCCTTGCCCTCAACGGGCACCAGCGTGCCTGCGATGTTGCCCGCTCCCGCCCAGCGCAACTCGCGCGCGTCCCAGTCGATCTCCGCGACGCCGGCCACCACGCCGCGAGTTGCGCGCAGGTTCTCATGCAGGGCGTTCAGAATCGATGCTGGACGCTCTCCCGCATGTTGCCAGAACGCGCGGAGCGCCTCGTTGGCTGCTTCGAAGGCCTGGAGGCCATGTCCCAACCCATCAACGACGAGAATGGTGTTCCGGACGTGGCCGGCTGTGACAGCCCAGGCGTCGCCGCAGACCTCCTCGTCGCGCTTGGGCACGCACACCACGCCCCACTCGAGGCCGGGCTTCGCAGGTCGCTTCGGCTTGACCCGGCCGATGCGGGCGAGGAGTGCCGTGCCCTTGCCGGGGGCCGAGCTGATTTCGAAGCACGTCGAAAGGCGGGCAATGGCTCCGAGCCCGTGTCCAGACGAACCGCCCGTCGAGAACCCATCCCGTAACGCTTCGGCGACATTGGTTATGCCCGGCCCTTTGTCGAGGGCCAGCACCTCGAGGCTCGCGGGTGCTTCGAGCGCAAACGCTCGCAGCAGGATTTCTCCGCGCCCCCCGTGCTGGACGATGTTGGTCGCCGCCTCGGTCACCA
>Ga0209515_10010146_pt1 | contig 10555 bp, 7 predicted proteins | sample Subgroupgradi54m_FD_187454 | JGI IMG/M metagenome (GOLD analysis project Ga0209515, IMG submission 187454) | Subsurface groundwater microbial communities from S. Glens Falls, New York, USA - GMW60B uncontaminated upgradient, 5.4 m (SPAdes)... ...
GGCTCGGCCGGAAGCGTGTTGTCGAACGGACCCCACAGCCTGCCGAGCCGCTCCTGCGCCTCGATCCGCTCGATCGGTATGCGCGCCGACATCAGCTCGGTGCCGGGCGGGGCGTCGACGTGCAGCTCGCCGTTGCCGCGATGACGCGCGTACTTGCCGAGCGGCCACTCGAGCAGGTTGCGTCCCGTCGCGCGCCCGGCGAGGCGGATGCCTTTCAGCTCGAGGAAGTCGGTGAACTCCGTGAGATCGACGTTCGCGTACTGCGCATCGAAGGTCGCCACCGCCGGCATCCCCGCCACGCCGAGCGGCGCCATCTTGTAGCTGAATTTCGAGTCGCCGCCGTAGAGCGTCGCCGTCGCGTTGGTGACCTCCATCTTCTCGGGCACCCAGAGCACCGAGCCGCGCAGGTCTCCGAAGCGATAGGCGTTGACGCCGGCCAGCGCGCTGACGAAGTCGCCCTTCAACTCGCGACCCGTGCGCGTCCTGCCGTTCGGCAGCTGCTCCTTGAACAGGTGGAACGTGCCGGTGAAATCGGCGGTGCCGGCGACCGTGAACGTGTCGTGCGCGAACCAGATGCCCTTCTCGGTCGGAAAGTCGATCTTCGACTTGATGCGATAGATCTGCTCCGGCCAATTCGCCGCGTCGACGACGCCCGTCAGTTGCGTCTGCGCGCCGTCGGTCTGCAGGTCGATTCGATCGAGGAGGATCTTGCCGTCGACGATGCGGAAGGTCGTCGACATGTCGGCGCGCATCGGCACGTAGTTCTGGATGGCGACGGTGCCGTTCGAGAAGCGTGCCTGTCCGCGATACTCCGACGTCGGCCGCGTCACCGTGACGTCGAGGTTCCGCGCAATCGTGCTCCACGGCGTCCCGTGATCCTCGAACGTGAACTGCCCGCGCGCCGCCCGTACGTATTCCAGCGTCGTCGTCCACGCGCTCGTGCGATTGTTGTTGTTCGCGTTGAACTTCGGGAAATTGTGACTGCCGTCCGGGAAGAGCTCGACGTACATATCCCAGTCGGTCATCTGGATGGCGTCGAACACGATGCGCCGTGTGAAGAGCGTGCTCCACGGCATCGAGACGTCGATGCGTTTGGCGACAAGAAACGGCCGCGACGTCGGTGTCATCCCTTCGATGGTGAAGTCTTCGACGACGAAGCTGCCCTGCCAGAGGTGAACGGCGAGGCGCCCGATGTGCATCGGCCGCTTGATGGCATTGGTGCCGGCCGTCTCCGCGCGCTGGCGCAGCGTGGGCCCGAGGTCGACCGTGATGCTGGTGACAAACGCCACCGCGAGCGCGCAGGCAAATATCACCACGATGAGGCGGACGATGCGCCGCGTCCTCTTCGTCAGAGGATGGCGGTGCAGGGTGAAGAGGGACTTGACATTCACTCGAGTACGACCAGTATCGCACCAGCCTCGACCGACGAGCCCTCCGTGACGCGGACTTCGCTGACGGTGCCTCCCGCCCGCGCCCGGAGCTCGTTTTCCATCTTCATGGCTTCGACCACGACCAGTCCCTGACGTGCGTCGACCTTGTCCCCCGGCTTGACGAGCAGCTTGACGATCTTTCCAGGCATCGGCGCAGTTATCCGCTGGGGTCCATCGGCCTCCTCCGCGTGCGTCGCGGCCCGTCGCCGCGGCGCAACGATGGAAACTTCGACGGGAACGCCGTCGACATGAACCATCATCCCATCGACTACAACTTCATAACTTTTCGTCCCAATGAGCAGCGAGAGGACGCCGTCTACCTCCTTGACGTCGACCTCATGCTGGCGGCCGTCGATGGAGACAAGAAATGCGCCAGCGCCGCGGCTCACTTCCACCGTGAATCGGCGGCCTTTGACGTCCACATGAAGGGTCAATCGCGAAGTCCCTCTGTCCTCGCGCGCGCGCGCCAGGCGCTCATTGGGTTCATGGGGTTCAGTGGGTTCAGTGGGTTCAGTGGGTTCAGGGGGTTCGGGCGGAGGAACTGCTGAATCGCAGCGGCAATGACCGCGACTTCGACACGCTCGTCGTCAGCGGAGGTGAAGGGCTCGCCGGCGCGCGAGCGAAGCAGTTCGTCGAGATACGCCGTGTGGAATCGCGCCTCGCGAAAGTCCGGTTGGTCGAGCATCCACCTGAAGAACGGCACCGTCGTCTTGATGCCGACGACGTCGTACTCGCGCAGCGCGCGCTGCATCCGCGCAATCGCCTGGGGGCGATCGTCGCCCCAGGCCACCAGCTTCGAGATCATCGGGTCGTAGAAGATCGGCACGTCGGCGCCGGCTTCGGTCCCGCTGTCGTCGCGGATGCCCGGTCCGCTCGGAACACGAAGGCCGCTGATGTGACCCGGAGAGGGCATGAACCCCGCATCGGGATCCTCCGCGTAGATGCGGCACTCGATCGCGTGGCCGCGCGGCTTCAGCGCCGCATCGGGATCGATCGTCAGCGGCTCGCCGCGCGCGATGCGGATTTGCCACTGGACGAGATCGATGCCGGTCACCATCTCGGTGATCGGATGCTCGACCTGCAGGCGCGTGTTCATCTCGAGGAAATAGAACTGCCCGTCTTCGTCCAGCAGGAACTCGATCGTGCCTGCGTTGGTGTAGCCGACCGAGCGCGCAATCGCCGCGGCGTCAGACGCGATGCGAAATCTCAAGGCACGGCTCATGGCCGGTGACGGCGTCTCTTCGATCACCTTTTGATGGCGCCGCTGAATGGAGCACTCGCGCTCGACAAACGGCACCACCGTTCCGTGCCGGTCGCCGAGGAGCTGCACTTCGATGTGACGAGGGCGGGCAATTCGGCGTTCGAGATAGATCGCCGGGTCGCCAAAGGAAGCCTGCGCCTCCGACCGCGCGGCGCGAATCGCGCTCGGCAGATCCGCGGCGCTCGTCACGACGCGCATCCCCTTGCCGCCGCCGCCGGCGACCGCCTTGATCATGATCGGGTAGCCGATGCCGTCGGCGACGCCGGCGATCGTGGCGTCGAGGACGTCAGGACCGAGCGGCTCCTCCGTGCCGGGCACGACAGGAACTCCTGCCTCCATCGCCGCCTGGCGCGCAGCGGTCTTGCTGCCCATCAACGCGATGGCTTCCGGCGTCGGTCCGATGAAGGTGAGTCCCGCATCGCGGCAGGCGGCGGCGAAGTCTTCGTTTTCCGCGAGGAAGCCGTAGCCGGGATGCACGGCGTCGGCGCCGGTCCGCCGCGCGGCGTCGATGATGCGATCGATCCGAAGGTAGCTGTCCCCCGGCGCATTGCCGCCGATGTGCACCGCTTCATCGGCGAGCCTGACGTGACGCGCCGCGCGATCGCAGTCCGAGTAGACGGCCACCGCCCCGATCCCCATGTCGCGGCAGGCGCGGATGACGCGAACCGCGATCTCGCCGCGATTCGCAATGAGAATCTTATCCACAGCTCGGTCCCCTGGCAGGCCTCTTCATCGGCGCTCAGAGCGGGATGTTGCCGTGCTTCTTTGGCGGGTTCTTGTCGCGCTTGGTCTCGAGCGTGGCGAGGCCGTTGATCAACTTCGCGCGCGTCTGACTGGGCCTGATGATCTCGTCGATGAAGCCGCGCTGCGCCGCGACATACGGGTTCGCGAACTTCTCGCGGTACTCGGCGATCTTCGCCGCGCGCGCCGCGGCGACGTCCTTCGCCGCGTCGAGCTCGCGCTTGTAGAGGATGTTGACCGCGCCTTCGGCGCCCATCACCGCAATCTCCGCCGTCGGCCACGCGAAGTTCGCGTCGGTGCGAATGTGCTTGCTCGACATGACGCAGTAGGCGCCGCCGTACGCCTTGCGCGTGATGACCGTCAGCTTCGGCACCGTCGCCTCGGCAAACGCAAACAGAAGCTTGGCACCGTGACGGATGATGCCGCCCCATTCCTGCACGGTGCCCGGTAGGAAGCCGGGCACGTCCTCGAAGGTGACCAGCGGAATGTTGAACGCGTCGCAGAAGCGGACAAAGCGCGCGCCTTTCACCGAGGCGTCGATGTCGAGCGTCCCCGCGAGGTACGCCGGCTGGTTCGCGACGATGCCCACCGGGCGGCCGCCGAGACGCGCGAAGCCGACGAGCATGTTTCGTGCGTAGTGCGCGTGCACCTCGAGGAAATACCGATCGTCAACAACCGCGTGGATCACGTCGAGCATGTCGTACGGCTGGTTCGGCGCCGCCGGCACGATGGTGTCGAGCGCGGCATCCGCGCGATCGGCGGGATCGGCCGACGTCGTGCGCGGCGGATCGTCCACGTTGTTGCCCGGCATGAACGAGAGCAGCTCGCGAATCAGCAGGATGCATTCCTGGTCGTTCTCGACGGCGAAGTGCGCGACGCCGCTCTTCTCGTTGTGCGTCATCGCGCCGCCGAGCTCTTCCTTCGTCACCTGCTCGTGCGTCACCGTGCGGATCACGTCAGGCCCGGTCACGAACATGTAGCTGGTCTGCTTCACCATGATCGTGAAGTCGGTGATGGCGGGCGAATAGACCGCGCCGCCGGCGCACGGCCCCATGATCGCGGAGATCTGCGGGATGACGCCGGAGGCAAGCGTGTTGCGGAGAAAGATGTCGGCATAGCCGGCGAGCGAGGCGACGCCTTCCTGGATGCGCGCCCCGCCCGAGTCATTCAGTCCGATGACCGGCGCGCCCATCTTCATCGCGAGGTCCATGATCTTCACGATCTTCGCGGCGTTGGTTTCCGAGAGCGATCCGCCGAAGACGGTGAAGTCCTGCGCGAAGGCGTAGGCGAGACGTCCGTTGATGCGCCCTTGACCGGCGACGACACCGTCGCCCGGCACGACCTGGTCGGCCATGCCGAAATCAAGACACCGATGCGTGATGAACTTGTCGATCTCTTCGAAAGTGCGCGGATCGAACAGGAGGTCGATCCGCTCGCGCGCCGTCAGCTTGCCGGATTCGCGCTGGCGGCGAAGCCGCTCTTCCCCGCCGCCCAGTTCAGCGCGCCGATCGAGATCGGCGAAGACGTCGTCCATCAAGCGCCGTCCCTCACACTTTGGCGCCCTGGGCTTTCTCCCAATCCTTCAGGAACTTCTCCAGGCCGATATCGGTGAGCGGATGCTTGAAGCACTGCTCGATGACCGCCGGCGGAACGGTGACGACATCGGCACCCATGCGCGCCGCCTCAATGACGTGAATCGGGCTGCGGACGCTGGCGACGAGCACTTCGGTCGAATAGTCGGCGTTGTCGAACAGGTCGACAATCTCGCGGACGATCTGCATCCCCACGTTGCCGATGTCGTCGAGACGGCCGACGAACGGGCTGACGTAGCTCGCGCCCGCCTTCGCGGCGAGCCACGCCTGCGTGGCGGAGAAGATCAGCGTGACGTTGACGCGCATCCCTTCCGACGAGAGCGTCCTGCATGCCTTGACGCCGTCCTTGGTGAGCGGCACCTTGATCACCATGTGCTCGTCGATCGCCGCGATGTCGCGTCCCTCGCGAACCATCCCCGCATAGTCGGTTGCGACGACCTCGCCGCTCACCGGCCCCTTGACGATGTCGCAGATCCGCTTGAGGATCTGCCGGTAGTCGCCGCCTTCCTTCGCGAGAAGCGACGGATTGGTCGTCACGCCATCGAGGATGCCAATCGCCGCGAGCGCCTCGATGTCCTTCACGCTGCCGCTGTCAACGAACAATTTCATATTGACTCCACCAGCAACCACCAACCACTAACCGTTATCGCGCCGTTTCCTCGACGCGGCTCGACTCGGCGCTCACGTTCGGCACGGGAAGGCGTGAGTCGAGCGCGACGACGGCATACACATATTTTTCCCCGGCGGTGACGTGCGTGTCACGAAAACGCGGTTCGGCAACCGGTGTCGGCGTGAGCGGTTGGAGTGTGGCATCGGTCGCCTCGCCGCGCAAGACCAGGTAGCCGATGACGTCGGGCTCTGCGTTGGGCTCCCAGATGAGACTGATGCCCCCTTCATCCGCCACCGCGACAAGACGCGCCGGCGCCGCCGGCGGAAAGATATCGACCGGAGTGAAGCAGTTCGGCGGCGACGGATCACCTTCAATCGTATTCGGCGCCGTTCCGCGAATCGCGCGCACGACGTAGCACCGCTCACGATCGAACTCGACCGGATCCGTGATGGTCATCGTGGTCAGCGGGACAGGATTGATCGGCGCCGGCGTCGTCCCCGCCCATGCCACCGGCGGATTCGCATCGGGAAACGCCAGCGGATCAGCTGCGAGCTGGCGATACACGTTGTACTTCACGGGACCGGTCGGCAGCACGACAGCCGTGCTCCCGACCGCTGCCGGCGGCGGCGGCGGCACGATCGGCTCGAACTGATCGTTGAGCGGCGGATCCTCGGGCGGGAGCGCCGTATCGAACAGGAACCCGACGATACCGCCCGATGGCGGCCATTCGACCGCGACCGTCGTTTGGGTGTACGGCGCGCTCACGAACGCGGGCGGCTCGGGCGTTTCGATCAATGGAAACTCCGCGGCCGTGCCCGGAGGTCCAGGGCGCCCTCGGACGCTGAAGGCAAACGCCACGTAGTACCGCCGCAACACGTCGGGTTCCGTCGTCGCGGCGACCGGCGTGATCGGCACGCGGCCACGCCGGGGCGGCGGCACGTCCTCGACCTTGCCCTGCACGAGCGTCTGTGGCGTCAGCGTGTCGACGACGGTGACCATCGTTCCAGGCAGCGCGCCTTTCGACAGATCGACCGGCTGCGTCGTGTCCACGGGCGGAGCGCCTGGCGGTGGAGGAGGAATGACGGGGATGGTTGCGACAAGCTCGCTGACCTCCACCCACCGCGCGTTGGGCGGCGGCCGTCGTCCCGTGTAGCCGTAGACCTCGACGCGGCCGATGTCGGCGGGGATCGAGGTGTCGATGTTCTTCGCGGGGACCGTCAGCGTGATGAAGGCGTCGCTGCCGACACGCTGCGCCTGGATCGCCGAGACCGCCGCGGGGATACGGACGATCGGGGCGAGCGGCGGACCTTTCTTACCGCACGCCGTAACCACGAAGGTCACGATGACGACAAGAAACCACGAAGATTTTTTTGTAGCCACGAAGAACACGAAGTTCACGAAATTTTAAAACTAATTTTACTTCGTGTTCTCTTTTCTTCGTGTCCTTCGTGTCCTTCGTGACCTTCGTGGTCCCTTCCTTATTCGCCCACTGCCTGATCCACTGTCACCGATTCGGCCTCAGTCCGCCGCGCCGCGCGGCGTCCTCCATCGGATGCACGGAAGCGCCGCACATCGACCCCGAGGTTGCGGACCTTGTAGTTGAGGATCCGCTCCGTCGTGTCGAGCAGCCGCGCCGCCTTGGCCCGGTTGCCGCGCGTCGTCTTGAGCGCATCCTGGATGAGGTCGCGCTCGAAACCTTCGACCGCGTCCTTCAGGGACACGCGCGTGACCGTGCCCGACGCGTCGGCTGTCTGCAGCGACGGCGGGAGGTGGTGGCCATGAATCACCTGCCCGTCGCACACAAGCACGGAGCGCTCGAGCGCGTTCTCGAGCTCGCGGACGTTGCCGGGCCAGTGATACGACATCAGCATGTCGATGGCCGGCGTGGAGATTCGCTTGATCACCTTGCCGTGCTCGCGTGAGAACTTCTCGAGGAAGTGATCGGCCAGCAGCAGCATGTCGGCCTTCCGGTCGCGCAGCGGCGGCACGAAGATCGTGAACACATTGAGGCGGTAGTACAGGTCTTCGCGGAAGGTCCCCTGGGCGATCGCCTTCTCCATGTCCTTGTTCGTGGCAGCGATGACGCGGACGTTCACTCGCACTGATTCCGTGCCGCCGACGCGCTCGAACTCGCGTTCCTGCAGCACGCGCAACAGCTTCACCTGCGTGTTCAGGTTGATGTCGCCGATCTCGTCGAGGAAGATCGTTCCGCCCTCGGCCAGCTCGAAGCGCCCCTTCTTGCGGGCGTTCGCGCCGGTGAACGCGCCCTTTTCGTAGCCGAAGAGCTCCGACTCGATCAGCGTGTCGGGCAGCGCCGCGCAGCTCACCTTCACGAAGGGTTTTTTGGCGCGCAGCGAGTTGTAGTGAATCGCGTGCGCGATGAGCTCCTTGCCCGTCCCCGACTCGCCGCGAATCAGCACGGTGGTGTTGGTCTGCGCGACCTGCGCCACCTGCTCGTACATCTCCCGCGTGGGACCGCTGGTGCCGATGATGTTCGAGAAGTCGTAGCGCTCGCGCAGCTCCTGCCGCAGGTGCGTGTTCTCGTCAACGAGGCGCCGCCGTTCTTCCTCGACGAGCCGCTGGACGTTGAGCGCCTGCGCAATCATCGAGCTGACGATGCCGAAGAACTTGACGCTGCTTTCGTAGTCGCGCTCGGCCTTGAACTTCAGATCGATGGCCAGCGTGCCCACGGGTGCTCGCTGGACGACGATGGGAACGCAGATGAAACTCAATTCGGCGCGCGCGATATCGGCGCGGCGCGGCATCCGGTTGAGAAATTCCGGCTCCTTGCTGACGCGCGGCACGACAATCGGCTTGCCGCTCTGCACGACCTGGCCGGTGATCCCCTCGCCAACCTTGTAGCTGACCGCGCGGGCGCGATCGTCGAACCCTTCAATCGCCTCGACGTGCAGCTCGCCTTCCCGCAGCAGGGTCACCATTCCCCGCACGACGCCGTGATGGCGGATGAGGATCTGGATGACACGCTGCATCGACGACTTCAGGTTCAGCGTGCCCGACAGGGCCTGACTGACCTCGATGAGCGTCGACAGGCGGCGGGCGTCGCGTGTGGTCGTGGTGGCGTCGGGTCCTGATTTGGCGGCGGGCATCGGGTCTCCTACATTCCTGATCGGACTTGGGTCGGTATGAACAAACGTGTCTGATATGCTCCGCGTGGAAACATCGTGCGAATTCGTGCGATCGCCGTCTCCCACGTACGTTGCTGTCGCAGAGCCATGACTATAGAACATTTTTGTGCTGTTTCAGCCATTTAGACGGGGCACACGACCGCAGAAGGCAAGCCACGGGCCACTCCTCCCGGACTCGGGACTCGGGATTCGGGATTCGGGGCTCGGGATTCGGGATTCGCTGAATTACAGGATGTACCGGGACAGATCCTCGTTCCGGACGATGTCGGCGAGCATGCGGTCGACGTAGGCCTCGTCGATCACAACGGTCTTCTGCCCCAAATCGGGCGCCTCGAACGACAGCTCGTCGAGCAGCCGTTCCATGACGGTGTGGAGGCGGCGCGCGCCGATGTTCTCGGTCGCGTCGTTCACCCGCGCGGCGAAATCGGCGATGCGATCGACCGCGCCAGACGTGAACGTGATCGTCAGATCCTCGGTGCCGAGCAGCGCGACATACTGCTTCACCAGCGCGTTGCGCGGCTCGGTGAGGATGCGAACGAAGTCGTCCCGAGTCAGCGACTCGAGCTCCACGCGAATCGGGAAGCGCCCCTGGAGCTCGGGAATCAGGTCTGACGGCTTCGAGACGTGGAACGCGCCGGCGGCGATGAAGAGGATGTGATCGGTCTTCACCATCCCGTGCTTCGTGTTCACGGTCGTGCCTTCGACGATCGGCAAAATGTCTCGCTGCACGCCCTCGCGGCTGACGTCGGGCCCGCCATGCCCGCCGACCATGCCGTCGCGGCTCGCGATCTTGTCGATTTCGTCGATGAAGATGATGCCGGCATGCTCGACGCGCTGCACCGCGGCGCGGCTCACCGATTCCATGTCCACGAGCTTGCCCTGCTCTTCGCTGAGCAGATGCTCGAGCGCGTCGGGCACCTTCAGCCGGCGCGACTTCGTGCGCCCCTGGAACATGTTGCCCATCATGTCCTTCAGATTGACGCCGATCTCCTCGACCGAGGTGCCCGCGATGATCTCGAATGACGGCATCGCCGATTCGCGGACCTCGATCTCGACGCTGCGGTCGTCGAGGCGGCCACCGCGCAGCGCCTCGCGCATCCGCTCGCGCGTGCGGTTCGCCTGATCGCGCAGGGCGGCCGGATCTTCGCCAGGCGCGGCGGCGCGCGAGGGCGGCAGCAGCAGGTCGAGCAGCCGCTCCTCGGCGCCCGCCCTGGCCTTCTCCTGCACCTCTTCAGCTTTTTCTTCGCGCACCATGTCCACGGCGAGCTCGACCAGATCGCGCACCATCGATTCGACGTCGCGTCCGACGTAGCCGACCTCGGTGAACTTCGACGCTTCGACCTTGATGAACGGCGACTGGGCGAGGCGCGCGAGCCGCCGCGCAATCTCCGTCTTGCCGACGCCGGTCGGCCCAATCATCAGGATGTTCTTCGGCGTGACCTCTTCGGCAATTTCGGCGGGCAGCTGCTGCCGCCGCATCCGGTTGCGCAGCGCAATCGCGACGGCGCGCTTCGCCTTCGCCTGGCCGATGACGTACTTATCCAACTCCACGACGATCTCGCGGGGCGTCAGGGAGCGCACCGCGGTAGCTGTTCGTTCCGGTAAAAAGATGGCCATGTCAGAGTTCTTCGATCGTGAGATTTGGATTGGTATAAATGCAGATGTCCGCCGCGATCGACATCGCTTCCGCCGCAATCTGACGCGCGTCGAGCTGGCTGTGCCTCGCCAGCGCTCTCGCCGCCGCCATCGCAAACGGCCCGCCCGATCCAACCGCC
>Ga0209515_10010148_pt1 | contig 10554 bp, 14 predicted proteins | sample Subgroupgradi54m_FD_187454 | JGI IMG/M metagenome (GOLD analysis project Ga0209515, IMG submission 187454) | Subsurface groundwater microbial communities from S. Glens Falls, New York, USA - GMW60B uncontaminated upgradient, 5.4 m (SPAdes)... ...
ACAGATTGAGCTTCTCTTTGCGCACTCATGAGGTGATTATAGCACAGGTTAAAATTTCCTACTTCGCGCCGTGCAGAATTTTGAAGCTAAAAAACCGATGTTGCGGGGGCTGGAAGAAATTAGAACGTATTTTCTTACCCAAACAACACCTATATTTATACCAGATTTAAGATGAAAATGTGCAGGGAATATGCTATACTCTATTTGCATGAAGAAACAAACTAATACCGATATCACTATTGATCCAAAAATGAAGTTTGGAAAACCAGTCATTACCGGTACACGTGTGCCAGTTGATCTTGTGGTTGGCAAAATTGCGGGTGGTATGGAAATAGAAGAAGTTGAAAAAGAATATAATCTAACTCATGAGGAGGTACTAGCAGCTTTTCGTTATGCAGCTGAACTTATTGCTTCTGAAGAAGTACACATTGCATGAATGCGGTAATCGATGAGGACCTCCCTCTTTCTTTTGCAACTGTTCTTAAGGTTCTAGGATTTACTATTTTTGACGTACGAGATCATGGTTTGCGAGGAGAACCTGATGAAAAAGTGTATTTATTTGCTCAAGAAAAGAAGGCGGTTCTTTTTTCAGGAGATTTAGGATTTTCCAATACACTACATTTTACACTTGGCACACATTTTGGCATCTGTATTTTGCGGTTTCCAAATGAAATGTCGGTTTCCGAAATAAATAAAATGTCAAAAGAGTTATTATTTAAAGTTGATTTCGAAGATTATCGTGGAAATTTGATTATTCTTTCTCCTGGAAAGTTGAGACTGAGAAGATACAAACAAACACACTAAAATCAGCCAGGATTGGAGGAAATCATCATCTATTTTCTGACTCTCCCATCTCAGATTTATATCCCGAATCTATAATGTTTCAAAGTCAGCTTAACCCTCATTTAGTTGGTTGAGGAGTGGTAGATTCTACTTTTCTGATAGCACTTGGTTGGAACATATATCTTTCTATGTCCTCATTGCCCTCCTTCGTTTTGACCTTGCCTATCTTACCTGTTAGCTCGTATAAATCGGTCATGACTAAATTTGAGCCAGATGGTTGTAATGGAGCAAAAGGCAAATATGTCGAGCTGTTAGTCATGAAAGCAATGGAGCTACTCGCTTTAGTTGGGGCTGTATGAAGATTATAAGTATCAGTTTCAGTAGTAACCCAGTCCATTTGAATTATTGGAATCCCGTCAATATAAGTTATTCTGGTTATTGGAGCAGAGATAACTTTTTTGCCAGTTTGTTCTGGATAACCAGAGGTTTTTAGTAAAGGAACCTCCGCATACAGGTCAGGATTAGAGATAAGCTTATCAAGAGCAACTTGAGGAATTTCCTTTTCTTCCTCTGGCCGAATGCCACAAGCAGTAAGAACTGCAGCCCCTCCACCCGTAAGCAGCAACTTAATGAAATTCCTTCTACTTAGACTGATTCTGGTAGTTTCTATTCCATCAGGAGTTTCTTCTTGTACCATAGGCTATTCCAATATAAACCGTATTATACTATATGTTACTATCAACTTGCAAATTCCTACCCACCCAAATTTTCCGATTCTCAAAGCTGATTAAATGCCAGGGGAAATCCGTAGCACAATTTTGAAGATCCATACTTGCTGAACTAGCCTTATCATAAGGCGAGGGAAGAGGTTAAAACCTGTGTTGCGGGGGTTGGAAGAAATCAGAACCTACTTCCTTACCCTAACCACGCCTATTTTTATACCAGATTTAACCTAAAATGTCCATTCTTTGTTCTGGCAGACTACTAACTTGACAAATTAGATTTTTGACTTATAATGATATCACCTGCTCCTAAGAATTATGCCACGTCCAGAATCATTACCAGGATCACCGCCGGTTGAGGTTGTCACAAAAAAGACAGGCGGCAAAGAAAGATTTGCGACAATTCCAACTCATATTCGGGGAGTTTCAGTCCGCACAGAGCCGGACAGTCAATTGCCAGATCTCAAACAAATAGTAGAAGGAATTTATCCTGTAGCAAGGGAGCATGCCAGAAGATATTTCCAAGTCAAAGACCTCCAATCCCAACAAGGAGAATCTGATAAAGAACTTAAGACCTCAGCCCAAACTCATGATGGTTTGAGAGGCGTGCAATCAAAAGAGGACGATTTCTTACTCACTGTATTTCCCAGAGCTAGTGTAACTTTGGACAGAGAACTTTTAAAAAGATCTTTGGGAATTGCTTATTCTTCGTTAGTTCATGAGGATTTGGATGTCACCATCTCAGTACCTGCTGGATTAAAAACAGAAGAAGGATTAAATGGGGAAGAATTTTTGCATCAAGTTTTAACCCAAGCATTAATCAAACTTGGTCTTGAAGAGAGTGACCTTCCAAAAATCATGGAAACAAATGTTAACCTGCGAGTTGATAATAAATCTCTAGAAGAAATGGTCAAAGCCGGTAAAGTTAGCTTGCTACCTGGAACAAGACAAACTGAAACAACTTGGGCAATAACCGTTGACCGTCTCAATAAATCCCCCAAAAATTAGAAGATTAATCTTTTAAAGTTGGCACTTTTGTGATTCTTTTATAATGACTCTTCACCGAAATCACATAGGCAATGCTCCTCTTTCTTCTTACTGAATATAAAATATTTTGTGCTCCGTCTGATGCCTGCCCGCCTCTGGAGGAGACTCCTACCCTTCTGAAGCCTTGGCGAAAGAGAGATGCTAGAACCTACTATATTTCACTTTTCTAATTGTAGTTGATTTCTATATTCAGAAAATATCTCTTTAGGTATTAGCTTTATCGCGATATAAATCAATAAGGGGACAATAACTGCGTCATCAACATGACCTAAAACCGGAATAAAATCAGGGATTAAGTCAAATGGTAAAAAAAAGTAGCCTATTGCAAGACCTAAGAAAAATTTTCCTAGTCTTGGAGTGCGTTTATCTTTTAAAACCAGCTTGTAAACTTTAATTTCTTTTTTGAATTTTTGATATAAACCTTTTAAACTCATTTAGTGATTATATCAGAAACATTTCTGAGGCTAAAAAACCGATGTTGCGGGGGTTGGAAGAAATTCGCACCTACTTCCTAGCCTCAAATGAGTCTATCTATATTCCAGATTTAATATAATAGAAGCACATTTCAAATAACAATAGTAGTTCTTTATAGACAGGCTCTTTACACTCTATAATAATCATTGTCTTCAATAAGAGAAAAGGGGTGAAATGAATGTTATCTGAAAAATTAGTTAAAGAGTTACAAATAATTCTCAAGGAAGAATACGGAAAAGATTTGTCCTACGAAGAAGCATTGAAATTTGGAACATTTCTTCGTGATTACTATAATTTTTTTTTGAATGCAGAAAGGAATGTAAAAAATAACAACAGTAAAAAGTTCGAATCCTGACTGGGGAGCTTCATCCCAGCCTCAAATCGTGCCTGTGGAGGAATATAGGATTAGAACCTTCTTCTCTCACCCGTATACTCTGACTTTACTCACCAAAAGAGGTATCCCCCAGATGAAGATACCTCTTTATAAAAAAATGGCTTACATTGACATTGCTTCGTAAACTCTTATCCCTGTGATAATTGGGCAAGTTTTAGCTATTTTTACAGCCTCATCCATGCTTTCCGCATTGATGATTGTATAGCCAGTTGTTGCCGCTTTATCATGTGGCAGTTCTTTAACTCCACTGGCTGTGATTTCTTTCCCCGGTCCAAACGGATTACCGCTATCAACGATATGTTCTTTTATTTCTCCAAACCATTTCATCCAAGAGTCCATTATTTCCTTAGTTGGTGTTACATACCCAACGGGCAAAAATACAAATTTTTTCATTTTTTCTTCACCTCCTTTCGACGTTCCATCAGCTTAAAGTAGTGCGCATAGTTTTCTAATGTTTCTTTATCGCTACCCCAGTAAGCTTGATACTGCATGAGCCAATCTTGAAGACCACGGAGTGATTCTCGGTTGAGGGTCAGAATATTGATTCGCCCGATTTTCTTACGAATTATCATGCCCGCATCCTCAAGTATTTTTATATGCTTGTGAATTGCAGGGAGTGAGAGGTTTCGTAGAGAAGCTAACTGGCTTATTGAATATGGTTGCAATCCTAAAACGTAAATAATTTCTCTCCTGTGTTGGTTGGCAAGTGCTTCAAAAATAGTGTCTAAGTCTTTTGGGTTATGAGGCTTAATCATAATACTTAACTTATAAGTTAAGTGTATCAGGATAAATTATAGCTTGTCAACTTGTAACAGAATCTAAACAGTTGAATAATAGGTTTTGAACTTTTCTTTCAAGGGGAACTAAATTTCACAATAAAAGTTTCTAGCTTCCTCCATTCCTCGGCAAGTTTTCTTTTAAGAGTAAAAGCTCTCTAAGCTCAGCAAATGTAGCAATTTTTCATTAAACATATATTCATTATTCGTATAGAATTAGCTCGCAATGCTTAATACAAGCAATTGGAACCTTTTTGCTAATAACCTTTTAAAGTAACCTTTGCAAGTAAGCGCTAAAATAAATGGATGTTCTTCTAATTTATAAGGTTTATTGTAGTCAAGTAGTTCATATATAGGTTTTTTCCCATGAATTATGTTATTTCTTAAATTATATAAATTCCCAATATATTCCTTTATTGTCTCCAACTCTATTGCTGAAGTAGAAATTGCATTTGAGATGATATTAGCTTTGTCTTTTTTAGTTTTCATATCATCATCAGGTTCACCCAAAAGAGAGTCAAACGCAGTTACGAGATAGATAATCTCTGCGTGCTTCTGGGTTGTTTTTAACGATTCATAATACCAATAAGCAGCATTTCTTATCTGCAATCCATGTTCCGTTAGTTTATCAACATCTCGTCTATATTTTATGAGATCATTTTTCATTAGTCCTTTTACTCTCTTCTTTTTCAATTTATTTATCTCAAGTATCTTCTTAAGGTCTATATTGGCGTTCTCAAAATAAGTAGTCGTTTTCTTTAGTAGCTTATCCAAATCAGATAATTCTTGAGTTTTTGTGGAGAAGCTAAGTTTGGATATAAAAATTGAATCTTCTGTAGATTCATTTAGTGCAGTTACAAATTTATTCTTATCATAAACTTTATACCTATAATCAATAGGTAAACCTGAGGTTTTGTTAACAGGAGAATCAAGTATCTGAAGGATATCTAATGACACATATATCCCTATGATAACTTTAAATAAATATAACGGGTCTTCTGTAACTAACTTTGTTATTTTAAAATCTGAAACGTAACCTCTGGTTAGGAATCTAAAAATTATCTCTCCTTTTTCTAGATCTTTTTCAAAATTGAATAATTTTTGAGACCATGGTACTGTTCCGTATTTTTTAATATCCTTATCCGTTAAAGTCAACAGTTCTATGGTATCAGTAATTTGTTTTGAAGCAATCTCAATATTTTTATTACCAAGAGGAAAGATAAACTCATAAACAATAGGCAATCTCTTAATTTTTTGGTAAATCTTATTGGTTAGACTACGTGCATTTACTGAAGGAATGTCTGATATTTTGCGTGCCGCTTCAAGAATAGCAGTGTCTTTTACTTTTATTACTTCTTCAAGAACAATTTCAGTAAGAATGTTGTAAATAGTTTTGTGATCAATAATCTTCTTCTTAAAGTGATTTGAGAAAGCTTTGCCTTCGCCCTCTGTAATTACAGCATATGGCAGGTGAGGTATTTTCTCAGAAATTGCCACTTTATCAATGTAGGACTTGATCTTGCTTACAATTTCAGATTTACTAGCTGATGGAGAAGTAGAACTTTTACGAGTATTCATTTTTGCACCTTCCAACGACTTTCATTGTTCAAATTATACATCCTTTTTCCAAATTTTGGTCAGGAAATTGAAATGTATTGAAAGGAGTATGAGATAATTAAATCATGAGGATAAAACAGCAACTTTTTGTCAAAAAATACATACAAAATAAAGGCAATGCTACGGAAGCAGCATTTGAGGTATATAACGTCAAAAATCGTAATGTAGCAGCAGCTACAGCTTCGAGATTGTTAAGAAATGTTAATATCCAGCAAGGAATCAGGCAAAGTCTTGAAGCCCAAGGGTTAACCCCCGAATCAATCGCTGAATACCTTAAACGAGCCATTGTTAGTGGATTGGGTGAAAAAGCTACTAATGCTGACTCTTTGCGAGGTTTAGACTTATATGCGAAGCTAACTGGTGCTTATGAGTCTGTTGTGATTGAACAATCTTACAAAATGAAACTTGAGAAGATGAATAGCAAGGAGTTAAAGATTGAACTAGAGAAGATCACAAAACATAGTGCAGAGCTAATGAAAGATTTAAATTCCTAAGTAAACTCAATTCTCAATTTTCTAACCCACTATGACACCCGCCTGGATTTATAAATTTATCTTCCAAGTCTGTTTTAAATACGGAATATATTTTCAGCGTTTTTTAGCTAAAATGGCAGAATATCGGAAGATTTTACGTTCAAAGATTTAATAATTCGATATACCTTTTCTAATGATGGGTTTACTTCTCCTCTCTCAATTTTTGAGTAGTAGGATGGGTTAATACCTGCATCAACAGCAATCTCTACTTGCTTTAAGTTTTTCCTTCTTCTTTCCTTCAAAATATTTCTTCCAATTTCTTTTTTGAGTTGATTGGTAAAATAATAAGCCATATACAAACAATTTAGAGCAAAAACCTCTCATAGATTGTCTAAATATAGACAAATTAGCCTCAATAACGAGCTTGATTTTTTATTCAGAAAGCATTACTATTCAAGGGAATTCTCGAGATATAGCTTATGCCGATATTATTTGTCATCATCTTGATAGTAGGGGCTTTTTTTGTAGGAACAGCAAACAATCCTACTGTTTCCCAATTTCAACAAACAATCCCTTCTCCTACTCAAGTGGAAACAGTCACTTCTTCTCCAAGTTTTACACCTAGTCCTACATTGTTTCGTACTCCAAAACACGCAGATGAAACATATAAACAACAACTGATGTCTGATCTCATGCGGAGAATAGCTGTAAGATATGGTGAAATAAAAAATTCGGCTCTCCAAGCTAATATATGGGATAAACAGTTTTTGCAATGTATAAGTGATGCTGAAAAGAGTTGTTTAAGGTATTCACAGCCCATAGATATAAAAGCACAAGATAATCAATTTGTTGCTCCAGGTCAAAATCCCGTAGGAACTCCTTTAAGTGATACGCATATAGATGGTTTACCTGACGTAGCACCTGGTGCTATTTATTATTCTCCACAACAACAAAGACAATTATGTAATCAAGCTAAGTCCGTCTGTTCTGTTTATTCAAACAACTTTAAAGCTCAATTCGATTCTATTGCTTCTGCCGATAAAGATATAACAGATTGGAAAAAGCAATTGGTCGAGATTACCAAGGATTGCTCAGTTTGTATATCGGATTACCAAGCAGCAATGAAAAAATTCGATGAATTTGAAAAAGATATAAGGCAATCAATAAAATAAATGAGGCTAATCGGAGTAGTTGTATGAGTATGAGACAATTATAATATATGAAAATTTTATTTATTAAAGGGTCTAGGGAGATGCTTCATTCCCCTTGATCCTAAACCGTCCTAGATTTATTCTACGGTAAATAAAGGAAGCCTAATTCTTGTAACAATGCAAGGAAGATGGCTTCTTTTTTGTAAGAAAGTATCGGCTGTAGATAAAAGCTCCCGTTGGCTCTACAGCCGAGACGGGAGTTTCTATTTATGGAACAGTTTGAACCAATTACAACAGAGGCGCTCATCGGTATTCTTGGACAAACAATTAAACGGGATGACATCAATAAGCTCATTGCCTTTCTCGCAATGCTTTCGGTATACACAGAGGATTCCCAGTTGAACATCTCCTTTAATGCACCAAGTAGCAGCGGGAAGTCATTTATTCCTCTTGAAATTGCCCAGTTATTCCCTAAGGAAGATGTTATACAAGTTGGCTACTGTAGCCCTACAGCGTTTTTTCATCAAGTTGGTACATACGACAAAGAAAAACAGGGATATATCGTAGACCTCTCACAAAAAATCCTTATTTTTCTTGACCAACCACATACACTTCTCTTACAGCATTTACGACCAATGCTCTCGCATGACAAAAAGGAAATTCTTCTCAAAATTACTGATAAGTCTCAAAAAGCGGGACTAAGAACCAAAAACATTTATCTTATTGGTTATCCTGTTGTTATTTTTTGTACAGCAGGTCTAATGCTTGATGAACAGGAAGCAACGAGGTTTTTACTTCTATCTCCAGAGATAAATCAGGAAAAGATACGGGAAGCAATCTATGAAAAGATAAGGAAAGAATCGGCAGTATCCACATATAATGACCTTGTTGAAACAGATCCGTTACGCCTGGGACTGAAAGAGCGGATACAGGCGATTAAGCAGTTGCATATAATAGAAATTCGCATTGGTTCAAAGAGAATAGATGAACTTTTTTTCCAACGAGCAAAAACTCTTAAACCACGGCATCAACGAGATATTGGAAGGATACTTAGTTTAGTCAAGGTATTTGCCCTTTTAAACTTTTGGGGCAGAAAACAAATTGATAGTGCGGTCTATGCTGATGAATCAGATGTTGAAGAGGCATTTAAGTTGTGGGATGTTATTTCGGAAAGCCAAGAGCTAAATCTGCCTCCATATGTTTATAACCTCTACAACGATGTAATTGTTGCAGCATACAAAGAAAAAAATGGAAACAATAGTGAGTACAACGATAGGGTAAAACTTGGACTCACACGACAGAAGATAATGCAAAAGCATTTTGCCGTATATGGAAGATTTCTTCCTGACTGGCAATTGCGGCAGCAGATCCTTCCGATGCTTGAGACAGCAGGACTGATAATTCAAGAGGCTGACTTTGGTGATAAAAGAAAAATACTCATTTACCCCACCACCTTACTCACTATATCTGAAGACCAAAACAATAGTGAGTTGCATGGTGGGGTAGAACCTGAAGAAACCACCTCAAACACGCAAAAACAGGACGAGCCGGCTGGTACACCTCCCGAAACTCTTAGTCCCTGTTACGCCTGCGGCGGCACAAAGTTCTGGAAAACTAAAGATGGAGAGACAAACTGTGCTACCTGTCATCCGCCAGCTTCAGAAAAGGATGCAGTGGAGTGGCTTGGTGAGGAAGGAACGTAAAGAGCCATGCAACTATCTACTGAGGCTCTTGAACAATTTAAAAAAATGTATATGGATATGTATAAAATACAACTTACCAACCAGGAAGCGATTGAGTACGGAACTCGTTTAATACTCCTCGTTAAAGCGGTATATGGAAAAGATTTACCAAAACGATTTGACAAAGAAGATAAAAAAGAGAATAATGAAAGTGTGTCCAAATAACCTTTCGGTTTTTTAATGGCCGTCTTGGACAAATCCGAAAGGGTTTGGACACACCAGGGCGGCCATTATAGATATTTATGGATACTAAAATTACTCTCCGATACTTTCGGTATCGCAGAAAAAGTTCTGAAGATAATAAGGAACGACAAGCAGCATCACTTGAGGATCAGGCATACGTTCTTGATGGTATAGAAGCACGCCAACACATCAAAGCTCTTGAAGATTTTGAGGAATCGGAATCAGCACATACTCCGGGAAGAACTACATTCAATGAGATGCTTGAAAGAATTGAAAAGAAAGAAGGGAATGCAATTCTGACGTGGCATCCAAATAGGATTTGTCGGAATATGATAGACGGTGGAAAAATAATAGATTTAATGGATCGGGGTTTACTTGTTGGAATACTCACTCCATCCCGAGCTTACCAAAATACACCGATGGATAAATTTATGCTCACGCTAGAGTTTGGAATTAGTAAAAAAGATTCTGATGACAAAAGCATTGCGGTTAAAAGAGGGCTAGACAAAAAGAATCGAGAAGGCTGGAGACCAGGTGTTGCACCTGAAGGATATCTGAATGACAAATCAACAGAAAGTGGTTTTAGGAAAATTCTTACCGATCCGCAAAGATCTCCTTTTATCAAGCAAATATTTCAATTATTTCACGAAGGAACGCCAGTCATTGAAATACATAGAGTCGCAGATGAGGAATGGCATTACCGTACAAGACAGAAAAAGCGATTAGGCGGCAAGCCTCTTACAATTAGCATGATTTATCAGATTTTAACAAACTCATTTTATATGGGGAGATATGAATATCCAAGAAAAAGCGGTAACTGGCATGAAGGTAAACATGAAAAGGCAGTCAGCGAAGAAATTTTCAACGGAATTCAAGTTCGGTTGGGACGGAGAGCTCCATATCGAATTAATGGTCAAGAGTTTGCCTTCTCTGCAATGATGCGATGCGGTATTTGCGATTCGGGTATTGTTGCCGAACAGAAATGGCAGGTAATCTGTAAGAATTGCAAGCTCAAATTTTCTCTTACCAGAAACAACAGAGATAAATGTACTGGTTGCGGGACGCTTATTATTGACATGGATCATCCGACTATCCTGCACTACATTTACTATCGTTGCGGACGGAAGAAGAATAGACTTTGCCTTGAAAAGAGCGTGCGGGTGGACAGACTTGAAGCTCAAATTCTTAATAA
>Ga0209515_10010151_pt1 | contig 10552 bp, 6 predicted proteins | sample Subgroupgradi54m_FD_187454 | JGI IMG/M metagenome (GOLD analysis project Ga0209515, IMG submission 187454) | Subsurface groundwater microbial communities from S. Glens Falls, New York, USA - GMW60B uncontaminated upgradient, 5.4 m (SPAdes)... ...
CGCCGCGGCCGAGTGCGCGCAACGCCTGGAAGCCATCGCCGAAGGCATGGGTTTCTCCCTGGACCCGGCCCGCATCTGCCGGTTGCTGGCCGGTCCGGCGCAGGCCCTGGCCGCCGAGTGCGCGGAGATCTCCCTCAACTATGCCCGGGTCGCGCGCGCCAGCAACGGGAACGGCGCGGTCCGCGACGCCATCAAGTCCTATTCCCTGGCGGAAGCGTTCGCTGAACCGGGAAGTGAAATCCGCGTGGAGGCCGCGCGCTTCCTGAGCCGCCGCGTAGCCATCGCGCGCCGGCGCAAGGGCGTTTTGGTCGCGCTGACCTTGATGATTGCCGTTTTCGGCGGCACCTTCGCCATCCGCACCTTCCTCGCCATGCCGGCGGAGAAACCGGGCGCACGTCCGGTTCCGGAAAGCGCCGCGCCCGCATCCGCAGCGCAGCGGCCACAATCCCCAACGCCCCCGTCCTTTACCGGGGGTCCGCAGGCTACGGTAACACCGGAGCTACCTGCTCCCACCGTTTCCGCGGTTGCGGAGGCCCCCGCCGCCCAACCCGCCGCAACGAGGCCCGTCGCGGGAACGGCGGAAAAGTTTGGAAGCGCGGGATTTCCGGAAACGAATGAGATGGGGACGCACCGTCCTTTGGTCCATAGCGCCCATTCCAAACCGGCCGCTCCGGGCGCCAAAACCAAGCCCCATCATCTCATCGCTTCGGCTGCGATTCCGATCGCAAAACCCCGTGCGGCCGATGCCGCGGGGGGATCCTTCCCGGCCGCATCCCATTCCCCCGCTTCCAGCGCGCCGGCCGCGGCGGAATCCCATGGGTTGCTCTGGGTCAAAACCAATCCCCCCTTCGCAAAGATCTACGTGGACGGCAGAGAGATGGGATCGACGCCCCTTGGCGAACCGCTCAAGGTGTCGGCGGGAACGCATCGTCTGGAGTTGGAGCGGGTTGGATGCAAAACTACCCGCACGGAGTTCACCATCGTCGACGCCCAGACCGCCTCGTTGCGTTTTACCCTGGATCGGATTGAAGGGGCGCCATGAAGCGCGGAGGGTTTTCCCTTGCTTTGGTTTTCCTGGCGCTTCTGTCCGCAGTATCGGGATTGGCCGCGGAGCCGACCGCCGCCACCGGCGAAGACCTGTTCAAATGGGGCGAGTACGACAGCCTGATCCGCGTATTGGAACCGGCCACCAAGAACGGAACCCTTTCGGAGATCAAGACCGCGGCGGACTCCTCGGCGCGCGCGCGATCCCTGATGTTCCTGGGGGTCGCCTTCTACGCCACGGGCGCGCATGAGGCCGCGGACAAGGTTTTCCAGCAGTCCTGCGCCCTGGATCCGATGGTCAAGCTCGATCGGTTCTACGTGACCGAGGAAATCGCCAACCACTTCCAAGCCATCGCCATGGACGGCATCCGTCGCAGGCAGAGCCGCGACGCGGTGGCGGCGACCGCTTCGGCCTTGTCCGATCGCTCGCCTGCTCCTGCTCCCGGAGAAAACGGAAGACGTCTATCGCAAGCGCCCGCGTCGCGATCCCAGCGACGGGAATTCAAGGACGGATCGCGGAAGATCTGGGTCTGGTGGGGCCTCGGCGTAACGGCCGTGGTGGCCGCGGGCGGCGGCGCCATGTATCTCGCCAACCAGGGCGGAGCTCCCGTCGAACACGTGACCACGATTGAGGTGGGCAAGTGAGCCGGATGTTGCGGACGCGCTTCCGTGCCTTGGCCCTGTTGCTGGGGGTGTTAGGGCTGATCCTGCTGTCGTGCACGCTTTCCGATGAGCAACAGGCGAAGAATTTCATTTCCTTGGCCGTACCCGATTCCCTACGCAATTACGACGACATCCGCATCCTGATCCTGAAGCCCGGCGCGGCCGACACCCTGGATACCCTGTGGAACGGCCCCTTGCAGGATTCCTCCGCGCTGAAAAGGCTGCCGGCCGACCGCTATGGGGGCGGGGACGTGGACGTGGTCATCCAGGGGATGAAGGGCGGATTCATCGTCTACCGGATCAAGGTGGAATACCGCGGTCCCGGAACCAAGCCCGTCACCTCGGTGTTACCTATCGGGGTCTATCCGGATACTATTCCTCCCGTCCTGGTCATGCGGGGGCAGGATTCCCTGGTCCTCATCAAAGGCTGGCCTTATGTGGATTCCGGGGCCGTCTGCATGGACGATCGGGACGCGAAACCCGTGGTGACCGTCCATGGCAGCGTCGATCCCCTGATGCTGGGAAGGCAGATCCTCTCCTACGACTGCCGGGACTCCACGGGCAACGAGTCGGCGGGCAAGGCCCGGCGGATATTGGTGGTGCAGCCTCCGGATACCACGCCTCCAGTGCATACCCTGTTGGGCAAGGATACCGTGGTGGTTCTGCAGGGCGACGTCTATGTGGATGCGGGCGCGACCTGCGTGGACGATCTGGACAGCCTGCCCACCCATTATACCAAGGGGGAGTTGGACACCCGCGTGCGCGGATGGTACACCCTCGCCTACAAATGTTTCGATCATGCCTCCAATTACGCCGCGGATCGGGTCCGGAGCATCCACGTGATCCGGGCCCCGGACGCGGTGAGTCCCCTGCTCGGCCTGCGCGGACCGGAAACCATCATCCTGTATCAGGATCAACCCTTCGCCGATTCCGGCGCCGATTGCATGGACGATCGTGACGGCCGCCTGCCCGTAACGGAAAGAGGGTCGGTGGATACGCATGCGCGCGCCACCTATACGCTCATCTACGGCTGCGTCGATTCGGCCGGGAACGCCGCGCCGGAGAAATCCCGCAGCGTGCAGGTGGTCCGCGTTCCGGATGCGGATAAGCCCGTGCTGGTGCTGACCGGCGCGGATACCTTGTCGATCTATCAGGGCCTTCCCTATGCAGATCCGGGCGCGGCCTGCCGGGATCTCCGGGACGGGACCCTGCCCGTGAAGATCGCCGGAACCGTGGACACGCAGGTGCGCGGAATCTACACCCTCACGTTCAGCTGCGCGGATTCGGTAGGCAATACCGATGTCAAGGTGCGCCATGTGGTGGTTGCGCGGCTTCCGGACGCCATCAAGCCCGTGATCACCCTGCGGGGCAAGGACTCGGTGGTCCTGTACCAGGATCAGCCCTACGCCGATTCCGGCGCGGTGTGCCTGGATGATCGCGACGGCGCGATCCCGGTCGTCGTAACGGGAACCGTGGATGTCCACGTGCGCGCCTACTATACGCTCAGCTATGCGTGCAAGGACTCCGCGGGCAACGCCGCCGCGGGCAAGACGCGATCGGTGCGGGTGATCCGCGTTCCGGACACGGACAAGCCTTCCCTGAAGTTGAGCGGCGCGGATTCCGTAGGCGCCTACCAGGGCCAGGCCTATACCGATCCCGGCGCCGCGTGCCAGGATGCCCGGGATGGCGTGCTTCCCGTACGCGTCGACGGCGCCGTGGACACCAAGGTGCGCGGTCCGTACTTCCTCACCTTCAGCTGCGCCGATTCGGCCGGGAACACGGATGCGCACATCCGCAAGGTCCAGGTCCTGCGGGTGCCCGATCCGGTCAAGCCCGTCATTACCCTGTTGGGATCCGATTCCGAATCCGCGATCCAGGGGAAGGCCTATGTCGATTCCGGAGCCGTCTGCCTGGACGATCGGGACGGAAGCCTTCCCTCCACAAGGACCGGCACGGTCAACAGCGCCGTCCTCGGCTATTACCCCCTGACCTTCTCCTGCGCGGATTCCGCCGGCAACCAGGCCGATGCGAAGACCCGCATCGTCCACGTGCAATTGCCCCCGGACGTCGTCAAGCCCGTGATCAGCCTGATCGGGATGGATACGGTGGCGGTGACCAAGCTGGTGAATTTCGACGATCCCGGCGCGACCTGCGTGGACGATCGCGACGGCGCGCGTCCGGTTTCCGGCCCGGGACTGGACTCTTTGAGCGATGTTCCCGGAATCTACCATGCCGTTTACTCGTGCGCCGACAAGGCCGGCAATACCGCTTTGATCACGCGCGTTGTGAAGTCCGGATTGTACACCATCAACATCTCCTCCCAGAAGGAAACCCAGATCGACACGATCACCACTTGGCAATACGGGGCCACGGGAGGTTCCGGGATTTCCAACTACGAATCCGAAATCTACCTGTCCACGGTAAAGTTCGATCTGTCCAAGGTCAACAAGACCGGCCTCAAGAGCGCCAAGATCCACCTCTTCACCTGGGGCACCACGCCGCAATGGCCTGGGACGCGCGGCGACTACACCTTCCGCATCTACGCCATAAAATCGGATTGGACCGAAGGGACGGGAAACTGGTTCTATTACGAAGGAGCATGGCAGAACGGCGGCCAGACCTGGTTCACCTGGTACGGCCTGTCCGATGCCTGGAAGGCCGCCTCCACCAATCCCGGAATCGTCTCCGGCGTCACCGGCTCGGACAAGGCCCTGCTGCGGACATCCAACCTGACCCTGTTGTCGACGCAGAAGGTCAATCTCCATTACGACGCTTCCAACGGCGCGAGCTTCGCGATCAATCCGCCCGACAAGCTGGTGGTGCTGGAGTTGGACGTCACGGACTACGTCAAGAACGTGAACCCGGCGCAGGACTTCGGGTTCCACATCAAGGTCGAGGGCCTGCCGGCCGCTCCGGGCCGGCGCATCGGCTTTCTCACCCGCGAAGTCGGGGACGGAACTTACGCGCCGCGGTTGATGTTGAGCTATTGATCCCCGGCGCGCGCCTGGGCCATGTAGCGGAAGAACGTGCTGCGGCCCATGCCCAACAGGGCGGCGGCCTTGTCCTTGTCCCCGCCGCACAGATCCAGGGCCCGCTGCAGGTAGTCCAATTGGAAGCGGCGCGTGGCCTCGTCCATGTCCATCCAGCGATCCTTGTTCTCGGGAAGCATGATGCGGATCACGGGCGCGTCCGCGAAAAGCGCCGCCTTGGAAACCACGTTGGCCAGCTCGCGGACGTTGCCGGGCCAGCGGTAGCGCGCGGCGGCGAACAGGGATTCGGGGTGCAGGCCGGATAGGGTTTTGTCGGGATAGGTGGCCTTGGCCTTTTCCAAAAAGTGGTGGGCCAGAAGGATGATGTCCTCGCCGCGTTCCCTTAAGGGAGGCAAAGTGATGCCGTGCTGATTGACGCGGTAGTAGAGATCCTGCCGGAACGTGCCGTTCGCGACCATGTCTTCGAGCTTGCGGTTGGTGGCGCAGATGATGCGCACGTCCACCTTGATTTCCACGGCCTGGCCTACGGGGCGGACCATGCCCGACTCCAGCGTGCGCAGGAGCATGGCCTGCAGGGGGAGATCCATTTCCCCGATCTCGTCAAGGAACAAGGTGCCGCCCTCGGCGGACTGGAAGATGCCGCGCTGATCCTGGAGCGCCCCGGTGAAGGCGCCCTTCTTGTGTCCGAAGAGTTCGCTCGCCAGCAGCTCGCCGCGCAGGGTGCTGCAATTGACCACCAGGAACGGCTTGGCCGCCCGCCGGCTGGCGCGGTGGATGAAGTTCGCCATCACGTCCTTGCCGGTTCCGGTCTCGCCTTCCAGGAGCACGGCGATGTCCCCGGAGGCTACGGCGCGCGCTTCCTGGACCGCGCGGCGCATGGGCGGGCAGGAGGCGATGAAGCCCGGGCCGCCGTCCTCGGGGCGCAGGGAGGCCAGCACGCGGCTCTGCATTTCGATATAGCCGACATGGTTGATGAGGCAGCCCACTACCAGGGAATACACTTCCAACTGCCGCAGATCCGCTTCGCCGAAGGATACGGAAGGCACGTTCGATCCCAGGTAGATGAGACCGGACAGCCGGCCCGCCGCCAGGATGGGGCAGCAAAGCACGGAGTGCAGCTTGAGGTCGACGACGCTCTGGGAGTCCGCGTAGGCGGGATCGGCCAAGGCGTTTCCGAGGAAGATGCCTTTGCCGGTGCGGAGCACCTTTTCCACCACGGTGTCGCTGAACATGGGTTCGGCGGAACCCTCCCGCGTGGAGACGGCCACTGCGGGCTTGGCGGCGCCGTCCACGGTGAAGAGCAGGGCCTCGTTGCCGCCCAAGGTATCCAGCAGCAAGCGCATGACCTTGGACAGCAAGGTGCGCAGGTCGCGTTCTTCGGCGACCATGGCGCACAGACGGGAGAGGCCCGTAGAGATGCCTAAGGCCGGGTGCGCGGACTCGCCGGAAGGCTGGGGGGCCTTGACGAAGGAGCCGCCGTCCGTTTCCATCAACTCCATCTTTTCCAATAGAAGGCGGGCGGATCCGATTTCCATGAGATCGCCTGGCTGAAGCAAAAACTGATCCGTACGCTTTCCGTTCCACAGAGGTTTGGCCTTTGGGTGGGCGGCGGTGACGGAATAGCCGAGGTCGGTCTGGGTCAACCGCACGGCGACGGGAACGGTTCCCGCCCCGTGCAGTACGATATCGTTCTCCGGAGCGCTTCCTGCGGTCATCACGGTTTCCTGCAGGGGCAGGGAACGGGTCTGGCCTTCGTGGAAAATCCTGAGACGATACATGCCTGAAAGGCTCCTGGCGTTTGGCTGAGTCCCCAATTTAGCCATTTCCGGGAAACGGAAATCCCCAATCCGGGATCAAAATCCCGGGCGGGGGATAAAGGGGCGATCATCCCTTGGCGCGGAGTCAAGGTAACACGTCCGCCGGACTTTTGAGCCGGAGGGGCCTTTTAGTACCTTGCCCAACGGATGCGCCCCCACCCCAAATCCCTTTCCTATTACTCCTACGACAGCCTCGGGAATCCCTGGCTGTCCGGGGGCGGCGCGTTGCGGGACTTCGAGATTCTGAAGCGCCAGCGGGGCGATTGGAGCGGCATCGTGATCTGGACCGGAAGGTATCCCGGTTTTAAGGACGGTGAGCGCGAGGGCATCCGCTTCCGCGGCCTCGGCTTCGGCCGATCCTACCTGGTCTCGCGCCTGTCCTACACGGTGCTGGCCAACCTGCGGCTGCTCCGCGACCGCGCGGACGTGATCGGCAACAGCATCTCCGCCTACGCGCCCATGCTGGCCGGCCTGCTGCGGCCCCAGCGCTTCTACCTTGTCGCCCATCACTATGCAGGCGCGCATTCCAAAGAGAAGTATTCCCTGATGGGTTCGGCCGCGTGGCTGTGCGAATGGCTCCTGTTCCGCTTCTGCCGCCGCTTGATCGTTTCCAACGGCAAGGTGGCCGAACGCGCCCGGGCCATGAATCCGCGCATCCGGGTGCTGCAATCCCAGAACGGCTTCGACCCCGGTCTCATGCAGGTTACCCCCGGTTCCGCCTCGCCCCCTTTCATCCTCTTTTTGGGCCGCTTCGACATCTATATGAAGGGCCTGGATCTGCTGGTGTCCGCCTTCGCCAAGCTCGATCCCGCCGTCCGGGGCGCGACGCGCCTGGTCCTGGCGGGCGCGGCCTCCCCCGAGGCCGAAGCCGCGGTTCGCAAGCTGGTTCCCGCCGCGCTTGCCGATGGCATAGGTTTCGCTCCGAACGTATCCGACGCCGAGAAGCGCGAACTCTTACGCACCTGCCTGTTCTTCTGCAGCCCCTCCCGCTTCGAAGGCTGGGGCATCGCGGCCTTGGAGGCCAATGCGTCCGGGAAACCCGTGCTGGTGACCCGGGCGGATGGATTCCTGGACAGCATCAAGGAAGGCTTCTCGGGATTGATGGTCCCGGTTGAGGATGAGGCCGCGCTGGTGGCGGGCTTGGGACGGTTGATTGGAGACGAGGACCTGCGCCGCGAGCTGGGCCGCAATGCGCGCGATTGGGCGGCGCGTTTCTCCTGGGACGGAATCGCCGCCCGGGAAAAGGCCTGGCTGGATAAAGGTCCCGGATTCCGGGAGGGCGACGATCCCTTTCCGGATGTATAATTCTTTCTGACGCGTTCCGCCATTTCGTCTTTCGGTTTTGATCCGTGCATCCGTTCCCGGAGGTTCCTATTCCCATCCGCCGTTCCATGCCCGCTCTGGCTTTCGTCTTGGCCTTGACCGCCGCTTCCGAAGGGCGCGCCGAGGACACTCTGTTGCTGAATCTGGATTTCCAGGACACGGCCCACCTGGCGGCCCAGCCGGTACCGCTGTCCCAGGGAATTCTGCTGCCGGACGCCAAGGCCTCGGCGGAATTCCCCGGCGCCTTGGATCTGGGAAAGCAAGGTTATGTCCGCATCCCCGGTTTCCGGAGCCCGCGCGGGCCCTTCACGGTGGAAGCCCGCTTCCGCGCGAACGAATACGCGCCCCTGAGCACCCGCTACATCTCCGACATCCTCAATACCGCCACCTGGGATTCCGGCCCCACCCAGGGTTTCGGACTACGCATCGGAGGCGGCTATCTGTATGCGCCCATGCCTAGGGAGGCCTACGCCAGCGACGAGGACTACCGCGCGGACGTGGGCTGGTACGATGACGGCGAACGCGCCGCCGCCTCCCGCTGCATCGGAGAATTCTTCACGGCGATGCAAGGGGATGATCGCAACTGGAAGGAAGTCGTCACCGACCGCTGCATCCAGCGGAACGCCTGGGTGCACGTGGCCGGGGTGTGGGACGGCAAGGACATGCGCATCTACTTCGACGGGCAGAATGCCACCGACACCTTGCGCGTGCTGATGCCCGAGGCGCGGCCCCGGCTGGACAGCGTGGCCACCGCGTTCGCCGGCGCGCGGGCGGATGGCGGATTCGATTCCCGTCACCTGGACGGTACCTTGGATTTCGTGCGCGTGATCGACCGCGCCCTTTCCGCCGGCGAAATCGGCGAGCATTACCGGGCGACGCTCCCGGCCTTGGACACCTTGTGCCACGGCGCCATCCTGCCCGTGTACCCCGTGGCCGGGCAGGCGGTCACGGGCCTTTGCGAGTTCCGATTCCGCATCGTGGCCGAGGGGGCCTGTACCCGCCCGGACTTCAAACCCGAAATCGCGCCAGGGGATACCATCGAGATCGAGATCGCCAAGGATCCCGAATTCCAGGACGTGTTGGTGAGGCTTAAGGTTTCGCAACTCTCATTCCGCCTGGATGCCGCGGCGGTGGCCAAGCTGGCGGGATATTCCGGCGCTGCCTATTGGCGCGCGCGGCTGCTTCCGGCAAAGCCCGCTCTGGCCAAGTCCGCGGCTACGGGAGCTCTCGCTCTCCCGGTGGCGTCGTCCTGGAGTCTTTCCAGGCCCTTCATGCTGGACGGGCGGGCGACGGTCGCGGCGCGTCCGGTTCTCGCCGCCGCCAGGCTAGCCCCCATGTTGGTCGGGGAAAAACTGAGCGTGGACTCCCGCGGCGCAAGCCGTCCCCGGATCTACTCTCTGGAAGGAAAGATCCTGCCTCTGGTATTCACCCGGCAGGGTGCGCGCTGGACGGCGCCGCTTCCCGCCGATGCGACGCACGGCATCCTGTTTCTGGGTTGGGAATAAAGGAGATGAAAGTCAGAGCCAGCGATCGCCTCTTTTTTCGGCGACCAAGGGCGGCCTCGGGACATCCAGCATCTCGACTACCGCGACATAGGGGTAAAACGTGACCGATTTGACGGCAGCCTGTGCGGGATTGAAGGTCTCGTCGTGGAGTTGGTTCGCGAAGCCGCTGAGATAGGAGACGAAGGGATTCTTCGTCCCCAACAAGTCCTCGCACAGATAAACGCCCCCGGGTTTGATCGCCCTCAGGATTTCCTCGAAGGTCGGGCGTTGCAGCCGCGGCTTGTGCCCGCCGTCGTCGATGATGATGTCGAAGTCCCCGACCGTCTTATGGAGGTGGCGCCAGAAGTCCCGGTCCGACTGGTTCCCGATATGGATGGATACCCCGTTCCTTGCATACCGCTTGCATTCCGGATTGATGTCGACCCCGATGATTTCGCATTCGTCGCCGAAGTATTTCCGCCACATGTCCAGGCTTCCCCCGCCGTATACGCCGATCTCCAGGATGCGGATGCGCCGGCCGCGGAATCTGGAAAAGTGATCGTGATAGATGGAAAAATAATGCCGCCATTTCCAGATCCCGTTGCCATGGACGTGGGAATCGAAATCGGTTTCCAAGGGATTGGGTGCTTGGGGGCCCGTCGGAGGGACCTTGACGGTTTTCGCGGCCCGGTGGTTGCCGAGGATGTAATGGATCGGGGCGTTGAAAAAATCAACCCAGGGTTTGAGCATCATCCGGAGTCGGTACAGCATTTCCTATTCCTTTGTATGAGCGTTCCGCGGTGTCGATAGAAGCGGGAAGCGTTGGAACTTCGGGCTAACCGGGCTTGCGGCAGACCAGGATCATGTCCGTGGCCAGGGACGGAAAGGCGTGGCTCAAGGCCAGGTCCAGCCCTTTGATCGAGCGCTTCTCGAGGATGGAGGCTCCATGCGCCTTCTCCACCGTCCAACCGCAGCCGACCAGAAGGTACCGCAACGCCGAGAGCGTGAAGATGCGGATATGCCCCGCGGGCATGGAAACCTGGCGGAGGAAATTGCCCGAGTTGGTGGGCTCCACGCCGGTCTCGGTAAAGAAGGGCTGCAGGCCCAAGGGGGCAATCAGGCGGTTGATCCAGGACGCCATGTTGGGCGTGGAGATGATGAGGCGCCCGCCCGGCGAAGAGACGCGGAAGAGTTCGCGGGCGAAATTCTCGGTGGAAAAGATGTGCTCGAT
>Ga0209515_10010152_pt1 | contig 10552 bp, 5 predicted proteins | sample Subgroupgradi54m_FD_187454 | JGI IMG/M metagenome (GOLD analysis project Ga0209515, IMG submission 187454) | Subsurface groundwater microbial communities from S. Glens Falls, New York, USA - GMW60B uncontaminated upgradient, 5.4 m (SPAdes)... ...
GTTCATCGTATATATCAACTGGTTCATTTGTAATTGATTCAGTAATTTCAATATATGATGATGTAGTATATAATACCTGATGTAAAATACTTAATTCAGAATCATATTTTGAAATATCAAAATTAAATGAATCAAATAAATTAATTAATATTTCCAAAACAAAATTAACAACATTTGTTTTAACAACTTTATTTGTGTTATTTTCAATTAATCTATTAATTTCATCAATTATATAATTTAAAACCATGTTATTGATAAAATTATGTTTAACAATAAAAGTATAATTTAAATATTCGTTAAATTGTATTTTTTGAGTATTTGTGTCAGTAACTAAATATACATTAATTAAATTCATATATTTTAAAAAATCATGTTCATAGTGATTATCCAAATTATTTGAACTGAATTTTTTTTTATATTTATCATAAATTATATCAAGTGCATTATTTTCAACTTCATCCGCAACCACCTCATTTACATCCTTTTTCATAATCAAATCAATTTTATAATTATATTTAAGACGGTTATAAAATTTATGTAATTCTTTGCCCAATGTTTTGATATTTTCAAATCTTTTTAATGTAATTTTATTTGCAAAATTATTCATAGTAAATATATCTTTATCGTGTATTGTATTTTTATATTGTTCTTCATCCATACCATAAAAATGTGGATAATAATCTTTTATCGACATATTTTCACGTGCAAAACCAAACATATTTAACATATTTTTTACAGAATAATTTATTTGTAATTTAGCATTTGTTTTTTCGTGTGTAATTATTTTTTTATTTAATTCACGATATCCAATTAAATATTTAGTGTTTATGTCATAAAATAATTCATATTTTGTCTTTTTATACATCGTGTAAACAATTACATCATGTTTAAAATGCGAATGATTTTCAACATATTTCATATCAACATTATCTTCATATATTTTTATTGGTGTTTCTAATAAAGAACCATTAAAATTGTGGTTAATGATATATATGTTTTTATGTAAATTATAAGTATTTTTATTAATAACAAATTCCATGCCTATTGATTTTTGTATTATATCAAGTAAATTATTAATTGACAATAATATATCATCTTTTACTTTTTGAAATTTATACATTAATTTATCAAATATTTTTTTAATTCTCATAATTTCATCAGTTGATTCCTTGTCTAAATTTGAAATATATTGTTCAATATGTAATGATTTTTCTTTTTTTATTTTTTCGATATTTTCAAACATTTTATACAATTCTTTATCTGTAAAATTTATATCAGAATCTTTAACATATCCACAAATATTACATATTTTTTCTTGATTAAAATTATGTATGTGTCCATCTATTCCATATTTAAATGCTAACCCTTTTAATTTTAATAACGAATAATTTTCAATTAATTTGTCAGATTCTTTGATTTTTAATTTTTTTAAATCAGTTGTTACACTACATATTTTACATGTAAAATCGCCATTATATTCAGTCGCATTTTTACAACATCCATCTTTAAATTCTTTTTTACATTTTTCCCATGTTTCTGGTGGACATGCACTAAAATTATGAAATTCACCATTTGGACAATTTGTTAAATTTGTAATAGATTTTATTATGGTATGTTCTGGTTTTGGTTTTGTAAATGTTAATCTTTTAAATGTATTTGCTGAAACAATATTTTTATACAAATTATCAACAACAAAATCATTTTCAACAGTATTTGTTGTTGGAACAATATCATATTTATTACTTATTGTTATGTCATATTTTTGTATTGTTTTTGTTTCCATCATTTCTTTATCTATTTTTTTCATAACATTTTTATTATTATAAATTTGTATTTTTGCGTAATATTTAAAATGTAATGTTTGATATAAATATACACGTTTTTCTTTCATTGTGTTTATGTTGACAAGTAATATTACATTCAAAAGCTCAATAACTGTATTTATTACCATTTTTTGATAAATAATTCGTTGCTTTGTTTCTTCATTTTTTGTTAATTCTTCTTGTGGAATACCGCTCCATAAATTATAACCAATTACATAATAACTTATCATATATAGTAAATAACATAATACTGGATATTTTGTAATTGGTTCTGTTTCTTGTTGTTTATTAATAATAATGTTGAAGCGTTCAAACAAATGTGTAAATATTTTTTTATAAAATTCATAAACAGATAAATTATTTTTTTGATTTTCAGCTAAATGTATAATTTGTTTTTCGTCCAATTCAAGAATCATTAAAATTATTATATATGCCAATGAATTATTATATTTTTTAATTTTATAAATATCTTTGTCTTCACTTGAATAAATAAAAATATCACTTTTTAATTCAAAATTAAATAACATACTTAATTTGTCTATTCCAAATATTTGTCTTTTTTCATTTTTAATTAATTGATATTCTTTTTCAATAAACGTATTGTTATGTAAAAGTAAATCAATTGTATCTTTTACAATTATTTTTCTTCTATTTCTTGGTCCATATGTTGAACCAATTAAAAGAGGTAAATGTAAAATAATTGAAATACGTTCAATTATTTTGTCAATACTTTTAATTGCAAGTTTGTATGGTTCATATTCATTTATTTTTTCTAACTCAATATCTAAATTATAACTGTGTGGAATAAATTTTTGCAATTTTGAATCAAAATGTCCATCTTGAATTGTTTCTTCAATTGGTAACATTGATTTACAACTTTTACATATATAATATTGTTTTTCATTCATTGTTACAAATTGTTGAATATATTCATATATTAACACTGAATATAATGCACTTTTCTTTTTTTTTAATTCTATTATTTTATCCCACGATAAATAATGTTGGCATACACCATCGACATATAAATTTGATATTTCTTCTTTTTCTTCATCTTCAATGTAGTTATCGTCATCATTGTTTCTATTGTTGCTACCATTAAAATAATTGCCAACCGATTTATTATTTGAATTATTGCTGTTCAATTTATCATCATTTAATTTATCATTGTTTAATTTATTGTCATTTAAATCATTATTTATGTTATTAATTGTTTTGCTAATTATTTTATTTGTATGTTTTTCATGTACACACATTGTGTTTGGTTGACAAAACATTTTGGGTTTGCACACTATTTTTGCAACAGATGAAATATCTTTTTTGATGTATGTTGGTAATTTATATACTTTGTCATATAATCCAGAAAATGTTTTTTCTTCAATATCTTCAATATCGTCAGTTTTTAAACTTTTTATGTCATACATTAAATGTTCTAATTCTACAATTTTTGCACTAAATTGATCATCTAATACATCAGGAAGTTTTAATTGAAAATTTTCAAACATTTGTTTATATTCAACCAGTGTTTTTGATTTATTATTTTTTACATAATCATGTAATGCTTGAATACTTTCTTCTAAATAATAATCATATAAATATGACATAATTAATTTTACAATATCATTTTGTGAAATATTTTCATCATATCCTTTTAAAAAATATTTTTTTGTTTTATCAAAAACAAAAATATAATTTTTATCTGTATATTTCCCGTGTAGTGTGTTATTAATTTTTTCATTCATTGCATCTTTTACATTTTTTAATGTGGCGTCAATATCTATATTAATAAAATCATTTGGAGTTATTTTATCAATGTCAGAACCTCCTAATATTGCAAATCCCATAATATTAGTTATCATACCATATGACAATATACGCGTTTCTACTGTTTTATTATATTTTTTAAATATTAAACTTGAATTACGAATTATATCATATGTTTCACCAAAATTTACGTGTGAAAAATAATGATTATTTAAATGTCTGAATGGAATATTTGGATAACTCATAAAAGAATTAAATTCATTAAATAAATCTAAATTTTGATTTGATAAAGATGTCATTGTCATTTTATTGTATATTTTTAAATTTTCGTATTTATTAACAAGTGTTGCATATTTGTTTATTAATGGCGTGTAAAACAATTTTTTAATATTCTCTGGATCTTTATAATAATCCGATATTGTGTTTATTTTATTGACAATGTATTTTATTTTTGTATTTTCTTTTTTTTTTGCTTCTTCTCCTTGATATTCATATTTTTCATTATTTTTATGATACAGCAAAAAATCATCAGTAATTGGAACAATTAATTTGGATTCAAATAATTTTTGTATTTTTCCATCAATATCAATATGCTTTCTTTTTTTTTCATAAATAACATCATTGTAATTTATATTTAACATATCATAAATCATAATTGGAATTTCAGTTTCAATTTGTTCTGGTTCAAGAATTTCTTTAATTTTGTCAAAATCAATAAATAAATGTTTTGGAACAACAATATCAATAAATATAAATTCTCCATCCATTGTTTCAGATTCATCAATTATATTGAATATGTGTTTTTTCTCTTCACCACTAAATAACAAAACAAATATTGCTATTTTAATTGAATTATGACAAACAATTATTTTATTTTTTTTGTATTGTTTTAATAACATATCCATTTTGCTATTACCAATTTTATCAATGAAATTTTGTGTTTCTTTTGTGTATGTTTTGGTATTTTCAACAGTAACATTTGCATTTTCATTTTCGGTATTTTCATTTTTGTTTTTGTTTTTGGTTTTGTTTGGTTTGTCTTTAATTTTATTTTTTGTTTTGTTATCAGTTTTATTTTTAGTTTCAGTTTCATTTTCATTCCCATTTTCATTCCCATTTTCATTTTCACCAAGCAATTCTTTTAAAATAAATATGATTTTTATTATATTTGAATTGCTTTCCGAATTAAAAAAATCATCAAGTTTTACTGAATATTTTGACTGATTATTATTTATTTCAACCAAACTTGCATTAAAATTTTCATTTTTTTCTTCATAGTTTAAACCAATTAATATATATGCATAATATGCAATGTATTTTAACATTGTATTTTTAATAATAATAGCATTGCTGTTTTTTGATACAATTTTATCAATTTCTTCTTGTGATACTAAATTTTCAGAATATTCAAGTAGTTCATTTAATTCATTTTGATATTTTTCAATATTTTGTGTTTTAATAACTTTTTCATAATTAATAAAATTTTTATTTTTTTCTATAACCCATTCATACATGAATTTATCAAGTATAATATCTAACATATTATCAATATCTTTTATATCCATATAGTTGTATTTGAAAAATTATTTATTGTTTAATCAATAATTTTAATAAAAAGTATATATGATTTTTATTTACATATATTGTGTATTGTACATTGTGTATTGTGTATTGTATATTGTATATTGTTTATTGTATATTGTGTGTTGCATATTATATATTTCAAAAGAAAATTAAAATCTACTCTTATATAATTATAAATATAAAAAAATAAAAAAACAAAAAAACACAAAATATATATAAAAATAATTACTATTTGTTATTTGTTATTTGTTATTTGTTATTTGTTATTTGTTATTTATTTCAAATATTTGTCATTATAAATTTTTAATATTTTTTCTTTAAATTTATCATAAATTCCAATCGATAAATCAATTGCTTCAAACAAATTATCAAGTGGATCATTTTTATGTGTTTCAAATGATAATAACATTTTTTTTTCTAAATATGATATTTTTGATATTCCTGATTTTATAATATCATTCATATTTTGTAACATATAATTAATTGGTCCGAATGTAACATAATTTTCATTACAAATTTCAATTATTAATTTATTTTTTCCATATGTCATCATTTTATATTGTTTGTTTGTAAAATTTACTTTTAAATTTCTTAATTTGCCATTAATTATGTCACAAACAGTAGCTAATATTAAATATGGATTACGTTGCTCATTACATTTCATTTTAAAAATATATTCATTATCATTTATTTGTGTCCAAAAACAACTTGATGCATTATATATTGCATTTTGCTCACCAGTTTTTAACATTGTTTTCATTGAAAATTCTAATTCTTCATTTGATCTTAAAATTGATAATGCAGTTGGATTATCTTTTGGATACATTTTGTCATTGTCAATTAATTTGTTATTTATTTTAACAATTAAATCATTTGTTGTGACATATATGTTATTTAATGTGTTATTTTTTTTCTTTGCATATGTTTCAATTATTAATTCATTTTGTTCATTTTGTTTGTTTTGTTCATTTTGTCCGTCTTGTTTATTTTGTCCATCTCCATAATATTCATTTGATAATTCGTTAGACAATTCAGCCTGTTCAAATTGTTCAATATTATATATTGGTAATTGTGACAATCTTAATTTTGTTTCTGTTACATCATAAACTGTTGTATTTTTTATAATTTTTATTTGCGAAACATCATATGCATAAATATATGGTTGATCAATTGCAGATTGTCTTATTGAATTTAAAATTTGATATACTGCATATTCTCCTTTTATGTTTAAAGTCAATAAACTTTCATTATATTCATCTTTTGTATATGATACTTCTTTGATATCCATTTTATATATAATTATGTATCATAATAAATATATATCAATTTTTATTTACATTGTATTGCATTGCATTGTATTGTATTATATTTTTGATTTACATTTAATTTACATTTAATTTACATTTAATTTACATTTAATTTACATTTAATTTACATTTAATTTACATAAATAAACGATTAAACCATAAAAAATTTATATTAAATAAATATATGAATTCAAACCAAAATGCATTTAACAGCAATATGATATTTTATAAAAAAGATTGTCAGCTTTCGCATAATTTTTTAACACTTTGTCAACAAAACAATATATTAAAATATTTTAAATTAATTGCGGTTGACAATACTAATATACAAAAAATTAATAATGGCGGTATAAATGTGTTTCCAACACTTTTAATAAAAGGTTTATCTGTTCCACTTGAAGGAAAAGCAGTATTTGGATGGCTTGAGGAGCATTTAAGAACAATAAATGCAAATAATAATCAAACAGCTTCACAAATACGACCACCGTATCCACCACCATCACAACAGCAACAAAATAATTCAAATAACATCAGTTCACAAAGTAATGTTGTTAAACGTCCAAATCCATTACAATCAACAATTGATAATAACAATCAAAATAATCAAAATAATAATAATCAAAATAATAACAATCATAACAATAATAATCAAAATATTAATAGTATGAAAGAAAAAAAAGATGTAATTGGATTTTCACAATTTGAAATGGCTGGAATATCTGATGCATTTGCATATGTGAATCGTGATGAAGCATTACCTAAAAATTTTTTAGCTCCTGATAAAAATGTTGAAATATACACAGCAACTGAATGTAAAAAAATTAATAATAAACAACATGATATGTTAATCAAAAATATTTCAACAAAAATAGAAAATGATAAAAAAGAAATATTAAATTTGTATGATAAAGAACATGAAAAAATAATAAATGGCAATAAAATTGATTGGAACAATTAAATTATAATATGAATATGAACATGAATATGAATATGAATATGAATATGAATTATAAACATAAATAATATACAATATAAACAAATTTTTACATTTTATAAATTATAATGAACAATTATACACATGAATATAAAAATAAATACGAATATAAAAATGAATGTGAATGTGAATATGAATATGACAAAATAAATTATTTTCACAATTTATTAAATAATTTTATAACACATATAAATGAATTAATTGACTGTATGAATGCATATAAACTTTTAACTAAATATTCACAATATTTACCAATAATGAAATTATATGTTGAAAATAATAAAACTGATATATTGCAAAAATGCATACAAAATATTGGCGAATTTGTTAATTTTTCTCTTGATGAATTTAATGATTTAGATGATAATCAAAGTTACAATATGTACATGCCAAAAATTAAAAAAAATAAAATTGATAAATGCAGTTCAAACGAAATTTTTAATTTTTTATTAGAAATTAAGTGTAAATCATGTGATTTTGACAAAAAAACAAAAAAAATAATGAAACAAAAAATTAACAATATTGTTGATACATTGGTTAAAATTAATGATATTTTTTCTTAAATTTTGTTTTAATTATTTTTTAATTTTATTTAATTATTTTTGATTTAAAAATAATTATCCTAATTAAAATATATGAATATTGATGAAGAATTTACAATTAATGCATTTAGAGAAAAATTTATATTTTTTTTAGATTTTTGTGTTAAATATTTAAATGAATCTGAAATTAAAAAATTTATAAATATGGTAAATATCAAAAAAAATAAAATTTCTTATGAAAAAATGATAGCAAGAATTGTTAAAAATGTTAAAATGCAAGAATTATTATATGAAATGTCACAAGAAAACTTTACTGATGAGATTATTAATAAAATAATGTCTGATTCAGAAAATGTAAAATCATTAAATATTATACCAAATTTTAATGTTGGAGAAATTTTATTGAATATTGGATATGATATGAGAATGATATGCAATGCATATATTTTAGATATTTGTAAATGTGCAATAGTAATATCAATGGCACCAAGTGAGAATGAACAAGTTCAAAATTCGTTTTTAGCATTAAAGAAAGCATATGTTAATAACAAGGGTGAATTTACAACAGATACACTTGTTGATGCTACACCAATACAGGTTAAATCAATACAAGAAACAATGATTGAATTTTTATCAAATAAAGATGTTAATTTTAATGAATCATTTAAATCAATGAATCCAGAAGGAATTTTGGATGCTTCTGATAAATTAAAAGAAACATTACAAGGTGATAAATTTAAAAATAATTCAGAAACAGCTGGATTTTTATCTTCAACTTTAGATGATGTTAAAGAAAAATTAGTAAATTTATCAACAAGTGGACAAATGGGTAATGTTGAGTATTTAGATCAATTACAATCTATTGGTAAAGAAACCGCTTTAAATATGGCTAAAAAATTAGGAAACAAAAATGTTGATCCAATAGAATTAATAAATGATACTCAAAAATTAGCTAAAGAAATTATGCCAAATTCAAATCTTGATTTATATTTTAATATGATTAGAAAAAATATTTTAGGTAAGATAAATACAAATAATGGTACAAACGGAACAAATGGAGAAATAAATATGGACCAATTAGATATTGGACAATTAAATATGGATCAATTAAATAACATGAATTTAGAACAGATGTTTAAATTAACAAATAAATTGACTAAAAGCCAAAAAAAAAATATGACTAAAAAAGAAATTAGAGAAGCAAAAGAAAAACAAAAACAAGTTTCAAATGAAATGATGAATTCATTATTTACAAATGGTATGAATAATACAAATAATACAAATAATACAAATAATACAAATAATACAAACAATAACGAAAATATAAGTGAATTAAAAACATTGCTTGATAATTTATAAAAATAAAATGAAATGAAATGAAATAAACATTAAAAAATAATTTGATTAACACATTATTTTTTAATATTTTTAATATTTTTAATATTTTTAATATTTTTAATATTTTTAATATTTTTATTATTTGCATTATTTTTATTGTTTTTAATATCATCAATTTTTGTCATATTGCTATTTTGACAATCATACAGATTTAAATCACATACATTTTTTAATTGTTTAACATTTTTCAAAACAACACCATATAATAGAATCGTTTTTATATTTTTTAATATTGATGCATTTAACAAAATTATTGAATTATTTTTATTATGTGCATATATTGATATTTTTTTGTTGTGCATATTAAAATTTATTAAGTGATGTGTTATTTTATTTGTACTTAAATATAATTCATCAACATATCGTACATGTGATAAACTATTTATTGCCTTAACGTTTAAATTTAATTCACGTGTTGTTGAAAAATTATTTAAATTAATTTTCATTTGTTTATTTTGTAAATTGTGTTGTAATTCAGATGTGTTTAAATAAGAATTATCAAAATGTATTGTTAAAATTGATGTATACATGTATGTGTGTGTAAGTGTGTTCGTACAAACATTTAAATAAGTATGTTTATTTTTATATGTTTTTATATATTGTGCTTCATATATTTGTAATTTTTTAACACATGCTTTTGAAACGTTTAAATATTTGTCATCTTGAATCATTAAAGTATGAACATTTAAAAATTTCAAATCAATAATATTATTTGAAAAGTTTAAATGTAAATCTAAATTTACATTTGTATATTTAAGCAAACATACTGTATGTACATTTTTAATAGAATAATTATATAATTTGTAATAATTTTATATTTTGTTAATGTTGCTTGAATTTTTTGTTTTTCTAAAACTTTAAATCTTGGGTCTACTCCCCCGTACACCACTTCAATTTTATCTGATGGGATTTTTAATATTTTCTCAATATCTTTTTTTGAGGACTTTGAAATAGTGATAATTTTAGCTGCTTTTTTTGCCTGATTAAGTCTTTGTCTATACCAATCTTCAGCCCTGTTATTATTAAAATACTTTTTGGGATATAACAAAGGGATCAAATCATACAAGGTGACTATTGATGTAATATTTTCCGGCACTGATAAAAAATAAACCTCAAAAAGGGATAAGATATGGATTAGGT
>Ga0209515_10010153_pt1 | contig 10552 bp, 11 predicted proteins | sample Subgroupgradi54m_FD_187454 | JGI IMG/M metagenome (GOLD analysis project Ga0209515, IMG submission 187454) | Subsurface groundwater microbial communities from S. Glens Falls, New York, USA - GMW60B uncontaminated upgradient, 5.4 m (SPAdes)... ...
CACTGTCCACCCCTTCTGTTTTACTAAATACACTGCCTCACGACGCACCCTCGGGAGCTCTGGATTTTTGTTGTATGCCATATATGTCATAGTCGCATGCTTGGTTCCAAGGTCATGATACATTACGAGTGCTTGACAGATATGTCAGTATATGCTAGACTGTCTTCCAGAGGACCCTTATCATTTTTGTTGTTCAAACAAACCCGGCTGCGGGGTACTGCAGCATCCGAGCCGGATACGGCTCAATCCACATACGGGATATTAAAATGGAAGCACTTCGCGATGCGATGAGCAAAGCAGGCATCACCGTCGTCAAACCGCGCTCGACCCGCAAATGGGGGCACGCGGCCCGCGTCATCCAGTGGGAACACGAGCTGTTCGGATCGGTGTCAATCAACACCAAAAATTTCCAGCTCGGCAACACCGAGCAGGAAGGGCCCAACACTTGGGCCCGGGTGTACACCGATGAAAAGCAACCCGAAACTATCGAGATGCAATTCATCACGTCGCTGAAGGAGGACGTTTGCCTCCTCCATGCCAGCGCCGGTGAGCTCGAGGACTGCACGGATCACGACATACCCTTCTTCAATGTCCGCGTCGACTGGACCGAGGAGAAAGGCACCCCGATTCCGCATACGCGGCAGAGGGACAGGGACAATTTCGACCTCGTCTTTCTCCTGCCAGAAGGAATATTTCTGCAGTTGCAGATCTCTCTAGTCACCCGCAAGGGCGACTTCTGGGTTTGTGTCCAAGAGGTCTGGGCAGGTCAGATCGCCGAGTTGTCGCCCGGGGAAGCGGTCGACGCCAGCGCGAATACCCATCCAGTCGGCGAGCGTTTCGGGATGGTCGTGCCGCTCTATGCGGAAAACGCCTACCCTGGTGCCGATTATCTGAAGACCTTCAAGAACATGGGCCCAAAGGTCATCGACTTCGCGTTCGAGAATGGGGCCTTTGTCCCGCTGGCGAATGCGGTCGCCGCCCAGTGGGAGCCGGAGTGGCCAGAAAACATACCCGAAAATCTGGCAAAAAACGGCTGGAGCAAGGCCGTTGTACTGTTCTTCAATCTGGTCACCGGGTTTGGCCGGGTACTGTGCGAAGACGGCGAGACCTGTTTCGTACACTTCGTTACGATTCAGGACAACACCGGCGTGCCGATGGTTAGCAAGGGCCACTACCCGGTCCTGCAACCGATGTCCGGCATCTACCTAAAATACCGGGCAGTGGCCGGCAAACAAGACCCCCGTCAGGCGACCGTCGCGCGGGCGGCCTAAACAACAAAAAAATCAACTGCTTGCATAAGCAAGCAAACTGGGCGGAGAACCTTCGGGAACTCCGCTCTTTTCTTTTTATACACTGTCGTTTTCTAGTTTTTTTGCTACTGTTATTGGTATGGAGAAGCATCCGTACAATTCGCAGCAGTGGAAGCATCTCATTCCTGATATCGACCGACTGATAGAGCAACTTGAGAAAACACCAATCCTCTCGGTTGGCATTACTCCTTTTACACGCGTTGTCCCTTCTTTTTTTCTTAAAAACTATTCTATATACACGGTAAAGCGTTCCAGTGATGTAGATGTGATGGAAAAATTTCTACCGGTACATGTGCTGGAAGACCATCACCCTGAAGTTGCAAAAAAGGTGCACGGCACCGGGTATCTTATAGGCAATTTTGCATTTCAAGCCTTTCTAAAGTCACGCAAAATACGCCCAAAACTCCAGTTTTATACGATGACAGAAAAGATAGTAAAAGACCTAGACCGCCTTGGTATCGAGTGGGTAGGCAACGACCCGAAGACCTTTCAAGAAGTGATGTATAAAGGGAGTTTTCGGGAATTGGTAAAAAAACTTGGCCTGTCTTCTCTCTCGTCAGATGTATCCTCCCGGGAAGACTTTTTAGCATTTACATTTAACGCGCTATGGGAAAAATACAACGGTGCATTTGTAGTACAGCGCGCCGACAAAGAAACCGGTGGCAACGAAGGAACTTTTTTTGTACATAATTCCCACGATTTTGAAAACTGCATTTCAATCCTCGGGAAGGATACTAATTTTGGGGACATATTAGTCACTCCCTTTGTGGAAGGATATTCGACTTCGATGCTTGGCTGTGTAATGCCCCAGGGCACGTTGACTGGGCCATTGCAACTCCAACTCATTGATGTGCCGCAAGCACTACACGGTGTCCCGGCAAACGGAATCTTTTTTGGCAACGACCTCGGGTTCCATCCGTGGAAAGAGGATGTCGAGATACAAGCACAAAAAGTGGTGGAGGCTATTGGCGCACATTTACGAGAAAAAGGATACAAAGGCATTTTTGGCATCGACTTTTTGTACGACCTAAAACGAAACAAAATATACCCGAGCGAGTGCAACCCGCGCTTTACCGGCTCGTTGGTTCTGTACTCACTTATGCTGCTCGAAGCGCACGTGCCACCGATGGAATTTTTCCACTTGATGGCACACCTTGGCGTCGAATCATCATTCGATTTTACTGTAGTAAACCAAGCGCTCAAAACTCGCATCCCCTGCGCGCACATCGCATTCTCCCCCCGCGGGATAACCACTATGGAAGTTTCTCTCCCTGCTGGCGTGTACGAATATAATCCAAAAGTTCCTTCACTTGAGTACAAACGTCCTGGAGTTTCCCTTGCGGATATGAAAAGTGAACATGAGTTTTTAATCATCGATACAGTCCCCTCTCTTGGCAGCAGTATCGAGCAGCAAGTGCCTCGGCTATTTAAATTTATATTCCCACGTAGCATTGCGTGGTCGTCGTACGAAATTGATACCGAGGCGGGCTATTTAGTAGAGCGCTTTGCGGATGTGCTTTTGGAAGCGGTACATAATAAAAAAACCGCTCAACTTTGAGCGGTGGGGTAGTACTGCCTAAACCATTGGGACAGGATTTCGAGGAACTTTTCGCGGTGCTCGCCCTGCAGAGTGTGGCCGGCGCCGGGGAGTATGGAGACCTCTACCGTGATTGCACGGCCCCCGATGGCCGCCAACCGATAACTATGGGCAACTGCGGGGGGCATATCTTCGTCGAGCTCGCTTGCGACAATCAGCACGTCGCCCGCGAACTTCGAGATCCCCTCGAGAGCATCGCTCTCCTGCCGAGTGTGCTCCTGGCTGCGCCACGGACCCAGCTCGGGGTCGGCGACTGCTTGGATCGTGGGCAGCTCCCAGGCATCTTTTAATACATCGGGGTACAGCGCCGGTGCGCGCAGCGCGAGCAACTTGAGCCCGGGCAACACCGGCAAAAGTGCCGCAAGCAAATAGGCACCGTAGCTCGCAGCGAATGCTCCCATCCGCGACTCATCGACGCCAGGTTGCTCGCGGAGGTAATAGAAACCCTCCATGATATCCCTGCTATTGTCCAGCGGCGTTACCGTGTTGATATCGCCTGCGGCGCGGCCATGCCCTTGCAGGCACAAAAGGAGCGTGTGGTAGCCAAGCTCGTTGAGCGACTTGCTTGCGAGGTTGTACGTGCCGCCCTTGTGGAAGGGCTCGCTCTTCCACCCGTGTACAAGCAGCACTGCGGGCAGCAAGCCCTCGCCCACCCCGGGCGAAAACTGTACGCATGCGCCAGTCGAAAGTTTTACGATGTCGCGGGACATGTTCGGTCTCCCTCTTCCGAAATACGTCTGCAGGAACCGTATCATATTTTTAAATTTTGTCAAAAACTACGCTGGCCGCACCAAATGGAGGATGTCGTTGTAGGAGACAACGAGCATTAGGGTAACAAGGAGCGCAAAGCCGGCGATGGTCAAGCGCACTGCAAGACGCTCCGAAATTGGGCGGCGCGTAATAGCTTCGATTGCGATAAACAGCAGGCGGCCGCCGTCGAGCCCGGGGATTGGGAGCACATTAATAATTGCCAGGTTGATTGAGATAAGCGCAGTCAAAAGTATTGTTGCGACAAAGCCCTCCTGCACCGCCGAGGCACCGATACCTACAATACCTATTGGACCCGCGACATCGGCCAAGTTTGCTGTGCCGTGCAGCGCCTGCGAAAGCAGCCCCCAAAGCCCACCGGCAATTGCAGTAGTCATATGCGCCCCCAACACCGCGCCTTGCACCAAGGCCAAGTGGGGCGGCAACTGCAGCACTCCAACATCGTCGAGCCCGATGCCGATTGCTTTGTGCCCCTGCGCTAACCCATCGACTGGTTTTGCAAGAAAAGCTTTTTCCTCGTTATTGCGTATCACCGAGAGTACAACACTCTCGTCTTGATGCTCTAAAATAAACGCTTGCAAAGCATCGGCTCCCGGGCCCGACGGGAGTTCGGCCAGGCCGGTGCGCGCAGCCTGCACTGTGTCGCCCGACTTGAGCCCTGCGACCTCTGCTGGAGAGTGCGGTAAAACCGAGGTGATAGTGGCACGCGCGCCCTGCACCACCCCCACCCCGGCATGCTCGACCGAGGTGGGGATACCCACCACATAACCAGCCGAGAGCGCCAGCCACGCAAACAAAAGGTTGCATATGATACCCGCAACAATAACCGCCGCCTGCACCAAGCGGGGTTTATTGGAAAAACTGCGATGATTGCGCGCTGCACCCTCCGTAGTCTCGGCGGAGGATGGGTTCTCGCCAAAAATTTTTACAAAACCGCCAAAGGGCAGTGCATTAAGCGAATAGGTAGTTTCGCGCACTTTGATACTCCAAAGGCGCGGCGGGAAGAAAATACCAAACTCGTCGACCCGGATACCAAACGCTTTAGCAACCACAAAATGCCCAAACTCGTGCACGAGTATCAACAGCACGAGAATAAGTAAAAATAATAGGAGGGTCATAGTGGCTAGGCACTAGCACCTAGAAGCTAGATTGATATTTCTTTTTCTTTTCGGGTAAGTGCTTCATCGAAGCCAGCGTTGGCGGCATCAACCTTTTTTTGCATCTCGTCTTTGGAGCGGAACTTGTCGTCTTCGGGCATCGTGCCCTCGCGCTCGAGCTTTTGGATGTGCGACCACACCTCGTCGCGCGCGACGCGCACACTCGCGCGGGCTTCTTCGACGCGCTCTTTGGCAAGTTTTATCAAAGAAGTTCTGCGCTCGGACGTGAGCTCGGGAAAGGCAACCCGCACCCCGCGCTCGTCGGCCCCAACCGAGAGCCCGAGGTTTGCGAGGGTTACGGCCTTTTCAATCTCTTTTACGTTGCCCATATCCCAGGGTGCCACACGCAGGGTACGCGCATCTTCTATCGAGATGTTGGCCACTTGGTTAATAGGCATCCGGGTTCCGTAGCTCTCGACCATAATGCCGTCGAGTATCGCGGGGGCCGCGCGCCCGGTGCGGATGCCCGAGAGCTCGCGGCCCAACCGCTCGGTAATCTCACCAATCTTTTTGTCGAATGGTTTAAAATCGTAAGCCATTGAAACATTCTAGCACGAAGTAAAAATACTTCACAGAAACGAAGTCTTCAGGAGTCGCGTAATTTTCTTGCTGAAAATTCGCTGCTTCAAACTTGTTTCTGTTTTGTTCTGAACCTCTCTGCTGCCGGAGGGTAGATTTTTACAAGCGGGTCTTTTGTAGTGTCGTACTTGCGCGCTGGGGCAAGGTAGCGGCCGTAGTGTATCACGCGGTGGGTAAAGTGCGGCCACTCTTTTTTGGGCAGCAGCTGCATCAAGTCGCGCTCGATGCGCACTGGGTCTTTATAGTCGGAGAGGTCAAAGCGCTGCACAAAACGGATCACGTGTGTGTCGACCGTAACCCCCGCCACAACACCAAACGCTTCCGCAAGCACCACAGTGGCGGTCTTGCGCGCGACGCCAGGGAGCTTTACTAGTTGCTCTATTTTTTTAGGAACCTCACCACCATACTCTGCTTGTACTATCCTCGCGGCAGCAAGGATGTTTTTTGTTTTTGCGCGATAAAAACCGGTTGATGTAATATCCTGCTCGAATGCGCGGATGCCCTTTTGCGTATTCCCCGCCCCCACATACGCGCCAAACGTTTTGTACTTTTTAAAAAGCTTCTCGGTAATCCTGTTTACCATTTTGTCGGTGCACTGTGCAGAGAGCTGCACCGCAACCAACAATTCCCACGGTGTCGTGTAGTTAAGTTCTATTTTTGCATCAGGGAACAGTTTTTTGAGCGCCCGGTCGAGCGTTGAGACTCGATTTTTTCTCTCCTGTAATTTTTTTGGCATCACTTAATTGTTGGGAGTGTTGCAGCAAAATGCTCGAGGATCATTTTGAGCGAGGGCGAGCGATCGGCAAAATACTGCCTAAAGTGCGCGATGTCTTGTAGGCCTTCTCGCGCTTCCTTGTCGGCACTATGTTTGTACAACTCGACCTCCAAGCCGTTTACAAATTCTCGCACGCGCTCGCGCACACCTTCCTCTCCGCCAGCTGGCGGATTCAAAAAACCCGCAATCCAGTCGCTGCGCTGTTTGTACGGCCAACTCAAAAACCCGCCCGCCCCGATGTTGGACATCGGATGTCCCACATCTGGTTTTTTAGGATACTCCAGCATCCGCGACTTGAGCGTGGGGAGTAATGTGCCGTGCGGCACCAACAGCACAAACACCACGCCTTTCTGCGGTTCTTCGAACAACTTAAGCAGTGCTTGTTGTGCCTCGCCGGTTGTCGACGAGATACCAAGAACAAACAACGCCCGGCCCGAGGCACTTTTGAGCGATGCGAGCTGCACCAGTTCGCGCGACTCATCAATACCAAATTTCTCCCAACCACGCACATATACGTCCATCCCCCTCTCAAAACTAAATTCTTTGCACGCGGAGTCGGCTAACTGTAGGAGCAGAGTATTGGACCCTTCGTAAAAATATGCGTGGTGCTGCATATACTACCGCTTCGCGATGACGGCTTTTTTGTATGTCTCCAAATGCTCCAGGGCGATGCCGGTGCCACGCGCCACGCAAAACAGGGGGTCCTCGGCGACTTTGGCCTTGACCCCGGTGCGGCGCAGCACCAGCTCGGGGAAGTTGCGCAGCAAGCTCGAGCCCCCGGTCATAATCATCCCACGGTCGATAATGTCACTTGCCAACTCCGGTGGAGTCTCCTGCAATACCTCGCGGATTGCTTTGATAACCTCGCGCAGCTCGCGCCCCATTGCGCGAGTGATGTCATTGGTTTTGAGCTCGACCTGGCGCGGGAGCCCGGTGATAAAGTCGCGGCCACGAACCATCATCACCAACTCTTCCTCAACTGGCACCGCCGAGCCGATAGCGATTTTGACATCCTCGGCGGTCTTCTCGCCGATGCCGAGGTTGTAGGTTTTTTTGATATAGTCGGCAATCGCGCGGTCGAATTTGTCACCACCACATTTAACGCTGATGGAAGCAACGATGCCGCCGATTGATATCACCGCAACATCCGTCGTGCCACCGCCGATGTCGATGACCATATTCCCCCGCGGCTCCTGTATCGGGATACCCGCGCCAATTGCCGCCAACACCGACTCTTTAACCACATACGCATTTTTGGCGCCCGCGCGTATCGCCGCTTCGACCACGGCGCGCCGCTCGGTCGAAGTAACACCCGTGGGCACGCTGATCATCACCTCGGGTTTAAAAAATTGGAACTTCCCCAATGCTTTGCCGATAAAGTAGCGGAGCATCGCTTGCGTCACGCGGTAGTCGGCGATGACACCGTCTTTGAGCGGGCGGTAGGCGATAATCTCGCCGGGGGTGCGGCCAATCATTTCCTTTGCTTCGGCACCGACTGCCAAAATACGTTTGTCGATTTCGGAAATGGCAACCACCGACGGCTCGTTTAAAATAACGCCCCGCCCCGGGACAAACACGAGCGTGTTTGCGGTACCCAAGTCAATCCCCAACTTTGGTGTAAAAAACGCCATTGCACCGCAATGATACAAGAGCCGACAGATTGCAGCAATAAAACGACAAAACCCACTACATGTGTAGCGGGTGTGGGTCGGGTGGGGTCTTGGATTATCGGTGCTCCGACGCGCATGCATTCGCGTCAGCAGGGACCTTATTCCAAAACCGCACCCGATGCCCCTGGTGATTTTGTCCAATGAAAGGTCTCGGAAGCGTTTCGCGCGCCAAGCTCGTTGGGCACTACTTGCTAATTACCGCCGAAGAGCAATCAATGTGGACGTTCTATTTTGTGAGTTGGCCCGCTTGGGCCGAAGTAAGTACTATGATGTCACGTCGGGAGACTTATTCCCCCGAAACAAACATCGTTACCCGTATTCGAGTAAGCCCATCGTCCCCTCCCCAACCCGCAGGTTGCGCTCGAAGAAAAACAAGGTTGGCCGCGGCAGCCAGAGCGGAGTACTTCCGCTTGCTGTGAGAGCTTCGCTGTGCCATCCGCGTCCAAGGTAGATTCTATTATATACATGGCTATTTGTCAAGCCCCCTTACGTCATCTCCCTTTTTATATCCAGCCCGAGGGGGGCGAGGCGCTCTTCTATATGTTCGTAGCCGCGGTCGATGAGATAGGCGTTGTCGACGGTAGAGGTTCCCTCGGCCACCGCAGCCGCAAGGATGTAGGCCAACCCACCGCGCAAGTCGGGACTCTCCAAGTTTTTTCGGGAGAGTTTTTTGGGCCCGCGCACAACCACACGGTGCGGGCTCATCACCACAATATCCGCGCCCATAAGTGCCAAGTCGTCGACGTAGCGGAAGCGCCCATCAAAAATCGTCTCAAGGATGCTCCCCTCTCCTTGGCATTGGCTCATAAACACAGCCATCGGTGCCTGCAAGTCGGTGGCGAAGCCCGGGTACTCGTGGGTGTGCACCGAAACCATTTGGTACGGCATATCTCCCGCACGGATGCGTATAACATCTTTGCCCGCTTCCACGTCTACCCCTGCCTGGCGCAGGAGTGCCAAGGGCACGTCAACCCAGGCTGGGTTGCAGTTGGTGATGGTGACATCTTTGCCAACAAGCGCCGCAAGTATGGCAAAGCTCCCTGTCTCGATGCGGTCGGGTGGCGTGTTGTAGGAAATGCCGCCCGCGTGCAGCAGCCCGCCACCGACAATGGTTATGGTGGGTGTACCAGCGCCGCTAATCTGCGCGCCGCACTCGTTGAGATACAACGCGAGGTCGGCTATTTCGGGCTCCAGCGCGGCGTTTTGCAACAGTGTGGTGCCCTCGGCCAACACTGCAGCCATCATCAGAGTCTCAGTGGCGGTAACCGACACCAGAGGAAACGTGATGTGCTCACCGCGCAGCTTGCCCCCCTCGGCGCGAATAGTAAAATAGCTTTCTCCTTCCTCGACCGAGGCACCCATCGCGCGGAAACCGTTTAGGAAAAGGTCGATGGAACGCTCGCCCAAGACACACCCGCCGGGGAACGGGAACTCAACTTTGCCCTGGCGCGCAAGCACGGGGCCGGTGAGTACGATGGAGGCGCGAAACTTTTCTGCAATATCTTTTTTGAGCACGGTCGGCTCTACTTTGAGCGCCTCGAGCAACTCGCGCATACGTTTGACGTCCTCGATATCGGGGACGTTGGTCATCGGCACCTCGTCGTCAAACAGCACCGTCGCCGCGAGCGCCTTGAGTACGCCATTTTTTGCACCGCGCACCGCGATGCTGCCCTCGAGCCGTTTGGCACCACCGAGCCCTTTGATTATAAATTGTTCACGCATATTCATTTTTATTTTTCGTCTTGATGCTTTTTCGGATTAATTTCCCACCAGAATTTTTTGGAAAAGTTGGGGGCCTGGTCGCAGACACTTTTGAGATAGTACAGGTCGGGGGTTGGTATCGCCAGCAGCAGGCGGCCCATCCGCGGCATAGTTAGGGGGGCCAAGCCGTCTTGCACACGAGAGCGGTTGAGCTGTGTGCGGAAGTACTCCATCAGCTCGCCGCGCTCGGTCGCTACGCCCTGCCTGCCGGCAGGCAGGTCCTTTTTAGGCGCTTTGCTCGAAATATGAGAACTGATATGCTCCATATATATATTGTATATGAAAGACCTTATCCTCCAAACCGGGAGCCCGGTGTTGCGCGCAGTGGCCGCGCCGGTGCCAAAAAAAGACTTTGGCAGCGCACAACTAACGACGCTTATCAAAAAAATGAAGACGGCACTCAAAAAAGAGGAGTTTGGCGTTGCCTTGGCTGCACCACAGGTGGGTGCGTCTTTGCGGATATTTATTGTGTCGGAGAAAGTGTTTGAAGAAAAGCCAAAAGATACTTCGCAAAGGTCCTCGGGTCTCCTCGCTCGCCGACAAACTTCCAGTCGGCAAGGCGAGGCCAGACCATTTGTTCAACATCTTTTGGCTACTCATCCTTTGGTATTTGTAAACCCCGAGATTACGCGGCTCTCGCGCACAAAGCGCGAGATGTCGGAAGGGTGCCTTTCGGTGCGTGGAGTGTACGGCTCGGTGTTGCGACACGAGCGCGCCAGCATCAAAGCGCACGACGAGCACGGCAAAGCGTTTGTCCATCACGCCTCGGGCCTGCTGGCGCACATATTCCAACACGAGTGCGACCATCTGGAAGGCGTACTCTACACCGATGTGGCAGAAAAGTTGGTACAAGAAAAAACAGATGCATAAAACACCTCTTTTTGCCTTTTTTGGAACGCCACACTTTGCCGTGGTAGTGCTCGAGCGGCTCCAGG
>Ga0209515_10010154_pt1 | contig 10552 bp, 11 predicted proteins | sample Subgroupgradi54m_FD_187454 | JGI IMG/M metagenome (GOLD analysis project Ga0209515, IMG submission 187454) | Subsurface groundwater microbial communities from S. Glens Falls, New York, USA - GMW60B uncontaminated upgradient, 5.4 m (SPAdes)... ...
TTTGATTTGAAATCATAAAGAATTTTCCAAATGCCCTCAAAACCAACCGTCGCTTTCCGCTCCGCGAGGAGGTGGTTCCCCGCTCAAAGAGCGGATCCCGCCGATGGCGGGATGAGCCGAGTTTTTTTTCGCCCTTGGCGAAACCAAAGCGACATTATTCATAGCCCAAAAGTGATATGAACACCTACTTTCTCTACGCCCGCAAATCAACGGACGAACCAGATAGACAGATATTGAGTATTGATGCGCAGATCACCGAACTTAAAGAGTATGCGGAGCGAGAGCAGCTGACAATCAAGCAAACCTTTATCGAAAGCCAAACGGCGAAGGAGCCGGGGCGACCTATTTTCAACGAAATGCTCTCGCTCGTAGAGAAAGGGGGTGCAAATGGAATTTTAGCGTGGCATCCGGATCGGTTGGCACGAAATAGCGTCGATGGTGGGCGTGTGATCTATCTCACAGACACAGGGAAGCTCACCACGCTTAAATTCCCCACGTTTTGGTTTGATGCCACGCCACAGGGCAAATTCATGCTTAATATCGCTTTTGGGCAATCAAAGTATTATGTGGATAATCTTTCGGAGAATGTGAAGCGAGGTTTGAGGCAGAAGGTGCGACGAGGCGAGGCAGTGGGCGTTGCTCCGACAGGATATCTGAATGATATTGTGAGTCATAAAATGGTGAGGGATCCTGAACGATTTCGCCTCGTTCGCAAGATGTTTGAAATGTATGCGAGCGGCAACTATTCCATCAAATCTCTCCGAGAGATTATCTTCGATATGGGCTTGGTGAGCAGGAAGGGTAAAAAGCTCGCAAATTCCAATGTTCAAAAGATTTTAACCAACCCGATGTACTACGGCGCATTCCTATCAAACGGGGAGCTTTTTGCCGGAACCCATGAGCCATGCGTGCCAAAGAAACTTTTTGATGCTGTGCAGACAGTGCTTACGAGCAAGACCTGCCCAAAGAAGCGGGGAGAGAAGCTCTTTCCCCTTCGCGGGCTTTTTTCGTGTGGAGAGTGCGGGTGCTCTATTACTGCCGAGTTGAAAAAGGGACATAGCTATTACCGATGCACGAAGAAGAAAGATAACACGAGATGCTCACAGCGATATATCCGTGAAGAGCTTCTCACTGAACAGATCAACGAGATTATTCAAAAAATTTCTTTGCCAAAGGATTGGGCGGACGACATGCTCGGACAATTAGAAAAAGATAAATCGGATACCACCCAATCTGATGCCCTATTCGCTCAAAAAACCAAGAATGGAATTAAGGTATACGATGAGAAGCTGGACACACTGCTCGATGCCCATCTGGATCAAGCAATATCTCGTGAAGAATACACGACAAAGAAAAACAAGGTGCTCTCTCAAAAAATGGATCTCGAGCAGAAATTGAAAGATTTTGAGCGAAAGGGCAACGCGTGGCTCGAACTTTCAAGAAAGTTCATTTTAACTGCTCACCAAGCGGAAAATGTCGCTTTGGAAGAAAATCTTTTCGCAAAAAAAGATTTTCTTAAAAAACACGGCTCGAACCACCTCCTCGCGGAGCGGAAAGCGACGGTTGGTTTTGAGGGCATTTGGAAAATTCTTTATGATTTCAAATCAAATCCGGATTTCAGTCGGGGGGATTTAGAACACAAAAAAGCGCCCGAAGGGCGCGATTCTGCATTTTTGTTTGCAAACCTGGCCCTCTTGGACAAAATACGAATTTTTTTCAAAGAAAACCCAACCAATGATGACTTCTGAAAACCCTCCCAATTCCCCAGCGGCGACTCCGCGGTGTGGAGTACAAAACCCCTAAAATTTTCCCCTTTATTTTTTCTTAATCTTTTGCGCGCGCCCCATTCAAATCCGCCGAAGGCGGAAATCCAAATAGGTAGGGAAAATTTTAGGAATTTTGTTGTTGTCGCTCCTTTCGCCCCCACCATTTCTTCCCCACTCTTAATGAATGGGGCGAAAAGATCGCCAACCGCCGCTTCTGTTTGGGTGCCTTCGAGACGGAGGTGAGAGACGCAAATGGCAATTCATTTTCCCCCCACCCCTTTTTCTTGCCATTTCCATCTCTCGCCTGGTGCCAATTTCAATGGCTAAAGCGGTTTAGCCGTTGGGGAGACACATAGATATTATCCCGCTACTGATATATTATAGTATAACATTGTATAGAAATACACCATAGTATATACTGTGTATAACTATTATGTCACAACGTGCATCGGAAAAATTAGGTAAAAACTTTAAGACGATTCGTTTGCGAATGAATAAGTCGCAGGGCGATATTGCGCGTGCTTTGGGTGTCGATCGTGGTTACATAAGTAATATTGAGAATGGTAAGCGAAACCCAACTCTGGATACGATCGAGAAGATAGCAAAAGCGCTCGGTGTTTCTGTTGGTGAAATGCTTCAATAAATCTATGGCAAGAAAAATAAACTACGACCAATGGTCAAAAGAGGAGCTGATAAAAGAGCTTCGCCGTATCAAGGAAACGAAATACGGTCTTGTTTGGAATAGAGATTTGTCGGAAGAAAAAATTGATATTCTTATCAATCCTGACGCGCGAACGCCAAGCGAAATGTTTCCAAACGAAATGTCGGGCAAGCCGTTTCCGATTTTAAAAGAAATAAAAGATAAGGAAATAAACGGAGATAAAGGTAAACCGGTAAATTTACTTATTGAGGGCGACAATTATCACTCGCTTGCAGTTTTGAATTTTACGCACCAAAAAGCGATTGATCTGATTTACATTGATCCGCCTTACAATACTGGGAATAACGATTTTGTATATAACGACAAGTTTGTTGATAAAGAGGATAGTTTCCGGCACAGCAAGTGGCTCTCCTTTATGGAAAAGCGATTAAAACTCTCACGATTTCTCTTGAAAGACACAGGAGCGATTTTTATAAGCATTGACGATAATGAGCAGGCACCACTAAGGATGCTTTGTGACGAAATTTTTGGTGAAAAGAATTTTGTTTCTCAAATGGTATGGAAATCTAAACCACAGGGAGGGAATGATAATGCTCATATAATTACTGAGCACGAATATGTATTGGTTTTTGCTAAAGATATAGAACGTCTGGAAATTGTGGGAAGAAAACTTTTAAACAATAAATATAAGTTATTTGATGAGTATAAGGAAATAAGAGGGGGACATCATGTTGCGAAACTAGACCTGAGTACCTTGCCTTACAGGTACAATCTTGATTATCCAATAAAAGCACCTGATGGTAGTGAGATATACCCAGGGCAGGTCTCAAAAAAAGAATGGGAGGAGAGGAGAAAAAAGAAAAATAGCGATTATGATTGGCGTTGGAGATGGTCAGAAATAAAATTTGATGAATCTGTAAAAAAAGGTTTTGTTGTATTTAAAAAAGGACACAAAGGTTATTCTGTTTATTCAAAAGAATATGAGTTTGTAGATAATGAGGGCAACCTTATCGAAAGAAGTGCAAAATATAGAACACTCATTGATGCTATTACTACGATCGACGGAACGAAAGATCTCGGAAGCTTCTTTGAGGAAAGAGTTTTTTCATATCCAAAGCCAGTGAATCTCATGAAGATGATTGCTGGCTTGTGTAAAAAAAACGCTACAATACTAGACTATATGGCAGGTTCTGGAACAACAGGGCAAGCCGTTCTAGAGTTGAACAAAGAAGATGGTGGTAAAAGGAAATTTATACTTTGTACGAATAATGGTGATGAGAAATCAAAACATAGAATTGCTTCCGATGTTTGTTACCCGCGTATTAAAAAAATAATTAATGGGTATAAAGACACAAAGAGTGAAAATATTGAAGGTCTGGATGGAAATCTAAGGTACTATAAGACTGATTTTGTGGAGGCAGAACCGACTGATAAAAACAAACGAAAACTTGTTAAAGAATCGACAGATATGCTTTGTATTCGTGAAGACGCTTTTGAAATGGTCCAAGACGGGAGCGATTTTAAGATTTTTAAAAACAGCGACAAGTATCTTGGCATTATTTTTTACGAGGAAGCTATTGGCGACTTCAAGAAAGCGATCAAGAAAATCAAAGGGCATTTCAATACCTATGTCTTTTCGCTTGGCGACGACCCGCACGAAAAACAATTTGCCGATGTAAAAGATAAGGTTGCGCTTTGCGCCATTCCCGAAGTGATCTTGAAGGTGTATCGGGAAATTTTTAAGTAAGATTTATGGCATTTGCAGAAGTTCCAAAAAATTCAAAAAGTAGGATAAACATGGCCGGCAAGATTCTTGCCGAAAACAAGCCCAATGGTTTGACTCTGGAAAACGCCACTCAAATAGCTGATAGCTGGAGAGCGTGTCATGCATATCCCATTAATACTTTTCAGGCTACTCTTAGGAAAAAATTAAAAAAGTTTTCGGATCCATTGGTTGCCCAAAGATTAAAGCGCATGCCCACTATTATTCAAAAATTGCATAGGTATCCAAATATGCAACTAGCTAGGATGCAAGACATTGGAGGCGTTAGGGCTGTCTTAAATTCTATCCATGATGTTGATATTCTCGTGAAAGAATATAAGGATAAAAGTCGATTCGCTCATAACTTGATAGGAGACGGAAAAGATTATATCAAATTACCAAGAGACGAAGATGGATACAGAAGTGTACATTTGATATACAAATACAAGAATAAAGTAAATCCAAAGTACGATGGATTGCTGGTTGAATTACAGATTAGGACCAGGTTGCAACACTCGTGGGCAACGGCGGTTGAAACTATGGGTACATTCTTGGGGCAGGCTTTGAAATCAAGACAGGGTGATAGAGAATGGCTAGATTTTTTCGCCCTAGTTTCTTCAGCATTTGCTTCCATTGAGAATACGAAATTACTGCCGAGACATGAAAAGATGTCTCAAAAAGAAATTTTCAAAAAAGTTGGAGAAATGAACGAGGAATTAAAAGTTCTTGAAAGAATAAAAGGATATTCTGTTGCCGTCAATGAAATAAACAAAAAAGGTAGCTCAGAAACTGGTTGGTCATATCATTTAATTATCCTAAATTCAATTGAAAAGACAGTCCAGATAAAACCTTACAAAAGAGGAAGTATCAAGCAAGCAACTGAAGATTATGGCAAAATCGAGAAAGAGGCAGCAAAAGGTAATAAAATTGAAGCGGTTTTGGTATCTGCTGGTCCATTGTCAACTTTAAGACAAGCATATCCCAACTTCTTTCTTGATATTAGTGATTTTGTTCGACGAATAGAATCAATAATTTCAGAAAGCAAAAAATAATATGTCATGGATCGAATTCAAAAATTACCAAGAAAAAGCCATTGTAAAGTTGAAGCAGGAAGTCAACGAGCTTTTGGATGTGGAGGGAAACAAAGTCTGCATTTTTAAGTCGCCGACTGGCTCCGGCAAGACGCTGATGATGGCGGAATTTTTGAAGCGGCTTATTGATTCGCGCATTGACGGTAAAAAGTTTTCGTTTATTTGGATCGCGGTCAATAAATTGCATGACCAAAGCCGCAACAGTTTGAAAAAGTACTATGATCAATTTGGCGTTGGTCTCAAATGTTCGTACTTTGATGATTTGGATGAGAGAAAAATCAGCGAAAATGAGATTTTGTTTCTGAACTGGGCAAGTATCAATAAAAAAGGGAACATTTATGTCCGCGAAAACGAGCGCGACAACAACCTTTCTAACATTGTCGCCCGAACAAAAGACGAGGGCCGGATTGTCATTCTCATCATTGACGAAAGCCACCGCAACGCCGAAACGGAAAAATCTAAAGAACTAATTGAGGATATTGGCCCCAAGATAACGATTGAGGTTTCGGCAACTCCCCAACTCAAAGGCGTATTCCGTGGCGTTGAGGTTGAATTGAAAGATGTTAAAGATGAGGGAATGATCAAGAAGGAAATTGTTATCAACCCCGGATTTGAAGATTTTAAGCTGGACAAGAAAGTCGCGGACAAAACAGCTGATGAAATTGTAGTGGAAACCGCTTTGAAAAAACGTGTTGAACTGGCAAAGTTATACGAGGCGGAGGGGTCAAATGTAAATCCGCTCATGCTCATTCAAATTCCCGACAATCGCATGGGATTGATAGACAAAAAAGATGCAGTGGTGCAGTTGCTCGGCAAATATGGTATTACCACGGAAAACGGAAAACTGGCGATTTATCTTTCGGACAAGGATAGTAAAATCAACCTTGAGAATATTGAGAAAAACGAAAACGAGGTTGAGGTGATGATTTTCAAACAGGCCATCGCCGTTGGCTGGGATTGCCCGCGCGCTGCGATTTTAGTTTTGTTCCGCGAATGGAAAAGCATAGTGTTTTCCATTCAGACTATCGGACGCATTATGCGTATGCCTGAACACGATCATTACAAAAATACGGAATTGAATCTCGGTTATGTTTATACCAGCTTGAGCAATATCGGCATCGCCGAAGATATTGCCAAAGAATACATTACGGTTTTTGAGGGCAAACGGCGCGAAGATTACAAAAACATTAATTTGACTTCTTATCACTCCAAGCGGTTCCGCGAAGAAACCCGCTTGTCTTCGGATTTTGTGCCTATTTTCTTTCAAGCGGCAGATGAATTAAAGCTCAAAGAGCGTGTATTGCTCGAACACAGCATTGTTGACACCAAGCTCATCGCGAGTGGAAAAGTTACCGATGTGGACAAGGAAACGAAAAGTATTGAGAAAAAAGGCACGCTGGATATTCCGAAAAACGAAGTTGAACTGCAAGACGCTTTTGACTATTTCGCGCGTGAAAATCTTGCGCCGTTTGCCCCGGAGCTTCGCTCAATAAAACGCATTAACGATTCTTTGTATCGTTTCTTTGATAAGTCGTTCAAGATGGGCGTTGATGATTGGCCCAAAATTCAAGCTATTGTTTTGGCCGAAGAAAACCGTCAAGCGGTGATTGATGTTATCAACCGGGCCAAAGAGCTTTACCAAGATGTTGTTGGCAAAGGCAAACACGAACTCTTGCAAAATGACGAGCCGTGGAATGTGCCGAGAGCAATCAACTATAATTTAAATTTCATCAAAAAAGACTGCGACCGATCAATCGTGCAGCCATATTATGCTCGGATAAGAAGTAAACAAGGCACATTGCTTGATGATTACGGGGAGGATAGTGCGGTCGAAGAATCCTTTATCGAATTTCTTCAGGGAGCGACCGGCGTGCAATGGTGGTTTAAGAATGGCAGACAGGATGGCTCATTCTTTGCAGTACCGTATAGTGAGAATGGACAAGAAAAACCTTTTTACGTTGATTTTATTGTAATGACACAAGATGGGCGAATAGGGCTTTTTGATACAAAGGGTGGCATTTTCGCAAAAACTGCAAAAGAACGCGCCGAGGGATTAACAAAATACATTGTAACGGAAAACAAGAAGGGTAAAAATTTGTTTGGGGGCATTGCTCTTAGAGATAAAAATAGCTGGCGATATAACGATAATGACGTGTATGAATATGACCCCCACGATCTTAAAAGTTGGAAGTTTTTAAGTTCGTTTAAGCAATGAAATAGAAAATGAATAGAAATTTATGACAGAAATTATCTATATTCTCATCAACGAAGCAATGCCCGGATACGTGAAGATAGGGCGGACAACAAACCTTGAGCAACGTATTCGTTCGCTGGATACGACAAGCGTCCCACTTCCATTTGAATGCTACTACGCATGTACTGTGAAGGACTCGGCTTTTGTTGAACACCAGCTCCACGATGCGTTTCTTGATCATCGCGTGCGTTCTAGCCGTGAATTTTTTGAAATCTCTCCAGAGCGAGCGGTTGCGGCGCTCAAACTTGCTGAAATTGAAAATGTTACGCCAAAGAAAGATTTTGTTGAGACACAAGAAGATCAGCAAGCATTGAATGAGGCGCGAACCCGACGAGCGGTCTTTAACTTCAAAATGGTTGACATCCCCGTTGGAGCGGAACTCCTTTTTAGTCGTGATGAAAATATCAAAGCAAAGGTCATAGATAATCGAATCGTTGAATTCGGTGGAGAAAATATCAGTATCTCTGAAGCTGCTCGGAAAGCATTAGGAGTAGAATATCTCGTACAAGGTCCAGCTTATTGGATGTACGACAGTGAGACGCTTGATGAGCGGCGAAAGCGAATGGAGGGGGCAGTATAATTTTATGACAGAAATACTACTATTTTTGTTTGGAATGATTGTTGGTGTGACTGGTGCCTATTTTTTCATGCGCAACCAACAGACGCGCGACAGGCACGGCGTAGCCGATCATGTCGAAAAACAGAAAATTGAAAAGCAATCACGAAAAAAGGAAATTCTTAGGATAATAGGTGAAAAAGGAAGCGTGACGAATAATGATATTGAAACAGCATTGGGGGTATCGGATGCATCAGTGACAAACTATCTGCAGGAGCTTGAACGTGAAGGCAAAATTGAGCAGATCGGCGAGCGTGGTCGGTTTGTGTCATATAAAGGGGTATAGCGATGCTGCTCAAACTTTTTTATGAAGAAATACTTCGCCAGTGTGATTTTGTTATCATGGCATTTAATGATCTTGAAAAATTGCTACAAAAAAGACATGAGAAAATGATCGCCGATATACAAAGAGGACATATCGATATTGATCCAGATCGTACGTTTGATCACTCAGAGACTATAACAAGAGTTTTTCTATTGCTTCAAACTATATTGATCTCGTGTGCAAATCTTTCAAAAATATTCTGGCCATCAAGTATGAGTGACAAAAACAAGAAAAAAGAATGTGATGAGAGAGGCAAAAATCTTAGAAAAGAATTAGATATTGGCGATGATCATGTTTTGAAGAATCGAATAATGCGAAATTCTTTTGAACATTTTGATGAGAGATTACATTCATGGTTTAATGAGTCAGAGCATCACAATTTTCTTGATACAAATATAGGTCCCCTTGGCGCTGTCGGTGGAATAGCTACGAAGGATATTATGCGATGGTACGATCCGGTACGCCATTGGTTAATCTTTCGTGGCACTGTATATAAGTTGAACGAGGTAATTATCGCTGTTAAAAAATTAAGAGAAACGATCATAAATCATATATAACCACACTATGGACCAAGCACTTTTATATCCCGTCCTCTTCGGTGCCCTCGGAGGATTCGTGCGTGCTCTTGTCGGCATTGCGAAGTATTTCGAGAAGAATAAGAAGGAACAGAAGTTTCGACTTGGCTATGTACTCTATAGTATCTTCATTGCCGCCTTGGTTGGCGGTATCGCCGGCGTTTTCGCTAATGGCGACTGGAAATTGGCGCTCATCGTAGGATATGCAGGCTCTGACTTCCTTGAAGGACTCTACAAAATCAAGAAAGCCCAAGGATTTGAAATATAGGCCAGATAGTATGCGTCTAAAAATATCGAACAAAAAAAATATGGCACTTTCTCCTATTGTAAAAAGAATCTTTTTTCCTATTTTCATTGCAATGATGGCGGTTCCCTTCCCACTTGCTGCATTAAGTATAGCTCAAAAGGAAAGCCATCCTATTTTTATTCAAATACTCTTTCTTCTTGTTTTGAGCACGCCCATCTTTTTATTTTTTCTCCATCGCATGCGGCGCTACCACTTACTCATTTTGCCAGTAATCGTAATCGTTCAGTTTTTTGCTGCTACATTTTTCTTTGCGGACAAAACAGGTGCGTTGTCGCAAATCGGATTACTCATTCTCCTGTTTGCAGAGAGCACCTATGTTATTTTTGCGCTTTCTCGTGTTGCGGCGCGAGCATGTATACAGAAGTTTTCCCCATTACGATCTCAAAAAATACCGATTATCATCGCCGTCGCAATTACCAGCTTCTTTTTCTATTCCGTTGTTGTTTTTACATATCAGCAATGGACAGGATCTTCTCCTGTTACTGACGCCCTGCGAATGATTCAGGCATACCCAGAAAATACGAATCGAGTAGTGCCTAAAAAAAACTACGTTAGCGGGGACGAGATATCTTTTGTCGGCACCGTGAGTGAGTTTGTTGATCTATCCGCAATTGATGGCCCATACTATCTTGAGATTGATACAGTTGCGGGGAAAAGGAGAGTTTTTTTCTCTCCTTCGGGTGGTGGATATGGACCGCGCAATCCAGGGTGTCCCTACACTGTAGAGGCATACTTAAAAATAAGCGGCACTCCTGTCGCTGTTTTCGGGAAAGTTCTCGGAGAAAATGAAGTATCACTCTGCGGATCAGAGAAATACTATATTATCCCAAGGATTATTCAGCAGTAGAAAATAAGTATCCAGGAAGGCTCAAGGGTTTGAAATATAGAGAAAAGGGAGTACCATTACCTTATTCTCTTGCCCGCGCACGGGAGGGTGGGGAAAGGGCAAGATATAACAATAATCCCCAACGGCTAAACCGCTTTAGCCATTGAAATTGGCACCAGGCGAGAGATGGAAATGGCAAGAAAAAGGGGTGGGGGGAAAATGAATTGCCATTTGCGTCTCTCGCCTCCGTCTCGAAGGCACCCAAACAGAAGCGGCGGTTGGCGATCTTTTCGCCCCATTCATTAAGAGTGGGGAAGAAATGGTGGGGGCGAAAGGAGCGACAACAACAAAATTCCTAAAATTTTCCCT
>Ga0209515_10010155_pt1 | contig 10552 bp, 7 predicted proteins | sample Subgroupgradi54m_FD_187454 | JGI IMG/M metagenome (GOLD analysis project Ga0209515, IMG submission 187454) | Subsurface groundwater microbial communities from S. Glens Falls, New York, USA - GMW60B uncontaminated upgradient, 5.4 m (SPAdes)... ...
GGCGAGCAGCTTCAACTCCAGCCGCACATTGCGCCGCTCGCCCGCCAGGCCGGGGTTACTCTGACGCGGGGTCTGGTTGATGCTCGATTTGAAATGGATATTGCCCCAGCCGCCGTTGCCGCCCTTGGCCAGCACGAACACCTGCTCATGCGTCACCAGATCGGCCAGTAAATCGCCGGTGTCATCGTCAAAAATACTGGTGCCCACCGGCATGCGCAGGATGATGTCGTCAGCCGCCTTGCCGTAGCAATCCGAACCGCGCCCCTGCTCGCCGCTTTTCGCTTCATGGCGGCGCGAATAGCGATAATCAATCAAGGTATTGATATTGCGATCCGCCACCGCGATCACACTACCGCCACGCCCGCCATCGCCGCCATCCGGCCCGCCCTTGGGAATGAACTTCTCGCGCCGCAGCGAAGACGAGCCATTGCCGCCGTCGCCAGCAATCACTTCAATACGTGCTTCGTCGATGAATTTCATGGGGACTCATTAAAACAAAAAAACAATTTACCACGGAGAACACAGAGAACACGGAGAAAACAAAGCACTCAGCGTCCTTGTTTTTGCCTTTCTCCGTGCTCTCTCTGTGTTCTCCGTGATGAAAGCCTTTCAGCGCCTTCAAAAAGAAAAGGCTCTGTCCATGACGACAGAGCCTTTCGTTCCAGAAAGACTGGATTATTACGCCGGGAGCACGCTCACGGTTTGTTGCTTGAGCGCGCCCTTGATGGCGAACTTCACCTTGCCATCAATCAGTGCAAACAGGGTATGGTCTTTGCCGATACCGACGTTTTCACCGGCGTGGAACTTGGTACCGCGCTGACGCACGATGATGCTGCCGGCATTGATCTGCTCACTGCCATAGACTTTCACGCCCAGACGTTTTGAGTGTGAATCACGACCGTTTCGCGTAGAGCCGCCGCCTTTTTTCTGTGCCATGGTTTAACTCCTTCTCGCCCGGCTATTAGGCGTTAATCGCGTCAATGCGCAATTCAGTGAAATTTTGACGATGACCTTGATGTTTCTGGTAATGCTTACGGCGACGCATTTTGAAAATGGTCACTTTGTCATGACGTCCTTGGGCGAGTACGGTTGCTTTGACAGTTGCACCAGCTACGAGAGGCGCGCCAACATTGAGTTGGTCGCCCTGGCCTACGGCCAAGACCTGATCGAGCGTGATTTCCTGTCCAAGTTCCGCCGGTATCTGTTCTACCTTAATTTTCTCGCCAGCAGCAACTTTGTACTGTTTGCCACCAGTTTTTACGACCGCGTACATGGATAACCCCTTGAGGTTGGTTTAGGGAAAACGCGAGATTTTACAGGGACTTAGGGTTTACAGCAAGTCCTTGAAACAGTCCTTGAAACAGCCCCACGCGGTAGCCTACGCCCCCCCCCTCGAAACCCACGAGCGGCACGTGTCATGCGTTATCCACACCCCAAACCCGCCGCGCATCAAGCAACGCATCCCCCTGCCCGCTATAATCTGCCGCGTTCCCTCAAGCGCACCAGTGCGCTTCACCATCTTGAACCAGACCACTTTCTTTACTCCGATTGCCGCCGATATGCAGGCGCTGGACGAGACGATTCGCCAGCATTTGCAATCCGAGGTGGTGCTGATCAACCAGATTTCGGCCTATATCATTCAGGCGGGCGGCAAGCGTCTGCGGCCTGCTCTGCTGTTGATGTTTGCACGTGCGCTGGGGCTGCCCCGGGCGGCGGGCGATGATCGTCATCATCGCCTGGCGGCGATTGTCGAGCTGATTCATACCGCCACGCTACTGCACGACGATGTGGTGGACAAATCCGATTTGCGACGCGGGACCAAGACCGCCAATGCGCAGTTCGGCAATGCCGCCAGCGTATTGGTCGGCGACTTTCTCTATTCCCGCGCGTTTCAGATGATGGTCGGCATCGACAACATGCGGGTGATGCAGGTGCTGTCCGACGCGACCAATACGATAGCCGAAGGTGAAGTGCTGCAATTACTCAACTGCAACGACCCGGACGTGGATGAGGCGCGCTACCTGCAAGTGATTCGCTATAAAACCGCCAAGCTGTTTGAAGCGGCGGCCCGGCTGGCGGCGATTCTGGCCGACGCCAGCCCCGAGACCGAGGAAGCCTGCGCCGAATACGGCCGCTGTGTTGGCACCGCGTTTCAGCTGATCGACGATGTGCTGGATTATTCCGGCAGCGCCGCTGCGATCGGCAAAAACGTCGGTGACGATCTGCGTGAAGGCAAGGCCACCTTGCCGCTGATCATCGCCATGCAACGCGGCACTCCGGCGCAGCGCGACACGATTCGCAGCGCGATTGAACACGGTCACAGCACCCAGTTCGCCGACATCCTGTACACCATCGAACACACCGGCGCTCTGGCCACCACCCGCGCCCAGGCACAGACCCAGGCCGAACGTGCCCAGGCCCAGTTGGCACAGTTGCCGGAAAGTACGTACAAAAATTCTTTGCTAGAATTGGCATCGTTTGCAGTCGGTCGCAACGCTTGAGACGGCCTGCTGAAGCGGGGTGTAGCTTAGCCTGGTAGAGCGCTACGTTCGGGACGTAGAGGCCGGAGGTTCGAATCCTCTCACCCCGACCAACTCATCGGTGTCAAGTGACGCGTCACGGGAACCCCCGGCCACGACGTGCCACGTATTCTTGTCACTGCTCACTTGTCACCTGTCACGGACGGAATGGACAACATCCCCTTATGGGCGCAGATCACTGCGCTGGTTGTTCTGCTGCTGCTCTCGGGTTTTTTCTCTATCGCCGAAACCAGCATGATGGCGCTCAATCGTTTCCGGGTGCGCCATCTGGCCAAATCTGGCAAGCGCAGCGCGCGCATGGCCTTGGCGCTGCTGCACAAGACCGACCGTTTTCTGAGCATGGTACTGATCGGCAATACGCTGCTCAACGCCGCGACCACCACACTGATCACCGCCCTGGCGATTTATTATTTCGGCAACGATGAAACGGTGTTGTCGATCGCCACCGGTGTGGTCGCCTTCCTGATCCTGGTGTTTTCCGAGCTGACGCCGAAAGTGGTCGGCGCGGCCTATGCCGAACAAATCGCCCTGCCGTCGAGCTTTCTGCTCAATCTCCTGGTGCGCCTGTTTTATCCGCTGATCTGGTTCGTCAACCTGTTTGTCACCGGCATTCTCAAACTGCTGCGCTTGCGCGCCAGCTCCGACGAATCGCCCAGCCTGAGCACTGACGAGCTGCGTTCGCTGGTGCTGGAGAGCGCCCAGTTCATGCCCAGGAAACACCGCAGCATTTTGCTCAATCTGTTCGATCTTGAACAGATTGCCGTGAATGATGTGATGACCCCACGCGCGCAGATCGAGGCGCTCGACATCACGCAGGATTTTGCACAATTACGCGCACAACTGGCGACCTGTTACCACAACCAATTGCTGGTCTATGAACGCGACATCAATCAAGTCAAGGGCTTGCTCCATGTGCGCAATGTGCTGACCCTGCTCGACACCGGCGCGCTGAATCAGGAATCGCTGCTGGCCGCCCTGAGCGAGCCTTACTTCATCCCCTCCGGCACTGCGGCCCTTGCGCAATTGCAGAATTTTCAGGAAAAGAAACTGCGCCTCGGCGTGGTGGTCGATGAATACGGCGAAATCGAAGGACTGGTGACGTTGGCCGACATCGTCGAAGAAGTGGTGGGCGAATTCACCTCCACCATGCCCGGCACCACTGCGCGTGGCTTGCGCTGGGACGAACACGACTGCGTCATGGTCGAAGGCCAGACCGCGCTGCGCAAGCTGAATCGCCGCCTCGGTCTGCATTTCTCGCTGGATGGACCGAAGACACTCAACGGCTTGCTGCTCGAATATCTGCAAGACATTCCGGAAGCCGGCGTCAGCGTCAAGATCGCCGACTGTCCGATCGAAATCGTGCAAGTCCACGACCGTCTGATCCGCGTCGCCCGCCTGTCGCGGCCACCGAAGGGCAAGGAAGAGTCCCATTAGCCAGCAACCCGACATTCGTTTCCTGAATGTCGGGTCGATTCGCTACGCAAAGTGCGGCAGCAACACGCTCAACTTATTGCTACCGACCCCTCGTAGCCAAAAATATTGCGATACACAATACCGGCAACCAGCATCATCATGGGATAAGCCCAGATCAATCCGACCCCAAGTGGGATCATCGCCACAAACGTGATGAGCATCACGACGATGGACAAACCCACAAAACGGAACCACCGATGCGTGACTGCTTTTCTGGAAGCTTCCAAGGCTTGCCAGGGGCTGAGATTTTTTTCCACCACCAGCGGCATCGCCAAGGCATAGGCCACCATCAGATAGATGCCCGGAAGCACCAGCAAAAGCAGACCGACGGCCACCATCAGATACATCAATATCATCGTTCCAAGCAAGGATAGAGTTTTTGGATAGTAGCCAAAAATTTCTGTCGCACCGACTGTTGCGCCGGAGGCGCGCTTCAACCCGATCATGAAAAAACCAAGCCCGAGCGGCAGGATCAATGCCATTTGCACGACTTGAGAGACGAACATCCACGCGATCATTTTTCCGATCGGGTCTCCCTGGGTATAAGTCATTCCGATCAGGCCAAACACGAATCCAGATGCCATCATGACGGCAAACATCACCAGAATATAGAAAAGAAAAGCCAGCCAAAACGTTCCCTTGGAGCCGCTCGTTTTATCCCAGGCTTCGGCAATAATTGCGCGGATGGAAAATTCATAGTCCCCTGCGATGCCTTTTTCGATCGACCCGCCACCCGCAAATGGGACGGTTCTTTCCGTTAAATCTGCCTTTGGAGCTTGATAAATATTGGTCATATAAACCCTTGTTGGAATGGATCTCGTTAAAGAAGCTTGCAAAAAATTGGACTTCACCAAAACACGAAGCCTGGGGTTGTCACTATTGCTTCCTCCGGGTGGCAACAGCCACAACCCGTAATCATTCAGCAGCCCTCCCTCCGGTGCAAACCGGAGCCGCTAAAATAATGGGGCGAATCTACTTTGTCAACGGAAGTGCAACACGGAAGTGCGACACGGAGGCGCGACTCGGAGTGTCGCTGAGGTGTGACTGACCGAAAACCCATACCGGCAAACCATCCCGGAAGCACGTAGAATCTCGGCATCCATCCGCCATCCGTGGCAATTGCAGCATGTCGCATCCTGGGAGAGAGCTCATGCAGAATCCACCTACCAATACCTACTACACCAACACACGGCCTGAGATGTTGCAGTACATCCCAGCACAGGCCAGAACGATTCTGGATGTCGGCTGTGCCACCGGGATTTTCGGGGCGGCGGTGAAGCGGCAGTTACCGGCGGCGGAAGTCTGGGGTGTCGAGATTCTGCCGGAGGTTGCCGCCCAGGCCAGACAACATCTGGATGTGGTGGTCAACGCACCGTTCGATGACGCGATCGACCTGCCGGCGCAGTATTTCGATGCCATCGTGTTCAACGATAGCCTTGAACATCTGCCGGACGACCGTGCAGCACTGCGTTTGGTGAAGAAGTTTCTCAAGCCCGAGACCGGCCGGGTCGTGTGTTCGATTCCCAACGTGCGTTACATCGACAACCTCAAGCATCTCCTGCTCGAAATGGATTGGCGTTACGAAGAATCCGGCATTCGCGACAAAACTCATTTGCGTTTCTTTACCCGCAAGAGCATTTGCCGCACCTTTCAGGAAACCGGTTACGACATCGTGCAACTGGAAGGCATCAACAGCGACTGGTGGTGGGGAAAGAAAATGCGCCTGATCGACTGGGCGTTGAAACATCGCATCGGAGACACGCGCTTTATGCAGTTTGCCGTGATCGCCGCTCCGGTAACAACACAACAATAGATTGAGACGCAGGTCGATTGAATCCCGTTTGTTCGATGTGGCTAATTCGCCAGGCGCCACGCCTGGCACAGGGCGGCGCGTACCTGATTCGGCTACAATTCTTCTTTAAAAGCGTTACCCCAACGATAGATGAACGCGCCGATTCCAACGTCCGTATTGCCCCCCGAAGCTGCCGAACCCGCTACTAGCGTGCGTTTGCGCGAAATTCCCTACAACTACACCTCGTTCTCCGACCGCGAGATCGTGATGCGGCTGCTCGGCGAACCGGCCTGGCAGATTCTCGACGAGTTGCGCAGCGAACGCCGCACCGGCCGCTCGGCGCGCATGCTGTACGAAGTGCTGGGCGACATCTGGGTGGTGCAACGCAATCCTTACCTGCAAGACGATTTGCTCGACAACAAGAAACGCCGCGCCTTGCTGATCGAAGCGCTGTATCACCGTCTGCATGAAATCGAAAAGCGCCGCCGCCAGACCGATCTGGCCGATGCCGGTGATGCGCTCGCCCTGCAACGCAGTGCGCGGGTCGAAAAACTTGGCAAAGCCACTTATGCGGCGGTGGAAAAATTCGCGCAATACTTCGATGAAGCCGCCGCGTTGCGCAAGCAAGTCGAACGCAAGCTACGCCGCCACACGGCAGCAGACAACATCAAGTTTGACGGCCTGTCGCGCGTCTCGCACGTGACTGACGCGACCGACTGGCGCGTGGAATATCCCTTTGTCGTGCTGTGCCCGGATACCGAAGCGGAAATGGCGCCGCTGGTGCGCGCCTGTATCGACCTGGGCCTGACCATCATCCCGCGTGGCGGCGGCACCGGCTACACCGGCGGCGCCGTGCCGCTGACCTGGAAATCGGTGGTGATCAATACGGAAAAACTGGAAAGCATTTCCGAAGTTGAACTCATCACTCTGCCCGGCCTGCCTAATAAGGTAGCGACGGTGTTTTCCGAAGCGGGCGTGGTGACGCGCCGCGTGGCTGATGCCGCCGACCGCGCCGGTTATGTGTTCGCCGTCGATCCCACATCGGCTGACGCCTCCTGCATCGGCGGCAATGTGGCAATGAACGCGGGCGGCAAGAAAGCCGTGCTGTGGGGCACCGCGCTGGACAATCTGGCCTGGTGGCGCATGGTCGATCCCGACGGCAACTGGCTCGAAGTCTCGCGCCTGGAACACAATCTGTCGAAGATTCACGATGCACCGCTGGCGAAGTTCGAGTTGAAATGGTTCAGCCCCGACCGCAAGAAAGAATTGCGCACCGAGCGCATCGAAATCCCCGGCCAGTCGCTGCGCAAGACCGGTCTGGGCAAGGATGTCACCGACAAGTTTCTCGCCGGTCTGCCCGGCATCCAGAAGGAAGGTTGCGACGGCATCATCACGGCTGCGCGCTGGGTGGTGCACCGCATGCCCAAGCACACGCGCACCGTGTGTCTGGAATTTTTCGGGCAGGCGCGCGATGCGATTCCCTCGATTGTCGAGATCAAGGATTACCTCGACGGCGAATCGAAGAAAGCCAACCCGCACACCGGTTTCATTCCCGTCACGCTGGCCGGGCTGGAACATCTCGACGAGCGCTATCTGCGCGCGGTCGGCTATGCCACCAAATCGAAACGCGCCTCGTCACCGCACGCCTTGCCCAAGATGGTGTTGATCGGCGACATCGTCGGCGACGATGCCGATGCCGTGGCGCATGCCGCCTCGGAAGTCGTGCGGCTGGCCAATGCGCGCACCGGCGAAGGTTTCGTCGCCGTGTCGCCGGAAATGCGCAAACAGTTCTGGCTCGACCGCGCGCGCACGGCGGCCATTGCCAAGCACACCAACGCGTTCAAGATCAACGAAGACGTGGTGATCCCCTTGCATCGCATGGGCGAATACACCGACGCCATCGAGCGCATCAATATCGAACTGTCGATCGGCAACAAGCTGCGCCTGCTGCACGCACTCGACCAAATGTTCGGCAGCGAATTGCCGCTCGCCAAAAGCGGCGATGCTGAGCTGGATGCGCTGCCGCGCGAAAAAGCGTTCGGCGACCGCCCCGCGCAAGCGCGCACCCTGCTGACCGAGACGCGCGCACGCTGGCAATATCTGCTGCACCAGATGGACACGCCGCTGGCGCACGCCAAGGCTGAGCTGCTGTCATTGGGCCTGCAACCCTTGCAAGCAGCGCTCGAACAACGTCTCGCCAGCCAGCCGGACGCGCGCGTCTTTGACGTGCTGCAAGACCGCACCATTCGCGTGTCGTGGAAGACCGAAGTCAAGGCGCCGCTGGCCGCGCTGTTCAACGGTGCGGCTTTCGCGCCGGTGTTGGACAAATGCGAGGCGGTTCACAAGGACATCCTGCGCGCACGCGTATTTGTCGCGCTGCACATGCACGCGGGCGATGGCAATGTGCACACCAACATCCCTGTCAACTCCGACGACTACGGCATGCTGAAGGAAGCCGAGGCCGCAGTCGAACGCATCATGCAAATCGCGCGCGATCTGGATGGCGTGATTTCCGGCGAACACGGCATCGGCATCACCAAGTATCAATTTCTCACTGCCGAAGAATTGCGCCCGTTCCAGGAATACAAGCAGCGCATCGACCCGGAAGGCCGCTTCAACAAGGGCAAGCTGATGCCGGGCGGCGATCTGCAGCGCGCCTACACGCCCAGCTTCGGGCTGATGGGACATGAATCGCTGATCATGCAGCAGTCCGACATCGGTTCAATTTCCGATTCGATCAAGGATTGCCTGCGCTGCGGCAAATGCAAGCCGGTGTGCGCCACGCATGTGCCGCGCGCCAACCTGCTCTACTCGCCGCGCAACAAGATTCTCGCGACATCGCTGCTGATCGAAGCCTTCCTCTATGAAGAGCAAACGCGGCGCGGCGTGTCGATCAAGCATTGGGAAGAATTCGAAGACGTAGCCGACCATTGCACCGTCTGCCACAAGTGCGAGAAACCCTGCCCAGTCGATATCGATTTCGGCAACGTGTCGATGAACATGCGCAGCCTGTTGCGCAAGATGGGCAAGAAATCGTTCAACCCCGGTTCGGCAGCGGCGATGTTCTTCCTCAACACCGTCAATCCACGCACCATCAAAACCTATAAAGCCGCGCTGGGGCTGGCTTACAAGGCACAGCGGCTGGGCAACACGGTGCTCAAGCAATGGGCGAAAAAACAAACCGCCCATCCGCCCGCCACCCTGGGCAAGCCCGCGCTCAAAACGCAGGTGATCCATTTCATCAACAAGAAAATGCCGGGCGATCTGCCCAAGCGCACCGCGCGCGCGCTGCTCGACATCGAAGATGCCAACATCGTGCCGATCATCCGCGATCCCAAGCGCACGACTTCGGATTCGGAAGCGGTGTTTTATTTCCCCGGCTGCGGTTCGGAACGGCTGTTCTCGCAAGTCGGCCTGGCCACGCAAGCGATGCTCTATCACGCCGGTGTGCAAACCGTACTGCCGCCCGGCTATCTGTGCTGCGGCTATCCGCAACGCGGCGCGGGTCAGTTCGACAAGGCCGAGAAAATCATCACCGACAACCGCGTGCTTTTCCATCGCGTCGCCAACACGCTCAACTACCTCGACATCAAAACCGTCGTGGTGTCTTGCGGCACCTGCTTCGATCAATTGCAGGGCTATGAATTCGACAAGATCTTCCCCGGCTGCCGCATCCTCGACATCCACGAATACCTGCTGGAAAAAGGCGTCAAGCTCGAAGGCGTCAAGGGCGTGCACTACATGTACCACGACCCCTGCCACTCGCCGATGAAACAGCAAGACCCGCTCAAGACTGTCAACGCACTGATCACCACCAGCGACCAAACGAAGATCGCGCTCAACGAACGCTGCTGCGGCGAATCCGGCACACTGGCCGCCACGCGCCCCGACATCTCGACGCAAGTGCGCTTCCGCAAGGAAGAGGAAATGCGCAAGGGCGCCGACAAGCTGCGTGCGAATGGTTTCAACGGCGAGGTCAAGATACTCACCTCCTGCCCATCGTGTCTGCAAGGCTTGAAACGCTTCAACGACGATGCCGACCTCGACGCCGATTACATCGTCGTCGAACTGGCCAAACACATCCTCGGCGAGAACTGGCTGCCGGAATATGTTGGACAGGCGAATCAAGGTGGGATTGAGCGGGTGTTGGTGTAAAGCGGTCGACGGTCGTCTTGTTTTTTGCTTGAGGAAAAAATTCGACTCCGGTACATTTCGAGGTTCTTTCATTCGTTAGAGCTCAGGGGATACCAACGTCTCATGAACACAAACCCATTCAGTCCGCCTGAGGCCCCTGTGGCAGATACGGCCCAGCCCCCGCGTCTTGCAGAAGCAGAAATGTCGCTCAAGGTTGCTCGGCTCTTTTGCATCCTTCTTCTGGGTTCCATATTCATTCCCGCAGTCGAGCGAGAGCTTGGGAATCTAGCGCTTCTTCTGTATTTCCTCACATTCTTCGGCTTCCACTTCTTTCTTGGGCGTGCGGCTGCACTCTCGGCGCGCAGTTGGGCGCTCTACGGCCTGGCTCCGGTACTTTTCCCAATCCTCGGAGGCATCGTGTCGTTTGGATTCCTCCGCAGCAAGATTCCGTATGCTGAACGCGCGTAGTATCAATAGGGTCAGCAGGCTCTGACCCCACCAATCAATGGGGTCAGACTCTGACCTTTCCCCGCATTTTCTCATTGAATTTGCCAGCCGAAGGTTGTCTGTTTGCGCAAAGAGTCGAAGGCTAAGCGTAGCGGTATCTTCGGTA
>Ga0209515_10010158_pt1 | contig 10549 bp, 9 predicted proteins | sample Subgroupgradi54m_FD_187454 | JGI IMG/M metagenome (GOLD analysis project Ga0209515, IMG submission 187454) | Subsurface groundwater microbial communities from S. Glens Falls, New York, USA - GMW60B uncontaminated upgradient, 5.4 m (SPAdes)... ...
CTTTATCGGCCGTGTCATAAATCCATTGGTAAAGAGGGGAGAGCCCAAGCTTATCAAAAAACCACAGTGCTTTTTTTATGATAAATGCCGGAGTAGAAAGAATTGTCGACCCTGATTTTGCAAACTTAAAAAGTTCTCCGAGATCTTTTCTTACTGTTTCAAACTTCTCGGCGCCAATATTAAACACTCCTGTATACGATTTATTATTTTCCAAACAGAATAAGTAGATAGCTTCAACTAAATCATCAACATCTAAAAGTTGATATCTGTTATTGCCTCTCCCAATAACAGGAATCTTCTTTCCGTCATGAATCCAATCAAAGAGTATTTCAAAAACTCCCAAGCGCCTTGTCCCAACAAATGTTTTTGGCCGCAAGATCGTAACGCTTAACCCTTCCTCTATTGCCCGAAAGCAGAGATTCTCTCCAAGAATTTTTGACTCTCCGTACGGGCCAACTCCAACGCGCGGATCTGCCTCCTCTATTGGGTGTTTCTTCGGAATCCCATACACAGCAGTAGAAGAAATAAATATGACTCGTTTTACCTTGTGTTTCTTCGCAAGCTCCAAAACATTCTTCGTGCCATTAATGTTTGTTGTATAAATATCTCTTTTCTTCCAGAGCGGAAGCGCTGCTGCCGCGTGAATAATAATATCCTGTCCTTTTACCAATATATCTAATTTTTTCTTATTTCTCACATCGCATATGACTGACGTATAATCTTGCGCATACTCCTTCTTATCGAATTGGTGAATATCCACAAGCGTCAGTACATATCCCTTTTTGTGTAAATATGAGGCGAGATGTAAGCCTAGGAATCCACCGCCTCCGGTAATAAGAATTTTCATAAGAATAATGCTAGAATAGCATAGCATGAATATTGGGTTTGATCTTGACAAAATTTTTATAGACTATCCGCCGTTTGTCCCGGATAAGCTTATCGATAGGCTTTACAAGCATAAGTCGGACGGTGTTCTTTCGTATCGTATCCCCTCAAAACCCGAACAGATTCTTCGTATTATAAGCCATTATCCAATTTTTCGCCCTCCACTTACTGAAAATATAAAATTTGTTAAAGAGTTAACGGATAAGCAAAAAAACAATAATAAATATTATCTTATTTCAAGCCGCTTTGGTTTTTTAAAAAACGCTACAGAGGCACTTATCAAAAGGCGCCGATTTAACGAGGTCTTTGACGCCATGTTTTTTAATTTTGAAAATAAGCAACCACACCTATTTAAACATGGAGTAATCACAAAGCTAAAAATCGATTACTATGTCGATGACGACCTTCCGCTTCTTAAATTCCTTGCAAAAGAAAATCCAAAAACAAAATTCTTTTGGCTTAATAAAAAAATAAAAAGAACTTTGGAAAAAAACATTATCGCAATTACCCATCTTAAAGAAATGTTTATATAACGTATGCATGCATGAGCCTTTCTGATCTTATTTTCATTTTTCAATGGTGGATGGTATTTTTTGGAGTTGGACTAGTCTTTTTGCCATTGACCATTAATATATTCCCGAACTTTTTTGACCGGGGATATATTTTTGCAAAGATACTTGGAATAATTATTGTAAGCTATGCTGTTTTTTTTCTTGGAATAGTAAAAGTCCTACCATTCACAATACCAACAATCCTTTTGGTCACAGCCTTTTTTGCCGCAATAAATATTCTGATTCTGAAAAAGTATTGGAAATCAAAAATTGAACAATGGAACAATAAAACAATCGCTATCTTTCTTTTTGAAGAATTACTATTTTTGGGAGCTCTCTTACTTTGGTCATTCATCCGCGCTCATCAACCAGATATTAACGGACTTGAAAAATTCATGGATTTCGGGTTTATCAATTCAATTTTGCGAAGTGAATATTTTCCGCCCAAGGATATGTGGTTTACTCCATATCCTATAAACTATTACTATTTTGGACATTTAGTAACTGCTGTTTTGACAAAACTTTCCGGAATTCCTTCTCTCATAACATACAATTTAATGCTCTCAACCATTTTTGCTTTCACATTCACCGGAGCATTTTCAATAGGAGCAAATTTATACGCCCTAATGACTAATAAAGCGGGTGACGCGAGCCGGGGAGCCCCACGCGGGGACCCCCGCCTTGTTAGGCGTGTGGGAAACGCATGGGGCTGGCGAGCGGCAGGACCCGCCATCGCGGGATTTTTGACTGCATCCCTTGTAAGTCTTTCCGGAAATCTCCATGCCATCTACGCTTTTTTCAAACCATACGTAAACGAAAATCCTGTTCCGTTTTGGCAGCTTGTTGCATCAATCCAAACATTTCCCAATGCCTACTGGTACCCAAACGCAACCAGATTTATTCATAACACCATTCACGAGTTTCCCCTGTACTCATTTGTTGTATCTGATTTACACGGCCATGTTTTGGATATACCAGTTGTATTACTGACAATAGCAGTACTACTTTCGTTAATTTTCAATTTTCAATTTTCAATTTTCAATCAAATTAAAAATTACAAAAATAAAAATTCATTTCAAATTTCAAATTTAAAATTTCAAATTTTGCTAATAACGTTCCTATTAGCAATCATGTACATGACAAATGTCTGGGACGGAATTATTTATCTTATTTTAACTATAATAGTAATTTACTGCATCAGGTTAAAATCTCGTAGCATATTATTTTTAGTTATTGGTTTTATTGTTTTTTCTCTTCCGTTCTCTATTAATTTCAAACCGTTTGCTTCAGGAATTGGAATATTATGTGCTCCAAATCTTTTAACTGATATTGGTAAAATCGGTCCTTTTCTTTTTGAACCCGACCATTGCCAAAAATCACCCTTATGGCAGCTTTTAATTCTGTACGGTTTTTTCTATTTCTGGGTTGTAGCGTTCATTATCTTTATTTTCGGAAGAGTAAATTCGAAGCACGAATATCGAAACTCGAAACAATATCAAATGACAAAAATTCAAAATTCAAAACATTTTGAACATTCGGATTTTAAAAATTTGAATTTGTTTCGGATTTCGGATTTCGGATTTCGGATTTTTATTTCTGACATTTTTGTCTTCTTATTAATTGTATTCTCAACCCTTCTCATCATCATTCCCGAATTTATATATGTAAAAGATATTTATCCTGCCCATTACCGCGCAAATACTATGTTTAAATTTGTCTACCAAGCCTTCATCATGCTATCTATTGCTTCGGGATATATCATTATAAGAATAATTACCAATTTCAAATTTCAAATTTCAAATTTCAAATTCTCTTATTGTAAATTGGTAGTATTGGTATTTATTGGTAGTATTGGGTTATTTTTAGTCATGGTTTATCCTTACTTCGCAATTAACTCATATTATGGTGATCTAAAAACTTATTACGGACTTGATGGAACAAGATATCTTAATAAACTCTATCCTTCAGACTACCAGGCAATTGCCTGGATAAATAAAAACATAAAAGCACAACCTGTAGTCTTGGAAGCTCAAGGCGATTCATATACTGACTATGGAAGAGTATCCTCAAATACAGGCCTTCCAACCGTTCTTGGATGGACAGTTCATGAGTGGCTTTGGCGAGGCACATACGACATACCAGCACCAAGAATTTCCGAAGTTCAAAATTTATATGAAACAAAAAATATTGAACTTACCAAAAAACTTATCAAAAAATATGAAATCAAGCTCATTTTTATAGGAGACTTGGAACGCCAAAAATATCCTAAGCTATACGAGAAAAAGTTTATGCAATTGGGAAAAATTATTTTTGAAAAAAATCAGACTCGAATTTACCAATTAAATTGAAGTTCTTGTTATTTTTTTCCTAAAATAAAAAGCGTGTCTCGTAAAGAAGGCGCAACGCACATTAAGAGATAATTTATTAATTTTCCCAAAAACAAAAACCAAGGATCAGGAATCGTCCGTTTTCTAAAAGGCGTATAACTTATAAAATAGCTTTTCTCTTCTATTTTCCAGGAAGTTTCTGTAAGTAGAGTCTTAAGTTCATAAAGTGTATATTCTCTGTTGTGCCGATGATAAATATTGTTTCCCTTCCCATCCTCCTCAAAATAGACATCGATTGGGAACATTATTGTCTTACCCAATAAAAGTTTTGCTCTATTTATTGAACGGGTAATATTGGGCGTTGTAATCATAATATATCCATCTTTTTTTGTAACTCTGTGTATTTCTTTGAGAGGAACAACCGGAGACTGGGGCAAATGTTCAATTACCTCATTAAACAAAACCATATCAAAAAAATTATTTGCGTAGGGAAATTTATCTTTTTCTATGTTTAAAATTGCAATATTTTTTTGCCTGATTGGTTCATGGTAAGAAGAAATCCCATACACCTCATGGCCCAAAAGTTCCAAAGCTTTTCCTATATGGTATGGAAAGCAGCCAATGTCTAGAATTGTAAGTTTTTTACCTTTGGCAATTGCTTTAATATGCTCTAAGATAAATCTGTACCGAATTTCGTGGGTCCAAAAGTATGAACGTTCTTCCTGTGTATGAATAACGTTCTCAACCGACTGAAGAATATGTCTTATATTATTCACGGATAAAATTTATAGAGCATGAATCAGACATGCGTAGACACGAGATATATTTTTGAATTTCGGAGAAATCCCCATTACCTTTGCGAGGAATCAAAACCCAAGAACCGTTAAAATCTTCCAAGGGAGGATTTATCAGGAGTCCTGGTTTATTTTTCTTCTTATCCTCAAGTTCGATGACGCTTGAGCTAATTTTGGCATTTTTAACCTTTTGTATAAGCTTAACAAAATCATCAAATTCAGATTGTTGAATATTTGTATTGATGCTTTCCGAAAGTATTGTATATAAGCTTGTTAGCTTGATTGGATTAAGAATGGTCCCTAAAGAAAAAATCTTTTCTTTAAACGCATAGAGTATTTTTTGCTGTCTTTGACTTCTGGCAAAATCTGTACCCTCTTCTCCTTCTGCATAACGAGACCTCACGAATATCAAAGACCTGGCTCCGTCCATATGCTGTATTCCTTTGTCAAAATGTATATGTTCGTACCTGCAGGGAAAAACTATAAGAGCAGACTCTGTTGCTATCCGTAAAGTTGCCTCTTCAAGCGTTTGGTCGCAAAGATCTTCTCTTTTTTCCTCAATAGGGTATTCGTAATCATCAAAAGTTCTTACAACATCAATATCGAGACCTCCTACCAAATCAACAGCTTTCACAAAACCCTGAAAATCAATCGCAAGCACATAATCTATAGGCTGCCCAACAACTTTTGAAACAACCACTTTTGAAAGTGTAAGCCCCCCATTCTTTTCCTGATTGTTTCCCGCCGCATAGGCGGTATTTATTTTTGCCTTAAGTTCAGGCACCCAAAGGTCGCGTGGAATAGATACCAACGTAACTCTATTCTTGTTGGTATCTATGCTTGCAAACATCATTGTATCTGTTAAATCAGGCCCATCATGAGTACCCCCTGCAATGCCCAGTAAAAGAATATTAATGCTATGATCTGCTTTTTTAAGCTCGATCTCTTTTGTAAAGAGAAGTTGAAGTAGAACTGGATAAAACTTGCCTACTCCAATTGCCCCAAACAAAAACACAATACCCAACATTATCAAAACAATAATTAATATATTCCTACGCATTTTGAATAATTTCTAAAAATTCACTAGCATCAAGACTTGCGTTGCCTACCAAAACACCATCGATGTTGAGCATTTGAGTAAAGTTATTGACATTTTTTGAGGTTACGCTGCCTCCGTATAGAACATATTTAACAGTCTTGTTTTTCTTTTTGATCTTACCCGCTACCTTATCGGCGTTTTCTGGTGTATCAGGATTACCTGTCCCAATTGCAGATATAGGTTCGTATGCAACCAGTTCAACCCTCATGGGTATTGGCGTTTCTTCATTTTGAATGCAAAAAATAGGAACAAGATTATGTTTTTGCGCCATTTTAACCTTTTTTTCAAGTAGTTCTTGGTTCTCTAAAAAATTACTTCGTCTTTCAGAGTGACCGATAATAACATAATCGGCAAATTCTTTTATCTGTTCTCCATTGATTTCTCCTGTATAAGAACCTTCTGTGAAGGGAGAAATATCTTGAGCGCCCAGCCTAAAAGAGGATTTATGATTTAAGATGTATGATTTAAGAATTGAAAGAAAGGTAAATGATGGGCAAATTATAATTTCTTTATTCGCAAATCCTAAATCATAAATCGTAAATCTCTGAAGCCAATCTTTGGCTTCAGTTTCCGTTTTATTAGACTTCCAGTTTGCGATGATGTAGGATTTCTTATCCATATGGTATCATTATACCGCATGGACAAAGACTTTCTCAATGATTTAAACGAGGAGCAAAAAAAGGCGGTTATTAACACCGAAGGCCCTATGATCATTTTAGCAGGCGCCGGAAGTGGAAAAACTCGGGTTATTACCTATAGGGTGCTCTATCTTATTCAAAAAGGTATTGAGGCTTCTAATATCCTATGCGTCACGTTTACAAATAAGGCATCCCAGGAAATGAAAGAAAGAATCCAGAAGTCCCTTACTGCTTCTTCCTCCCAACCGCTTGTTACAACCTTTCACTCTCTTTGCGCTAGAATACTGCGCATTGAAGGAAGACATATAGGAATATCGCAAAAGTTTGTTATCTACGACACGCAAGACCAGATAGACGCAATAAAAGAGGCTATGAAAAAACTCGATTTATCAACTAAGGATTACAAACCTTCTTCTGTACTTGCAACAATTTCCCAGGCAAAAAATGAACTCATCGATGAAAAGAGTTACAAAAACATCGCCCGGGGATATTTTCAGGAAACCGTAGCAAACATCTATACTGTATATCAAAAAATCCTTAGAGAAAATGATGCTCTTGATTTTGACGACCTTCTTTTGGCAGTAATTCTTCTTTTTACCACTAACCCGCCGGTTTTGGAAAAATACCAAAATCGTTTTCGCTATATATTAATAGACGAGTATCAGGATACCAATCATGCCCAGTACTACCTGGCAAAACTTTTGGCTTTGAAATGGAAAAATATCTGTGTTGTAGGAGATTTTTCGCAAAGTATCTACAGCTGGCGGGGTGCTGATTTTACCAATTTGACTAAATTTAAACAAGATTTCCGAAATACCAAAACGTTTTCTCTTTCCCAAAATTATAGATCCACCCAAAAAATACTGGACGCTGCAACTGCGGTTATTTCTAAAAACACCAGCCATCCCATACTAACGCTTTGGACAAAAAATCCACAAGGGGAAGAAGTGTCTATCTATGAAGCAAGAAACGAACACAACGAGGCTGAATTTATCATAAGTCAGCTTCCAACCCTTACTTCTCAATATGAAAACCTTACATTCTCCGATGTTGCAATTTTATATAGAACAAACGCGCAGTCCCGAGTGCTTGAAGAAGTACTGCTTCGCTATTCAGTTCCTTATGTCTTAATCGGCGGAACCAGATTTTATGAAAGGAAAGAAATAAAAGATGTTCTTGCCTATTTAAGGCTTCTTGAAAATGAAAAAGACATGGTTTCGTATAAAAGGGTAGAAAAATTAGGCAAGGAGCGGCTTAAAAAATTTGTAGAGTTCCAGTCTTCTTTTGCAAAAGATAATGATAAAACCAGCATAGAAATTATGGATTCAGTTCTTGAAAAAGTAAATTATCTTTCTTTGTATGATGAAAAAGATCAAGAGGACAGGCAAAGACTTGAAAATATAAAAGAATTAAGGTCTGTTGCCATTGAATTTCCAAATCTTACGCAATTTTTAGAAAACGTAGCGCTTGTAGAACAAGAATATATGCCGGATCACCCTAAGAACGGAGAAAAAAAAGAGGCTGTTACGCTTATGACTTTACACGCGGCCAAGGGTCTTGAATTTCCTGTAGTATTCATGGTAGGAATGGAAGAGGGGCTATTTCCCCATAGCAGGGCTCTTATGGATAAAAACGAACTTGAGGAAGAACGAAGACTCTGTTATGTAGGCATGACTCGCGCCAAACAAAAACTTTTTTTGACATATGCGAGACGCAGACTTTTTTTTGGACAACGCTTGTCAAATACCGTTTCCCGATTTATCCTTGACCTTCCGGAAAATTTAATTTCTCAAGCGCCAAATATTTATTATGAAAGCTAAAAATAATCACCCGCTCCAGTCTTTTGCATGGAGTGAGTTTAGAAAAAAAACAGGAGTAAAAGTGGTTAGAGGTAACGATTTTCAACTGACTATCCATAAGATTCCCCATACTCCATGGAACATTGGTTATCTGCCAAAAGGACCAATGCCGACAAAAGGGATGATTAACGAACTTAAAAAGATCGGAGAACAAGAAAACTGTATTTTTATTCAACTGGAACCGAATATCGTAAATAGTAGTCAGATGCTGAAACAAGTTCAGCATGACAACTTTAGACAATCTTTTCATCCTTTGTTTACAAAATACACCTTTCAGCTTGATCTGACAAAAAGCGAGGAAGAACTTTTGAAAAACATGCATCCTAAAACCAGGTACAACATTAAAGTTGCTCAAAAACACAGCGTAGTCGTAGGGGAGGATAATTCAGACAAAGCTTTTGAAGAATATTTGAGATTAACCAATGAAACAACAAAACGACAGGGATTTTACGCCCATGATGAAAAATATCATAAAATGATGTGGCAGACATTAAAAGTTCAAAGTTCAAAGTTCAAAGTTCAAAATTATGACAAAGATAAGCTTACTGCTCATTTGCTTTTGGCAAAATATAAAGATCAAACATTAACTGCATGGATACTTTTTGCATTTGGAGATACTCTCTACTATCCTTACGGAGCATCAAGCAGTGAACACAGGGAAACTATGGCTTCAAATCTGATGATGTGGGAGGCAATACGCTTTGGCAAAAAATTGGGGCTTAAAACCTTTGATATGTGGGGCTCGCTTGGCCCAAATCCCGATAAAAATGATAAGTGGTACGGATTCCACAGGTTTAAAGAAGGCTATGGGCCAAAACTTATTGAATTTGTCGGCAGTTATGACCTGGTAATAAATCCATTTCTTTACGAACTTTACAAACTCGCCGACAAACTCCGCTGGTTATTATTGCGTGCGTAAGTTCTCAATTAACATCTTTGGCGTTAGAGCTTTTTGCGGTCTTAGGAATTTGGCAACAGAAGTTGTTAAGAAATGTTTTCTATCTAGTGTTACAAGAAAGTTACTTTTTGCTTGTTTTGCTTCAGCTAAAATTACTGTATCCTTTTTAACAATTACTTCTTCCGCCTTTCTCACTAATTTTTCATCTGGCAGTTGATCTTTGATTGCTATTTTATCAACCAACAGAAAAAATCTTTCTAAATGATAGCTTTTAAGTTTTTTTCTGATATTTTTTTCTACTTCAGTTAAAACCAAGATAGAGGTAACAAGTTTTATTTGTTTTAACGTAAAAAGCTTGGATGAACCGCCGGTTGGAGAATTGACGGCTGAAAAAAGGACGCTTGAGTCAACAAAAACAGACTTCATTTAGAGGGTATCTTCTTTTTGCCATGCTTTAATTTCACTGCGTGTGAACTCACGAGTGTAAGGAAGCAGTTTTGGGTTAATAAAAGTTTTTTGGTAAATGTTTTTTATATCCTGCTCTAACCCTGTAAGATAGTTTATATCAACTAAAGCGGCCTTTGGGCTGCCGCCTTTTGTTAAGACTATATAATTTTCTCCCCTGACCTCTTCAGCCAGACTCCCAAGTTTATTTCTAGCTTTAGTTACAGGGATTATGTTTACAGATGTGAAATTCATATCAAAATATATTAACACAACGGTGAATTACTGTCAAGTATTTAGTAATAAATAATGTACATATTATTGATATGTGCTAGTTCAATTGTTCTTTGGGTGCTTCGGGTTAGTACGGCAACCTTACTGTGTAAGTTTGCATGAAAAAGTTAAACCTGCCTGACGGCAGACAGGCTTTTTTAGCCTCGAGATTTTAACGACTAATAAATAAACCTTCAAATTTCTTTTTAATTTCCTCTGCTTTTTTGGTTTTTTTTTGAAAAATATAAAGATTGTACAAGCTGTTATAGGAAAAGCTAAAAGTTCTATCAATTTTAATTGCCCTTAAGTATTCTTTTTCCGCTTTTTCATATTCGCCCAAATTTGCATACATATTTCCAAGATTATGGTGCGGTTGAGGATAGATATCGCCTTGTGAAATTGCTTTTTCGTAATAGTACTTTGCTTTCTCAAAATTATTTTTATTGGCATAAAGCATTGCCAGGTTATTGATTACTCTAATTGATGATGAGGAATGACGAAGGGTTTGCTCATAAAAAACAATCGGGTCTGACCACTCACGATTTCGAGCATAAGTTCTAGCAGCAAAAAAAGAAAAATAAAGACCAATCAAAATCACCCCAATCACCCTAACCGCCCCACTATTAATTCTTTTAATTTGATCCGCAACCGACCCAATAATCAGCAAAAATCCAAAAAAAGGAATATAAAGCCAATGCTCTGTAATAAGTGCGTTAACCGGAACAAATATATTTGATACAGGAAAAAGCGAAATAAAAAACCAAGCAATGCCAAAACAAAG
>Ga0209515_10010159_pt1 | contig 10549 bp, 5 predicted proteins | sample Subgroupgradi54m_FD_187454 | JGI IMG/M metagenome (GOLD analysis project Ga0209515, IMG submission 187454) | Subsurface groundwater microbial communities from S. Glens Falls, New York, USA - GMW60B uncontaminated upgradient, 5.4 m (SPAdes)... ...
CCGGTGCAGAACCTGGGCGGCGCGTTCAAGGCGCAGCAGCCGGGCGCGGTCTCCTGGGGCACGAACCGCGTCGACGTGTTCGTCGCGCAGCAGAATGGCAGCATCGCGCACACGTTCTCGAATGGCGGCAGCTTCTTCGCCTTCGAGGACTGGGGCAGCTCGGCCAGCGAGGTCAGCGTGGCCAGCGCGGGCGTCAACTCGCTGTACATCTTCCACGGCGGGACGTACCTGACCACGCGCCTGTACTACTGAAGCGTCGCGGGCAGATAGACGTTCCGCACGCACTCCATCCCGGGCAGCCCCTGTGCCCGCCGCCACGTCTCGGCGGCGGCGCAGGAGGCCGTGCCTACCGCGCCACCCACGATCTTCCCGCGCAGATCACGAATCGATGCCAGCAGGGTGTCGATCTGCAGCGTCGCCACCAGCGGCTCGGCCTCGGCGAGCAGGTGCTCGGCGCGCCGCAGCTGGCCCGCCTGCGCGGCCGCGCCGGCGCGAACCGTCAGGCTGAAGCCGCGGCCCCAGCTGGTGCCCAGCGCGTCGATGCGCCGGGCCGCGTGCTCGGCCTCGGCGAGCCGGTGGGCGCGCTCGGGTCCATCCTGGGCGGCCGCGGCGACGGCGGCACGCCCGTGCAGCCAGTGCACGACCAGGCGGTAGAACGGCCCGATGACGGTGCGCTGCTGGCGCAGCGTCGGCCAGGTGGCGTGGAAACAGGCCAGCGCACCCTCGCCGTCACCGGCGGCGAGCTTGAGCTGCACGCAGTGGACCATGTGCCAGTAGTGCGGCATCGCCGGGCCCTGCTCGGCCCACGGTGACATGGCCGTCTCCAGCAGCGCCTCGGCTTCCTTGTGGCGCGCCGGGAACAGGCTGATCGCCGACGCATACAGGAAGGAGTTGAAGCTCCAGAAGAGCGCGCGGCGCTGATCCTCGAGCTGCGACAGGCGCGGCGGGACCACGCGCAGGATGTCGGCGATGTGACCCATGAAGAAGAGCCCGAGCACCTTCATCAGGCCGATGGCCTTCCACTCGAAGGACTCGCGGGTTTGCTGCCGCTGCGCCAGCGCCTCGGCCTCGACGATGTGGCGCATCGCGGGCACGAATCGTCCCTGGAAGAAGTCGACGCTGATGCGCCCGAGCAGGACGAATGCTTCGGCTTCCTCCTGGTCGCACCGGGGCAAGAGCCACTGCGCCCGCTCCAGGCAGCGCTGCGCCGCGGCGTGGCCGCGCTCGCCGCGGAAGATGGCCTGGCCCGCGGCCTCGCTCGAGAGCGCGCGCAGCACGCGGTAGGGATCACCGAGCTCGAGCGCCTTGAGCGCATGCCGGGCCATGAGCGGCACGGCCAGCACCGGCTCGACGCTGATGAAGCCGGCGGCGAGCGTCCACAGGGTGTCCAGGCGCACCAGCTCCTCGGCCGGGATGCTGGCCGGATCGCGCAGCGGGCGCTCGATGCCGCGCAGGCGCAGCCACGCGCGCAGCGGCAGCGCCGACAGCAGCGCGCGTACCGGTGACCTGGGCAGCGACAGGCGCAGGCTGGCCAGCACCGATTCGACCACCTGGCGACCGCGAATCATGTAGCCGCCGCCGAGCAGCTCCGCCGCGGCGCTGCGACGCAGCTCCACCGCAGCGATGCCGTCGCTGTGCGCGGCGGCACCCAGGAAGGCCTCGGCCGCCTCGGTGCAGCGGCCGGCGGCCGAGAGTGCCTGGCCCAGCGCGCGCAGCAGCTGGGCGGCCGGTCCGCGTTCGAGGCCGCCGGCCTCCGCGTGCAGCGCGAGCGCGTCACGGTAGAGGCGCGCCGCGTGCTCGAAGGCGAAGCTGCCGTCGGCGCGGCGCGCCGCCTGGGCCATGAGCGCGGCGGCCCGGCGCGGCTCGCCTGCCTCGCGCAGGTGCACCGCGACGCGTTCGTCGTCGCCGCGCCGCTCGAAGGCCGAGGCCAGGCTGCGGTGCAGGCCGCGCCGGTGCGCGCCCGAGATCTCGGCCGCGAGCAGCTCACGGATTCGATCGTGATAGACCTCGAGCTGCTGGATGCCCCCTTCCTCGCGCGTGCGCAGGAGGCGTGCGGCGCGCAGCTCGCTCACGACCGCGGCCAGGTCGCCGCCCTCGGCGGCCTCGTGCAGCACGTCGGCCGCGGTGGGTCGCGCGGCCACCGCGGCGACCTCGAAGAAGGTGTGGGCCGCGGGCGAGAGCAGCTCCAGGCGCCGGCGCAGCACCTCGTCGAGGCGCACGGTGCCGGCGCTGGTGTCGAGCCCGGCGCGGGCCAGCTCGACCAGGAAGAAGGGGCTGCCGCCGGCGTCGGTGACCAGCGTGTCCAGCACCGGGCTGCCGCTGTCGGGCGGCAAGAGCTCGCTCAGCACGCGGCGCGACTCGGCGTCGGCGAGCGGCCCCAGCTTGAGCTCGGTGATGGTGACGGTCTCGTCGAGCTCGAGCGAGGCGCGCAGCTCGGTGAAGCGATGGATGAAGGGGCTGCGCTCTTCACCGTCGCGCAGGGCGCCGATGAAGCAGAGCGCGGGCGCGTCGGGCCCGCGCACCAGGTCGGCGAGCAGACGCGCCGAGTCGGCATCGCCCCACTGCAGGTCGTCGACCACGATCAGCAGCGGCCGCCGATCCGAGATGCGACTCAGCATCTCGCGCAGCGCGTCGGCGCCGCGCCGGCGCATGCGCGACGGCTCCTCGTCCCCGCGCAGCCGGATGGAGGTGCTGGCCATGGCCGGCACCTGCTCGAGCACGGGGAAGAGCCGGACCATGGCGGCCACGTCGCGGGGCAGGAGCTCGACCACCGCGGCCTCGGGCTGCAGGCGCAACATGCGCGCGAGCGCGTCGATGGCGGCGTCGAGCGCCTTGAAGGGCACGTTCTCGCGCTCGAAGCAGCGCGCCGAGAGCACCAGGACGTCCGGGTTGCGGCGGCAGATCTCGTCGACGAAGTGACGCAAGAGCGCGCTCTTGCCGATGCCGGAGGGTCCGTGCACCAGGGTCACCGAGGGATGCTCGCTGGCCCGGGCGGCGAATCCCTGCGCGAGCGCGGCCAGCTCGGCCTCGCGGCCGATGAATGGCTCGGATGGCGAGCGCGGCGCCGGTCGGAGCGCGGCGCCCGGCTCCGACGCCGAATCGGCAGTGGCGCGGCGCGACGGAGTGCGGACGATGAGATCGGACAGGTCGTCTTTCCCCCCGTCCACCATGCCCCGATCATACGCGGCTCGTCGGACTGGAACAACGGGCGGGTGGAACATCGGGGTGGAACATCGCCGTCGGTTCGCGGAACGTCCTGATGGTCGTATCACCGCACTGCCCCTACATCGAGCATTCAGCTACTTGGCTGCGTCGAGTGCGTGGCATGCGCCGTGCTCCTGCTGCGACGCATGAAATCAAAGACGCTTTCGAATGGCTTCGCGCTTGCCGCGATTCTGGTCGCGGCCTGCGCAGGTTCAGATCCGGAGTCGATTTTCGAGCCGACCGCGTCGGTGGCCAATCGAGACGAGGCGCTCAGATTCCTCGGCTTGCCCGGGACGGCGGAGCTGCCGGTCGCGAGCACGTTCACGGGCACGATCTCGAGCCTGCAGGGAACGTCGCAGGATGGCAGCTCCGTCCCGGCCCGCTACTTTCTCCGTCAGGACAATGGCGAGGTGCTGGAGCTGGGCAAGCTGGCCACTGCCGCGCAGCCGGCGACGTGGCTCGAGCAACGCGTGACGGTGTCTGGATTTCGCGCCGATCACAAGGTGGCCACGACCGATGTTCAGCCGCTGGCTCAGCTTGCCGCGGCCGCGCCCGCTGCGCTGACCGGCGCGCGTCCCTTTGCCACGCTGCTATGCCGCTTCTCGGACAGCACGGGCGTCACGCCCGAGGCAGTCCCGTTCTTCGAGACGCTGATGTCGAACAGCTTCCCGGGCATGGACCACTACTGGCGCCAGCTCTCGTACAACAACATCAACCTGTCGGGAAGCCGGGTGTTCGGCTGGTACAACCTGCCCCATGAGCGCACCTTCTACGTGAAGGCTCAACCTGACGGCACGAAATCCCTCGAGGCCAACCAGCTGGCCAATGACTGCTTCAGCGTGGCCAATGCGGACGTCGACTACCGCCAGTTCACCGGCGTGAACCTCATGTTCAACCAGGACCTCGACGGCCCCGCCTGGGGCGGCGCGAGCCCGATGAATTTCGATGGCCTCGGGGGGGCCGCCATTTCCACCACCTGGATGCCGACCTGGGCCTACCACAGCCAGCGCACGCTCGGGCAGGAGATGGGGCACACCTTCGCCCTCAAGCACTCGTCTGGACCGTACATCGACACCTACGATTCGGGATGGGACGTGATGAGCGGTGGCCCCTGTGGCGTGCGCGACCCCATCTACGGCTGCGTGGGCGTGCATACCATCGCCTTCCACAAGGACAAGCTGGGCTGGATTCCCGATGCGCGCAAGACGGTCGTGGGCGTGGGCACGACGACCTTCACGCTGTCGCGCCTCGCCAATCCGACCACCGAGGGCCTGCTGATGATCAAGATTCCCCTCAGCGCCGACGGCAACGAGTTCTACACCCTGGAGGCGCGTCGCCCCCAGGGCTACGACAGCAACATTCCGCACGAGGGCGTGCTGATTCACGAGGTCGATCTGACCCGTCCCGACCGCACCGCCCAGGTGGTCGATACTGACAACAACAGCAACGCCAACGACCTGGGCGCCATCTGGGAAGTTGGCGAGACGTTCATCGATTCCGCCCATGGCGTGACCGTCCAGGTGCAGAGCGCGAGCGCTTCGGGCTTCTCGGTGCGCGTGACGCTGGCAGGCCAGCTCTTGACGGTGAGCAAGGTGCTCTCGACCGGGGCCAGCGGCTCCGTCACCAGCGTGCCCGCGGGCATCAACTGCGGCTCGGACTGCAGCGAGAGCTACAATGTGGGGCAGCTGATCTCGCTGAAGGCGATTCCAGGGCCGTTCTCGGTCCTCACCAGCTGGGAAGGCTGCGACGTGTCGAGCGCGACCACCTGCTTGGTGACGATGAACAACGCTCGCTCGGTGCGCGCATACTTCGGACGCATCGATCCGACGTGCTACCAGGATTGCCTGGCCGATTGCCGCGAGGGCGGCACTCCCGCGGGGCAGTGCGTGGGCGTGTGTCGCGACCAGTGCAGCAATTAGTACTGCAGACCTTCCCCGTGGAACTCGAGCTGCAGGAAGACGAAGCGGCGCGGCGCGGGCGCGCCCAGGATCTCCAGCTTGTCGTCGTCGAGGACGTTCTTGGCCACGAGCGACAGGGTCAGATCGGTGTGCGGGATCTCGTAGCCGGCGGCGGCGTCGAGGACGAAGCGCGCGGGCAGCTTGCCGTCGGGGAAGGCAGGCGAGCCGTCGGTCATCTTGAAGCCGGCCGGGCAAGCGGTGGTATCGGCCGCGTTGCAGCTGCTCCAGTAGCCTGACTCGAACTTGAAGGCGGAGCGCCAGCGGCCGTCGATGCGCACGAACCAGCCGGGAATGCCGATGTTCTTCACGCCCACCGACGTGATGGTCTTGTACTCGGGCACATTGAGCGTGAGCTCCTTGGCCACCGAGGCCACCGCCGTGCCCGCGTCACTCTTGACCACGTGCAGGTAAGAGACGCTCGCCGAGGCCATGAAGTGCCGATCGACGTAGCTGCCGCGCACGTCGCCGCCGCCCACCTGGGCGGTGCCGAAGTTGAAGTACGTGCGCAGCGCGCCATTGCCGACCATGTCGCCGCCGGGTGTGAAGGCGAAGGTCGGCATGGTCATGTCGCCGGGGTTGGAGACGCGCGACAGCGGCGTGATGAAGTTGTCGTAGAACGTGTAGTGGCCGACCAGCTCGCCGAAGAAGTGCCCGCCCGCGACGCCCTTGTAGCCCGCCTCGAGCGCCGTGCCCACCTCGGGCTCGAGCGCGGGAATCTCGCGCACCACGTTGCCGGCGCCGTCCTTGATGACGAAGCCGTCGCGGTTGCCCTCGAACACGCCCAGCGGTGAGTTGGTATTGATGAAGAGGAAGTCCTCGACGATCGACGGGCTCTTGTAGGCGCGGCTTATGCTCGCGCGCACGACGTGCATGGGCGCCAGCTCGAAGGTGCTGACCAGCTTGGGGCTCACCTGCGTGCCGTGCAGCTGGTGTACGTCCAGGCGCGCGGCAGCGATCAGGCGCAGGCGGTCGTCGACGAAGCGGGTGTCGCCTTGCACGAACACGCCCGCCTCGGCGGTGTCGAGGTTCACGCCCTGCGTGCCCGCCAGGTAGGTGCTCTTCTCGTCGGGCCGGTAGAGCCGCGCCTCGGTCCCGGTGGACAGCTCGAAGCGGCCGAGACGGTGCTGGTACTGCGCCTCGGCGTCGAACATCTGGCTCTCGTCGTGCAGCGCGGTGGCGTCGCGGATGGCCTCGCGACCCTCCTCGGTGGCGGGCACGCCGCCCATGCGCGCCGCGGTCTGCACCGCCTGATCGATGAAGTACGAGTCGCCCGCCGAGGTGCGCGTGTGCGCGAAGCTGAAGAACCAGCTGGGGCTCTTCAGCTGCGCCACGCTCATCAGGGCCATGGCGCCACGCGCGTGCCAGCGCCCGGTGTTGAGCAGGCCCATGCCGTCGACGCGCACGAAGCCGGTCGAGGCCTTGGCCTGCCAGTCGCTGAAGCGGAAGTAGCCGGCGCCGTCGAGCTTGAGCTGGCGCACGCCGTAGTCGTCGACGAACGTGCTCTCCGGAATGGCGGTGCCGTAGTTGTGCGCGGTCGACGTGCTGTCGGGCTGCCAGTCGTCGGCCTGCAGGTACTGACCATTCAGCTTCCAGCCCAGATGCTCGCCCACCGTGCCGGCCACGCGCGCCGCGCCCTCGACCAGGGCGCGACTGCCGCCGCGCGCCAGCATGGCCACGCCCGACTCGTCCCAGGGCGACTTGGTGCGCACGTCGACCACGCCGGCCACGGCATTGGCGCCGTACTGCGACGACGACGGGCCCTCGACCACCTCGATGAGGCTCATGTCGAGCGGCGAGGCGGGCGCCCAGTCGCCCAGGTTGAGCCCGGCGCCGGGCAGCTGCGCCACATGGCCGTCGACCATGGAGATCATGCGCAGGTTGAGCTGCTTGTAGAAGCCGCGCGTCGACACCTGGCTGGTGCCCACGCCGGTGGTGTAGACGTCGACGCCGGTGACGTTGGCCAGGCCCGACTGGTAGGAGACGTTGCTCTTGATCTCCTGCTCGCTCACGGTACCGACGCTGGCGGGCACGTTGACCGACTTCTCGGGCGAGCGCGAGACGATGTTGATCTCCTCGCCGCCCACGGTCATGGGCTCGAGCTGGTAGCGCATGGGCGTCGTCGCGCCCGCACGCACGACCACGGTCGACTCGACACTGCCGAAGCCGACCGCGAACAGCTTGACCTGGTGCGAGCCCGCGGGCAGCTCGAGCGCGAATGTGCCGTCCGCGGCCGTCGCCGCCACCACCTTGCCGTCGACGCTGACCTCGGCAGCCTCGACGGGTGCGCCGGCCCCGTCGCGCACCGCGCCGAGCACGCGGCCGGACTGCTGCGCCTGCGCCGGCACCTCGGCCAAAGCGGCCCAACCCACCGACACCACCACGAGGACGACGACCTGGAGCTGTCGCATGTGTCACCCCCCTGCCTGGGTCAGAGTAACCCCATAGCTAGCTTACTCCTCCCGGGCGAGCGCAAGCAGGGCTCGTGCAGCGCGACTGCTATGATCGGCCATGCTCACCTCCCGCCGCCTGGCCCCGCCGCGCGACCGCGAGGGACGCTTCGTCAACTGGGCGGGCACCGTGGTCACGCGGCCCAGCGCCTGGCACGAGCCGCGCAGCAGCGACGAGATCGTCGAGCTGGTGCAGGCGGCGGCACGCGCCGGGCACAAGCTGCGCGTGGTCGGCGCCGGGCACTCGTGGTCGGCGATCGCGGCGCCCGAGCAGCTCGCGGTCTCGCTCGACCGGCACGCCGGCATCGTGGCGGTGCACGAAGGGCGCCGCGTGGTGACCGTGCGCGGCGGCACCCGGCTGCGCGACCTGAATGCACGTCTGGCCGAGCTGGGCCTGGCCCTGCCCATCGTCGGCTCGGTGGCGCAGCAGTCGGTGGCCGGGGCCATCGGCACGGGCACGCACGGCTCCAGCCTGGCGCACGGCAACCTGGCCAGCCTGGTCGAGGAGCTCGAGCTGGTCACCGGCACGGGCGAGCGGCTCGCGCTCGCCGCCGGCGACGAACGTCTCGACGGTGCCCGCGTGCACCTGGGCGCGCTGGGCGTGATCACCCAGGTGACCCTGCGGGTCGAGCCTGCCTTCCGTGTGGCCGAGAGCATCGAGGCGGTGCCGCTCGCGCGCGTGATCGGCTCGCTGGCCGCGATCGCGCGCAGCGCCGAGTACGTCAAGGTGTGGTGGTTTCCGCACACGCACAGCGCCAACGTGCACCGCTACCAGCGCACCCTCGACGCTGCCAGCCTGCGCCCCAGCCCGGCGACCTTGCGCTGGATCGACGAGAACGTGCTGCACGCGCGCATGTTCCCCTGGCTGGTCGCCGTGCAGCGCCGCCGGCCCGACTGGGTGCCGGCGTGCAACCGCGCCATCGCCCGCTCCTACGCGCGCCCGGTGCGCGTCGGGCGCTCGGATCTCATGCTGTCGACGCCCATGCCCTTCCAGCACCGCGAGACCGAGGCCGCGCTGCCGCTCGCATCGAGCGACGAGGCCTTCGACCGGCTGGTGCGCCTGGTCGAGCGCGAGCGGCTGCGCGTCAACATGCCGCTCGAGCTGCGCTTCGTGCGCGGCGACGCCGGCTGGCTCAGCCCCGCCTCGGGCGCCGACACCTGCCAGATCGGCGCCTACGCCGGCAGCGTGCCCGACGTCGACCGCTACTTCAGCGGCTTCTGGCGCGAGCTGCGCCCGCTCGCGGCCCGGCCGCACTGGGGCAAGGAGCTCGACCACCACCACGACGAGCTGCGCCCGCTGTACCCGCACTGGCAGCGCTTCGCCGCCCTGCGCGACCGTCTGGATCCCGGGCGCATTCTGTCCACACCTTTCCAGGTGCGCATCCTGGGCGACTGAGACATCCTGTGTCAACCCCTTGCGCATCAGGCGGCCTCCTGGTGGTCGAGGTGAGGGACAAAAGCACGAGCGGCGGCGTGCTTGTTCGCATCGTAGGGAACGCGCTTTTGCCAGCAGGACCAGAGCACGCGGCACCAGGCGCGGGCGAGGATACGGCAGGCGTGGGGATGGTCCTTGCCGCGGTCACGGGCGCGCTGGTAGAGGGCCTCGGCCCAGGGCGAGGTCTTGCGCGAGGAGTCTGCGAGGCAGGTGAGCGCGGTGCGGAGGCGCTTGTTGCAGGCCCAGCGGAAGCCGACCGCGCGGTGCTTGCCGGACTCGCGCGTGATGGGCGCGACGCCGGCCTCGGCGGCGAGGTGCTCGGCGGAGGTGAAGCGGCCACGGTCGTCGCCCAGCTCAGCGAGGATTTGCGCGGCGCAGACGCGGCCGCTGCGAAACAGCGACGTCACGATGCGCCCATCGGGATGCGCCTCGACGGCGTGCTCGACTGCGGCGGTCAGGTTGTGGACCTGCGCCACGAGCGGCCGCAGGACCGCCACGAGGGCGCGGACGCAGTCGCCCTTGGCCTCGGCCTCGAGCTCGCCGGTGACGCCGACCGCGGCGGCGCGCAATCGAGCGAGAAGCTCGGCGGCGCTGCGACGACCGCAGTAGGCGTGGCCTGCCATGAAGGCCGCCATGCGCTTCTCGCCGAGAGCGGACGCCGACGACGGCGTCGGGTAGCGCTCGAGGAAGTCGAGCGCGATGGGCGAGTCGACCTCGAAGAAGATGGCGGCGGCGCCCGGCCAGAACTGCTCGAGGAGATTCCGCAGCTGGTTGGCCAGCGCGACGCGTTGCGCGACCAGGTCGTCGCGCAACCTGACGCGCCCGCGCAGGGCCTTGGTCTCATCGGACAGCGGGGTGAGCACGCGAAAGCGATGGCCGTCGGTGCGCAGGACGTCGGCGAGCAGATACGCATCGCCTGGGTCGGTCTTGCCCTGCGCCGCCGAGTAGCGCGGGCGCGTGGCCTTGACCGCGTTCGGGTGGATGGGCACGACGAGGAACCCGGCCTCGACGAGAGTGTCGACGATGAGGCCAGTGGGCCGCTCGATGGCGACGCGCAACTCCCCCGCGGGCGCCAGCTTGCACAGCCGTACCGCCAGGTCGGCCATGCCCGCAGCGCTGTGCTCCACCATGAATCGGATGACGACGGTGCCTTGCTCGTCGACCACGCACACGGCGTGCTCGCGAGCTGCCCAGTCCAGACCCACGTAGTACCGCATGGACGCTCCTCTCGAAGGTCGTCCACCGACGCGCAGGGGGCTTACCGAACGCTCATTGATAGGCACTCCGCGACGCGAACGTCGGGGCGCAACATCCTGTGGTCGGTCAAGGCCCCCCGGGCCCTTCGAGGCGGCAGGTCTCAGTTTGGCCGTCGAGCGGCCAGCGAGCAGGGCCGTCCTCGAAGGGGCGCCGGAGGAACTTCTCACGACCTTGGCAGAAGCCGATCGGGTGCGCGACTTTCCTGCCTTCACAGAGGCAGGGGGCACCAATGAGCCGGCTCAGCGTCG
>Ga0209515_10010160_pt1 | contig 10549 bp, 12 predicted proteins | sample Subgroupgradi54m_FD_187454 | JGI IMG/M metagenome (GOLD analysis project Ga0209515, IMG submission 187454) | Subsurface groundwater microbial communities from S. Glens Falls, New York, USA - GMW60B uncontaminated upgradient, 5.4 m (SPAdes)... ...
TCTGTTGATGAACCATAGCCGCGTCATCCATGTTTGTTCGTCCAAGTAAGATCGCGCCTGCCATTTTCAAACGTTCAACCACGGTCGCGTTATAGCTGGCTGTGTAGTATTCCAAAATGCCGCTACCAGCCGTGCAGCGCTTCCCGGCCATAAGTTGATTATCCTTGATCGCGATCGGAATCCCGGCAAGAGGCCCGAGCTCATCCCCACGCGCGCGAGCCACATCAACGGCCTTTGCTTGTTCAAGCGCTTCATCGCCAAACACTTCCAAAAACGCATGCACATCTTTGTCTGCGGCAGCAATACGATCCAAACATCCTTGGACAAGCTCAACCGCTGTGACTTTTTTTTCCTCAAGAAGTTTTTTTGCTTCTGTAATCGTCATCATAAATCTTCTTCTTGCGACTCAAAGACTCCTTGCACCTTTAACAAATCACCTGTGCGCTCTGGAAACGCCTCTAGACAACGCTTCATCACATCAGGATCGCACACGGAGATTTCATCAGCGCGAAAAACATTTTTAAGATCATTTACATACACAAAGGGTGAAACGTGCGAGGTATCAAGTTTACTGAGTTTGCCAATATACTCAATAATAGTCGCAAGTTGCGGCTCAATCATCGTGAGCTCTTCCTGCGAGAGTTCGACACGCGCCAGATCAGCTAAATGTTGGACGTTAAAATCGGACATAGATTATGAAAGGATACGCACGAATTCAGACTCGGTCAATGTTTTGATGCCGAGCTTACGAGCTTTATCGAATTTTGACCCAGGATTTTCCCCTACGACCACAAAATCTGTCGTTTTCGAAACCGATTCTGCCGGATGGCCGCCGAGCCCACGAATTTTTGCTTTCGCCTCTTCGCGACTCATCGCGTGAAGCGTTCCAGTCACCACAAACATTTTTCCGCTTAATGCTCCGTGAGCGCGAGGTGTACTTCTAAGTACTTCCACGCCATTGCGCTTGTACTCTGCAATCAAATCTTGATTCCATCGTTCATGAAAAAAATCAACAACGCTTTTGCCAACAATCTCCCCAACGCCTTCTATCTGCGCAAGCTGTTCCTCGTTCGCCTGCATCAATTTTTCAAGTGTGCCAAATTCCTGTGCGAGCAGCTGCGCTGTTTCCTCTCCAACGTGTCGAATTCCAAGCGCGACAAGAAATGACTTAAGGGAAATTTTCTTATGAGCCTGAATTGCGTCGATAAGTTTCTGTGTCGAGACATCAGCAAAACGTTGCAGACTTATAACATCCTCTACTTTGAGCGCAAAGAGTTCTGGTGCTCGTTGAACGAGTTTTTGTGTCTGTAAAAGTGCAATCGTAGAGGGGCCGACACCGTCAATTTCAAACGCACGAACGGCATGTAAAATACGTTCTCGATCTTGTGCGAAGCAACGCGAGTTTGAGCAGACAAGCACTACTTCTCCTTGCGTGCGAGAAACAGACGATCCGCAGGCCGGACAATGCTTTGGCGCTTGAATAACTTTTGTGTTCTTGGGGCGCAAATTTTTAAGGACTTGTTTTACTTTTGGAATGATATCGCCTGCCTTGTACAAAATCACCGTGTCGCCAACGCGGACATCAAGCCGATCGATCTCATCAAGATTGTGCAACGACGCATGGGTCACGGTTGTCCCAGCGACAAACGTCGGTCGCACCACGGCCACCGGCGTGAGCGCTCCGGTGCGTCCGACAAACCATTCGACATTTTCTATGACCGTGGTCGCTTCTTCCGCGGGAAACTTCCAGGCCACCAGGCCGCGTGGAGTTTTTCCGACCACACCCAATCGATTATAGGTTTCATTGTCATTCACACGCACAACCATGCCGTCAATCCAATAATCAAGCTTGGTGCGTTTTTTCTGTAAGCTCGTTAAAAATTCCTGCACCTGTAAAAGCGTCGAGAGTTTCTTTGATTCACGATTCACGCGAAAGCCAAGTTCTTTCATGAGACTCCATTCCTCCTCATGTGTTTTTTGTCCATGATCGGTGATGAGGTCCCACGCAGAAAAACTAAGCCCGCGAGAGGCTGTGATCATGGGATCGAGCTGGCGAACGCTTCCCGCGGCCGCGTTGCGTGGATTGGCGGCAAGCTCTTTTCCTTCTTGTTTTAGCCGTTTATTGAAAGCCTCAAACGCGGAGACTGGAAAAAAAATTTCTCCGCGAACAATCGTGATGGGGTCAGGCGTTGAATGTTGCGTTCGCAGACGAAGCGGAATAGCTTCAATTGTTTTGATGTTTTCAGTTACATCCTCTCCAATGCGTCCATCGCCACGCGTCGCAGCTGACTCAAGCACACCATTTTTGTAGGTGAGAGAAATCGCAAGGCCATCGAGTTTGACCATGCAGAAAACATAAAATTCTTTTTTTTCAAGCAACTTGCAGATACGCTCGTACCATGCCTGAAACTCATCTGGCGCAAAAACATCTTCCATGGAAAGCATGGACGAGATATGCGTGACTTTTTTAAATTTCGCAAGCGGCTTGCCGCCAACGCGCTGTGTTGGGGAATCGGCTGTAATGAGATCAGGAAACTTCTGCTCGAGTTTATAGAGCTCATGTTTGAGCGAATCCAAAGCGGCCTCACTGATCGTGGTTTTGTCGAGGACATGATACGCGTAGCGATGCCGCTCGATTTCTTTATGGAGCTTCTCGATGCGTAATTTTGCTTCGGACTTGGTCATACAGGACGGTGCCTATTATGGACTTAGAAGGGGGCGATGGCGAGGTCTGAAAGTTAGTAGCGACGAGACCCTCTCACATTTCTGTCCAAAACAACTCGTTTGAATACATAATTTGTTCAAACGAAGTGTTTTCGGCTTCATGTGAAGTACCCCAGGTACCACTCAATAATTTGCCAGCCCCAAAGCATCGCGATAAAAGTTCCGAGTGCCAAAAATGTTCCAAGGGGAATATGGCTCTGCAGTCCCTTGCGCCGAGTCAATAAAAGGACGATGCCTACCAAGGCTCCAACAACATAAGAGATGAGGAGTGCGAGCAAGCCGCGCTCAACTCCAAGCCACAAACCCATAAACACCCCCATGCGAATGTCGCCACCACCGATCCACCGTCCACGCGAGACAAGATACTGCATGAGAAAAAATCCACCGATGACGGCGGCACCGATCAGCATCGAAAGCGGCATGGGCAAATACGTCCACCCAAACGATGGCAGACTCATGTTAAAAATCACTGCCAGAATCATCGCCGGAAATGTGAAGCGATCTAAAATATAGCTGTACTGCAAGTCATAAACAAAAATGATGATCAGAAAAAGAACGATCGTCGCCTGGGCAATGAACGTCGCCACCAGCACGGGCATTGCTTCGGGATTGATCGGCGACACAAGTGGCAAGGCAAGAAGAACAAAAGCAACCGCCGTCGCAATCTCAATAAGCGGATATTGCCAGCTGATCTCCTCTTTACAGGATCGACAGCGTCCACGCAGCAAGAGAAAACTCAACACAGGCACAAGGTCACGTGCGTTGATGGGCACTTCGCATTTCATGCACTTGGAGCGACCTGTCATGGGGATGTCGGCGTGGGTACGAAAAACAAGAGCATTTAAGAAGCTCCCGAAGACGAGTCCGATGATGGCAACCAAAACGAGGATCATGCCTAGATTTTATCACGAAAATGCTCTAGGGTAGAAGCACATGAAGATTGGCATTTTGATTTACAGCCGTCCAAAGGAAACAGAGGCCTCGAACACCAACGTAGCACGACTTATTGAAGCGGGCGTTGCCGCAGGCCATACGGTTGAAGTTTTATACGAGGCGTTGTTGAGTTTTCATCAGCACGAGGAGCTTGAAGTGCGCTATGAGACCTCAACGCTCAAACAATTCGACGTCATCATCAATCGACCAAATTTCACAGAGGAGCCAACCTTGCACACGCTTACTATGGAGCTCCTGGCCAAAGCGGGATTCCATCTCGTCAATGGCCACCTGTCAGTCTACCTCACAAAAAATAAATTACATCAGCATGCGGTGTTTGCGACCGCGGATATTCCTTGTCCACGCTGGTCGGTAGTGTTTGGACCAGAGGGCGTGCTGGCGGCGACGGAAGCAATTGAGTTTCCGCTGGTGGCAAAAGTTGCCTTTGGCACGCACGGCAAAGGCGTGTTCTATGCGGAAAATTTGCGCACGCTCAAACCGATTGTTGATTATTTGTGCGTGCGAGATGAAAACCCCGTGATCCTCGAGCGATTTATTGCCGAGGCCCAGCATAGCGACGTGCGCGCATTAGTGGTTGGAGGCAAAGTCATCGCCTCGATGGAGCGCAAAGCGATGTACGGAGATTTTCGCGCCAATATCGGTTCAGGTGGAAGTGGAACGAAAGCGATACTCACCGAACAAGAAACGCGCGTCGTCCTGCAAGCTACGCACGCCTTTCATTTGGAAATTTGCGGCGTAGATTTTATTCGTTCGCACCAAGGGCCGCTCGTGCTTGAGGTGAATGCCAATCCCGGATTCGAAGAATTAGAGCGCGTGACCGGCGTCGACGTCGCCGCCGCCATCATCGCTTACGCCATCCAATCCTTGGGATTGGATCACTCAATCAAATAGACCCTAACCGAGATTGGCTAGGGCCTGATGATTATCCGTAAGCGATTTCGAAAGCGGCAAAGTGCGTTGAAAGGGGCTGAACTTCCCTCTGTGCTAACCAGAGCGCGCGTGGAGGATTCTCCCCTTTTTGAATGTGCTGCCAGAAAGCCCGCGAGACAAGCGGCGCCATATCATCGCGCACGGTCCATTGTGTAGAGACTACCGCGCCAACCCCTCGACGTAGAAGGGATAACGCAAGGCTCTCTCGCGCGAGACCAGGAATGAGTGAACCGAGTGAAGTTTCACACGCACTCAAAAAGACAAGCGGTGAATGTAGAAAGACTGGCAAGTCCTGACTTGAAAGCCATCCGTCGGCAAGCTGCATGCGCGAAACGCCGCGCGCAAACTTGGTCGCCTCGGCATGACAAGCGATGTGGCTCGTGATGGGGTCATCTCTGGGATCTGGGATTTTTGACAGCTGAGTCAATCTCTGATACTATTTAATAGATAGTTTTTAGATTTTCATAAAATAACTATGTTAAGCCAAGTTTCCTTTACGGTCGATCAAGATACGAAAAGACGCGCATTGGAAAAAGCAAAGCAGGACGGTATCACACTCAAAGCCTTGCTCACCTATGCGATGAAAGGATTTGCGAATGGACGCATTTCCCTTGATCTTCATGTTTCTGATGTTGAGCAAGATGTAGAGGAATGGCAGTTTATTGACAAACAAATCAACAAAGAGGCCATGAAGCTCGCTACACTGCTCGGTTGATATGCTTGTTTTAAGTAGGTATGTTGCCAAACATGAACTCGCGCCGCTTTCACGATTCGTGAGCTTGGAAGATTTGCTTGTAGGTGCACAGAAGATTGTGAAAGGTTTGGGTGTGGAGGTTAAGGCACCTGTTAAGACAGGTGCTTTTCGATTTTTTAAAGTGCGCATTGGCCAAAGAGGTGGAGGACGGATGATCGTATTTTTCGTAACGGCAACGCAGAAAGTGGTCCCACTGCTCATTCGTTTGAAAAAAGATAAAGTGCTTGGAATGAACATGGCGATGAATAACCCTGCGGTCGTGGACCAGGTCAGAAAAAATATGGCACATGTGCTCGATGACATTAAACACGGCGCATTCGAGGAATTCTCGCTGTAAACTTATTCACTCAAATCCAACTCTTCCAGTAGCCGTTTTTGCTCGCGAGAAAGTTTGTGTGGAGTCACAACGTCAATGCGCACAATTTGATCGCCACGACCGTGACGTGATGGAACGCCTTTGCCACGCAAGCGCAATTCGGTGCCAGATTGCGTGCCCGCGGCAATTTTGAGCTCAACGAGCCCATCAATCGTCTCGTGCTCAATCGTGTCACCAAGCGCCGCCTGCGTAAAACCAATCGTCGCGCGAGAAAAAATAGTATCACCTTCGCGCTCAAATTTTTTATCTCTCGTGACGTGAATTCGCAAATGTAAATCGCCCGCTGAAGCTCCGCGCGTCGCCGCTTCCCCTTCGCCACGAACGCGCACGGTCACTCCATCATCAACACCCGCTGGAATATTTACCGAGATCGTTTTCTTCGAACGCGTGACACCAACCCCATCGCACGTTTTACATTTTTCTTTTGGCACTTCACCTGTGCCACTGCAACTCCCACACGTGACCTTCGTTTGCATCATGCCAAGAATTGTCCGCTGTTGCACAACCTTCACACCTTTACCGCCGCAGTCCTCGCATGTGCGCATGCCTTTGCCAGGCTCGGCGCCAACACCGCCGCAGTGTGCGCAAGCATTTGGCTTGGTGAGTGTGATCTCTCGCTCTACGCCAAAAATAGCATCCTTAAACGCAAGCTCAACATCAACTTGAATGTCTGACCCGCGTCGCTGACGCTGTTGTCTGCGGCCACCGCCGAACATCTCGCCAAAAATATCGCCAAGGTCCTCAAACCCCGCGCCAGAAAAATCGAAACCACCGAAGCCACCCGCGCCTTGCGCCCCCTCGAACGCAGACGATCCAAACTGATCGTACTTCTGCCGCTTCTGTGGATCTCCAAGCACTTGATACGCTTCGTTCAACTCCTTAAACTTTTTATCATCCCCACCTGTTTTATCAGGATGATGTTGATGCGCGAGTTTGCGAAACGCCGCCTTCACCTCGTCTTGTGAGGCAGACTTTGAAACGCCAAGGGTGTGATAGTAATCTTTTGGCATATTTATCTCCTCCCCTTTTCAAGGGGGAGAAATGAACGCGCTATTCGGTTATATCTACGATCGTTGGTTTTTCAATCGCGAGGTAGTCACTGTACTTCATGTTGATGGAGTCTGTGAGCGAGCCCGCGTTGAAGTTTATCACGTCATTCTCTGCGAGCCGAGGATCGCAGTATGTTTTGAGGCCAATCACCGAACCAAACGGCGGCACCGATCCTGGCACGCATCCAGTCACCGCCTCGGGCTCTGTTGCAAAACTGATGTTCTCGCCGAGCAACGCTTTTGCTTTTTTCCCATCGAGTCGCAAATCCGCAGGCATCACAAACAAGACGTGTTGTTTTGTTTTGCTCCCACGAACCACCAGTGCCTTTGCTCCAGCATGCAATGCCACACCACGAATCCTTGCGGCATCCTCACTCGTATACGTCGGCTCGTGATGAGCCGTGTGATATTCAACCCCCACAGAGTCGAGAAGGGATTTTATTTTTTCGAAGATGGGCATAGTCGATCGTAGGCTAAAGCTGGAAGTTACTCCTTCTCCTTAAACTCCGCATCGACTGGGCCCTGATCGGCATCATCCGTGCGGGGCGTGGTAGCCTCGCCTTTACTTGCCTCCGCATACATTTTCGCCCCAACTTTCTGTGCGGCATTGGTAAGCTCATCCGCGCACTTTTTGATGAGCTCGTGATCGTCGCCGTCCTTCACCGCCTTGAGTGCATCAATCTTGTCCTGCACTTCTTGGCGCTCATCAGCTGTAATCTTCTCGCCTGCATCCACAAGCATCTTTTCGGCCGTGTACACCATCGTGTCCGCCATGTTGCGATGCTCAATCTGCTCACGCTTCTTTTTGTCTTCCGTTGCGTGCTCTTCCGCATCCTTTTTCATGCGCTCAACTTCATCTTTTGAAAGTCCTGTGGAGGCCGTGATCGTAATCGCTTGCGATTTATTCGTCGCCTTGTCTGTTGCGCTCACATTCAAAATGCCATTGGCATCAATGCTAAACTTGACCTCAATCTGCGGCACGCCGCGTTGCGCTGGCGGAATCCCCGTCAGATTAAACTTCCCAAGTGTCTTGTTGTCGGCTGACATTTCACGCTCACCTTGCAGAACATGAATTTCGACTTGCGGCTGATTGTCTGCGGCTGTGGAAAACACCTGCGTCTTTTCTGTTGGAATGGTTGTGTTGCGTTCAATCATCTTTGTCATCACTGCGCCGAGCGTCTCAATGCCAACAGACAATGGCGTGACGTCAAGCAACAAAACATCTTTCACTTCGCCTGCGAGAACACCTGCTTGCACAGCGGCGCCAACCGCGACAACCTCATCTGGATTGACACTCATGTTGGCCTTTTTGCCAAAAAACTCTTCGACCATACGCTGGACAAGCGGCATGCGTGTCATGCCACCTACCATCACGATTTCGTTGATCGCGCCTTTATCAATCTTCGCATCTGCAAGCGCTTTACGCACCGGTTCCATGGTTTTTTCTACGAGCCCGTGAACAAGCTCTTCTAGCTTCGCGCGCGTGAGCGGAAGCACCAAATGTTTTGGCCCCTCCGCATCCGAGCTGATAAATGGCTGATTCACTTCCGTCTGCTCTGCGCTGCTAAGCTCAATCTTTGCCTTTTCTGCTGCATCTTTAATGCGCTGAAGAGCAAGCACGTCTTTGGACAAATCAATTCCCTCTTGCTTTTTGAACTCTGCAATAATCCAATCAATGAGCACACGATCAAAATCATCGCCGCCCAAATGCGTGTCGCCGTTCGTCGCCTTCACTTCCACTGTATCGCTTGAAACGTCGAGCACGGACACATCGAACGTCCCTCCGCCCAGGTCATAGACAAGAATTTGCTCGCCTGCTTTTTTATCAAATCCATACGCGAGTGCCGCGGCGGTTGGTTCGTTGATGATGCGCAATACTTTGAGTCCTGCAATTTCGCCTGCGACTTTTGTCGCCTGACGTTGTGCGTCATCAAAATACGCTGGCACCGTGATCACCGCTTCGGTCACAGGCTCCCCAAGTCTCGCCTCTGCGTCAGCCTTGAGCTTCCCAAGCACCATCGCAGAAATTTCCTCTGGTGTCTGCTCCTTGCCACCCATCATGATCGCCACTCCTTCGCCACGCTTCACAAGCTCAAACGGCAAAACCTGTTTATCGCGCTGAACTTCTGCATCCTCAAAACGACGGCCGATCAAACGCTTGATCGAGAAGAGTGTATTTTTTGCATTTGTCACAGCTTGACGTTTCGCAGGAGCGCCGACCACACGCTCGCCATTTTTACTCATCGCAACAACCGACGGCGTGGTGCGCGCGCCTTCTTTATTTTCTAAAACTTTTGGCTGACCCCCTTCGATGATCGCCATACACGAGTTCGTTGTACCTAGGTCTATTCCGAGAATTTTTGACATACTAGTTGGACCACTGCAAAACTGCGTCTTTTCGTTTCGTGGGCACCCGTCCACCCCATTCAACGTACGGGTCTGTACGTCTCATGGGGATGGACAGCCCGTTCAACGAAAATCCATCAGTTTTTCAGAGGTCCATATTTATTTATAATAACTTTCGCTGGACGCACGACACGCTCATTGAGTTTCCAGCCTGTTTGAATCACCTCAAGAATCACGCCCGGCTCTTTGGTTTCCTCTTGTCGCTCTTGTGCAATCTCGTGCAAATGCGGATCGGCCTGTCCAACGGTTGCAATTATTTCGAGTCCGAGCTCCTTCATCACGCCTTCAAGTTGTGTCTGCACATGCATGAGTCCGCTCAACCAGTTTTGAAATTTTGTTGCGTCCTCTTCACTCAAGTTGAGCACCGGAACATGATGATGGGCCGAGTCAAAATGATCAAGAATGGGAATGAGTGCCTCGGCAACGTGCTCTCTGACGCGTTCACGCATCTGCTCTTTTTCGCGTCCCAACTCTTTTTTCAAATTGTCGTAATCAGCAAGTGCGCGTTTCCAACCTGCCAAATATTCCTCGCACTGTTTTTGTAATTCTTCACTCATATCACTCGTTTAAAATATCTACGACTTGTTCCATAAGTCCCAAATTTTTTCGATAGTCCATGCGCATGGGGCCGACGAGTCCAAGTAGGATCATCTGTCCATTTGCCAAGCGACACTTCACCACAACCGCGGCTGTCTCATCGCCAAATGGATTATGCCGACCAATCATCACTTGAGGTTCCTGCGCAACGGTGCGCATCACCGTGCCTGTAATCTCATCAAAACGATCGAGCAGTGATGTAAGCGATTGCAATAACTCGAGTCGCTGAAAATCTGGTTTGCTGGCGAGCTGTGAAAGGCCCGTGTAGTAGGCGCGATCTGCGCCAAACGCGGCAATCGCCATGTCGCCAGACAAGTGCACAAGCGCTTTTGCAAGAGAGCGCAACGTTTCCTCTTGCGAGCCACTGTGCGAAACCGCACGACGCAGTTCACGGCCCGTTTCTTTTTTCGCAGACGATTTGAGAAACCGCGCGATGTAGTATGAGTAGCCTTTTTCCGTCGGCACGCGGCCAGCACTCGTGTGAGGTTGACGAATAAAGCCATCATCTTCGAGCGCGGCCATTTCGTTGCGAATCGTCGCAGGTGAAACAGACAGCTCATTTTGTAGCGAAAGCACACGCGATCCGACCGGCTCTGCCGTGCGGATATACTCTTCAACAAGCGCTTTGAGAATGAGTTCTTTACGCGAATCCACAATAACAAAATTAGCACTCGGATTATACGAGTGCCAATTCTTTCTGTCAAATGATTACTTTGCCAAGCGTTTTGCTGAAAGCAACTGCTGAGCAATCAGCTCGCG
>Ga0209515_10010161_pt1 | contig 10548 bp, 7 predicted proteins | sample Subgroupgradi54m_FD_187454 | JGI IMG/M metagenome (GOLD analysis project Ga0209515, IMG submission 187454) | Subsurface groundwater microbial communities from S. Glens Falls, New York, USA - GMW60B uncontaminated upgradient, 5.4 m (SPAdes)... ...
GAATTTAGAACAGAAGTACAACCACGAGTGCAAGGGCAACCTGAACAGCAGGAACGGAAACAAGCAGAACAACCCCGTACGCGTGGAAGAAGACCATAGTTTAAACTCATCCCCCTGCCCTCCCGCCTTTGGCGGGAAGAAGGGGAGGTAGAACAAGTGTAAAAAACGATAGACCAGACAACCTGACCCACCTATAAAAACCCCACAGCCGATTAAGGGCGCTCCTTAATCGGCTATTTTGTTTTTAAAGGCTACTCAAGAAGATTCATAATTCACCACGGATGGCACGGAAGTAACGCGGAATTGCGCGGATAATACTTAATATATCTGAGGTGTCTCTGAACTATCCATTGTTGATATATTTCACAAATTCCAGTAGTAGCTTGCTTTGAGGAGGAGGACGTTTGCGGGTGGGGTTTGGAATGTGCCATTAAAATCACCGCCGAATGAGCGGAAGTAATCGGAGATGTTATCGTGGCGAGATTGTGACCAGACGAAGTAGAGTGTGCTTCCCGGTAAGTACTCCCATCGTAACACGACATTTGAGTTCCACATTGTACTGTTGAAGTCGTTATTACCACTGTATTGTGTTTGAATGAAATCTGAGGTTCCTACCAATTGCCTGTAATTTTCGTAATGCCCTTTGGCGAGGAATACCTGTCCGTATAGTTGAAGCGTTAGGTCGCGAGTGAATGTGAGGTTACTTTTGAGTGTAAAGGAAATATCATCGGTACTCCGGTCGCCAAAAATGTTTACAATGTTTCCCCCGATGCCCATAGTATCAACCCATGCCTCTTGATTGCGTGCGCGGTTGACTGCGGTTTGTAATTCATACGACATCCACGAAACGGGGATAATCATTAACCCGAGTGAAGTACTATACCGTTGGTATTGTTTGCTATCCCACCGGTACGATTGTTCAAGACTTACGATAATATCTCTTCGAGTATCAGTGCGTAACGAACCACTAAGACTGTATGCGTGCGCTTTTTCATATAAACCGTTACCGCGAGTTTCGCGATCATCGTACGCGCCGAAATCCATGTCAGTGCCTGCCGAGAAATTCCAGTAATTTGCAAACAGAATATCAGTGCCAAGATTGATTTCCTTAAACAAATTAATGTTATCGAAGTTTTGCCGACCGTGGGTAAACAAGCCAATAGTATAATTGCGAACAACTTCGGCAGGTTTGTTTTCCATATAGGTGACACTTAACAAACCTCCTACATCATTCGGGCGGCGGAAGAAGCCGATGTCATTAATATTGAATTTTTTAGCAGTATAATCTCCATCAATTGACCAAAGCCAATGTTCGCCCCCTATTTTTGCAAATGTCGCTCTTCCTGCTGAACCATTAATTCTATCAAGGTCGCGGGTGGTTGTGCGCGTGAATGATAAAAATCCATCAAGCTGATACATGCTGTTATCGAATTTAATATTCCAATCGGTACCGGCGGTGAGGGCAGGGTATCTTCCGGTTTTTTCTACCGAGGTGACAATGAAGCCGATGTTTGAATTTTCCAGAAAATCTTGTTTCATTCTCAGAACATTGTAATGAGCGAATGGCTCAACTACTTGCTCTGAAGTATTGTTTGCCGGATCAACGAGCGTTGCTTTTTCTTCTTGAGTGAATGCTTGCAGTATTCCGACAGAAAGACCGGAGCTTGTTTTGCCCGTAATTTTTGCGGCTCCAAGAATTGTAACACTTGAAGGCAGGTCAGTAATGGTTTTATTCCCAGAAACGTCAACTTCATCGGCAGAAATTGCGCGCCCAATTCTTCGAGAGTAAAACATTCCGGGACCGAAATCGCCACCAAACGTTGTGAAGTGGATAATTTGAGTTCCTTCGATAAAGAAGGGGCGTTTTTCCGGGAGGAATGTTTCTATTGTTGTAAGATTTAAAACTGCAGGGTCGGCTTCGACCTGTCCGAAATCGGGATTGATTGTTAAATTAATATTGAAGTCGGATGTAATACCATAACGCATGTCAAGTCCGGCATCTCCGAGAAATGCTTCTTGTCGTTTGCGGTTATATGTTGCGGGTTGATATGTTTGCTTTGCAACAACGAACGGGAGGAGTTCAAGTTTTCGCGGAGAGTGTAAATTGTTTAGTCCTTGTAAGTGTCCGAACCGCGAAACAAATCCACTCTGACTTTTTGGAGAGAATGCCCAACGCGAGGATTCTTGTTTTCTGCTGATGTACCGTAAAAAGTTTATTCCCCATTCGTGCACTGAGGTATCTCCTTCTACAGTTTTATATCGAAGAATATTAAAGGGTATTTTTACTTCTGCTGACCATCCGTTGGAAAGAATTTTTGTTTGCACATCCCAGACGGCATCCCATGATGCGTCTTCATGGTTACCATCATCAAATTGGAGGATATCAATTTTTACGCCTGCCGGATAAAATGTAAACTCGAAAGCTGTTTGGTGGTCGTGGTATGAATCAATTCTGATGGAACCGTTATCGCATTCGATTTCCATATCGCGGCGTCCGAGACGGGAGACAATTTTTTCCGGTTCAGTATCATAATACATGCACGCAAAATAGAGAGCGTCGTCATCGTACAATACGCGAATTTCAGTTTTTTCGCTTGCGGGTTGTCCCTCTAATGGGTCGCGCTGAGTGAAGTCGGTTGCAGGCACTGCAGAACTCCATACTTCCTCATTCAATATTCCATCAATTGTGGGGGAGTGAGACGTTCGTGTTGCGCGAACGTTCTTAGGATTATCGCCTCCAAAAGAGAGGTTAATGAACAGGATGATTAATAACAAAAATGTAAAAATTGAACGCATACTATTTAATGAAATAATGAAGGAGTTGAAAATAATGAAAAGTAGGGTTATTCACAATAGAAAGATTGAAATCGGGTGAGATTTTCGGTTCGTTTCCTTGATTTTCATCAACTTCCACGTTATATTATGGCACACATTTAGTTTTTCATGTTTAATTCATATTGGAAAGAATGAAGGTGACCCATGGCTACACTAGCAAAGCCGTTTCCACCGATAACACCCGAAGTAGCAGAAACAATCAGAATTCTCCGCAATGTCCCTATTTTTGGTGATATTGACCAAAGTGAACTAGCCAGAATAGTTCATGTTGGCGTTCGGAAAAAATATAAAAAGGGGAGTATTGTCCTTCTTGAAGAAGAAGCAGGAGCCGCACTATTTATTATCGGTTCAGGCAAAGTAAAAATTGTTCGCTCGGATGATGAAGGGAGAGAAGTGATTTTATCAATTCTGGGAGAAAATGACTTTTTCGGTGAAATGGCAATTCTGGATGGTTTGTCAAGATCGGCGACTGCCGTTGCCATAACAAAAACAGATTTGTTCATGATTCATCGTCAAGATTTTTTGAAGTTGTTGCAGGAATTTCCACCGGTAGCTATTTCTCTTCTCCACGAACTCACTGCCCGTTTACGAAAAGCGGATGCTCAGATTAAAAATCTTTCATTGAAGGATGCTAATGGCAGAGTTGCCAATGTGATCATTCAAATTGCAGATGAAATCGGCAAAATCAGAAAAGGACGGGTAGAAATTGATGAATTGCCATTACAGCAAGACCTTGCCAATATGGCAGGAACATCACGCGAAACAATATCCCGTATGTTGCATCAGTTTATCCAAAAGAAACATATCGAGTTGCAAGGGAACAAACTGATCATTAATGATTACGAAGAATTTAAGAAACTCTACTTGTAGAAATATAGTAGAGTATTGTTCTTTTCAATAACTTAGGAAAGCTACGCGGGAGCAACTCATGCTTCAATTATCAGATTTACATACACACACACGTTGTTCTGATGGTGCACTAACACCGGAAGAATTGCTCGCGCGCGCTAAGCAAATCGGGATTAGTATTCTCAGTGTTACGGATCACGATAGTATTGATGGCATTGAAGAGGCTTGTTATTGGGGGAAAATGTTGGGCATCACTGTTCTTCCGGGAATTGAGTTGAGTGTTTCATTGAATCAACGCGAAATACATATTTTAGGGTATTGTTTTGATCCTGACCATAGTAAATTGCGCGCATGCCTTGATCTTTTTCGCGACCAACGAATCCGGCGAGCTGAGTGCATGGTTAAAAAATTAAATGCATTAAATGTCCCGCTCAAGTTTGAATCTGTTATGGATTGTGCAGGAACAGCCGTTGTTTGTCGTCCGCACATCGCAGAGGCATTAGTTAACCAAAAGTTTGTAACTTCCTATAGTGAAGTATTCCAACGATATATCGGCGATTGGGCTCCAGCGTATGAGCGCATGCCTGAATTTCCCCTTGAGAAAGCATTAGAAGTGATTGAAGATGCCGGTGGTTTATCGTTTTTAGCGCATCCGGGGAATTCGATTAATGAGAAAGAGTTGCTTTCAATTATTAAGGCAGGGATAGATGGCATTGAAACGACTCATCCAAGCCATACATCCGAAAAACAACGATACTATCGGGGAATTGCAAACGAATATTATTTGTTAGAATCAGGTGGATCGGATTTTCACGGCGGTTTGCGTGGAGATGATAAAAACTTAGGACAACATGGTGTCTCTCAGCAGGCAGTGGAAAGAATCCAACAACGTTTAGCTCAATCGTTGGTATAGGCGTGGGTATGAGATGCAATGCTGTCAGGTTAAGAAGAAGTATTGAAAAAAATATTTGTTAATTAGTTATAGCGTGCATCAAAAATTCAAATCCGGTGCGAATTTATGGAGAACACACCCCTTCGTCCCCTCTCAAGAGGGGAATTTGAATTTTGCTATTTTAAGAGAATGCTTAACCTGACAGCATTGCCCTTAATCCCCTCTCCCGCCATCATCCTGAGGCTGATCTTCGAGAGGCGGATCTTCGACAAGAGGGGAATTTGAATTCTGCTATTTTTAGAGAACTCTTAACCTGACAGCATTACCCTTGATCTCTCTTGCTAAGGAGGGGAAATTGGGTTCTAAATTTTAAGAAAATGTGCCGCTTTACGGCATGGCGCTAGAGCGCTCACTTAACCTGAAAGCATTGGGTATAATAATTATTTGATAGTTATATCTTATAGAAAGGAAATATATGGCAACAATTATTGAAGGTAACCTTAGTGCAACTCCCTATAAATTCGGGATTGTTGTAAGCCGGTTTAACGAATTTATTACACAACGATTGCTGAATGGAGCAATTGATTGTTTAACGCGCCATGGCGCGAAAGAAAAAGCAATTGATGTTGTCTATTGTCCGGGCGCATTTGAAATTCCGCAGATAGCTCAACAACTTCTTCAGAGTGGAAAATACGATGCAGTCATTTGTTTAGGGTGTGTTATTCGGGGAGAAACTCCTCATTTTGAATATATCGCCAGCGCTGTTAGTACAGGAATAAATCGTATTGCGTTATCGTCGCAAACTCCAATCGTGTTTGGCGTTTTGACAACGGACTCACTCGATCAGGCAATCGAACGAGCAGGGGCAAAAAGCGGAAACAAAGGGTGGGAATCAGCATTGGCGGCAATTGAACTCGCCGATGTTTTTACTAAAATCAGTTCAAAAAAATAACCAGCATTTATCTTTCTATTATTGTGCGCCCTGTTATATGCGCGCTTCTCATAGTTTTGGTATTCAGTGCAGGTATTCATGCAGGGACTATCGGGAAGTGGAAAAGTTATACATCCAAAAAAGAAGTTCGTGATGTTGTCGTTGCCAATGATAAAGCATGGGCAGTAACAAGCGGCGGACTTTTTGCTTATCATTTTAGTGACGGAAGCATTGAACAGTTTACAACTTCCGAGGGACTTCATTCCATTGATCTTACAGCAATTGCTGCCGATAGCGCGGGTACGTTTTGGATTGGCGCATCAAACGGATTACTTCATTCATATAAACCGGGTTTTCAATCGTGGAATTATTTTACCGGAATATCTTCTCTTTCCAATGAACCTAAAAAGCAAATCAACGGATTAACAATTTCGGGTGATACGTTATTTGTTCTTTCTGAGATTGGGCTAAGTATCTTTTCAACTTCAAAGTTAGAATTCGGGGACACTTATCGAAGATTCGGTACAGGGGTATCGCAACTTACCGGGAACGTTGTCGCTGTTGAACGATTTCACAATGCTCTCTGGATAGCAACTACGACCGGTATAGCATATACTTCCGAAACAAATTCTAATCCTTCAGAACCGGGTTCCTGGCAGGTGATGAATTCGGAGCTACCATCGTTGACAGTAAGAGATTTGGTTGTTTACCATGATACCTTGTTTGCCGCAACAGCTTCAGGATTAGCTTTCTATACCGGAACATCGTGGCAGGTGATGACACAAACAAGCGGTAGGGATGTTACAACTCTTTCAACTAATTTTGGTATTGGAATTTCATCAGTTCCGGCATCTTTATTTTTTACTGTTGGAACAGAGTTATGGCGGTACGGAAATGATTTTATAGGGGCAGTTGCTACAGGATTTCCATCATCGCTGACTTCGCTTACATCATACGCTGTGATTGGGAGTGTGAATAATGGGATATTGTTCGATTCTTCACCACTTAATCAACCAGTCGGTACGAACTGGCATACTATAGTTCCTCCTGGTCCGTCGGTCAATGGGCTTGTTGGTATAACTGTTGATGATAAGGGAGTCTTTTGGGCGGGAACCGGAACAACAGGAGCAGGGTTTACGAGTTTTGATGGAACAACATGGAAGGTGTTTACACCTGAAACTACCCCCGAATTACTTGATGCACGGTATGCTTACATTATTAATGTCGGAGCGGATAACTCTAAATGGATCAGCATGTTTGGTCAAGGCGTTGTACATCTTAATTCAAATGACGAAATAGAAGCAATTTATAATACAACGAATGGATTATCCTATACGAAGAATGACCCTGATAACCATAATTTTGTAGCTGTGTCTGGAGTTGTAACAGACAAAAAAGGAGATGTGTGGATTAATGTTCGAGGTGCGGTAGATAGAAACTTACTTGCCGTGTTATCACATTCTACAAACACATTTACTTACAAAAGTTATCCATCGGGTAAACTTCCAAACAGTACGAAAATGATTATAGATGATTATGGGACAAAATGGTTCACCTCAATATCAATAAGCCAAAATGACGTTTCACCCGGTCTCGTTTTCTACGATGACACAAAACGTTTACCACGCCGTATAGAAAGCGGTAGCGGTTGGGGATTGATTACAGAAGATCAGGATGGACTTACGAATAATGAAGTAACCGCCCTTGCTATTGATCTAGATGGTAGTTTATGGGTTGGGACATCGGAAGGGGGACTAAACATCATTGTTGATCCGACTGTGCCATATAGAATATTACAATATCATCCATTAGAAGGGGTGAAGATAAACGATATTCTCGTAGATCCGTTAAATCAAAAATGGGTAGCAACAGAGCAGGGAGTGTTCTTGCTTTCTCCTGATGGTACGAGTGTGCTTGATTCATTAACAGTGAAAACAACTGATGGCAAATTACCTCATGATCATGTAGAGTCATTGGGAATGAACCGTCAGACGGGAACAATATTTTTCGGAACCGAAGGGGGATTGGCAACACTAACAACTGCAGGAGTTACTCCCCGTAGTTCTTTTGGTGAGTTAAAAATATTTCCCAATCCATTGTTACTTCCTTCTTCTGCGGAACTCACTGTTGATGGACTTGTTGAGGGTTCGACAATTAAGATTTTATCTTCATCCGGTAATTTAATAAAAGAGATTCTTACACCCGGCGGGCGTGTCGGATTTTGGGATGGAACCGATAGCCAAGGTGAAATGGTCGGAAGCGGTATTTATATTGTTACAGCATATTCAAAAGATGGGAAAGCAGTTGGAACCGGCAAAGTTGCCGTAGTAAGGAAATAAGAAGTTTGTTCTTATTGAGATTTTTGAGAAAGTCAAGATTTTTTTATATTTTATAAGTCTTCCACTGAACATTTTATAGACTTAATCTTTAAAATGCTTCAAATCAACTTAAAATCAACACAAAGCATAAGCGCCCATAGCTCAACTGGATAGAGCGATTGCCTACGGAGCAATAGGTTGGGGGTTCGAATCCCTCTGGGCGCACTAAAAAAGGGTAGCTTTATACTACCCTTTTGCATTTCGTCCTGACTTACACCAAGCATTATCTTGTTCTCATAACCTTTTGAAATTTTCAAAAAAAGCCATTATTATGTAGTTCAATGCTAAAATTTGATTGATATTTCGATATTATTTTTGCCGATTCTATTGCTTTTATTCACATATTGTTCTATCTTTCTGCTGTAAAATGTTTTCATATAGGAAGTGAGAATTTTTCTTAAACTTTTCTTCACTTTCTCCCTCTAAAGGATGTTGATATACCGGATGCAAGGCTTCTTCTAAGCAATCATACAATAACCGGTTCATACATTTACATCCATCTCTCGATTCAAGTTATAAAATAAATTTATCTTCATGTTAAGGTGTTACCGATGAAACATAACATACTATTAAGTGTTGTTACTTTTGCAATAGGATTGTTTTTACTTGTTACTTTTTCTCCTGCCCAAGAACAGTCAATTCAAACTGTCGCCATTCCCGGAACCGGAAAAATGGTTTATGGATTCATGCCGGGCTTTCTGCGTTACTCAGGTAATGTTGATGAACCTGTAAATAGCGCTAGTATTGAAGCATTTATGCGAGTTCCCCTTACCTTAGAAAACGATTGGTCGCTCTATTGCGGTGTAGGATATTGTGAATTGGAAGGCGTAGATAATGATGCCAACGATCCATCGCGAGCATTTTGGACTAAGAATCCATTCTTCTATGTTTTGGCAGAACCGGGTTATAATGTAATGATTAATGAAAAGTGGAATTTATGGCTAAAAGCCGGACTTGGATTTGGTAGTTTAAAGTCGGTGAATCCGACGACAGATGGATTTAAAGTGTTCGTTCCCACAGGTGTTGAAGTAAATTACACACTTACTTCCCAATGGTTATTTGCGGCAAACATCGGGTACCTTATTGGCTCGTCCGATTTCGACGGATTAAAGAGAACTACAGATATTGATTATCAGGAAAACGATAGACTATTTAATATTTCCATTGGAGTAGGATATACCCCTTGATAAACATTTAAGAAAACATATCATTCGTACTAACATCATTTTGGTTTGGATAAATTTACATCTTTTTTTTTGAGGTAGTTATGGTCTCCAACAATCGTTCTTTTAAGTTCAACAACCGGATTTTATCGGTTTTAATTTTATGTTTCATTTCATTTAGCACACTCGTAGCTCAGGTAGATAGCTCTGTAAGCAACGACTCGAGGTTCTGGAACGATCCACAAGCATGGGTAGGCGGGCATATCCCGACCATCAATGATAATGTGGTTATCTCAGCCGGTACAACTATCACGTTAACTTCAGATGCCGCTTGCGCATCGATTACGATTTCTCCTACCGCAACCCTTAATATAGGATCTAACACCTTAACAGTAGCCGGAGATTGGACGAATAACGGTTTATTGATATATACACCGGGTACGGTTGTTTTTAATGGGGCTGTAGCACAAAGTATCGGTGGTACGAACTCTACTTCATTTAATAATCTTATTGATTCTAATAGTACTGTTGAACTTTCAGTTACTCACAATATTTTTGTCCTTGGTACACTAACAGTAGCCGCTAATACTGTTGTGCATCCTCTGGGTACTGTAGCAATTAATTCCGGGGAAACGGGAGGTACGCTCACCGGTGAAGGTAAGGTTGTTGTTACCAAAACATCTAACCCGGCTACGTTTAAAAGCCAATATGATTTTGGTACATTCTCGTTAGCAAATCTTACGGTTGAGTATGCGGGAGATGCGTCGCAAGAGATTAGCGGCGGCACTTCATACGGAAATCTTACCTTATCAAATTCTTCCGCTACCATATCTGCATCATCAAATTTCGATGTAAGCGGCGTTTTTACTATCGGCGCGAATGCGGTTTTTCTTCCATCAAGCTCTATTATCATCAATAGTTCATCACCGGCAGGAGAAATTACGGGTGCGGGATTGGTATATACAAATAATATTACTACGACCAATGCCATAATAGCCAAAAAAGATTTTGATAGCCAATACAAATTTACAACATATACGCTTGACAATTTAACTGTAGATTATTCGGGTAACGGCATGTCGCTTTCCAATCATACCTATTCGCATCTCATCATTAGCGGACAGGTTACGGGAATTGGCACGGCTACAATAAATGGACTATTTGAGGTAAGTGATACATTTACCCCAACTATTGGAACTATGACATTTCTCAATGGTTCAACATTTGCTTATAACGGGAGTGGCAATGGGTTAAATTTTCGGGATGTAATCATAAAAGCCGGAGCATCTGTTACAACATCATCAAACTTTACTATGTATGGAACATTTACAGTTGAAAGTAATGCGAGTTTTATAGCTACCGGAGGCGGTGTTAATTTTAACAACAATAATGGGGACAATGATATTTATAATGCCGGAACGCTTGAATTTAATAATTTTGAGGTTGATGGCGCCGATGTATCTTCGTCCGACGATATTATTGTGAACGGTGCAATAAGTG
>Ga0209515_10010164_pt1 | contig 10546 bp, 4 predicted proteins | sample Subgroupgradi54m_FD_187454 | JGI IMG/M metagenome (GOLD analysis project Ga0209515, IMG submission 187454) | Subsurface groundwater microbial communities from S. Glens Falls, New York, USA - GMW60B uncontaminated upgradient, 5.4 m (SPAdes)... ...
TGAGGGGAGCCCGCCGAGCGACGCGCCTCGCATCAGCGCGCAGCGGGCGTTCTGGTTTGGGTGGTACGCGCAGTTCCCCGAGACCACGTTGATCAGGTGAACGCTCCTCCCTCACCTTGACACGGTGCTACCCCAGGGATAGGCTTCGCGCGTATCGGCCGACCTCCCGATCGAGGAGAACGCGATGACACGTCGGTTCATGTCAGGTTTGTGTCTGGTACTACTGATCAGCGCGGCTTCACCTGCGCTCGCGCAACGCACGACCGGCACGGTCTCCGGAACGGTTACTGACGAGTCGGGCGCGATCCTCCCCGGCGTCACCGTGACGTTGAAGGGCGCCGCCATCCCCGGCACGCCCAACATGGTGACCGGCGGAACCGGTGTGTACCGCTTTCCGAACCTGCCACCGGGTTCCTACAGTTTGACCTTCGAGTTGCAGGGCTTTGCCACCTTGGCGCGCGAACAAGTGCCCGTGGCGATCGGACAGGAAGTCGACGTCAACGTGCTGTTGAAACTCAGTTCCGTGTCCGAAACGGTCACCGTGACAGGCGAGACGCCTGTCGTCAACGTCGCGTCGACGATCGTCAGCACGAACTTCAACCGCGAGTGGGTGCAGAACGCGCCGCTGCGCCGCTTCTCGTTCTTCGATCTGATTAACCAGGGCGCAGGCGTCAGCTCGGCCACGTCGACCAGCGCGCGGTCCATATCGTTCGGCTCGGCGTCCAACGAAAACTCCTACCAGCTGGACGGCACGGATTTCACGGCGCCCGTGAGCGGCGCCGCCTGGCCGTGGCCCAATACCGACGCCATCGAAGAAATCGAAATCCTGTCGTTGGGCGCGTCGGCCGAATACGGCAACGTCCAGGGCGCCGTCTTCAACGTCGTCACCCGCCAGGGCGCCAACAAGTTCAGCGGTGACGGCAACGTCTACTTCCAGCACCAGAACATCACGGGCCGGAACACGACGGACGCGCAGGACAGCAAGCAGCCCTACAACCGGGCCCGCTATGCGGATACCACGTGGCAGCTCGGCGGACCCGTCGTCAAGGACAAATTCTGGTTCTTCGGCTCGTTCCAGTTTCAGCAGGACTACGAGTCGCAGCCTGGCACGCCGGCTGAATTTCCGGCGCGGTCGCAGGCCAAGCGTGTGTTCTTCAAGCTGAACGACCAGATCACGACGAATCAGAAGGTCCAGTTCGCGTACCATGACGACTTCTACCGGATTCCCACGCGCGCGACGGCGCTCACGGCCCCGAGCACCATCCCGGTGGACCACGGTCACAACCCGTCCCCCAACCTGGGCTACACCGCGGTGCTGTCCGGCACCACCGTGTTCGAAGCGCGGTACGCCGGTTTCTACGGCAAGGATCACGGCGATCCGCTCGACGGTGGCCCGCGCGTGGCGCGTCGCTTCAACGATCTCGATAGCGGCCGGATCACCGGCGGCATCTACTCGTGGTACGACGGCGATTCGTGGCGGACGGGTTTCAACGGCAAACTGTCCCATTTTTCCGACAAGTTCCTGGGCGGCAGCCACGACTTCAAGCTCGGCGTGCAGTACGCCGTGGGCGGCAGCGACTACGTCACCGGCTACAACGATTACATCTACACCTACGGCACGACGCCGGCGTACGGCTACACGCAGCTGCCCTTCCATCGCGGCGGCGTGATGAAGACGCTCGGCTTCTTCGCGGACGACACGTACCGGTTGGGCCAGCGCGTGGTGCTCAACGTGGGCGTTCGCTACGACCACAGCCGTGCGCTGTTTTCGGACCAGCCGGTCCTCGACAAGACCGGGAACCCCACCAGCACGATCGTGCCGGGCAAGAGCAACTACACCTGGGACAAGCTGTCGCCGCGCGTCGGCCTGACTTACAAGATGAACGCATCCGGCAGAACGGTGGCCAAGGTGCACTATGGCCGCTACTACCGCGGCGTCCTTACCGGCGAATTCGACAACGCGTCGCCGACAATCACGCCGCGCTACATCTTCGATGGTGTGTACACTAGCGGCGGTAACCCGATCGGGCTCGACAAGGTCTCCGACAACTCCAACCTGCGAATCGATCCGGGGTTCGGCGACCCGTATACCGACCAGTTCATCGTGGGCATCGATCAGGAGTTGTTTCCCGCCGTGGGCTTGCAAGTGAACTACGTCCACAAACGGAGCGGAGATTATGGCGCGTGGCCCGACGTCGCGGGGACGTACGCGCCGGTGCAGTTCGTTGACAACCTCGGCAAAGAGCCGTCCGGCCAGACGTTCACGCTTCAGCGATTGACGAGCAGCGCCGGGTCCCGCATCTTCGAGCTCAGGACCGATCCGCGGATGAAGAACACCTACAACGGGATTTCGATTCAGGTGACCAAGCGGATGTCGAACCACTGGCAGGGCAATTTCTCGGTGGTGTTCTCGAAGTCGGAAGGCCGTCTCGGGTCGAGCCTGGGAACCCCGTTGAACACGGCGTCGGCCAGTGCGGGCGCGTCGAACTCGAACGCCGGGTTGCCGGGCCTGGGAGCCAATCCGAACGACTTCGTGAACTCCGACGGGTTGCTCATCGGCGACAAACCGGTCGTGGCCAAGGCGCAAATCGTCTACAACCTGCCGTGGGGCATGATGCTCGGCGCGAACCTGCAGCACCAGACGGGCCGTTTGTGGTCGCGCCAACTGCGCGTCCGCAACCTCGGGTTCCCGAGCCGGCCGAGCATCCTGATGGAAGCCAACACGGGCAACCGTCGCGTGCCGGACTGGGACCTGATCGACGTCAGAATTGAAAAGGCGATCAAGTTCGGCGCGGGCAGTACCAACTTGGCAATCTTCGGCGACGTGTTGAACCTGACCAACAGTGCGGCGACCGAAAGCATCGGCTCTCGCGACGCGGAGAACAGCAGCTTCGGCCTGCCGACCCGGTACCTACAGCCGCGGCGGCTCATGGTCGGCGCGAAGATCAGATTCTGACCCGTAGGGGCGTTCGGAAGGTTCGGGGCCGGCGACGAGCCGGCCCTATTTTTTTGTACTGCGGTCGATGAGCGCGAGGTTGTGCGCGAGGTTGGGATCGTCGGGATGTCTGGCGAGGGCGGCCCGGAGCAGCGTGACCGCTTCGTCTATCCGACCCGTCTGCACGAGCGCGTAGCTGGCCGCGTTGATGACGGCCGGCTCGTCGACGCCTTGCTGCAACGCCGTCTCGAGCTCCGGCGCCGCGGCGGCGAAATCGCCGGACTGCGCGAGCGCCATCCCAAGCGCGGCGCGGGCCCTCGAGCGACGCGGGTCGAGCGTCAAGGTTTCGCGGTAGAGCGGAATCGCGGCGGCGAAATGTCCCGCCTGAGCAAGCGCGTCGGCGTCGCGCTGACGCGCGATGGCCTGGAGTCCATTCAGATTGTGACGCGCGGGTGTGTGGTCCGGCACGAGACGCAGTGTCGCTTCGTACGCTGCCCTCGCCTCGTCGATACGTCCGGAGGCCTGGAGCGCGGTCCCAAGGTTGTAGTGGGCAACGTCGTTGCGCTCGTCGATCTCAGCCGCGCGCGACCACAACGCAATCGAGTCCTGCCAATACGCCGTCTGTTGCCTGCTCACGACCGACAGCCCCACACACGAGACGACGACTGCGGTGATCGCGGCGCGATGAACCGCGACGGAAACGCCAGACGCGGCGACCAAGGCGGCCACAGCCATCGCCACCGCGACGCCCGGAAGATAAGCGTAGCGATCGGCTGTCGCCTGCAATCCCGTCGGCGCCAGGCCGATAGTCGGCGCGACCAGTAACAGATACACGAACCACACGACGACCAGCGTCGGGCGATTGCCGCGCCCCCGCCACACGGCCCAGCTGATCGCGACGAGCCCGGCGACCGCCGCGAAGGCAGCAACGGAGCCTTGAGGCTCCAGCGCCATCACTCCCGCCGGCGACAGTCCGACGGGCGCCGCGGTCCGCCACAAGTACACGAACGGCCCGGTCGCCACGAGCGAGGCACGCGCGGCCGTAGTGAGCTCGTTGAAGCCCACCTGACGCCGCGCCAGAAATTCGGCCGTAATCGCGCAGACCGTCAGCAACACGTACGGCATCTTGTCCGCCAGCAGCGGAGCGACACGATCGCGACCGGTGAGACGATGAGCGGCGCGCAGCGGATACCAGTCGAGGAGCAACAGCACGAACGGCACGCCGACGGCGATGGGCCTGAAGAGCAGGGACACGGCGTACGCGGCAATCGCCGCAACCGACACGATGACCGCACGGAACGTCGGCCGGCGCCGGGTCGGGTGCCACGGCCGGCTTCGGGATGCGACGTAGAAGCGCGCGCTCAGCAGCGCGAAGACCAGCGCCGCAAGATAGGGAAAGGCACTCGCCCACGCGACCGGCTCGACGCGCAGCGGATGGACGCCGAAGAACAAGGCGCCAAGCAGACCGCCCCCTACCGCTCGTCGCGCCGGCACGCCCGCCACGCTGAGGAGTTCGGACGCGAGGAGAAAGATCAGCGACGTCGCCAGCGCGTGCGTCGCCAGATTCAGCACGTGGAACGGTTCAGGCGTCAGGCCGAAGACACGAGCGACAGCCGACCATGTCAGCCAGGACAAAGGCTGGTAGTGACCCATGTGGGTCGTCGTGAACGCCCATGACCACGTCGACGCGCCGGTCAGCGGCGGGTTCCGCAGGAAAATCGCATCGTCGTCCCAATTGAGAAACGCTGCGTGCGTGAGCGGCCACAGGGGAATCACGACAACGAGGGCGACCGCGAAGGCGAGGATCGCGTTGGCGCGCCGTCTCATGGCCACCGCCGTCTCATCGCGACCGCCGCCTCATCGCGACCGCCGGCCGGCGTCCAGCTTCTGGCGCGCGGCGGTGAAGCTGGGGTTACGTTCGAGGGCTTTCTGGTACCAGCTCGATGCGTCTTCGCTGTGGCCTTGACGCTCGAGCACGAGCCCGAGGTTGTACGCGTACTGTGCGTCACGCGCATCGCGACCCGTGGCTTCGCGGAACGCACGTTCGGCGCCCAGCAGATCGCCCGTCCCGCCGAGCACCATTCCGAGCGCGTTCCAGGCGGACGCATCCTTCGGGTCGAGTGTGACGGCTTCCTGCAGCAGCGCAATCGCTCGCGTCGGGTTGCCCGCATCCCGGTATAGCTCACCGAGCCGCACGCGGACGAGCGCGTCCGACGAGGCGAGAGGCAGTTCGCGCTCGTACAGCGCGATCGCTTTGTCCGGCCGCTCGAGCCGCCGCCAGAGTTCGGCGGTCCGTTCCAGCACCTGAAGGTCGCGGGGATTCGCCGCCACACCGCGATCGAGCGTCGCGGCCGCGGCGGTCGCGGCGCCTGCGGACATCTGACAATCGGCGAGCCCGATGTACGCCTGGCCGAACGCCGGGAGCAGATCGATCGCGCGGGCGAAATGCCCGGCCGCCTCGGGACACTTGCGCAGGCCGGCGAGCGCGCGCGCGAAGTAGTAGTGCACCTCGAAGCTGTCCACGCCTTGACCGGCGAGCGTGCGCATGCGGTCGGCGCTCAAGGCGTAGTTCTTCATGCGAAGCGCGACAAGCCCTTCGCGCATCAACCGATTGAGCGTTTTGTATTCGTCGATCCTGTCTTTGGGATCGGCGCCGGTCGCGCCGCGGGATGACGTGGCGCCTGGGCTCACGTAGCCGAGCGCTCCCAGTTTCTCGAGCAGATCCGGTGACACCGCCGGCGCCGCGGGCACTGCGCTCGTCGCGCCAGAGTTCCGGACCACGTAGGCTCCAGCCGATCGATACTGCGCCGCTTCGCTCCGCAACTGCTGTTCGAGCCCCCCTCGCATCGCCCGCGCGCGGGCAGGTTCGGACGGCTCGAGGTTGTTCAGCTCCTGCGCGTCACGCGACAGATCGTAGAGTTCAGGCCGCGGCGCAAGGATGTACTTCCAGCGGCCGTCGCGGACGCTGCGAAGATCGCTCCATCCGTAGTGCACGAGCGGCGTCAACGATTCGGCGAACGACGGCTCGTCGCTGAGCGTCTCTTCGCCGCTCCAGGCGCGCGACAGGCTCCGTCCCGGCCGCTTGGGCGCGCCTGGAACCGGCAGCCCGGCGGCCGTCAGCAACGTCGGAAACAGGTCGATCAGGCGCGTCGTGGCGTCAATGCGCGTACCCGGGCGAACGCCGGGCCCCCTCGCGATCATCGGCACGTGCAGCGTCGTCTGGTAGACGAAGAACCCGTGGACCGACTCGCGATGCTCGCCCAGCCCTTCGCCGTGATCGGAGGTGACGACGAGAAGCGTGTCGTCTCGAATGCCCGCGTCCGCCAGCCCGCGGTCCAGGCGGCCGATCAGCTCGTCCGACCAGGCAACCTCGCCGTCATACGGACGATCCGCGTAGCGGCTCGCGTACGGTTCGGGCGGCTCGTACGGATCGTGCGGATCGTACAGGTGCAGCCAGACGAACGATCGATTCGCACTGTGCTCTTTGATCCAGTCGACCGCTTCGCCCGTTGCCACGTCTCCGCGACGCTGAATCGTGTTCAAAAAGCGTGCGTCGTTTTCTTCGTCGTCCGCGAACTTCTGGGAATACGTTCGAAAGCCGCGCGCGAGGCCCGTTTGCGAGGATAGGACCACCGACGACACGAAACCGGCGGTCTCGAAGCCCGCGCGCTCGAACTGCTCGGCAAGCGTCGTCACATCGGCGCCGAGCGACGGCGAGACGTTGTCCCGGATGTTGTGCTGCGCTGGATAGAGCCCGGTGAAGATCGTCACGTGTGACGGCAACGTCAGCGGCACGTGTGACGTGGCCTCGGACATGAGCGCGCCTTCGTGGGCGAGACGATCGATGTTGGGCGTCGCGACGTCGCGGTTTCCATAGCAGCCGAGACGATCGGCCCGCAGCGTGTCGATCGTGACCAGCACGATATGCCGCGGCACGGGTTGAAGATTCGAGGTCGCGGGCCTCGGGCCGACGCACGCCGCCGCGCCGGTCGCGAGCAGCACTGCCAGCGGCGCTCCCGGCACCACGATGCCGCGCGCGGCCCTACCCGCCACGCTCGAGCCTCTTGCCGAGTTCGACTTCCTGCGTCGCTTCCTTCTGACGTCCCTTCCTCATGTACACGTCGGCGAGGACGTAATGGCCGAGCGGCGCGGCCTGCCGATCGGGATTCGACGCCAGCCCCTTGCGCACCGCGATCTCTGACGCGGCCAGATCTCCGGAGTCGAGCAGCGCCTTGGCGAGATATAGGTAGCCCGTCCCAAACTGCGGGTTCGCGGTGACCGCGTTGCGGAAGTGCGTCATGGCCTCCGCCGGCCGGCGGTCGGCCGCGAGCAGCTTGGCCAGGTTGAAGCTGGCGCGGTACGACGGGTTCTTTCGGCGCAGTTCCATCTGATATTCGGCCATCGCGAGATTCTGCTCGTGGCGCGCCTCGGCGATCAGACCGAGATCGTAGTGCGCCATGGCCGCGTCCGGCCTTGCCACGACGGCCTGTCGCAGGTTTCGCTCAGCTTCGTCGTACTTCTTCTCCTCGATCTGCGCTTCCGCCAGTTTCACCAGAAAGGCCGGCCGGTCTACTTTCTTGTCGCGGAGCGTCGCTTCGAGCAGCGCGGTTGCCTTCGCGTGATCGCCTCGTTGCATCGCCAGGTCCGCGAGCTGCCAGTCGTTCTTGCCGCTCCGCGGATCGAGTTCGAGCGCGCGTGCGAACCCCGTCTCCGCATCGGCGAGGCGCCCCATCTGCTTGTACGCCAGCGCGAGGCTGAACGCGGCGCCCTGATGCTCGGGATCCAAGTGGAGCGCGGTCTGATACGCCCGCACCGCGTCGTCGTACCGCTTGGCCTTCGCGTACAGATTCCCGAGCATCGTGTGACCCTCGACGATGTTCGGATCCTCGGCCAGCGCGTCGTGGACCTTGGCGATCGCCTCGTCCACACGGCCTTCCACCGAATCCTGCGCGGCGCGGTGGAGGACGTTGTAGAGACGAATCGTGTCCTTCGGATCACCACGAGGCTTGTCCTCGAGATTCCGCGGGCTCACCGACCCGCCGACGTACCCGAGCGCGCGGAGGCGTTCTTCGGCATCGGGATCCATGGGCTGCGGCGCCTTCTGCGGCTCCCGGCTGGCCAAGCGTCCCAGCATGTCGCGCAAGCCACGATCGAGTGCATCCGCGCGGGCCGTGTTGGACGCCGCCACATCGTGCGTCTCGCCTGGATCGTCACGCAAGTCGTACAGCTCGCGGCGCGGAGCCGCGACGAGCTTGTAACGGCCGTCGGCGACAGCCTGAAGGTCGCTCCACCCATAGTGGTAGCGCGGGTAGTACGTCTCGGCCACAGCGAGCAAATCAAGACGACGACCGTCTCCGAGCGGACGCAGGCTGGCGCCCTGGACCGCTCGCGGGGCCGCGACACCCACCTCATCCAGAATCGTCGGCATTACGTCCACAATCCGCACGACCTCGTCCACCTGCCGGGCCGGCACACCGGGGCCCGCGATCACGAGCGGAATCCGAATCGTGGCGTCGTAGATGAAGAACCCGTGCGTTTGCTCCTGGTGCTCGCCGAGCGATTCGCCGTGGTCGCCGACCAAGACGACGAGCGTGGAGTCGAGACGATGGGAGGCTTCGAGGCGAGCGAGCAGACGGGCGACCTGCGAATCTGTTGACGCGATTTCCGCGTCGTACGCGCCGACCGTGTTCGCCGGAAAGCGCGAACGAAATGGCTCGGGGGCGTCGTACGGCGTGTGGGGATCGTACATGTGGACCCACGCGAAGAACGGACGATCGTGATCCTCATCAAGCCACGCGACGGCCTGGTCGACCACGTCGGATCCCGGCCGCTGGACCGCGTCGAGACCGCGCCCTTCGTACTTCGACAGATCGAAATCATCGAAGTACCGGTCGAAGCCCTGCGCAATCCCCCAGCGCGCGTCGAGCACGAACGCGCCGACGAACCCGCCGGTCCGGTAGCCGCGCGCCCGCAGCACTTCGGCCAGCGTGGTCTGATCGTCGGACACGTAGAATCCGCCGTTGTCGCGGACGCCGTGCCAGGCGGGAAACGTGCCGGTGAGGAGCGAGGTGTGCGCCGGGAGCGTGAGTGGAGTGACCGTCGACGCGTGGGTAAAGCGCAACCCACGCCTCGCGAGGGCATCGATCGCCGGCGTCTGCGCGGCAGTGTAGCCGTACGCACCGAGGTGATCCGCGCGCAGGGTGTCGATCGAGATGAGGAGGACGTTGACGGGCCGGCTGGCGCCAGGCCACAGTCGTGGAATCGACCCGCGCCAGACCCAGAAGCCGGCCGCGAACACGACCACGATCGCGACGCCGACCAGCGCCAGCCGAAGGGTCCGCATCAGCGCATTCTAGCGCGGCGTCGGGTTGTACATCGTGCCGCTGGCGCGCCAGGCCGGCTCACCCGCCTGAATGCGAAGCTGAGCGCGATCGAGCCGACGTCCCGCCAGCACGACGTCGGCAATCGTGCGCGTGTCGCCGATGCGTTCGTGCGGCAGAAGGTTCCGCCTCCGCACACCTTGACTCCCGTGAAGACGATCGATAGCGTAGCCACATCTTCCACGACAGCAGGCGGCCCTCACGACTCGTGCTTCCCGGGGTGCCTCGATCCGGATCATGATCCGATGATGTCGCTGCGTCGCACGCTGACCGCCGCCGCCCTGTGCATCGCTGTGACGGCAACTGTGCCGGTTTCCCAGGCGTCGGGCAACCGGCTCGTCGGGTTCTCGGCCGCTGCACTCAGAACCGAGCGGGAGGCCGAGTCGCGGTTCATGGCCGGCGTCTCAACGGACGCCATGTCTTCATTCCATCGATCCGTGACCCGGCGTCCGCACATGGCGGGAAGCGCCGCCTCCATGGAAGTGGCCGAAACCGTACGCAGCGCGTTTGCCGGCGCGGGACTCGAAACCGAGGTGCGTGAGTACCACGTGCTGCTCTCCACACCAAAGTCCATCTCGGTGGAAATCGTTGCGCCCGTCCGTGAAGCGCTGAACGTCGGAGAGCCGCCGAGCGATTCGGACCCTGACTCGAAGCATCCCGAGCTCGGGCCGGGATTCGTCGCCTACTCCGGATCCGGCACCGTGACGGCTCCGGTCGTCTACGTGAACTACGGCCTGCCGCCGGATTATGCGCGCCTCCGATCAGCGGGCGTGGACGTCAAGGGCCGCATCGTCATCGCACGCTACGCGGGCAGCCATCGCGCCGTGAAGATTCACACGGCAGAGGAGAACGGTGCGGCGGGCATCATCATCTACAGCGATCCCGCCGACGATGGTTATGCGCGCGGACTCACGTGGCCGGACGGCCCCTGGCGTGCTGACTTCCAGAACCAGCGAGGCAATGGCAAGTACAGCTGGTTCTGGCACGGGGATCCGCTGTCGCCGGGGTTCGGGGCCACTCGCGATACGAACGTCATGGACGAAGCCAGCGCACCGACGCTGCCGCGCATCCCGGCCATCGTGCTGGCGTCAAGGGAGGCGGAAAAAATCCTGCGCCGACTCGAGGGCCCGGCGGTTCCGGGCGGCTTCCAGGGTGGACTGCCCTTTACCTATCGCCTCGGCCCCGGCTCGGCAACGGTGCGGCTCGACGTGCGGATGGACCAGAGCCGCCG
>Ga0209515_10010166_pt1 | contig 10544 bp, 9 predicted proteins | sample Subgroupgradi54m_FD_187454 | JGI IMG/M metagenome (GOLD analysis project Ga0209515, IMG submission 187454) | Subsurface groundwater microbial communities from S. Glens Falls, New York, USA - GMW60B uncontaminated upgradient, 5.4 m (SPAdes)... ...
CTCCGCGAGAGCCCCACCGCCCGCCACACCGGCCTCCCCTTCCCCGAGGCGAACGCGAAGATGATGAGCACGAGGAACGCGTCGAGGAGGAGCATCGAGAGCGGGATCCACAGGTGCGAGCCGGGTGAGAGGCCCAGCATCCGGATCGGTAGTGCGAACCGGACGAGCGGCAGGAGGCTGAATGCGATGAGCATCAGCGCCATGATGCGTCCCAGCTCGGCGAATGACCAGGCCGGCGGTCGCCGTCCCGAAAAGGCCCACAGCGACCGCGCCCGGCCGCTGAAGAGGCTCCACCACGAGCACACCAGGCCCCCCGCCATCATCCCGACCATGAGCAGCGAGAGGAATGCGAGGAGGAACCCCAGGAGCGGCCGCTCGTTGACCCGCTCCCGAAGTGTGACCGCGTCGATCTCCTTCGGCCACCACTCAAGCGCTGCAGTGAAGCGGGAGCTCTGGGTGGGCTCCTCGAGCATCGTGACGGTCTCCATGGGCATCCCCACGGCATAGATGACGAAGACGACCGCCGCGAGCAGGAGGTACAACCAGCGGCCGTGGAGGATGCGCTGGATCATTAGAGTCTCCGTCGACCGTCGACCGTCCATGGTCCACGGCAGAGGCGTAGCATCTCGGTGGACGGTGGACGGTGGACGGTGGACCGCATCATGCCTTGCTCTTCGGAAACAACACGGGATGCGCTCCAATCACCTGCCCCGCGTCGATGAGCCCCCACTGCGAGGCGTCTCGCAGCCGGCGGGGCCGCGTGCCGCAGCCAAGCTGCTGCCAGATCGCCAAGGAAACACTGGGCATGAACGGCTCGAGCAGAATGGCGACGATGCGCACGACCTCCGCCAGCCCGTAGAGCACGGTGTGCAGCCGAGTCATGCGCCCCTCTTCCTTTGCCAGCTTCCAGGGCGCCGTTGCTTCGATATACCGGTTCGCCTGGCTCACCACCTGCAGGACCGCGTCAAGTGCTACGGAGAACTCGACGCGCGCCATCGCCCTCTCCACCCGGCCCGGGAGCTGGATGGCGGCGCGCTGAAGCGGTTCGTCGTCCACCGCGCAACCGACGGGACTCGGCTGCGGAATCTTGCCCGCGCTGTACCGCTCGAGCATTGAAAGCGTCCGGTTGACGAGGTTGCCCAGGTCGTTCGCCAAGTCCGCGTGGAGCCGGGTGAAGAGCGCCTCCTCGGAGAAGGCGCCGTCCTGCCCGAACGGCACCTCGCGCAGGAGGAAGTAGCGGTACACGTCGGCCGCAAACGGCTGGTCCGCCAGGACCTGGCCGACCACCACGGTCGGGTCCACGATGTTGCCCAGCGACTTCGACATTTTCTGCTCGCCAACCTTCCACCAGCCGTGGGCGAAAATCATCTTCGGCATCCGCTCATCCGGGAAGCCGAGGGCATGGAGCAGGATCGGCCAGTAGAGGGCGTGGTGACGGAGGATGTCCTTCCCGATGACGTGGAGGTCGGCCGGCCACAGCCGGTTGAAGCGCGCCGGCTCGGCGACATAGCCGGGGGCCGTGATGTAGTTGAAGAGCGCGTCGATCCACACGTAGACGACATGCTCCCGGCTGAAGGGCACCTCGATGCCCCAATGGACCCGGTTGCGCGGCCGCGTGATGCACAGGTACTCCGGTAGCGGCTGCTCCAGCAAACTTCTGAGCTCGTTGTAGCGGCTCTCCGGCCGCACAAAAGTCGGGTGTGTGCGCACGAACTCCCGCAGCCACGGCTGGGCCGCGCGCAGCTCCAGGGACCAGCCCTCCTCCGTCGTCTGCTCCAGGGGACGCTGGCAGTTTGGACACAACGGCGTGGTGTGGGGCGACGGAGCCGCCGCCTGCCTGCCGCTGCGCGGCAGCAGGCAGGCCGGTCCCAGCTCGCCCTCCGTCCAGAACGTCTCATCCGGCGTGCAGTACCAGCCTTGGTACACCGCCCGCTTCAGCTTGCCGTCGTCGTGCAGCGTGGTCAGCATCGCCTGAACCGCGGTGACGTGACGCGCTTGCGTGGTGCGGATAAAATCATCGGAGGAGATGTTGAGCGTCTTCCAGAGCCCCTCAAACTGCGGGACCACGCCGTCCACAAACTCCTGAGGGCTCTTCCCCGCCGCCGCGGCGGCCTGCGCGATCTTCTGCCCGTGCTCGTCGGTGCCGGTGAGCAGGAAGACCTCCTCGCCCTGGAGGCGGTGGTAGCGCGCCAGGCAGTCGGCGGCGATATTGGTGTAGGAATGCCCGATGTGCGGAGCCGCATTCACGTAGTAGAGCGGCGTGGTGAGATAGAATGTCTTAGGCATAGCGAGACGCCAGCGAAGTTGGAAGCGGGAAGTGAGCGGCTGGAAAACACTGCTCTTTCCAGCTTCCGGCTTCCAGCATCCAGCTTCCCCCTAAGTCCTCGCCAGAAGAGACAGCCATTTCTCTCTTGCCAGCGCGGCCACCAGTCTCGGGCTGACGAACTGCTCCAGCGACTCGCGCAGGCTCATCAGCTCGAAGGCGGTGTCCACGCACCGGTCCACGTCCACCGCGTCGGCCTGTGTCCGCAGGGTGTCGGCGTGCCCGGTATGCGCCACCTGTCCCAGAGATCCGGAGGCAATCAGCGCGACGTCGCGCAGCCACGCCGTCATGTCTTCCAAGAAGAGGGCGAGTTCCTGGCGCGTCTCCGGAAGCCCGTGCTCCAGCCACTCCACCTGGAGCTGCTCGGCCCCCAGGCGCGTGAGCGTCCGCTGGTAGGCGTCCCACCGTCCGGCCAGCTCCAGCGCCCTTGAGGCGCTGCCCGCCGAGAGGCGCGAGGCGGCCTCCGCGGTCCGCGGGTCGCAGCCGTGGAGGTCTGTGAGGAGGCGCGCCACGATATCGGCCGGCAGCGGCCCGCACCGGAGGAGCTGGCAGCGCGACACGATCGTCGGCAGACAGTCGGCCAGCCGCGAGGTGGTCAGCAGGAACCGCGCGCGGCGCGAGGGCTCTTCCAGCGCCTTGAGGAGGGCGTTGGCAGCCTCCTCCGTCAGCCGGTGCGCTCCGTCGATGAGCGCCACCTGGACGGCGGCGTTGAAGGGCCGGAGGGCGAACCGACCGAGGAGCTGCCGCACCGCCTCGATGCGGACCTGGTCGGAGGCTCCGCCGGGGAGCAACAGGTGCAGGTCAGGATGCGTACCGCGCCCCATCTGCATGCACGTCGGGCACGCCGCACAGGGCCGTGCGCGCTCGTCGGCAGTGCAGTTGAGCGCTTTCGCCATCTCCAACGCCAGCTTCCGCTTGCCGACCCCCTCCGGGCCGACCAAGAGGTAGGCGCCCGGCACCTCATGGGCGGCCAGGTGGGCGCGGAGGAGCCGCTTGGCGTCGTCGTGTCCGTAGATGTCGTCCCAACCCATATCAAGATAAACAAACCTTGCGAGGCTGGAGGCTGGAGGCTGGAGGCTGGAGGCAAATGCCTCTGCCGAGAGCCTTGAGCCTGGAGCCTCGAGTAAGGCGCGATCTCATGGAGCTTGCCCGCGCACTCGTCGCATCACGATCGCTTCGATTCGTTCTCGAACCTGCCCAGCAGGTTGCATCGCATCGATGACGACGAACCGTTTCGGCTCGCGCTTCGCGAGCGTGAGATAGCCGGAGCGCACCCGGCGGTGGAACTGGCGCGTTTTACGCTCCATCCGGTCGTGTCGGCGGCGCAGACGGGCGAACCCCCGCTCCACCGGCACATCCAGCAGCACGGTGAGGTCCGGCATGAGACCGCCGATCGCCCGTCGGCCGATCCGGTCCAGCCACGCCGCATCGAGCCTGCCGCCAAAGCCCTGATAGGCGACCGTCGAGTCGTGGAACCGGTCGCAGACGACGACCCGCCCCCGCGCGAGGGCGGGTGCCACGCGCTCTTCGACGAGCGCCACCCGCCCGCCGATGAAGAGGAGCGCCTCGGCCAGCGGCGAGAGCTCGGCCGAAGTGTGCAGCAGCGCCCGGCGCAGTGCGCGCCCGAGCGCCGTGGAGCCTGGGTCCCGGAGAAACGTCACCCTCCGGCCGTTCCGCTGCAGCATCCGGACCAGCGCGCGTGCCTGGCTGGATTTGCCGGAGCCCTCGGGCCCTTCAAGCGTGATGAAGAGTCCCCGACGCGTCATCGTATACGATGCCAGAACTGCCCCATGGGCGTGTCCATAATATGGACGTTTTCCTGACGCAACTGTCGTCGTATCTCGTCGGCTCGTACAAAATCTTTGGCTTTTCTTGCAATTTCACGTTCCTGTATCAATTTCTGAATGCGCGTACGCATCTCGGCATCGTCATTAGATAGGCCCTGCTCAAATAACCCCAGGATGTTACCGCATGCGAGGAGTGTCCACCTGGCATGTGCGGCAAGACCGCCACCGGCCGCGTCACCGAGTTGTAATCCGTGCTTGCCAAGATTCACTGCTTCAAATAGGACCGCAAGCGCTTTCGGTGTGTTCAGGTCTTCATCCATGGCGTCTTGAAACAGTCGCTCAAAATCCGGCACTGTCTGCTCGACTTTCTGATGCGTTGCAACAGTAAACTGATCGTAATGATCAAAGAACTCGAGAAACTCATCCCAGTTTTTCTTCGCCTCGGCCATGCGTTCCGGCGAGTAATCGACGGGCGAACGATAATGAGTCTTAAGAAAAAATAGCTTGAGGTAATCCGGATGCGGGTAGTCTGAAAGAACTTGATCGACGGTGACAAAGTTGCCGAGCGACTTCGACATCTTCTCGCCGTTCACCGTGAGCAAGCCGTTGTGAATCCAGTACTTGGCAAATGGCTTTCCTAGGGCTTGGGCTTGCGCAATTTCATTCTCATGGTGAGGAAACACGAGATCGACGCCGCCGCCGTGGATGTCGAACGCATCGCCCAGATAGGCCGTGCTCATCGCGGAACATTCGATGTGCCAGCCAGGCCGCCCAGGACCCCAAGGACTATTCCAAGAGGGCTCATCAGGTTTTGCCGCCTTCCAGAGCGCAAAATCCAGGGGGTCTTCTTTGTGTTCCCCTCGCTCGACTCGAGCGCCAGCCTGTAGCTCATCAAGCGATCGATTCGACAGCGCTCCGTAATTGGGAAACTTGCGCACTGAGAAGTACACGTCGCCTCCAGCGGGATACGCCGCATTCTTGGTAATCAACTGGCTAATGAAGCCCGTCATGGAGGCGTCGATCTTTTTTGTGGCCTCAACGTTTTTTGTATCCGGGATGACATGGTGTGTAGCTTTTGGCTCTCGGTCAGGAGGAAGGAGGCCCAGCTGATTAAGCGTCTTGTGGTAACTCTTCAGGTACCGCTCCGCCACTTCCTGGCACTTGGCTTTGAGATTCCCTGCCCCCGACCGAGCCGGGGTACCCGCCGAAGGCGTGTCGGCGATGGGAGTGCCGCCGACCGCAGGACGGCGGCCTGCCCCTAATTCCTCTCTCGCCTTCTGAATAATCTTGTCATCTACATCTGTTACGTTACGTACAAACGTGACCTGATAGTCCCTGGTCAGATGCCGGCGCAGGACGTCGAAGATGTACGCGCTGCGGGCGTGGCCGATGTGCGGGTCGTCGTAGACCGTCGGGCCGCAGACGTAGATGCCCACCTTCGAGCCTTCGGGGTCGAGCGGCACGAACGCTTCGAGGGTTCGGCTGAGGGTATTGTAGAGGCGCAGGCTCATAGGGGGTCAGACCCCATGCTCAGAAGTTGGCAAGTCGCACGATTGGGGTCTGACCCCATTCACAGAGCAGATCAGGTCAGCGCTCAGTGTGAGGAGTCCGCTCGAGGCTTCCGGTGGTCCTTGAGGTGCTGCTCCAGCGCGTCGATCTCGTGCTGGAGCGTCTCGAGGCGCTCGGCGAGCGGGTCCGGCAGATGGGTGTGGTCGAGGTTGATGCCCTGGAAGTGGCGGTCCTTCGTCCGCGCGATCCGGCCGGGCACGCCGACGACGGTGGAGTGTTCGGGCACGTCGCGGACGACGACGGCGTTGGCCCCGATCATCGAGTGGTTGCCAATACTGATGTTACCCAGGACCTTGGCCCCGGCGCCGATGACGACATGGTTGCCGATCGTCGGGTGGCGCTTGCCGCGCTCCTTACCGGTGCCGCCCAGCGTCACGCCCTGGAAGATGGTGACGTTGTCACCGATCACGGCGGTCTCGCCGATCACCACCCCCATGCCATGGTCGATGAAGAGGCCGCGGCCGATCGCCGCCGAGGGGTGGATCTCGATGCCGGTGAGCCACCGCACTACCGTCATGAGGAGCCGCGGCAGGACGGGCAGACCCAGCCGGTCGAGCGCGTGGGCCGCCCGGTAGACGATGAGCGCGTGCAACCCGGAATAGGTCAGCAGGACTTCAGGGAGATGACGGGCCGCCGGGTCGCGCTCGAAGCACGCCTTGATCTCCGCGGCGAAGGCGGCGCGGATCAGCAGCGCTAGTCCGAGCAGGACGAGGACGACCGCCAGCCAGTTCATCATCTGACGCTCCCCTTCCGGGCGGGCGCAAGCAGCACCACGGCGTGCGCGGCAATGCCGCCCTTTCCCGGCGCAAACCCCTCGGTGGTCTTCGCCTTGACCGACACGCGCTCCGGCTCCACGTCCAGCAGCTTGCCAATCGCCTGCGACATAAGCACCTTGTAGCCGACCAGCTTCGGCGCATCGGCAACGACGGTCGCGTCCACATTCCCGACGGTCCAGCCCTTGCGCCGCGCAAGCAAGAGCGCGCGCCGCACAAACACCCGGCTGTCCGCGCCGCGCCAGCGCGGATCATTCGGCGGGAACTGCTCCCCCAAATCCGGCGCGCCGACAGCACCCAGGATGGCGTCCGCCACGGCGTGGAGCAGGACGTCCGCGTCCGAGTGGCCCGCCAGTCCCCGCGCGGCGGGAATAGTGATCCCGCCGAGCTTCAGCGGCCGCCGTCCGTCAAATCGATGGATGTCGTAACCAATCCCGACTCGCATCATCAAAAGTGGCTGAGTGACTGAGTGGCTGAGTGGCCAGAAAACCTCCGGCCACTTTGCCACTTTGCCACTTGGCCACCCATTCTGGCTCTCAAGATGGCTTCCGCGAGAATAAAATCCTCCCGCGTCGTCACTTTGATGTTCAGCGGATCGCCCTGAACCATGCGCACGGTGAACCCGGCCGCCTCCACCAGGGCGGCGTCATCCGGGAACTGCTCGAGGGCGCGCGCCACATGGCCGTGACGCCCTTCAGGGCGACACTTGGCAAGCCCCGCACGTGCCAGCGCCTCGCTGAACCAGTCCCACCGGAACACCTGCGGAGTCTGGACGAACCACAGCCGCTCACGGTCGAGCGTCACCCGAACCCATCGATCTTCGTCCGCCGCCTTCACCGTCAGCGACGCGGGCAAGCCGCACGCCACGGCACCGTGCCGCTTCGCCTCGCCTACCGCCCGCGACACAAGCGCCGGAGTCAGGCACGGCCGCGCGCCGTCATGGATGAGCACCCACGTCACACCGGCGGGCAGCCCGCGACAGGCGGAGGCCACGGATGCGGCGCGCGATGACGCGCCCGGCACGGGCGGCAGCGCCTTGGTGATCCGGCAGCGGCGGAGCAGCGCGGCGACCTGCACACGGTCCTCCGGCCGCACCGCCACGACGATCCATCGAACGGCAGCGCTGGCCTGAAGCGTCCGGAGCGTATGCGCCAGGAGCGGCTCGCCGGCGAGCGGCAGAAACAGCTTGTTCCGCCGCCCCACGACCCGGGAGCCCATACCCGCCGCCGGAACGATCGCCGCCACGCTACCGCTCATCACGCCAGTTCAAGCTGCAGGCTGCAAGCTGCAAGCCACAAGCAGAACAGGCTTGACCGACCTTGTAGCTTGAAGCTTGTAGCTTGCGGCCGCATCTCAGTGTTTGGTGGGCACGCTCTCGGGCCGCACAAAGACCATCCGGCCCGCCGCCGTCTGGAGGACGCTCGTGACGAGGCCCCGCACCGTCTGGCCGATGAGCGCGCGGCCGTTCTCGACCACCACCATCGTGCCGTCGTCGAGGTAGGCGACGGACTGGTGGTATTCTTTCCCCTCCTTGATGGGCTTGACCTCGAGCACCTCGCCGGGTAGGACCACCGGCCGCAGCGCCTGGGCGAGCTCGTTGACGTTGAAGACGCCCACGCCCTGGAATTCGGCCACCTTGTTCAGGTTGTAGTCGTTGGTGATGATGCGGGTGCCGAGGACCTGCGCGAGCTTCACCAGCTTCGCGTCCGTCTCGGCGATGCCGGGCAGCTCCTCCTCATGGATACGGACATCCACGTGCGCGAACTGCCGGAGCTGGTTGAGCACTTCCAGACCTCGCCGGCCCCGGCTGCGCTTGATGGGGTCGGCGCTATCGGCCACCGCCTGCAGCTCCTTCAGCACGAAGCGCGGCACCGCGAGGCGGCCTTCGATGAAACGCGCCTTGCACAGGTCCACGATCCGGCCGTCGATGACGGCGCTCGTGTCCACGAGATAGGTCTCTTCGCTGCGGTCATGGCGGGCCAAGCGCACGTAGGGGATGATCACGCTGAACTCATCCCGGCCGCGCAGCGCCATCGCCATGCCGAGGTAGCAGAACGCCCAGGTGAGCGACACACGAATGATGGCGGCCGTCCCAGCGTCGAAGGGAATCAGGCCGATGGCGTCCGACACGAGCTTGGCCATGATGAGGCCGAAGAGGAGCCCGAACACCGCCGCCGAGAAGCCCCGCACCGACACCCGGCCGATGCGGTGAATGACCGCTTCGAGCAGCACCAAGACGGCGCCCAGAAGCGCCCCCACCAGCAGCCGCAGCCACGCCGGCCAGCCGGCCGAGAACCCCACCACCTGCGAGCCCAGGATCGCGCTGATGATGACGAATCCGACGCGAACAAATCGTAAATCCATGATCCCCTCCCGATAATAGAACGCTGTTATAATCCGCGAAATCCAAGCAGGTTCTGTTGTTATTCCAGCGCCAGCGCCACGGCTTCTCTCACATGCTTCACCGGGATCAGCTCGATGCCATCGGTCTGGTTCAGCCCGCCGCGCGGTGCTGCGACGAGACACCGGCGGAACCCAAGCCGCTTGGCCTCATGGACGCGCTGCGAGAGGTTCGTCACCGGCCGGACCTCGCCGGTCAGCCCGACCTCGCCGATGGCGACGTCGCCGCGGACCGTGGGCCGCTCCTTCAGGCTGGAGGCGACCGCCACGGCGATGGCCAGGTCCGACGCCGGCTCGGCGAGGCGCACGCCGCCCAGCGATGAGACGAACACGTCCTGCTGGGCGATCAGGTGCAGCCCCACCCGCCGCTCCAATACCGCGAGCAGCATCGAGAGCCGGTTGAAGTCGATACCGGTCGTGCGGCGGCGCGGCAGGCCCATTCCGCAGGGGGTCGTGAGTGTTTGCACCTCGGCGAGCAGCGGCCGGCTGCCCTCGAGGCTGACGGTGACCATGCAGCCGGGCACCCCGCCGGAGGCGGGGTCGCTGAGGAAGAGCTCTGACGGGTTGGTCACCTCCACAAGCCCTTCGGCGGTCATGTGAAACACGCCCAGCTCGTGTGTGGCCCCGAAGCGGTTTTTCGTCGAACGGAGCAGGCGGAAGCCGCTCGTCGGCTCCCCTTCGAAGTACAAGACGGTGTCCACAAGATGCTCGAGGACTTTCGGCCCGGCCAGGAACCCTTCCTTGGTGACGTGGCCGATGAGAAAGAGGGCGCTGCGGCTCTCCTTGACCAGGCGCACGAGCTCATGCGCGCAAGCGCGGACCTGTCCGATGGAGCCGGGCGCTGAGCCGAGCACGCTCGTCTCAATGACCTGGATGGAGTCCACGATGACCACCTGGGGCTTGAGCTGTCGAATCGATTCGATGATCACCTCCAGCCGCGTGTTGGCCAGGAGCTGGATGGACGAGGAGCTCAACCCCAGACGCATCGCTCGCAGCTTCGTCTGCCGGAGCGACTCCTCCCCGCTGACGTAGAGCACGGCGTGGCCGGCCGCCGCGAACGAGCCGGCAACGCTCAAGAGCAGGGTGGACTTGCCGATGCCCGGCTCGCCGCCCACCAGTGTCACGGAGCCGGGAACAATCCCGCCGCCGAGCACCCGGTCGAACTCCCCGAGGCCGGTGCGCGCCCGGACCGCCTCCTCCAGCGTCACGTCGGCGAGGCGGGTCGGCACCACGGCGGCCGCGGGCTGGGAGGAAGCGCCGGGGCGCTGCTCGACGATCTCCTCGACGAGCGCGTTCCACTCGCCGCAGGCGGGGCAGCGGCCCGCCCATTTTGGAGACTGGTGGCCGCATTGCTGGCAGACGTAGAGCGATTTGAGCTTGGGCATCGTTCGCGTCAGGCAGGACGCCTAGCCGGCAGCAGGCCGTCGGCAGAAGAACGCTGGTGGTCAGTAGGCCGTCGGTGGTTGGCAGTAGGCAGAGGGCGTTCGAGGCCGCTTTCTGCCGACTGCTTAGAGTGCGTCCCAAAATCATGGAGTGGTCACGTGGCCCAGTGGCTGAGTGGCCGTCGCATCGATGCTGTTGTCACGTTGCCACCTTGCCACTTGGCCACTGAGCGGCGTTTTGGGATGCGCTCTTACTACCTCCTGCCGACTACTTTCTGCCTACGGCTGACTGCCTTCTGCCTTCTGATGC
>Ga0209515_10010169_pt1 | contig 10541 bp, 4 predicted proteins | sample Subgroupgradi54m_FD_187454 | JGI IMG/M metagenome (GOLD analysis project Ga0209515, IMG submission 187454) | Subsurface groundwater microbial communities from S. Glens Falls, New York, USA - GMW60B uncontaminated upgradient, 5.4 m (SPAdes)... ...
TTTTGCTGAAATATTTTTGGGATTATTAACCTGAGTTTTAGGTAACAATACCTGATTAAAACTAATCTTTTCAGCTTGCAATGAAGCCCTTTCTTGTGGCATCAACCCGGAAAATAATTCAGTAGAATCGAACGGATACGCTCCATCCGAACGCATTTGATAATACATATGTTTTCTGAAAAACGAAGGAATTGAATCAAGTGAGAGCTTATCCATTCCTTGTGAGCGGTGTTTGCTCAACGCATCAAGCGATACTTGTTCAACTGTTTTTCCGTTCTGCACGCGCTGTGTAACATCTATTGTTACTAATGATTCTCTTGGGGCACTTCCACGGTTAAAATACCTATAAAACAGCTTTTTTACCTGCCATAATGAGATATTATCGTGTAATTGTTCGGGATGGTATGATGCATCTGCCGCTTTTTGAAATGCTTCGTAGGCTGTAATTCCCACAGCTTGATGATTTCCATGCTGACGATTGGGTTTTGTGGTTACCGTATCGTGGTTTGTGATGAGAATATCGGGTTTTAGGGCGCGTATGACATAAACGATTCTGGCAAGAACGCTATCGTGTCCGCCCCAGATTGTGAAGGTTTCTTTGGCAGTTTTGGAAAAACCGAAATCAGGAAAACCGAGGAAAATGACGTCGTTTCCGAGGATTTTGCCTGCTTCGCGTGTCTCTTTTGCTCGTAATATGCCAAGTTCTTCGCCCAGCGCTGAACCGATTTCGTTTTGACCGCCTTCTCCGCGAGTATAGAATACACTATATGTCTTAACTCCTTTTAATTGACCATAATACGCCAATGCTGCACCATCCTCGTCATCGGGATGGGCGGAGAGGGTCATGAGGATGAGGGAGGGTTGAGCATGCCCTATAACTGCGTAAATGGATAGAAAAATGAAGAAAACGATAATATATTTTTTCATAATACCTTTAGATGATGTTGAATGTACGGAAAAGGAAGAGAAAGTGAAAAAACAGTTAGAATTTGGAGATATTTGTGAAAATTGCCCTTTAGGAGATGGAATAGATACCTGCCGAACTGTTTAGAGTTACTTTGCACTTTGCAACCTCTCAAGGAAGTTTGCAATTTTGCAAAGTTGCAAAGTTGCAAAGTGAAAATTATGTCAAATTTTTGTAAGAAGGTTTTTGAAGTGTTGTTTTTTGTGAATCTGTTTTGCATTGATGGATTTATGAGAGTTGTTTTCTTACTTTGGCGGGAAAATATTTTTCCAAACGAGGGATGCGTTTACAGGAAAAGAAGGGGAAAAGTTGGAATGAATGGATAGGAAGTAGAAATGTAAAGTATTTTGTGCATGGTACGTCCTACCTTGTTGTTGGTAATGGGTGGTTGGGTTGAAGTCAGATGGAAATTATTATTGTTATAAGGGAATGATTGGTTGCCAGATGGTGGTAGAAGTGATTCAGAATAAAAAAATGAGGATGGAATAGAGTGGATTTCGTGGTTATTTGTTTTTGGGGAGTGGTTGGGATGGAAGAAACAGGATACAGGAAGGGATGGAATGCTATGTAACAGTTGGTGAACTGTCATGGAATTGTCCCCACCAAAGGCGGGCAGGCATGACAGCCCAGTAAAAACAGACAGTGAGAAATAAAGTTGTGAGGGCGGAGTTCACCTCCACCCTTATAGCCCAACCAACCACCACAAAAAAGTTAGTGGCTAAAGCCTTAAAAAGCTGAGATTATTATCCACGACCTTCCACCATCATCCAGAGGCTGATCTTCGAGAGGCGGACAGGAAAGGCCGTGGCAATTATTTTTTCTTTTTATTGCTCTTACTCCTGTATGGAAACAAGAACAAAAACTTTGAAATAACAACAAGATTACTTACTTTTAACGTTAGTAACGTATAACATGATTATTTCTTTTGGGTCAAAACAAACAGAGCAGATATGGAAGGGGGAGCGGGTTTCCGGTCTTCCTTCTGAAGTCCAGAGTATCGGTCGAAGAAAATTGAGAATGTTAAATAATTCTCAACATCTTATTGACCTTAAGATTCCGCCCTCTAACCGGCTTGAAAAATTGAGCGGAAAATTAAAAGGATATTACAGTATTCGAATAAATGACCAATGGAGAATTATTTTTAATTGGAGTGATGGATTAGCTCACAACGTTACAATTATTGATTATCATTAAGATCTTGAATATACCCATGAAACATTTACCAAACATTCACCCCGGGGAAGTTCTCAGCGAAGAATTTCTCAAACCGATGCATATCACCGCATACAGACTTTCTAAAGATGTAGGAATACCTCAAACACGCGTTTCGGAAATCATTAAAGGGAGAAGGCGTATTACAGCAGATACCGCGTTACGGTTAAGTTGTTATTTTGGCAACACGCCGCAGTTTTGGCTTGGATTGCAAAATGATTTTGACATTGAGGAAGAACAACGAATGAAGGTTGATGAGTTTAAGGCGATTAAGCGGGTGCATGCGCATGCGGCATAAGTGATACATGATATGACCGTGGGCGAGGAGAGAAACTCCTGTCACGGAATGGTACGATACCATTGGAATAGCGTATTGGGAATGAGGACTAAAGTCGGGTGGAAACACCCGACTTCACTTAAAAAGGCGGGCAGACATGACAGCCCAGTATAAAGAGATAAACCGCCGTACGATAAGTTGCTATAATAATGTCATCCCTTCGGGATTTTTTTGTTTTGTAGTTAGCTAACCCTGAAAGGGTGAAATGATTATAGATAGAGATATGGATATTGATTGAACCCTGAAAGGGTGACATAGTTTTTTTCTCTTCCTTGAAGGCGCAAAGGGTAGGGGGGATTGAGATTGCAGTAAATTTGAACATCGCACAATATTTTTGTAAGTTCACATTGTCTGAACCGTGATTTATTTGATTTGTGTGATTATGATGAACGTTGAAACGAAAGTAAAAAATATGAAACGATTATTGGTATTGATAATATTAATCCCATTAATCATGATAAGCATTCATTGTAGTAAGCCGGGGGAAATACATCTCAAAGGAAAAATTTTTTATACGAACGGATCATGGGAGATTAAAGAAGTTGATTTCATGACATCAATGAATGTGCCTGCTTTTCGTAATTTATATCACGGACCAGATTTCATAACATTTCTTTCAAAAGTTAATAATGGAAATATTATATTTTCATCTGTGTCTCCTATCAGTGCTCCAATTCTAAAACTTTATAATACATCAAACAACGAAGTACAAAATTTGGGGGAAGGAATATCACCTGTGTATATTCCCGAGAAAGACCTTTTAATTTATATGAAAGCTAAAAAGCCCTATGGAACAAAAGGTGAAGGATCGTTATATATAGGTAGTTTAGCACACCTGAATGATTCGAAGTTGATTTGCAAAAAATCAAATGGGGATTCCAGTTTGAGGATGACTTTAATGTACAGACCGGTTGTTAGTATTGGTGGTGAAAGAGTTGTTTTCTGTGGGCTAAACGAGATTGTTACAGAATATAATTACACGAATGGGGAAATCAAGCAAACAGACATTCAAGGATTATATCCTTTAATTTGGAGGCAAAGAAGTAATGAATTACTTTGTTGCGATAAAAAAGAAGAAAATTTTAGCATGATAGAATGGACATCTAAGAAGAGACGAACAATAGACCTCGGCAATTTAGTCTATGATGGGTTCGTCTATATTCAGGATGAAGACCTGTTATTATTTACAACGGAGATGGGAGAAACTCTTAACTTAAATTGTTATGATTTTAAGAACTCAACTGTAAGAAAATTTTTACCCAACACTTATATGCTTGATGGGATATACTTCCCAGCGGACTCAATTAACTGATTGAGCAAAAGCAAATATTAAACATTTAACAGATGAAACTTCAATAGATGATAATGTTTAATTACAGTGATAATCTTTTGTTATGATGAAAAATTGGAGAGTTACTTCCGAACGATACCCCTGTCACGGAATGGGAGGATGTCTGAAAACCCAATCGTACTGTCATGGTGAACGAAGTTGCTCCAGAGGCGCATCTTCGAGAGGCGGGCAAGCGTGACAGCGGAGAGAATGTGTATTTGTTCTTCGTGGTTGGGGATTGCCACGCCATCTCGCGTGATACATGATGCGGGAATGGCTCGCAATGACAAATAATTTGATGGACAATTTCTCAATTTTCATTGTCATTTTTTTAAACAAAAAAGCCAACCCTGTTTTTACAAGGTTGGCTTTCTATAAATAATGAAAGGGCGGGGGCAAGCCCCGCCCCTACTAGAACATATTACTTACTTCATCAACAATAATTTTTTCATGGCGGAGAATTGACCGGAGGTCATGCGATAGTAATAGACACCACTGGGGATATTGCTTGCATCCCATTGGATCGTGTATGAACCCGGGTTCATTTCCTGATTGATGATTGTTGCTACTTCTTTTCCAAGCGTGTTGTAAATTTTTAATTGCACGGAGACGGCAAGCCGTGTCCCTACGTCCGGAATTTGAAAATTGAAGTTGGTTGTCGGGTTGAACGGATTGGGGTAGTTTTGTTCAAGTGCAAATTCAGTTGGAATTATTGGATTATTGTTACTTAATCCTTGCGGTGGCGCGGGAGGCATTTCTCCGTTTGGCGTAATTTGAATTCTGTTCGCCGCTAATATACTTGATGAAGAAAGTATTAGTTTTCCTGCCTGAGTTGTTTTTACCCAATAGCCTTGTCCGGGAAGGATGCTATCTGCCGAGACGTAGCCATTATTGTATTTAAAAAAGGAACCTGTTTGGATTCCCGACGGAATACTTGTGATGGATGACGCTGACACGGCATGGGTCACCGAACCGATGATATTCCACCCTGTCAAAACATCAACCGTATCGGAAAGCATTGGCTTACCGATTAATGTTACATTAGAACCTGAGGCAAAATTAAGCCAGTATCCTAAACCATTTGTTAGCTGTGTTTTGGCTTGGTACCCAATTGCAGTAAATGCAAATGCTGAACCGGTTGCAGTTGGGAATAACGCATGAACTGAATCGTTCGTTACAATCAAAGGATTGGAAACGATATTCCAGCGTGATTGTACACTTACCGTAACTGAAGCTTGAGCATCTACCACTGTTACCGAGTATGCTTGGTTTCCCGTGCAAGCAAATGAATCCGTTGCTGTAATAGTGAACGAGAATGTCCCGGCTGTTGAAAGCGTTCCTGTGATTGCACCTGCACTTGAAAGTGAAAGTCCTGCCGGTAAACTCCCTGTAGTTACTGCAAAGGTGTATGGAGTATGTCCACCGCTTGCCGTAATTGTTTGGGGATACGAATTCCCGGTGGTATCATTTGGAAGCGTTGCAGGGGATACTGTAATAGCCGGGCATGTTACCTGTACGGTATAAGCCTGACTTCCGGTGCAAAGATTTGTATCGGTTGCGGTAATAGTAAATGTTGCCGTTGCAGTTGATGTTGGCGTCCCCGAAAGAACTCCACCCGATGTTAATGTTAATCCCGCAGGTAATGATCCGTTGGTAACTGAGTACGTGTATGGTGATGCTCCACCCGATGCCGTGATTGTCTGGTTATATGCTGTTCCTTTTACACCATCAGGTAATGTAGAAGGCGATATGGTAATAGTCGGGCATGGCGGACGTGTGACCACGACACTCAGCGTTATTGAACCGGAACGAAATTGAGCATCTGTAACATTTAATGAGATGTTCTTTGTTCCGGCAGTAGTATTACCGGGAATAGTAGCAGAGAAGGAAAAATCATTATCAGCCTGTGTTACATCGCCGTGTGTACCATCATCATAGAATGGTTGTGTTGAGGAACCACCGATTGATGTAAGGTTTCCTTTCACTGCAAGTCCTGTGCTTGTTGGATTTGCTCCGGGGGTTACTGTTGCAGTTAAGAGTGTTGTGCTTCCTGTAAGAACTGTATCAGGAGTTGCATTTCCTGCAACGGTTGGATTTGTCGGTGTTGCTCCGGTGTTAGGAGTTATTGAGAAATCATCAACACTAAGACCATCATCCGCACCTGTCACATTGGCATCAGTCCAACGAATGAAGAAGTTTGCGCCATTGGCAATATTCAATCCGGATAGAATTGCACCAACCGATGCCCTATTGGCTGTTGCATTACCATCTAATGCACCTACTGTTGTAGATACAAACGGACTTGCAAAGTTGAGCGAGCTATATGGTGTCCATGTTCCGCCTGTGATTGCTGATGCATCAGTGGAGAGCTGGAATGCAATGGTATCGGCAATGGTTCGCGATGTTGCACCCGTACGCCATTGTTCCCCTGTATATGATACGATAAGGGATGTAATTGCCGCTCCCGTATTATTGGTAAATCCTGCACCCCATGATGGGACAAGGTTTCCGCTTTGTAAACCGCCAAGCGCACGATCTGTTGCTGTTGTATCTATGCCAAAGCTATATGTATCGCCTGCTGTTAATGTGCCATTACCGGCAGAATACAAGGTATTTTGAGATGCCCCTGTTTCATAGAACAACCATCCCGCAGGAAGCGTACTCGATGTTCCTGTCATAGCAAGTGTATTGAAATCTTGACTATACGCTGTTCCAGGAGTTGTTAGACTGATAGTAACAACCGGCGCGTTCACCTGTACTGTGTATGCCTTTGAGCCTGTACATCCGTTGCTATCTGTTGCTGTCACTGTAAAGGAGGATGAACCGACAACTGAAGGAGTACCTGTGAGTTCACCTGTTGTTGCAAGTGATAATCCGGTTGGTAAGGTTCCTGTTGTTACTAAGAATGAGTATGGTGTTGTACCACCGCTTGCAGTAATTGTTTGTGAGTAGGAACTTCCTGTTGTACCTGCGGCGAGCGATGCAGGAGCTACGGTAATAGTCGGGCATGTTGCATGTACTGTATAATCACGACTTCCCGTACAACCATTACTATCTGTTGCGGTAACGGTAAATGTTGATGTTGCGGAAGAAGTTACTGTTCCGGTTAATGCACCATTGGTAGCAAGCGATACGCCTGCGGGTAATGTCCCTGAACTTACTGTAAACGTATAAGGTGTTGTTCCACCAGATGCGGTAACAGTTTGGGTGTATGCACTTCCAACAGTTCCATCCGGTAATGTTGTGGGAGATACCGTAATAAATGAACAACCCGGAGTTGTAATATACATTGCAAGGGTTGTGTTGTTTGATCTTGCCTGTGAATCTGCAACTGCAAAAGATACACTCTTTACGCCTGCCGTGGTTCCTCCGGTAACTGTTGCCGAGTAGGAGAAAATATTATCATTTCCGGTAACATCGCCGTTTGTTCCATCATCAAACAATGATTGACTTGCTGAACCACCAATAGCGCTGAGGTCTGCTGTTACTGTAAGTCCGGTACTTGTAGGAGTTGTTCCGGGTGTTACTGTAGCTTTTAATAGTGTCGCGCTTCCTGCATCAAGAGTATCGGGGGTTGCTGACACAGCAATTGAAGGATTTGTTGTCGGTGCAGTTGTGTATGGTGTGATTGAAAAATCATCAACTGCTAAACCGTCATCTGCGTTGGATATGTTTCCATCTATCCAACGAATGAAGAACGATGTACCGTTTCCAATGCTTAATCCTGAAATTGTATAGGCTACCGCTTTTCTGTTGGCAGATGCATTCCCATCTAATCCGCCAATAGTTCCACTCATTAATGTGGTGTAACCGTTCAAACTATCATACTCGGTCCAGGTACCCGTTGATAAACTTGTAGCACTTTGGGAAAACTGGAAGACCAAGGTATCAGGAACCGTACGTGATGTTACGCCCATTCTCCATTGTTCACATGTATAAGCAACCTGAAGCGAAGTTATCGTAGCGCCTGTATTATTGATAAAGCCGGCACCAATAGTAGGATTAACGCTATTGCTTTGAATTCCACCAAATGCACGATCTGTGCTTGAAGATGAGCCAAAATCATACGTATTACCTGAATTACTGGAGCCTGTTCCAATCGCGTAAGTATTATTTGGTGAACCCGAACCTGTTTCTTTGAGTGACCATCCGGCAGGCAATGTTGAATCTGTTGTTCCTGTAGCCGGAAGTGTATTGAAATCCTGAGTATATGCGCCGCCGCTTGTTGCAAGAGCGATGAAGTTACCACTTACAGCATTTACCTGTAATGTATAGGCTTGAGTTCCTGTACAATTGTTTGCATCGGTAGAGGTAACGGTAAAGGACGAACTCCCGACACCTGCCGGTGAGCCTGTAAGACTGCCGCCTGAGGAGAGTGAAAGTCCTGCCGGAAGTGAACCGGAAGTTACTGCATAGGTATAAGCGGACGTTCCGCCGCTTGAGGTAATGGTCTGGCTATATGCAACACCGATTGTACCGCTTGATAATGTTGAGGGTGATAGCGTAATAGCCGGGCAGTTGCTGATTGTAATTGAATACGCAAGACTCACAGAACACTCATTTGAATCAGTTGCAGTAACGGTAAAGTTAGCTGTTCCTAATTCTGATGAACTGCCGGTGATACCACCCGCACCTGAGAGAGTTAATCCAAGGGGTAATGCACCGCTTGTCACATTATATGTGTAGGGTGTTTTTCCACCGTTTGCAGTGAGTGTTTGATTGTATGATGCTCCGGTAATCGCGCCGGGTAATGTTAAGGGCGATAAGGTAATTAACGGGCATCCCGTAACCACAAGCGTATAGGCTTTTGTTCCCGGGCAACCGTGAGAATCAGTTGATGTTACGGTGAAGTTGTATGTTCCACCATAGGTTGGTGTTCCACTGAGCGCACCGCCTGTTGAGAATGTCATTCCTGCGGGGAGTGAACCTGATGTAACAGCATACGAATATGTAGATACGCCGCCGCTTGAAGTAACCGTTTGGTTATATACGCTTCCCGCACTGCCATCGGGTAATGATGCAGGTGAAAGTGTAATAGTGGGGCAGGCGTTAATTGTTAAAGTATCCTGTTTGCTTCCGGTGCAACTGTTGGAATCAGAAGCTGTCACAGTAAATAAAAATGTACCACTGACTGAAGGTGTTCCTGAAACGACACCGCCTGTTGAGAGGCTTATTCCCGTTGGAAGCGCACCGCCGGTAACCGTGTATGTATATGGCGCAACGCCGCCGCTTGCTGTTATTGTTTGGTTATATGCTCCACCTTTATCACCGTTGGGTAATGTTGTTGGTGAAAGAGTAATAGTCGGGCAGGAAACATTGCTGATTGTTAAAATTGCTGTTGCACTTGTTGCTGTTTGACCGTCGGGGTTGGTAACTGTAATAGTGCGGGCTCCTGCTGTTGCATTTGCCGCGACTGTTACGTTTAAGGTCATTGATGTTGCGTTGGTAAATGTTACGCTATTGACGGTAACACCTGTGCCGCTCACGCTTGCCGCAAGTCTGTTTGTAAAACCTGTGCCGGGATCGAAGAAGCCTGTGCCTGATGTTGATGTTCCTGTTAAGGTGAGGTTCACATTACTTACACCGGTGCTGAGTGTTGAAGGCGAAACGCTTGAAGGCGTTGCGGGAGCCGGAGCAATAAGTTTAATAACGCGTAAAGCCCAAGAATTTGTCGTGTCAACATATTCTTGAAAGCTCCACATCGTCATATCATCGGTGGGATCAACGACGGTTTGGGTATAATCTCCCCAGCGTTGAGTCCCTGTAAAGGGATCGTTATAGGCAGAGTTACTTACAACCGCATTAGTGGGGCTTTGTGTGGTACCTAATACATCTGTTGATAATCGTCCAGCTACGGCAATACTTGCATAATCATTTGCACCGGCGTAACTGCAACCAAGCGCCATGTGCCCCTGACCTGACATTGCCACACTGGGAATCCAGTATCCTATTGGCGTTGCCGCTGAACTAAATACTGTGCCTGACTGACGTAGGGTTGGTGTTGTTGTTAAATTGGTAATTTCATACCATCGGGAGCCGTTTCTTCCACCGCCTGTTGTGCCCACGCCGCTGGAATTCACTTCTATATTGTGTGAAGTCCAGAGACTTGTAACACCGGTGAGTTTGTTCTTTTTTATCATTGCGGCATATAAACGGTCTTCAAGCGCATCGAGTTTACGGGATGCAGTAGAACCTTTTACTGTTTGTGTTATTGGACCGACCGTTGTAGGAACGGTAACAAATAAGTTGCCTGAAATTGTTGGCGTACCACCGGGATTTGTAATACGACGAATATCAAGTTGTGAATAACTTGCATTATCAACACCGATTACATATCCTTCTGTTGCAGTAGAGTCATCGTTTTGTACACCTTGTGGAGTATATGGTCCTGCTCCACTCCCGTTGTTGAGTGAATAAAATCCTGTTACTACTAATGACCCGGTCAGTAAGGTTGATTTACGTACAACATAAGCACAAGAGCCGAGGAAGGAAGTTCCTGCGGCATTAAAAATATTAGCGCCGATATAGAGTGCGTTAGCATCAACACCGAGCGTCGGGTAATCGGCAAATCCAGAGGCTTGAGAACCCGGAGTTCCGACGGCATCGTACTGGAATTGATAAAACGTAAAACTCGATGTATTAGTAATTGTTGAGCCGGAACTTACGGCAATTAAAATTCGGTTGCTACTTGCGGCAAG